>Ga0163159_1000490_pt1 | contig 50412 bp, 48 predicted proteins | sample BioMet9_FD_108702 | JGI IMG/M metagenome (GOLD analysis project Ga0163159, IMG submission 108702) | Microbial communities from bioreactor (seeded with sewage sludge) at Lawrence Berkeley National Lab, California, USA - Biofuel... | ecosystem: Engineered > Bioreactor > Anaerobic > Unclassified ... | reverse complement strand
TGCGCCCGGTCAGTACCGGGTACTGGCACAGATACAGCCGGACCATGAGCGCGTCGTCAGACTGAAGAGCAGCACGCTGCCGGCAGAGACAGCGGATACCGCCGGCACTCAGGGCAGTTACGACAATGACGCCGACGAGACTCTGATCACGGATGACAATGGTGCGTCCTGGGCAGTTGTTCAGACGCTGGATAAGACAAATATTGCCCTCCCGGCGGAAGGCAATACATATTACACCCACAATGTGGATTTTGGCTTTGTCCCCAGACTGGACGCATCGAAGAGCTGCGAGATACTGAGCACAGGCGTTAAGGACAGCGGAACGGAGAGTGCTCCAGTTGATGTTTTATATGGCGATACTGTCAAATATACTATAACACTGACGAACTCGTCCGCGGTGAGTACTGCGGATGGTGTTATCGCCCTGAAAGACCAGCTGCCGGACGGACTGACATATATTTCATCCGAGATGGCAGATCCGGACACAATGAAGATGGCTGCAGGCGACCCTGATGTTGACGGACAGACGCTTACATTCAGCGCTCTGCCGGCTGTATCAGCAGGCGCCAGGTACACGATAACGATAACGGCGTTCGTGACAGAGCCGGGCAAGGATATTTTTAACACTGCGCATATTATATATCCTGACGGCGCGAATACGCCTTCCAACACTACATATCACCATTCCTATGCCCGTAACCTGACGATCGCTAAAATGGTGAGCGGCAGCAATATGGCTGTCACATATGCCAGCGCCAGTTTGCCCGGCACAGCAGATGTCACGCTTAAGAAGACTGTCACCGGCACAGGAGCTCCGTCCAATGCCAGTTTTGGCTTTAAGCTGACTGTCAGGAAGGCAGACGGGACTCCGCGGACAGGCAGTTTCAGCTATGAGCTCAGCAGCGGGGCAACAGGGACCCTCACACTGGATGCCAATGGGACAGGGAATATTTCCGGTATAACAGCAGGTGGGTCTGTGACTATACATGGCCTTCACAACGGCGATACCTATACCGCGGAGGAAGAATCCGTGACAGTAGGTAACAGCACAGCGGCGCTTAGTGATTCGGCTTCGTGGACAAGCAGCTGGAAAGATTCCCAGAAGCTGATCATATCACTGAACGGATATACGCCGGCGCCGGTGAGCGGCTACGCGATGTGGCTGAGACCTGTAAGATCGTATCTGGCAGCTGGATCGAATGCGGTACTCGCTGATATACCGTCTATCAGGCCGGGAACGAATGTGAGGTTCCTGCATATGAATGGATCTGTGCCGAATCCGGCAATTGATACACAGGTACCTTCTATATTGGCTGGCGCCCTGCTGTCGGATATTCATGTGAATGCCGACGGGACACTTTCGCTGACTGCCGGCGGTATATATACTCTGGTCAACAATACGGCGTACTACAATTTACTCAAGGGCTATTATCTCTATATAGACTATGGAAGCAATACGGTCAGCGGCCGCACGGCTGCAGGAATGGTATATCAGGGGAGCGGCGCGGAATTTGTCAATAACTATACGCCGACATATAAAACCCTGACGATCTCCAAGACAGTCAAGGGAGATCTGTCAGATCCGCTGAAAAAATTCAGCTTCAGCATCGGGCTTACAGCGGCTGACGGTACAGCCGAGACAGCAGCTTATCATTACAGGATATACGCGATGACGGGCTCCGTTCCGAATCCATCATCGGATACGCTGGTGACAGCAGACGGCACAATCGCCAGCGGGTCAGGCAGTTTCCTGCTCAGCCACAGACAATATATAGTTATCAGTAATCTTCCTGAGGGAGAAAAATATACAGTTACGGAAACTGGCAGCAGTGATTATACGACCACGATAACAGCGCAGAACGGCACGGCCGCTGAGCCTTCAGTACGGGCGAAGACAGTCGGGCAGAGAACGATAGCCGGAGGCAGCGGTGATGTGAACAGGGAAGATTATACCAATACCAGACAAAGCGTGCCACCTACCGGTATCATCATTGAGTCACTGCCATACATTCTAATTGTGCTGCTGGTGCTCGCTGCCGGAGCAGGCCTGGCCTTCAGCCGTATACAAAGGAAAAAGCGCGGCGGCAGGAGTTAGAGCGGACCATGCTCAGCATGAGCCGCTGAAACATTGTGATATGAAAATTTCTGAGACGGACTGTTCCCGGATATAAGTGTTCTGATATGAACAAATGGGGAGAGTTAAGAAGCTAATATGAAAAAGAACAGGAAAACAGATGGTCAGCCGGGAACAGGTCCGTCCATTTCAATGCCGGACGGACCTGCTGAAAAGCAGCTTGAAGCCAGGGAGACCCGGCGGGAATTCTTCGCTTTGATGGGCAAGATACTATGCATTGTAATCATAGTATGGGCACTGTTCAGCTTCGTGTTCGGTGTCAGCATCGTGCGCGGCGAGGGCATGTACCCGCGTATGCGCGACGGGGACGTGACACTGTGGTACCGGCTGCAGAACAGTTACAGTATCGGTGATCTCGTGACCTTTATGGTCGGCGGCGAACGGCAATACGGAAGGATAGTCGCAAAGGGCGGGGACACTGTAGATTTTTCAGATGACGGGATACTGCTTCTCAACGGCAGTCCCCAGCAGGAAGAAGTTTTTTTCCAGACTTCAAAGGAAAACCGCGCACAGACATTCCCTGTGACGCTGCGGCAGGATCAGGTCTTCATACTCGGGGACAACAGGGCGTACTCGGTCGACAGCCGTGATTACGGTCCGGTAGCTGTTTCCGGTATAGACGGCAAGATCATATCGCTGCTGAGGAGGCGCGGACTTTAATATCCGTTTTTCCGGCGCTTCGCGCCGTTTGGAATAGGCAAATCATGATTCATAAAATGTAAATGGAGGAGAAAAATGAAAAGAAAAGTATTCAGGAAAGCAGCCGCTATGCTCTTGACAGCATCAATGGCACTTGCTGCATCTGTTACCGCTTTTGCGGCGACAACGACTACTCCGGCGGCGTACAGCCCCGAGGCAAACATTACGGTCGGAAAGACACTGACAGCTAAACAGGCGGGCGTGTGGCCGGACATCACGACATTTACCTTTAAGCTTGAAGCTTTCAGCTACACCGCAGGTCCTGAAACCGCCAACACAGCTTACACTGCCTATGACAAGAGCAATATGCCCATGCCGGCAGCCGGGACCGCCAACACAGCTGCTGCATTGACAGCCGGCGCAATGACAGAGACTGTCACGGTCAGCGGTTTCGACAGAAGCAATACAGGAACCAGCCAGACACTCAAGGTGACGACCGGCAATGCAGCGTATACCCAGGCCGGCGTCTATACCTACAAGCTCAGCGAGGTGGTCCCCGCTGATGCCGACAAGGAAGCAGGTGTCAGCTATGATGAATCTCTGTACTATGTGAATGTTTACGTTACGAACGTGCTGAAGGAAGACGGGACTCCGCTTCTCGGCGATAATGGCCTCCCGGTAGTGAATGTCAGCAATATCACCGCCTACAAGGGTACAAACGGAGCTACTGATCCGATGGCTGCAGACTATAACAACGTCGGCGCAGGCGACAGCACAACGGATTCAAAGATAGGCATCACCACCCCCGACCCTAACAGTTCTGAACCACGCAACATTGAATATCCGTTTAAGAATGACTACGCGACAGCTGATCTTGTCGTTACCAAGAAGGTCACAGGCACGATGGCTGACGTCAAGAAAGAGTTCAGTTTTACTCTCAGCCTGAAGAACAGCCATGATGCAGCAGACGGCCGCAGCTATGCATACCAGGTATGGAGCATGGGCGCTGACGAGACAAAAGGCACCGCGGATGACGTCCAGGTTACCGGAACCGGCAAATCAGGAAATATCACCAATGGCGGAACTTTCACCCTGAAGCATGATGAGTACATTGTGGTCAAGGGCCTCGCTTCCGGGGAGAAGGTTACTGTTACTGAGACCGGAGCTACAGACTACAAGACCAGCATAAGCTCTGTATTCGGAGATGTAACTGCCGCTTCGACTGCAGGTACTGACACGAAATCGCTTGCTGAGCAGACTGTCGTCACAGCTGACAATGCAGTTAACCAGCAGGATTTCGTGAATAACAAGGAAGCCGTCACTCCGACAGGTATCCTGCTCGTGAGCCTTCCGTTCGTACTGATAGTTATCGTGGCAGGCGCTGCACTTTTCTTCGTACTCAGGAAGCGCAGATATAACGGAAGATAATATAACGGAAGATGATCCTGCGGCGGGAGCTGCGGATACCGGCCTGACAGTCTGGAGGGGGATCTGATTGGGAACTGCGAGAAAACTGATCCGCGCCGCGGACCGGCTGCTTGACCGCCTGCTGTGTATAGTGCTGATACTGGCACTTTTGTACGGCGGCTATGCGCTCTGGGATAATTATATGATCTACAGGAGCACGGACTACAGCGGCGAGATCTCAAAATTCAAGCCTGATCCTTCCAATCCGACCCTGTCCGAACTGCAGGCTGTCAATCCCGATGTCTGCGCCTGGCTGACGCTGGATGACACACATGTAGATTATCCGGTGCTTCACGGTTCTGACAACAGCCGCTACCTTAATACTGACCTGTACGGCAGATATTCGCTTGGCGGCAGTATTTTCCTTGATTACAGGAACAAGGCAGATTTCTCGGACAGCTATTCGCTGCTGTACGGCCACCATATGGACGGCGGCGCGATGTTCGGGGATATAGTAAATTTTGAAGACGAGACATATTTTAGCCAGCACAGGACCGGAACTCTGATAATTACAGGAAAGGTCTTTAAGCTGGAGATCTATGCAGTGCTTCATGAGGACGCATACAAATCTCCCATGTTCGAGATGGCGGAAGATAAAAAAACCTACAGTCAGCGGCTTGAATATATCAGAAAGGCCGCATTACAGTACCGCGAGATCGGGGTCACTGCCCGGGATCAGGTGCTGGCAATGTCTACCTGTGCTTCTGCTACTACCAACGGGAGAACTGTTCTGGTTGCCATGATGACGGCAGAAAACAATGCGGGGGGTCAATAAAATGTCAATGAATAAACTCCGTGGCCGGCGTGGGCTGCTATATGCGATCGCGGCATTTCTGCTGCTGACGATGCTCCCGGTGTCTGCTTCGGCAGCAGGATCAGCCGGCGCGGCTGTCAATATTCCTGTCTATAAGGAAGTGGTAGGTGATACTCCTGCGGCGAATGAAACTTTCACTTTTACTTTGAGGGCAGTCGATGGAGCTCCTATGCCGGGTGACAGCTCAGACGGAGTGAAGAGTGTAGTGATAAGCGGTTCCGGGAATGCCTTGTTCGGCCAGATCTTTTATACGGAGATCGGAGATTATTTCTATACCATAACTGAGACCGATATCGGGAAACAGCGCTACAGCTGCGACGGCACGGTTTATTCCGCGCACGTACAGGTGAGCTGGAAAAACAAGGTCGGAGGAGAACTGGCCGCGACATTGTATCTGGCGAAAGAAGACGGAGTATATAAGCAGGAAAAGGCACTGTTTACCAACAGCTATAAGATGCCGGTGCCGGTTTCTGCTGACCCCATTGTTCACAAGACAGTGAGCGGGTCCCCGGATAAGGATTCAACATTTCATTTCCGCCTTACCGCCAATAACGCTGATTACCCGATGCCCTCAGGCAGCCTGAAGAGCGTTAAGAGCTTCTCTGTGACCGGCTCCGGGACAGCTATGGCCGGGAAGATCACTTTTACTGAACCTGGAGTATACAGCTACAATGTGTCTGAGGTAAACAACGGCATCCCGGGATATACCTATGATACGACTGTATATACGATGACTGTAAATGTTACTGAGGCCGGCGGTAAGCTGGATCAGTCGACCACTTACACCAGCGGCGGCGGGACAAAGGTCTCCGGCATGAATTTTACCAACAGATACAGTAAAACTTCAGTCACTACCAAGACGGTCGGAACTTCGACACCCAGGACCGGAGATACGACAAATCTGACACTGCTGATAGCCACGGCGTTAATTTCGCTCGCGATCGCGATCGCGATCCTGATCGTGATACTGATAAAAAAACGTGACGATAATGACACTGATTGATGGCTTAAAGGCAGTGTGACGGGCCGGCGTGTAAACGCCGGCCCCTTTTTATTATTAAAATTTTATAGAATTTTAATCGAACATACGTTCTTGAATTGTTGAAATGCACTATAAAGGGTGGTATAATTCTAAATAATCAGCGATATTATTGCTAGACTCATTTTTTGGGGGTCTTTTGATGAGTAAGTGTATTGGTATAGATCTTGGTACTACGAACAGCTGCGTTGCCGTTATGGAAGGCGGCGAACCGACGATCATCTCCAGCTCGGAGGGACTTCGCACAACACCGTCCGTCGTTGCCTTTACCAAGAAGGGCGAGAGACTGGTGGGAGATCCTGCCAGAAGGCAGGCCGCGCTGAATGCGGATCGTACTGTTTTCTCCATTAAAAGGGAGATGGGTACTAATTATCGTATAGATATCGATGGACACAGTTTTTCACCTCAGGAGATATCGGCTATCATTCTCAGAAAACTTAAGAATGATGCCCAGGCGTATCTCGGTGAGACTGTCAATGATGCCGTTATTACCGTACCGGCATATTTTAATGATGCCCAGCGCCAGGCAACGAAGGATGCCGGGAGGATCGCCGGTCTTAATGTCATGAGGATAATCAATGAGCCGACTTCGGCCGCCTTCGCGTACGGCCTGAATAATGAGCAGGCTCAGAAGGTCCTGGTGTATGATCTCGGCGGCGGGACATTTGATGTCTCTGTCATAGAGATAGGAGAAGGCCTGATAGAGGTGCTGTCCACCTCCGGCGACAATCATCTGGGCGGCGACGATTTTGACAAAAGGCTTGCCGACTATATGGCTGATGATTTCAGGGCAAAGCAGGGCATAGATGTGCGCAGAGACCCCTCCGCGATGCAGAGGATCACTGAGGAGGCGGAGAGAGTAAAGAAAGCACTCTCCACTTCGGCATCCGCGGCAGTGAACCTGCCGTTTCTCAGTGTTGTCAGGGATACTCCGCACCATCTGGAGATGACGGTCACCAGGGCAAAGTTTGAGGAACTCACGCATGATCTTATCGAGAGGACATCAGGCCCGGTGCAGAACGCGATGAAGGATGCTGGCATCACAGCCCGTGATCTTTCCAAAGTACTGCTGGTGGGAGGCTCCACCCGTATCCCGGCTGTCCAGGAGAAGGTGCGCCGCATGCTGGGCATGGAACCTTCGAAGAATATCAACCCCGATGAGTGCGTCGCCATGGGCGCGGCTATACAGGCGGGCAAGCTCGGAGGCAGCCTGCCGGCGAGCTCCGCTGCCAACGCCATGATACTGATGGATGTCACGCCTCTCTCCCTGTCTATTGAGACTGTGGGAGGCATAGCCACGAAGCTTATCGAGCGCAACACTACTATCCCTGCCAGACACAGCCAGATATTCACGACCGCATCGAACTTCCAGTCTTCTGTTGACATCAAGGTCTATCAGGGCGAGAGACAGTTCGTCAGGGATAACACGCTGATAGGCAATTTCCGGCTTGCCGGCATCAAGAGAGCGATGGCCGGCGTGCCGCAGATAGAGGTTACATTTGATATCGATGTCAACGGGATACTGACGGTATCAGCCAGGGATCTTGGCACGGGCAAGGCGCAGCAGATAACGATCACCTCGAACTCCAACCTCTCCGAGGCGGAGATCCAGTCGGCGATCCATGAAGCAGAGGTATATGACAGGGACGACGATGTGAGGAGAGGTTTCTTTGACCTGCACAATGAAGCCGAGAACCTGATCGTGCGCACTGAGCGCAATCTGCAGACTGAGCGCAAAAATCTCAGCAGGCAGGACAGGCATCAGATCAAGAACGCCGCTTCCCAGCTGAAAAAATCGCTGGTAAGATTAAAGCCTCTGCAGATGACGCAGAGCGATGCGGACCAGATAAGATCTGAGAAGGAGAAACTTGAGGAACTGACTGCAGGGAAGTTCAAGGTATGATATATGAGACAGAGGATTGTTTGATGCAGAATTTTATATTTGTTTCACCCCATTTTCCAGTTAATTATGAGAACTTCTGTATACGGCTGAAAGAAAACGGCGTGAATGTACTGGGGATAGGAGATGCGCCCTACGATACGATCAGCCTGGCGCTCAAGGATGCGCTCACTGAGTATTACCGCGTGGATGATATGGAGGATTATGACCAGATGTACCGTGCGGCCGCTTTTTTCTGCTTTAAATATGGCCGCATAGATGGCCTTGAGAGCAATAATGAGTACTGGCTCGAGCAGGACGCGCGTCTGAGGACAGACTTCAATATTCCGGGAATGAAGAATTCCGACATGGAGCACGTGAAGTGCAAGTCGAAGATGAAGAAGTGCTATGAGGATGCAGGAGTGCCGACCGCGCGCTATCAGCTGGTCACTGATCTGGAAGAGAGCCGGGAATTCATCGGCAGGGTGGGCTACCCGGTCATTGTGAAGCCGGATAACGGCGTCGGCGCAGTGCACACCTATAAGCTTAATAATGATGACGAGCTTGTGAGCTTTCATGGCTCAGACTTTGCGGACACGCAGTTCATAATGGAAGAATATGTGCCGGGCGAGATATATTCCTACGACGCCATAATCGACAGCAAAGGTAAGCCGCTGCTGGAGACAGGCAATCACACGCCGACTTCGATCATGGATATAGTGAACAATAAACAGAACAGCGTCTTCGATATTGAGAAGGAGATCGCTGACGATATACGTGACTGCGGGCGCAGATGTGTCCGCTCCTTCGGGGTAAGGAGCCGTTTTATTCATTTGGAATTTTTCCGGCTGACACAGGATCACCCCTATCTGGGCAGCAAGGGCACTGTCCTCGGCCTGGAGGTCAATCTTCGCCCATCTGGCGGGTTCACGCCGGACATGATCAACTATTCCTGCAGCACAGATGTCTACAAGGACTGGGCTGACATGATAGTATATGACAGGCTCACGCTTGAGAAGGATGCAGACAGGTATTACTGTGTATCCGTAGGCCTCAGGAAAAAGAGGGATTATCTTCACAGCTATGCCGATATAATGTCAGTCTATGCAGATAATATCATGATGACTGAACAGCTGCCGCCGGTCCTGGCTGACGCGATGGGCGATACGCTTTACATCGCGCGGTTTGAGACCGAAGAGAAGATGAATAAATTTGTCAGATATGTCTGCCGCGAGAGAAATAAACTCGCCGCGGCTCATCCGCAGCACAGCTGAAAACAGACGTCATATATGACATGTACCCGGTCTTTCGGACACATATCATATATGACGTCTGTTTTATATCTGCAGGCAGCAGATATCTCAGTGCATGATGATGTCTGCGAATTTTGCGCCAGTCACCTTTGCCAGATCCAGAGGCGAGAGCGTGAGGTGCATCCCTATCCTGCCGGCAGAGATTATTATCGTGTCGAATTTTCTGGCCTCCTCGTAGATGACGGTCGGGAAATTTTTTTTCATTCCTATCGGCGTACATCCGCCGCGTATATAGCCGGTGATGCCGTTGATATCCTTTACATGTATCAGCTCGACATTTTTCTCGCCTACGGATCTCGCGGCCATTTTAAGATCGAGCTCTTTGTCGACCGGTATGACAAATACGTAGTAATTGCCGCTTTTGCCTTCAGAGACGAGGGTCTTGTAGGAACGCTCATAGGGGTTGCCTAAAAGATCCGCTATCTGCATGCCGTCATGGAATTCTTCACACTCATAGCTCTGAGTCTCATATTTTACGCCGCTGCGGTCCAGTATGCGCATCGCGTTCGTCTTCAGTTCTTTCTGCTTTGACATATATATCATCCTCTTTTTAATGAACATTTTACCATCAGATACGGTCGCGCCGCAAGTGTATATTGTTTTGGAAAAAATTCTTTTGTATAATGAAGTCAGTAAAGCAAGTCGTCTGCTGTCCGGTCTGAATTTTTCTGCCGGATACGCCGTAATTATACACAAAGGAGTGTGCCAGTATGAACACAGGGAAAAAGTATGACGTTGTGGCTCTGGGAGAGCTGCTTGTAGATTTCATCTATTATTCTGAATCGGACAGCGGCAATCCGGTATTTGAGGCCAACCCGGGGGGAGCGCCCTGCAATGTCCTGTCGATGCTTACGATGCTCGGCAGGAAGACTGCCTTTATCGGCAAAGTCGGCCGGGATATGTTCGGAGATATGCTGACAAAGGCCGTGGAGCAGCAGGGCATAGCCACAGAATGCCTGATCGCCGACAGCGCCGTAAATACAACTCTTGCCTTTGTGCATAAGCTCCCTGACGGGGACCGTGATTTTTCATTTTACAGGAATCCCGGGGCGGATATGATGCTGCGCGCGGATGAGGTAGATGAGAAACTGATAGGCAGCGCTGAGATATTTCATTTCGGATCTCTGTCACTGACAGATGAACCAGTGAGATCCGCGACGGTTAAGGCCCTTGATATCGCGAAAAAGGCAGGTGTCATCCGCTCCTTTGACCCCAACCTGAGAGAGCCGCTGTGGAAAAATCTTGACGAGGCTCACGAACAGATCGCCTACGGCCTGAAAAACTGCGATATCCTGAAGATATCTGACAATGAGATCATATGGTTTACCGGCAAACAGGATTTTGATGAAGGTATCCGCTGTCTCAGAAAGGATTATCCGGATATCAGGCTGATCTGCCTGTCGATGGGAATGGACGGCAGCAGTGCCTATTACGGTGATACAAAGGCCTTTGAAGCCGCATTTTTGAATGAAAGGACTATCGAGACGACGGGGGCGGGAGACACCTTCTGCGGATGTATGCTTGATTCTGTCCTGAGTCATGGACTGGACGGGCTGACTGATGATGTGCTTCACGAGATGCTTATCAGGGCGAATGCGGCGGCTTCGCTGGTGACTACGCGCAAGGGGGCACTGAGGGTTATGCCGCCTGCCGGGGAGATCAAAGACTACACTGAGAGCATGAGGAAGAACTGAGTCTTTGCCGAAAGGACGTATATGCATACATTAAAAGGTAAAAGCATAGCCGGCGGCATAGCCGCCGGCAGATTGAAGATACTGCGCCGGCACAGCTGCGCAGTCGAAGACAGGCCGGCAGAGAATATCGGCATTGAGACAGAGCGCTTTGAAGCCGCGGCGGAGAAAACCGCAGAGCGGCTGGATGCCCTGTATACCAGGACCCTGGAGATATCGGGGCCGGATAATGCCGATATCTTTAAAGCCCATGCTATGATACTGAAGGATGAAGTGCTGCTTTCCCCTGTCAGAGCCCTGATCGCGGAGGGCCACTGCGCGGAATACGCCGTGCGCGAGTGCTTTGAGACTCAGGCGGCATTATTTGATGATATGGACAGCGAGTACATGAAGGCCAGGGGAGAAGACATCCGTGATCTTGAGAGGGCTGTCCTTGACGTGCTCACAGGTGCAGACCCGGAAGATCTAAGGGACGCCGGACCGTGTATCCTGGCAGTGGATGAACTTCCGCCGTCGTACGCGGCTTCACTCGACCGGTCATCTGTCCTGGCGGTAGTGACTGGCGGCGGCAGCGCAGCGGGACACACTGCCATCCTGCTGCGGGCTCTTGCTGTACCGGCGCTCATACAGTGTCCCGGGATGATGGACGAATGGGACGGTATGGAAGCTATCGTGGATGGTGACAGCGCCTGCGTGTATATAGATCCGGATGATGAGACACTGATGCGCATGACGGCGGCGGAAGATAAGGACGCTTCTGAGAGCAGGGAGCTTCAGAAGCTTAAAGGCAGGGAGAGCGTGACCGCGGACGGTAGAAGGATCAGCATTTATGCCAATATCGGCGGGCCGGAGGATATCGATCCCGTGATCGAAAATGACGCTGAGGGCGTCGGCCTTTTCCGCTCGGAATTTCTTTACCTGGGCAGGGCGAGTGAACCGACAGAGGAAGAGCAGTTCCTGGCATACCGGGAAGTGCTGGAAAGACTCGCGCCGCGCAGGGTGATAATCCGCACCTGCGATATCGGTGCCGACAAGCAGGCAGGGTATCTGGGGCTGGAGCGCGAGGACAATCCCGCGCTGGGCTGCAGGGCCATCCGCATCTGCCTGGAGCGGAAGGATTTCTTCAAACGTCAGCTGAGAGCGATACTGAGAGCGTCGGCGTACGGCAACTGCGCGGTGATGTTCCCGATGATCACAAGTCTCTGGGAGCTCAGGGAAGCGAAGCAGATCATGGCTGAGTGCAGAGAAGAGCTGCAGGCAGAGGGTATCCGCACAGAAAATATCGAGACCGGCATCATGACAGAAACGCCGGCAGCAGTGCTGACAGCTGACGAGCTGGCCCAGGAGTGCGATTTTTTTTCAATAGGCACCAATGACCTTACACAGTATATCTGCGCGGCAGACAGGCAGAATTACAGAGTTGATAAATTCCTTGACGCTCATCATCCAGCCGTGCTCAGGGCGATCAGCATGACAGCTGAAGCTGCCCGCCGTCACGGCATCAGGGTCGGCATCTGCGGGGAGCTCGCCGCGGACACCACTCTCACAGAGACATTTATCCGCATGGGCATAGATGAACTTTCGGTAAATCCGCGCGATGTCCTGCTGCTGCGCAGGGCCGTCCGCTCAGCGGACCTGCGTGAAAGGGATGACAACATCAAGGCCGTCCCGGCGCCGCTGAAACATTAAACTTATACATTTTGCGAATCCTTTGGAATGTATTTTTGTACATAATTTCAAAATGGACGGCTTCGTTAATTGACTTCAATTATTCTTTATGCCATAATATAAGAAATGGTGTTTTTTTATCTGATATGAATAGACATTTTTCTCAATAAAGGACTAAATATTAATGCTACACATTATCATAAGTGCTATGGCAGGCCTTGCTTTCGGCTCTCTGATCGCGTTTATCAACACAAGGATAACCAAGAAGTTTCTGCTCGATGATGCGGCAAAAAACCTTGACCCGGCAAAATACGGTCTGCCGAAAGTCATGCTGGTAAATGTGCTGAGATTCATACTCAGTGCGGCAGCGCTCCTGGTGGTCTATATTCTCAGAAATATCATTCCGCTTAATTATGTAGCTACCATTATCGGTACAGCCTGCGGTCTGACATTTATCTCTTACATTCTTCTCTGGCTTCAGGTCAGGAACAAATAGTGTTAATTATCATTTTGTATTATAGATAGTTCGCAGTACAATTTCAAATTTTAAGAGTGAGGAGGTGAATCATATGACTATGAGCAATTTTTTTCAGATACCTGCTGCGATAATCTCCATGTGGGTCGTTATGGCCATCATTATCATATTCTCGATCATTGCGACAAGAAATATGAAGGATGTGCCGACAGGCGCCCAGAATATTGCTGAAAGTTCGATATCATGGATACTGGATTTCTTCGGAGGAGTTATCGGTAAAAAAAATACCCGCAGATATTTTCCACTGTTTGCCACACTGTTTATTTTTATTATTGTTACGAACTATTCAGGACTTCTTCCCGGTGCAGGCGACCTGTTCGCAGTATCGACGGCGAACCTTTCGGTTACGGCGGCACTGGCATTGATCTCATTTACGATGACACATGTGATCGGCATACAGAACAGAGGAGGACTCGGATACCTGAAGAGTTTTCTCCAGCCGGTGGCGCTTATGCTTCCATTTACCCTGATTGACCAGGTTGTAAGACCATTTTCGCTTGCGCTGCGACTCTATGGAAATATCTATGCCGAGGAAATGGTCACCGGGCAGCTGAGAAGTCTCTTCCCGCTGCTGCTTCCGCTGGTTATGCAGATCCTGAGCCTGATATTCTGTCTTATTCAGGCAATGGTATTCACAATGCTGACTGCGGTTTATGTGGGTGAAGCTATCGGCGAGGAAGAGTAATCGTATTGTTACATTTATCAAAAATCAGAGGAGGACTTTTATATTATGAGTGATTCAGGATTAATAGCACTTGCAGCGGCTATCGCTATCGGATTGAGTACAGTTGGCCCCGGCATCGGCCAGGGAATCGCAGCGTCCAGAGCAATGGACGGCATCGCAAGACAGCCGGAGATGGCTGGATACATCAGAACAACAATGATACTTGCCCTTGCACTTATGGAGGCACTTGCCATTTACGGTCTTCTGATCGCATTTATGCTGATGGGAAAGATCTGATGACAGATATGGCTTCAATAGTAAAGGGGGGAAGTTGGAATTGTCAATAGATATAACTACCAGTATATGGACTATTATTAACTTTCTGCTTCTCTGTGTCCTGTTAAAGGTTCTGCTTTATAAGCCTATCGTTGAATTTATGGATAAACGTGACGCGAAGATCGCCAAGGGTTTTGAGGAAGAAAAGGATGCGAAGGAAAAGCTGGAGGCAGCTGAGGGCCGCATGAATGAAAAGTTCAAGACCGCTGCCGAGGAGGCGTCAGTGATCGTTCGCGAATCAAAGCAGAAGGACAGAGCCGAATATGACGCACAGATAAAAGAAGCCCATGAGCAGTCGTCAGAGATTATCAGGCAGGCCGGTGATGATATAAAGATAGAGGAAGAGCGTCAGACTGAAGAAGTCAATGAGCAGCTGCCAGAGCTTGTCTGCATACTTGCGGAGAAGGTGCTGGGTACCAGTGTTCCGGTATCGGAGAATGTCGATATTGTGAAGGCGCAGATCTCTGAGAATGCTTAAGGAGGTGAATGAAGTTTTATGACACTGATCGATTTTATTTTTATGGTAGTCAACTTCGTCATCCTCATGGGAGCTCTGATATATTTCGCAGGAAAGTCCGTCAAGGCCAAATTTAAGGGCAGGATCGACAAGATACAGACTGATCTTGAAGATTCAGCTCAGGCAGGCACCAATGCACAGGAATTCACTGCGAGCGCACAGCAATGTGATTCCAGAGCGGAAGAGAAGAGAAAAGAAATATTCGATAAAGCAAATGAAGTGATCGCGAAGAACAGAGCTGATGCAGCCAGGAAATGTCCCGAAGAGAAGAAGGATATACTCCAGGATGCCGAAGATGTCAAAAAACGTATGGAAGCACGCATGCGTCTTGACGTGTACTCTGGTGCTGTCGACAGACTTACAGATTCGCTTGACAGCTTCCTTCGCAATGATAAGTTTGCTGATGCTAAAATGAAGCTTCAGTCGAAGTTTGTCTCTGCCATTGACCCTCTGCTCAAACCTACAAGAAGCGATGTGGTCAAAATGGGAAGCGGCAGCCCTCTTGATGTTGTTGTTTCCGGCAGTCAGGAGGTAGGACAGGATTACATCGATAAACTGCACGGCATGATCGTCAGCAGATTTATTGACTGCAATTACAATACAGATCCTGAACTTGGGGACGAGATCCAGGTAGAGTACGGCGGAAAGCTGTATCACGGGAAATTTGATGATCTCATATCCGATATTGAGAGCGATGATCAGGATAATATGGAGGCTCTGCACGATATGATAGTGAAGGGCTTTATAGACTGCCACTACAATACGGATCCTGAACTTGGCGATAATATACAGGTGGAGTGCGGCGGAAGGCTGTATAACGGAACTTTTGACGAGGTGTTGGAACTGATCGGCACTGATATGGCATAGAGGGGATGGAACTTAAAAATTATGAGTTCAAAATCATTAATTGTTAATATATCCAGCTCCGGCGAACTAAGCGGCGAGCAAAAGGCGAAGCTTGAGGATGCATTGGGCAAGAAGCTGGTAAGATGCCGTCAGGAAGCTGATCCGGATAGCATCGGAGGCGTGGAGATGAAGGTCGGGGATACCATGTATTCTCTGACTCTCAAACATTTTCTGGATCAGTTTGCCGCAGGCGGCAAGGAGAGGTCCACTATAGATACCGGCAAAACGGTAATCAATAATCTGAAAACAGACATTGAGAGGACAAACACGAATGTAGATGTCTACCAGGTCGGACGTGTCATCAGCGTCGGAGACGGTATCTGCAAGGTCTCCGGGCTGGCTGATGTAATGGCCGGCGAGATGCTCAGATTTGACGGGAATCTCCGCGGAATGGTCATGGATCTGGACGAGGAGATAGGTGTCATCCTGCTGGGGGATTATCACAAACTGCAGGAGGGCGATACAGTCAGACGAACAGGAAAGATCATCAGCGTGCCGGTGGGCGATGCCCTGATCGGACGTGTTGTTGACGCGCTTGGCCGTCCTATAGACGACAAGGGCCCTATACTTACTGATGAGACCAGGGCTATAGAGAGCCCGGCTCCCAGCGTACTTCACAGAAAAGGCGTAAGCGTTCCGCTGCAGACAGGTATCAAGGCTATTGACGCACTGGTGCCCATCGGCAGGGGGCAGCGTGAGCTTATCATTGGCGACCGCCAGACCGGCAAGACAGCCATAGCGCTTGACGCCATCATAAACCAGAAGGGCCAGGACTGCATCTGCGTCTACGTGGCCATCGGCCAGAAGCAGTCGACAGTTGTCGACGTGCTGAACAAGCTTGAGGAGCACGGGGCGATGGAGTACACCATCGTTGTCTGCGCCAGCGCGTCAGATCCCGCTCCTATGCTCTACATCGCACCCTATTCAGGATGCGCGATGGCAGAGTACTTTATGTACAACGGCAAAGATGTACTTATTGTATATGATGACCTTAGCAAACAGGCTGTAACATACAGAGAGATATCGCTGCTGCTTCAGAGACCGCCTGGCCGTGAAGCATATCCCGGTGATATTTTTTACCTGCACTCAAGACTTCTTGAGCGTGCCGCGAGGCTGAGCGACGATATGGGCGGAGGCAGCATAACTGCTCTTCCTATTATAGAGACACAGGCAGGAGATATTTCTGCTTATATACCTACAAATGTTATATCGATCACAGATGGCCAGATATTCCTGGAGTCTGACCTGTTCCATGCCGGGACCAGGCCGGCTATAAACGTAGGCCTTTCAGTTTCCCGAGTTGGCGGAGACGCCCAGATGGGAGCCATGAAACAGGTTGCCGGCCAGCTGAGGATGAATCTGGCACAGTACAGAGAGCTGGCTGCTTTCTCGCAGTTTGGCTCTGACCTTGATAAAACTACGCTTTCTACCCTTAACCGAGGCAGACACATGTCTGAAGTTATCAAACAGGGGCAGTTCGAACCGATGTCCGTGCCTGACCAGGTTATTCAGATAATTGCTGCTTCCGAGGGATTTACAGATGATGTGCCCATCGAGAAAATGCAGGATTTTGAAACTAATGTAATCGATTATATCAAGCTGAATTTCCCTGAATATGAGGCGGAGGTCATGACGGGCAAGAAGCTCGGCAAAGATTCAATGGCCAAAGTCAGGAATCTTATCCAGGAATTCAAAGAATCATACTATGAATGATCTGGTTTTGATGATAGGATCGGGGGGACATTAAATGGCATCTTTACGCGATCTGCGCGAGCGCAGAAAGACTATCTCCAGTATAGAGAAGATCACGAATGCTATGAAGGTTGTCTCCGTGTCTAAGTTCAGGCGTACCCAGAAACAGATGATGAGCTTTCGCCCGTATGCCGACAAGTGCCGGGAGATCTTTAAGAATCTCTCCAACGGAAACACTGATGAGGGAGAGCCTGATCCGTATCTTGTAACGCGCGAGATACATAAAGTATGTTATGTGCTGGTCGTTGGAGATAAGGGTCTCTGCGGCGGATACAATAATAACCTTCTCAGGTATTTTGAAAAGATACTTGCCGAGGAAAAACATGAGTGTTCAGCAGTGATCGTCGGAAAATGGGGCAATGATGTTATCGACAGGCTGGGTGTCAAGATCATAAAAAAGTATGGGAGCTCGGGTGATACGCCGGACAACGCGCTTGCCAGGAGGATCACTGATTTCCTGGCAGAGATGTACCTTGAGGAGGAAGCTGACGAGGTAGTGTTTGTGTATGAGAAGTTTCTCAATGTCATGACACAGAAGCCGTCAACACTGACACTGCTGCCTGTGGGTGGCGATGTCCCGCAGTCATCTGATGAGGGCGGTCACGCCACCGCGGCTTACTTTTTTGAACCGGAAAAGAATTCGGTGCTTCACAACGCAGTGCTGACATATATCGACAGCACTGTATATCAGATACTTCTTGAGACCAAAGCGGGAGAGCATGCTTCACGTATGACTGCCATGACTTCTGCCACGGACAATACTGAACAGCTTATGTCAGAGCTTGCACTGTACATGAACCGTGTCCGTCAGGCCGACATCACGACGGAGATAAGCGAGATCGTTGGAGGCGCGGCTGCTCTGAAGAAGCGGCAGCAGCAGAAACAGAAACAGAAGACTATGGAGGATAGTTAATGAATAAAGGTATTGTAAAGAGGGTTAGCGGACCTGTTGTAGATGTCCTTTTCCCTGCCGGAGCACTGCCTGAGATCAATAACGCTATAGAGATTCAGCTGGGTGACAGGAAGATCGTCATGGAGGCCATTCAGCTGTTGGGTGACAGACAGGTGCGATGCATTTCGCTGTTCTCTACAGATGGTCTCTACAGAGATGTTGAGGCAGTGGACACCGGCGGACCTGTGAGCGTGCCTGTCGGCGAGGTGACACTGGGCAGGATGTTCAATGTTATCGGTGAGCCTATCGATGAGAAGGGTGAGCTTCCCGCTGATGTAGAGAGAGTACCTATCCACAGGCATTCTCCAAAATTCACGGAGATAAAGCCTTCTACGGAGATACTTGAGACAGGCATAAAGGTTATTGATCTTCTGGAGCCATATTCCCGCGGCGGCAAGGTAGGTCTCCTCGGAGGAGCCGGCGTTGGAAAAACAGTACTTATACAGGAACTTATAAGAAATGTTGCCTATGAGCACGGCGGATATTCTGTGTTTGCCGGAGTAGGCGAGCGTTCGAGAGAGGGCAATGACCTCTGGAACGAGATGACGGAATCGGGAGTTATCGAGAAGACAGCCCTGGTCTTCGGACAGATGAATGAGCCGCCCGGCGCCAGGCTGCGTGTTCCGCTTGCAGGACTTACGATCGCGGAGAATTTCCGTGATACCTCAGGCAAGGACGTGCTCCTGTTCATCGATAATATTTTCAGATTTTCACAGGCAGGTTCTGAGATATCCGCTCTGCTGGGCCGTATGCCTTCAGCCGTAGGCTATCAGCCTACGCTGGCAACTGAGATGGGTACTCTCCAGGAACGTATAACTTCAACAAAGAGCGGTTCTGTAACTTCTGTACAGGCGATATATGTGCCTGCAGATGACCTTACGGATCCTGCACCGGCTACCACCTTCGCCCATCTGGATGCGACGACGGTTTTGTCAAGATCCATCTCGGAGCTTGGTATTTATCCGGCTGTCGACCCGCTTGAGTCTTCATCGCGTATACTTGAACCGGGCATACTCGGCGAAAGGCATTACAAGATAGCTCGAGACGTTCAGGGAGTACTTCAGAAGTATAAAGAGCTGCAGGATATCATAGCAGTTCTCGGTATGGAGGAGCTCGGTGAGGCTGACAAGGCTGTAGTTGCCAGGGCAAGAAGGATACAGAGATTCCTGTCACAGCCTTTCCATGTCGCTGAGCATTTCACAGGACTTGACGGAAAGTATGTAAGGATCGAAGATACACTTAACAGTTTTGAGGCTATACTCGGCGGTGAGTGCGATAAGTATCCTGAGCAGGCATTCCTTCTCTGCGGTTCAGTTGATGACGTTGCTGCAAAAGCCCGTGACATGTAAGGATGAGCGATATGGCAGAGGATAGACTTCATTTTCAGATTATTACAATGGCCGGAGTCCTCTATGACAGGATGGTCAGCATGGTAGATGTTCCGCTTTCGGATGGATTCATAGGCATTATGGCCGGCAATCAGCCTTTGCTGGGTTCTGTGGTCGACGGCCCTGTAAAATGTGTCTATGAGGGCGGCAAAGACTATTTCTATGTAGGGACAGGCGTGCTGGATGTGAACAATGACAACGTCAGCCTGCTTGTCAGAGTTGCCGAGCGCGCAGAAACTATCGACACCATCCGCACGGTAGGAGCCCTTGAAAGAGCGCAGGCTGTCCTCAGGAAAGACCTGACTACTGCAGAGCGCAAGGAGGCCATGGCGGATCTTCAGAGAGCCCGGGCCAGGCTGAAAGCGCATGATGTTTTTCAGAACCAGAGCGATATAATCTAGCGGCGCTTTCATCATACAAAGCAGATAAGATCTAATACTTCGGCTCCCTGTAATGACAGTTTACGGGGAGCCTTTTTTGCTGTATTATTATAATGAAAATGCTTTAGGAGATGTTTATGACGGCTATAAGGATCAGAGACGTGATGATCGGTGACGGCGTACCCAGGATATGTGTCCCGATCACCGGGAATACAATAGATGAGATCAGAGAAAACGCGGACGCTGCCGCTGCCAGCGGTGCCGATATGGCGGAATTTCGCTGCGATTATCTTGATGGGACAGAGGACCCAGGGGTGCTGACAGCTGCTCTGCAGATGCTGCGCGGCATGCTTGGCAGGATGCCGCTGCTGATGACCTTTCGCTCTGCCTCAGAGGGCGGACAGCAGGAGCTGGGAGATGACCTGTATGCCGGTATCTGCAGCGCAGGTATCAGGAGCGGCTGTATCGATCTGATAGATATTGAGCTGGCCAGATATGAAAAAATACGCGGCAGCCGCGGCACAGGGCAGCAGGCAGCTGCACCGGGAGACAGCGCAGAGGCCGCGTTAGGACTTATCGAACAGGCGCAAAGGGCCGGCGTCAGGGTCATCATGTCGAATCATGACTTTAAGCACACTCCCGCTGAGCAGGAGATAATACGGCGTCTGGCAAGGATGGACGAGCTGGGAGCAGATATTCTCAAGATCGCGCTGATGCCGGAAAACAGGCTTGATGTGCTGCAGCTCATTGAGGCCACTGTGCGTATGTCAGAGATGACGCAGAAGCCTCTGGTGACGATGTCGATGGGCAGACTGGGCGTTATCAGCCGGATGACAGGCGGCTTCAGCGGCTCAGCGATAACCTTTGCCTCCGCGGGCGAAGCCTCAGCCCCGGGACAGATAGACGCCGGCAGTATGAGAGAGATACTTGAGCTGACAGCTCCATATCTGCTCAGGGCATAAAAAGATGCCCTGAGGACATCTAAAGGAGAACAAAAAAAGATGCCCTGCGGACATCTGTAGAAATAAAAAGAGCGCGAGACGGGACTCGAACCCGCGGCCTCGACCTTGGCAAGGTCGCGCTCTACCAACTGAGCCACTCGCGCATTATCCCAAAGGGACTTAATTATAATACAATAAGCCTGCAGTTTTGTCAAGGGCTAAATCGCCTATTTGCTAAATTGCAAAGTAAACATTCAGTCAGTTATTGAAGGGAGTCAGGTATGAGAAAAAAATTGGCGGGTATGATACTGATATTGTCATTAGCTGCCGCAGTTTTTGCGCCGGCAGCGGTTTTCGCGGCTGAGAGCGGGGCTGCCGCGCAGAGCAGTGCGGGCGGGAGCGCGCAGTCTGTACAGGCAAATGCCTCCGCAAAAGCATACTGGAAGCTGCAGAATGGCAGATATTATTATTTTTCAGCAGACAATAAAAAGTCGACCGGTCTGACAGTGATAGACGGAAAAAAATATTTCTTTGATGCGGCCGGCGTTCAGTGTGTGGGCTGGCAGAAGATCGGCTCGGCATATTATTATTTCCAGATAGCTAAAAGCAAATGGGCTTATATGATAAGCGGCAAAACTGTCAACCACATAAAGCTGGGCAGGGACGGGAAGGCAAAGGTAAACGCCGGGAACAGTCAGAGGCTTAAGGTCCTCGTGATCGCCCAGCTGGAGGTGCAGAAGGCGACGAAAAAGAACACGTCAATGCCAAGATACCAGAAACTGCAGACAGTATGGAAGTATTTTTTAAAGCACTATCCGTATATCGATTCGCCGGATTACAGATATGTCTCCGGATGGGAAGTCAAAAATGCCCGCTTCTGTTTTGTGGACGGAAACGGCGACTGCATGGCCCAGGGGGCTGCCTTTGCTTTCCTGGCCAACGCCTGCGGGTACAAGAAGGTGAACTCTGTCTCCAGCGGAGGACACGGATGGGCAGAGGTAAACGGTCATGTTTTTGACCCGACCTGGGCGAAGGTGGACAGGAACCACAGCTATTTCAATATGAAAATGTCTCTCAGCGGCAAGGCAGGGCGCCCCTTATACAAGAGCTCCCGGCTGCATGTCTACAGGATCTGAGCCCGGCAAAATGATGCGGACCGGCAGTTGCGGCGGTGCGCGCTGTATGATAGAATGTGATAGATCGTTTTGGCAGCATGGAGGACGAAAAGGATGATTGATAAACTTATCGAAAAGATTAAAAAGCTCAATGCCCCGATAGTTGTGGGGCTGGATCCCAATCTGAGCTTTATCCCGGAGCTTATCCAGAAGAAGGCTTTCGCGGAGTACGGGGAGACGCCGGAGGGCGCAGCGGAGGCGATATGGCAGTTCAACAGGGGCATAGTTGACGCGGTCTGCGATCTGATCCCGGCCGTGAAGCCTCAGATAGCCATGTACGAGCAGTTCGGGATACCAGGCCTTGAAGCCTTCGGGAAGACTGTAGATTACTGCAGATCAAAGGATCTGGTCGTCATCGGCGATATCAAGCGCGGTGACATAGGCTCGACTTCCGAGGCCTACGCCAGGGGGCATCTGGGACCTGTGAAGATCGGCAGCGGCTCATTTTACGGATTCCGTGAGGACGCGGTGACCCTGAATCCCTACATGGGTTCTGACAGCGTGAAGCCCTTTATAGATATGGCCAGGAAGACGGACAAGGGAGTTTTTATACTGGTCAAGACATCAAATCCCTCGAGCGGTGAATTTCAGGACCAGAAGCTCAGTGACGGCAGGACTCTTTTCGAGCTGGCAGCCGGGAAGGTCAGCGAGTGGGGCGCGGACTGCATAGGCAGCAGCGGATACAGCAATGTCGGCGCGGTGGTAGGAGCGACCTACCCGGAGCAGGCTGCCCTGGTGAGAAAGCTTATGCCGAAGTCCTACATACTCGTGCCGGGATACGGCGCTCAGGGGGCGACGGCCGAGGATATACTGCCGAACTTCAATGATGACGGCCTGGGTGCGATAGTCAATTCATCAAGAGGGATCATCGCGGCTTACACAAAGGAAAAGTACGCACGCTTCGGAGCTGAGAATTATGCGGATGCTTCAAGAGAAGCCGTCATCGACATGATAAAAGATATCACCTCGGCACTTGAGCGCGCCGGCGGCAGATAATGGAGAAGCAAATGAGTATCAGCAGGATAAAATCGCAGATCATTTCACAGGAATGTATTGCAGAGGGCATTTTCAGCATGTGGCTTTGTGCTCCCGGGATCGCGCAGGAAGCGCGCCCCGGGCAGTTTGTATCCGTTTACTCAAAAGACAGGAGCAGGCTTCTGCCGCGGCCGATAAGTATCTGTGAGACAGACAGGCGGCGCGGCTGGATCCGTCTTGTGTACAGGATCGCCGGTCTGGGGACGCTGGAGTTTTCCTCATACGGGCCTTCTGATGAGCTGGAGATCATGGGACCGCTGGGAAACGGATATGATCTTGACGCAGCCTCGGCAGCCGGCAGGAGCGATATCTCCGCGGCCTCGTGCACGGCGATACTTGCCGCCGGAGGGATAGGTATCCCTCCTATGCTTGAGCTGGCAAAGGAGCTGGAGTGCAAGAAGATCATCGTTCTGGGCTACAGGGATGAACTCTTTCTTAATAAAGAGTTCGCAAAGCTGGGCAGAGTCGTGATATCGACAGAGGACGGGAGTGCCGGCACCTGCGGCAATGTGCTGGATGCGATAAGGGAGCAGGATATAAGCGGCGATGTCATCTACAGCTGCGGGCCGACGCCAATGCTCAGGGCAGTAAAAAAATATGCCGCTGACTGCAGCATACCGGCATGGATCTCGCTTGAAGAGCGGATGGCGTGCGGTGTAGGCGCCTGTCTGGCCTGCGTCTGCAGATCGACAGAAAAAGACAGCCATTCCAATGTCAACAATAAACGAGTCTGCAGGGACGGCCCGGTTTTTGATGCCCGTGAGGTGGAAATATGATAGATACAAGCGTAAACATTGCAGGTGTCAGATTCAAGAATCCTGTCATGACGGCCTCGGGCACCTTTGGCTCAGGCGCGGAGTACAGCGAGATGATAGATCTGAACAGGCTTGGCGCTGTGGTGACCAAGGGCGTCGCGAATGTTCCCTGGCCGGGAAATCCCACGCCGCGCATAGCCGAGACAGCCAGCGGCATGCTCAATGCGATAGGCCTGCAGAATCCCGGCATAGATCTGTTCATATCGCGCGATCTGCCGTTTCTGGAGCAGTTTGATACCAGAGTGATCGTCAATGTCTGCGGTCATTCGCAGGAAGAATACATTGATGTTGTGGAGCGGCTCGGAGATGAAAAGAGAGTCGATATGCTGGAGATTAATATCTCCTGCCCGAATGTAAAGGAGGGCGGCATCGCTTTCGGGACTGACCCGGCGTCAGTGGAGAAGATCACCAGAGCTGTGAAGGCCCGGGCAAGACAGCCAGTCATCATGAAGCTGAGCCCTAATGTCACCGATATCGCGGAGATAGCAAAAGCAGCCCAGGCGGGCGGGGCAGACTGCATTTCCCTGATAAACACCCTGACAGGAATGAAGATAGACGTTGAGAAGCGCAGATTTGTGCTGGCCAACAAGACCGGCGGCCTCTCCGGACCGGCTATAATGCCTGTCGCGGTGAGAATGGTCTACCAGGCCGCGCATGCCGTCAGCATACCGGTGATAGGAATGGGCGGAATAGCGAGCGCCAGCGACGCGCTGGAGTTCATACTGGCGGGGGCGTCGGCAGTGAGCGTCGGCACCGCGAATTTCCATGACCCCTGCACTGCGCCGGATATCGCAGAAGGCATAGAAACCTACATGCTGCGCCACGGGATAGAACATGTGAGCGAACTCACGGGAGCGGTGGAATAGATCGCTGAAATGTATGAACAGACATTGACAGCGGAACAGATCCCAGAAATGTATGAACATACGAGGGCCGGGCTCAGGAGAGAAAGATCTCCGGAGCCCGGCCCATTAAGTTCTGGTCAATGATCATGACTGTTCTTTACTTTCCTTTTCGGCTTTGATCACTGCCTGAAATGCCCTCATATCGCGGGCAACCTCGCCGCTCAGTAGGAGCAGGCATATCAGGTTGGGGATGGCCATGAGCGCATTAGCGATATCTGAAAGCTTCCATGCCAGGTCAAGGTTCATCGTAGCGCCTACATATACTACAGCTGAAAATACCAGTCTGTAGATGATGCTGAGCTTATGAGAGAAAAGGTATTCAAAGGCCTTCTCTCCGTGGTATTCCCAGCCGATGATCGTGGAAAACGCGAACAGCGCGATCCCGATAGTCACCAGCCAGGCGCCGGCTCCTCCCAGAACTGTCTTGAAGGCGGCTATCGTCAGCGCTGAGCCGGTGAAGATCTTTCCCGTGGCTGGATCGATCTGACCCAGCATGCCTGAGCTGGCGATGCAGAGTCCGGTGATAGAGCAGACAACGATGGTATCCCAGAAGGTGCCTGTCATGTTGATGTAGCCCTGGCGCACAGGGTTGTCGGTGGAAGCGGCCGCGGCAGTGATAGCTGCCGAGCCCATGCCGGCTTCATTAGAGAAGCATCCCCTGGCGACACCGTAGCGCATGGCCTGCATCATGGATGCCACCACATTGCCCAGGGCTCCGCCGGTAACAGCCTTAACTGTAAATGCGTACTTGAATATCATTGCCATGCCGGAGGGTATGTTCTGGTAATTCCCGCAGAGAACTATGCCTCCCGCGAGTATGTAGAATACAGCCATCGCGGGCACTACGACAGACGACACCTTTGATATCGATTTGATGCCGCCGACGATGATCACCAGGGTCAGAACTGTAAGCACGATGCCTACGATAGTTTTTGACGCGCCTGCGGTCTGTGTAAGCGAGGAAGAGATCGAATTAGCCTGGGTCATGTTGCCGATGCCGAAGGAGGCGATCACCGCGAAAAAGGCGAAGAGCCAGCCGAGCACGGAGCCAAAGCCTTTGGGCAGGGCCTTTTTCATCGTATACATAGGACCGCCGGACATCTCGCCCCTCGCGTTTACCTCGCGGTATTTGATGGCGAGCATGCACTCGGTGAACTTGGAGCTGAGGCCGAAACAGGCGGAGATCCACATCCAGACAAGAGCGCCCGGACCGCCGGAAGCCATGGCCGTCGCTACGCCGACGATATTGCCGGTGCCGATGGTGGCTGCCAGGGCAGTGGTGAGAGCGGAAAAAGGCGACACATCTCCCTCACCCCGGTCGGATCTCCGGGATTCCTTGCTGAGGGTGCTCTTCAGCGCGTATGGAAGATTGCGCCAGGGCAGGAATCCGGTGCGGACTGTCAGAAAAACACCTGTACCGATAAGGAGCACCAGCATGGCCGGACCCCAGACAGCGTCATCGATGCCGGAGACAAGGTCGAAAAAATGTTTATAAGTCATTGAAAATCTCATTCCTCTCGTGTATTATAGTCTGTGGCAGAGGGCGGCATGAGCTGTCGGACTGTCCTGCCGGCGCGCACGATCGCGCGCACAGCAATATAACGATACCATTTAATTTTTTTAATTGCAATATATTTTCTCTTTAAGCAGGCTGATTTAAAAAATGATCTACTTTTTCTCTGCATTATATATGGAAGCACGGCCTCTGATAGAGGCGATGCATCTCAGGAAGGATCCATCTTTCACCGCGTTCCAGATCTTCAGAAATGACACAGTGTGCCTGACCGTGACCGGTGTCGGAGCTGCAGCCGCGTCTGCAGCCGCAGCGCATGTCTTTACACGCATCGGACCAGGCTGCGCTGACTTTCTGATCAACTTCGGCAGCTGCGCACTTATCCCTGAAAACGAAAATATAGATTATACTAATATAGAAAGTACAGTCTATATTTGCAGAAAAATCCTGGAAGCGGGGAGCGGGAGATGCTTTTATCCGGACATGTTCTTCAAATCCCCGTTTGACGAGGCCGAGCTTATCACCGGACAAAGAGCTGTCGACAAAAATAATATAGATAATATTGAATCCAGATTTTGCTCTGTGCCGATAAGATCGCTCAGGGAAAACTGTCATGTGCCGCTTTTATATGATATGGAGGCGGCCGCGCTGTATCAGGCAGCGAATTATTTTATAGGGCCGGGGCAGATGATATTCCTGAAGACGGTGAGCGATGTCTGTGACCCGCAGGACCTGAGCCCGGATAAGCTTTACAGGATCTGTTCGGAGCATATCGGGGAGACTGTAAAATTTGCCGAAAAGCTGGCAGGCATATCTGAGATGACGAAAACTGACGATGAAAAATGCCGCGGACAGCTCTGCGAGGACATGCACTGTTCGGAGACGATGAAGGAGATGCTTGCCGCCTACAGCAGGTATTTCAGTGCCGCGGGTATAGACTTTGACGGGTATCTGGCGAAGCTGTACGGTGACGGGACACTTCCCTGCCGCGACAAGAGAGCAGGCTGCGCGGTGCTTAAAAGAATTCACGATGAGCTGGTGCTGAAATGATCGATAAAGATTTTCTGGAAGCCCCGTTTTCTCACATATACGTTGAGGAAGGGGCTATGACATATCCGGTGACCCGCAGGATACTGGGGCTGTTCCCCGGCAGCAGGGTCATAGTGATCAGGCATTACAAGGACATTTTTAACAGGAAAAGACAGGAGCGCAGTCTGGCGCACCGCTGCGCGCCGCTGATACTGGCGAAAAAGGAAAAAAATTTTCTGTATGGCGCCGCCCCGGTATGCCAGGATTTCGGGAACGCGCATTTCTACTACGCGTCCTGTATGATGAACTGTCTGTTTGACTGTGAATACTGTTATCTTAAGGGCATGTATCCTTCCGGATATAATGTCATATTTGTCAATATCGAAGATTATTTTGCCGAGACTGAGCGGCTGCTTGAGAAACACCCAGTCTATCTGTGTGTTTCCTATGACACCGACCTCATGGCTGCCGAGCAGCTGACAGGATATACCGCGGCCTGGTCAGGATTTGCCGGTGAACATGCGGCTGTCGCTCCTGACGGAAACGGCATTTCCATCGAGATCAGGACCAAGAGCGCGAATGCCGGCATATGGGAGCGGCTGAGGCCATATCAGAATGTGATCTATGCTTTTACTCTCTCTCCGCAGAGCATAATCGACAGCTGTGAGCACGGGACGCCCTCGCTGAAGGCCAGACTGCTCAGCGCAGGGAAGGCCATGAGTCTGGGTTTTCCTGTGAGACTGTGCTTTGACCCGGTGTTATTCTGCAGTGACTGGAGAAACGCGTATTCCGGGATGATAGATGAGACAGCTGGGACACTGGATATGGGACGGGTGAAGGATATAAGCGTCGGCTCGTTCCGCATTTCCGGGGAATACCTGAAACAGATGAGGAGAATGGAGCCGCGCAGCGCCGTGGTCCAGTATCCGTATGAGTGCAGCGGGGGATACTGCCATTACGGCAGAGAACTGATGGACGAGATGGAAGGATTTCTTGTGCGCAGGCTTTCGGAATACACTGAGAGCAGCAGGATATTCAGATGGAGCTGACTGACGGCAGAGCCGTAATGCAGACAGGAAACGGGCAGCCGCCCGGAGTAAAGTATAAAACAGGAAACTGGCAGCCGCCCGGAGCAAAGTATAAATAAGAAATTGTTCGACAGATATTCTGCTATATGTTATAATTAAATTTCAGCAGAATCGGCATAAGGAGATGGCTATGGAGAGATATAAAGAGGAATTTATCGAATTTATGGTTGACTGCGGTGTTCTCCGGTTCGGAGACTTCGTGACAAAAAGCGGACGAAAGACTCCGTTTTTTATTAACACCGGATTCTACAGGACAGGTTCCCAGCTCAGAAGGCTGGGCTCATTTTACGCCCAGGCGATAAAGTCGGCATTCGGATTGGATTTTGACGTTCTTTTCGGGCCATCATACAAGGGCATACCGCTTTCAGCGGCGGCGGTCATCGCCATAAGCGAAGATTATGACAGGGATATACGCTACTGCTCGAACAGGAAAGAGATCAAGGATCACGGCGATAAAGGCATACTGCTGGGAGGACCGCTCGGTGCCGGCGACAGGGTCGTTATCATCGAGGACGTGACTACGGCGGGGACTTCGATCGCTGAGACTATGCCTGTAATAAAAGCCCAGGGCGGGCCGGATGTGATAGGAATGGCCGTGAGTGTTGACAGGATGGAGAGAGGACAGTCAGAAAAGGGCGCTCTCGCTGAGATCTCTGCCAAATACGGTTTTAAGACCACCAGCATCGTGACTATGAGCGAGGTCATCGAACATCTGTACAACAGGCCTTACAAGGGCAGGGTGATAATCGATGACAGTATCAAGGCAGCCATCGATGACTATTATAAAGAATACGGAGCAAAGTGATACAGATTTGATATATGGGAGGTTTTCACCATGAAAATTGAAGAACGCACTTATCACATTATGGGTAGAGTCGGAGCGGCAGCTCTTGTAGTTGGCATACTGACGCTCATCGCAGGCCTGGTATTAGGCATAATCGGCATAGTGAACGGAGGACGCCTGCTCCGCACCCGCAGGGAGATCACGGAGTAAGATATGTCACGTGATGTATACAGTTTTGTAAAGATACATAAGAGCGAGACCGACAGAGGGGTGGTCTATGCCATGATGGGCATATTTTCCATGATCTGCCTGGCTCTGCTTATCGCGGTCTCATTTGCCGGAGGCGGCAAACTGCCGCCGGTGGCCGGCGCCGTCGGGTATCTGAGCTTTGTTGTATCACTGGCCGGGCTTTATATGTCATACGATCTCCGCGAAGACCAGGAGGCGTACGGGAGAATGGTGGACAGCTGTCTTTATTTCAATATTGCAGCTGTCGCGGTCCATCTGATAGTATTTCTCATAGGGAGCTTTGCGATCTTGTAGAGAGGGAGGTGGCATGATGCCGGACATGGTGCAGGATGATGATCTGCAGTGGCTGAGGGAGCGCTGCAGTCTTTCCTCTGAGCGCATAAAGGACCTGGCTTCGGAAGGCAGCGGTATCGTGTCTTCTGCGGGCGGTGCCGCGGCGGAGGCTCTGGACAGATACTTTACCGTGACCGCACAGTTCATCGCGTACACAGGACATGTATATGAGATGCTGCAGTCCGGTGAGTATGCTCTTCTCGGCGAGAAAGAGCTGGCGCAGATAAACAGACAGCTCTGCGAGAGCATTCTTCCCTCAGAGTACGGGCACAGCTACGCGAACCCGGCATACTGCTGCCGCGAGCTCGGCAATGAACTCGGGCAGATGCTTTCCTGGCTTTTTACGGAAGTCAGGGCACTGGTGCCGCTGGCTTTCAGGGACCGGCTCAGCGATATGGCGGCCGTCCAGGAACTTTTTCTTGGCGTGCTCAGCGATATTGAGGACGGCGATGACAGCCCGCGCACGATACGGGATGACATCTACTGGTACATAAGCGACTATGCGGACCAGACCATCCCTTACAGGATACGGGAGACGCTGGATCCGTCACTTTCATTTTACAGAGATATAATAATGGATGCCGGGTCCGGGGACACGGCGTATCTCTACAGATACGGGGAGCCTGTTCCGGATGATGCCCTCAGGGTATCACGCTACCTGTCCGGTCTCAGCCAGGATGTGATAGACGGTATGGCCGGCACATTTGTCAGCGGATATCTGAGAGGATTCGAGACCGCGGGGATAGATCTGAGTTCAAAGAAATATGTGCAGATCAGGGCTTTCACCGGCTTTGAGAGAGTTATCAGGTCGGCTGTTACCGCTTTTGAGGCGGCAGGCCTTGAGTGCATAATATTCGGGAAAGCCGCGCTCAGCATCAGCAAAAATCCGCAGAATGCAGGCTTTGGCTCGGTGAGCATCAACCCGCAGTACGACTTTGACCACAGCATGGACAGAGGACTTTACCTTGACAGTGCCCTCTGCGAGAGGATAAGCGCGCAGACAGAGGCGGCTTATGAAAAATATGACGGGCTCGCGCGTCTGCTGGCCGGTCCGGCCCTGATGGATGTTTTCGGACAGGAGCCGTTTGAGCCGGCTGCCCGGACTGAAAATGTCCGACTGACCGAAAGGCAGGCACAGCAGAATGTCCGCCTGAGCGCAGAGATATCGGATATCACATACCGCCATGTCGACGCCGCAGGCATCAGCTTTACCATTATCGCCTGGCCGCTTCCCTCGATCGGGAAAGACTTCGGCTCTGTCATGAAAGAGATGATCAGGGTCAACAATCTGGACAACGATATGTACAGACGCATACAGCAGCGCATCATCGACGCCATGGACGGCGCTGATCACGTGCGCGTCCTGGGTGCCGGGAAGAACAAGACCGATATCAGGGTCAGCCTGATGAAGATCACTGATCCGGCGTCACAGACTGTTTTCGAGAACTGCTGCGCGGATGTCAATATCTCCCTGGGAGAGGTATTTACCAGCCCGGTGCTCGGCGGGACAGACGGCGTGCTGAATGTTTCCGGCGTCTATCTGGGGAGCCTGTACTACAGGGATCTGACGATCAGGTTCAGGGACGGCTTCGCGGCTGAACTTAGCTGCAGCAACTATGAGGATGCCGAAGAAAACGCGCGTTTCCTCAGGCAGAATCTGCTGCAGGGACATGATTCGCTGCCGCTGGGAGAATTTGCCATCGGCACGAACACGACAGCGTATTCGATGGCAAGACGCTATGATATTAGCGACCGGCTGCCCATACTTATCATGGAGAAGACCGGGCCGCATTTTGCCTTGGGCGATACATGCTACAGCCACTGCGAGGACCGCGCGGTCTTCAATGCCGACGGCAGGGAGATGATCGCCAGAGATAATGAACACTCGCTGCTCCGGAAAACAGAACCGGAGCATGCATATTATAATGTACACACAGACATAACGATACCTTACGATGAGATAGGGGCGATCACCGCGGTCTTCGCTGACGGGCGGGAGACAGATATCATCCGTGACGGAAGATTCTGCCTTGACGGCACGCAGGAGCTGAACACAGCTCTTGATGAGGGACCGCGCAGCAGGAGGGAAAAACAATGAGCGCAAAAGTAGGAATTATCATGGGAAGCGATTCTGACCTGGCAGTAATGTCAAAGGCAGCCCAGGTCCTGGAAGAACTCAAGGTCGAATATGAGATCAGTATCATATCCGCCCACAGGACACCAAAGAAGCTTGAGGAGTATGCCAGGACTGCGGAAGAGCGCGGCCTGGAGGCTATCATCTGCGGAGCCGGCGGCGCTGCCGCACTGGCAGGTGTTACCGCTGCGATGACGGTGCTTCCGGTCATCGGCGTACCGATGTATTCGAAGACCATCGGCGGCATGGACGCTCTGCTGTCTACGGTACAGATGCCCTCGGGGATCCCGGTAGCCACTGTCGCCATCGACGGCGCGAAGAACGCCGGCATACTTGCCGCGAAGATCGCGGCGCGCACAGACCCGGAGCTTGCGCAGAGACTTAAGGATTACAGCGCCGACATGGCTGGAGGAGTCGAGGCGAAGAATGATAAGCTCAATAAGCTGGGTTACAAAGCCTATCTTGGGCAGAACTGAAAATCTGCGGCAGTCATGAGCTGCACTGGAGGGATCTGATGGATAAATATACAGACAGATGCGGCCTTTTCGGGATGTATGACAACAATGGATTTCATACATCGCATATGATATATTACGGCCTTTTCGCGATGCAGCACAGGGGAACAGAGGCGGCAGGCATCTGTGTGAATGATTTTCGCGGACATTTTGAATATCACAAGGATGCCGGGCTGGTCACGGAAGTTTTTGACAGCATGAAGCTGGATAAGCTCCAGGGGCATTCCGGGATCGGACATGTGCTTCGCTTTGAGGGCTATGATCCGCGCGAAAATGCCCAGCCGATAGTGATACGCTATACGAACGGCCATATGGCCGTGGCGCTCAACGGAGGACTTACGAATATCGAGGAGCTGCGCCGCGAGCTTGAACTTCAGGGGGCTGTGTTCCAGACTATGGAGGCGGCCGAGGTGATCTCCGTGCTCATCTCCAGGGCCCGGAACCAGTACGACACGATCGAGGAATCGATCGCTCATGTCATGAAGAAGCTTAAGGGCGGCTATGCCATGCTGGTGATGACGCCTAGGAAGATCCTGGGTGTGCGCGATCCCATGGGTATACGTCCGCTTTTTCTGGGGAAGATGGATCACTCCTGGTTCCTGTCCTCCGAGACTGTGGCATTTGATGAGCTTGACATCTCTACTGTGAGAGAAGTCGGTCCCGGCGAGATTGTGATCATCAACGCGGACGGACTTAAGTCACTGCAGGGAGTCCCGGCAGCTGAGCAGCGCTCCTGCATTTATGAGTATGTTTATTTTTCTCATCCCGGCAGCGTGATCAGAGGCCAGGAGGTATATAAGGCCAGATTTGAGATGGGGCGTATACTTGCCAGGGAGGCTCCCGCGCAGGCAGATGCCGTGGTCTGGGTGCCTGACTCCGGCCTGTCGGCAGCGATGGGCTATTCTGACCAGCTTTCCATCCCCATGGTCGATGCGTTTGTCAAGAGCAGATACTACGGGAACAATCTGGTCAAGCCTGAGGGCCTGCTCCATGATAAGATGATACATATGAAGCTGAGCGTGATCGGCAGCCAGGTGCGCGGAAAAGACATCGTCGTTGTCGACGACTCCATGGTCCGCGGCGGCACCGCGAGGATGCTTGTCATGACTCTCAGGAACGCGGGAGCCAGGAAGATACATCTTCGGATCGCGTCTTCGCAGATATGCTATCCGTGTTTTTACGGCGCGGCCCTGCCTGAGAAGGATAAGCTGATCTTCGCCAAAGAGACACTTGAACAGGTGCGCCAGATGACAGGCGCGGATTCGCTGGCCTTTCTCTCGCAGGAGGGCATGGCGGCGGCGTGCGCAGATGCAGGCGAGGGATTCTGTATGGCCTGCTTTGACGGCAATTACCCGGTCTGAGGCCGGATATCAAACAGATATACTGAGGCATAACAATATAACGGAGGTATGTTATGGATTACAAGAAGGCTGGAGTTGACATTGAGGCCGGGTATGAATCGGTTCGCCTTATGAGAAAATTTGTCCAGGGGACGATGAGACCGGAGGTGCTGACCGACATCGGCGGCTTCTCAGGCGCATTTTCCATGAATGCTTTTAAGGAGATGGATGATCCGGTGCTGGTTTCAGGCACGGACGGAGTCGGGACAAAGCTCAAGCTGGCATTTGTCATGGATAAGCATTCCACAGTCGGCATCGACTGCGTGGCTATGTGCGTCAACGACATCGCCTGCGCGGGCGGCGAGCCCCTCTTTTTCCTCGACTATATCGCCTGCGGCAAGAATATTCCCGAGAAGATCGCCGATATCGTCAGCGGCGTCGCGGATGGATGCAGACAGTCCGGAGCGGCCCTGATCGGCGGCGAGACAGCGGAGATGCCCGGATTCTATCCTGAGGATGAGTATGACCTGGCGGGATTTGCCGTCGGCGTCGTGGACAGGAAGGATCTGATCACAGGCAAGGATCTCAAGCCCGGGGATGCCCTGATAGGCATCGCTTCATCAGGCGTGCACAGCAACGGATTTTCGCTCGTGCGCAAGGTCTTCGATATGAGCAGGGAATCACTCGATACATATTATGACGAGCTTTCAGGCAAGCTTGGCGATGTTCTCCTGGCACCCACCAGGATCTATGTGAAGGCCCTGAAGAGCGTCCGCGACGGCGACGTCACGATCAAAGCCTGCAGCCATATAACAGGCGGCGGCTTCTATGAGAATGTCCCGAGGATGCTTCCTGACGGCGTGAGAGCCGTTATCAGAAAAGACAGCTATAAGGTTCCTCCGATCTTCGGCCTGCTCGCTGAAAAAGGCGGCATCGAGGAAAAGATAATGTACAACACCTACAATATGGGGATCGGCATGGTCCTGGGCGTTGCCAGGGAGGATGCCGATCTGGCGGTCGGCCTTCTGGGCGCCGCAGGCGAGAGAGCTTACATCATAGGCGAGACGGTCTCCGGAGAGAAGGGTGTTGACTTATGCTGAAAATAGCAGTACTGGCCTCCGGCGGCGGCACTAATCTTCAGGCTATCATTGACAGCATGGAGCGCGGTGAGATCACGAATGCCCGCATAGATGTAGTCGTCAGCAATAATCCGCAGGCCCACGCCCTCGAGCGGGCGGCGAAGGCCGGGATAGAGACTGTCTGTATTTCGCCTAAATCATACGCCGAAAGGGCAGAGTTCAATGCCGCGCTCACTGATTTTCTGGTGAAGCGCGGAGTAGATCTGATTGTTCTGGCGGGATACATGGTCGTTGTCCCGGAATCCCTGATAAAGGCATTCAGGAACAGGATCATCAACATACATCCATCACTTATCCCCTCATTCTGCGGCAAAGGCTATTATGGCCTGCACGTGCATGAGGCAGCCCTCAGGAGGGGCGTAAAGATAAGCGGAGCGACAGTCCACTTTGTAGATGAAGGTACCGACACGGGACCTATCATAATGCAGAAGGCAGTTGAAGTAATGCCCGGCGATACGCCGGAGCTGCTCCAGCGCCGCATCATGGAACAGGCAGAGTGGAAGATCATGCCGGCGGTCATCGATCTGATCGCGCATGACCGGGTCCGGGTAAAAGACGGACACGTATATATTTCAGAGGAGTTGAGCAAATGAAAGTATTGATAGTAGGCGGCGGCGGCCGCGAGCACGCGATCGCGTGGAAGGTGGCCAAGAGTCCTCTGGTGAGCAAGGTCTACTGTGCACCGGGCAACGCAGGCATAGAGTCAGTTGCCGAGTGCGTCCCTATTGGGGCGATGGAATTTGACAGGCTTGCTGATTTTGCACAGAAGAACCAGGTAGATCTGACGGTGATCGGCATGGATGATCCTCTCTGCGGCGGCATCGTCGACGCGTTTGAGAAGAGGGGACTGCGCGTGTTCGGCCCCAGGAAAAATGCCGCGATAATTGAAGGTTCCAAGGCATTTTCCAAGGATCTCATGAAAAAATACGGTATCCCTACCGCTCAGTATGAGACATTTACTGAGGCGGGGGCCGCACTTGAATATCTGAAGACTGCGAAGATGCCTATAGTATTGAAGGCGGACGGACTTGCCCTGGGCAAGGGCGTACTGATCTGCCAGGATTACGACGAGGCTGCGGCCGGCGTAAGGCAGATCATGCAGGACAGGAAGTTCGGCTCGGCCGGCGACAAGATGGTGATCGAACAGTTTATGACAGGCCGCGAGGTATCGGCGCTGTGCTTCTGTGACGGCACCGACATAGTCCCGATGACCTCAGCGCAGGATCACAAGCGCGCAGGAGACGGGGACACAGGATTAAATACCGGCGGCATGGGCACATTTTCTCCCAGCCCTTTCTACACTGAGGAGATCAATTCCTGGTGCATGGATAATGTATATAAGCCGACCATGGCAGCCATGAAGGCTGAGGGCAGAGATTTCAAGGGCATTCTTTTTGTCGGACTCATGCTGACAGGCGACGGGCCGAAAGTACTTGAGTACAATGCCCGTTTCGGGGATCCGGAGACCCAGGTCGTGCTCCCGAGGATGAAGACAGATCTTGTAGAGATGTTTGAGGCCTGCATCGACGGCACTCTTGCCGGCAAAAAGCTCGAGTTCGAGGACAATGCGGCAGTGTGCGTCGTCCTGGCTTCTGACGGCTATCCGGTCTCTTACGAGAAGGGTTTCCCGATAAAGGGATTTGAGAAGTTCCACGATGACGAGGGCTATTACTGCTTCCACGCCGGGACAAAGAGGTCCGGCAGTGAGATAGTGACCAACGGCGGCCGTGTGCTTGGAGTCACAGCCAAGGGCGCCACTCTTAAGGAAGCTAGGGCAAATGCCTACAAGGCAGCTGAGTGGATCGAATTTAAGAATAAGTACATGCGCCATGATATCGGCAAAGCAATAGACGAGGCGTGAGCTTCAGAATATGAATGAGACAGAGAGATTGTTTGATAAGGACAGCAGGCTGACAAGCTTCACCGGGACTGTCATCAGCTGCGAGAAGGACAGAGGGTCCTACAGGGTCATTCTGGACAGGACGGCATTTTTCCCCGAAGAGGGAGGACAGAGCTGCGACTGCGGCACACTTGCGGGTGTCCCGATCAGCAGGGTCAAGGAAAAGGATGGCGTTATCTGTCACTGGCTGCAGACTCCGCTGGAGCCCGGCTCCCAGGCTGAGGGAAGGATCGACTGGGAAAAGCGCTTTTCCGATATGCAGCAGCATTCCGGCGAGCATATAGTCTCAGGGCTTATGCACAGCATTTTCGGCTTTGACAATGTCGGCTTCCATCTCGGCAGTGATTACGTCACGATGGATTTTAACGGTATCATCGATGAAAAACAGCTCAGGATGATAGAGGAGAAGGCCAACGAGGCGGCAGTGCTTGACATCCCGATTCTCGTCAGCTATCCGACAGCACAGGAGCTGGAAATTATCCCCTACAGGAGCAAAAAAGAGCTCGACGGCCGCGTCCGTATAGTGGAGATACCGGGATATGATATCTGTGCCTGCTGCGCTCCTCATGTGAGGACTACCGGCGAGATCGGAATTATCAAACTGACAGATATGGAAAAATACAAGGGCGGGATCCGCGTTTATATGCTCTGCGGATACAGAGCCCTGGCAGATTACAATGAGAAGGAAAAGAGCGTGGCGGATATCTCCGCGCTGCTCTCGGCCAGACCGGACAGGGTATCAGCGGCGGCAGCAAAACAGAAGGAGGAGGTCACCGGGCTCAGGCTCAGCGTGAACCTGCTGAAGATGGATATCATAAAGCTGCGCATCTCACAGATCCCTGAAACGGCGGCAGACGTGTGCCTGTTTGACGAGCATCTTGATAAGACCAACAACAGACATGCCTGGACTATGATGACTGAACGCTTCTCCGGCCTCTGCGGAAGCTTTGCCGGCGACGATGACTCAGGCTATCAGTTCGTCCTGGGCGGAAGAGATATCGATGCGCTGAAGTGGGGAAAAATTATCAGCTCTGAGCTTGGAGGCAAGGGCGGCGGCTCGGCAGAAATGTACCAGGGGCGGCTGTCTTCTTCAAAGGCCGAGATCGAAAAATGGTTTTCTGACATTCGCCGGAAACAGTGAAAGAATAGAAGAATTGCATTGATTTCTGAGCGATATCCGTTATAATTAATCTAAGTCGGTTTATGGCTAAAAAAGGGTGGTATGAATGAGCGATGTACGTTCGATGAACGATGCGGTATTCCAGCAGAATCTTAATACTTTGCTGGAAAAGTCCAGAGAAAAAAGCGGCGAGCTTGACTATGATGATATCAATGATGTCTTCAAGGGATACGACTTCGATGAAGAGAAGATGGAGGAAGTATACGAATTCCTTGAATCGAACAAGGTAGATATCATCAATATCCCGGATACCCAGGACAGCGATGAGGAATTCATCAGCCAGGAGGATGAGGAGGAAGTTGAACTCCTCAACGACACTGACGCCCTTGAGGGCGTGAGCCTGGAGGATCCTGTCAGGATGTACCTGAAGGAGATCGGAAGCGTAAAGCTTCTTTCCCCTGAGGAGGAGGTCGAGCTTTCCAAGAGAGCACAGGCCGGAGATCAGGCGGCTAAGGACCAGATCATAGAAGCTAACCTGAGACTGGTCGTGAGTATCGCGAAGAAGTATGTCGGAAGGGGCATACCTTTCCTGGATCTCATCCAGGAGGGAAATATGGGACTTATCAAGGCTGTTGATAAGTTCGATTACGCTAAAGGATTTAAGTTCAGCACATATGCCACATGGTGGATACGTCAGTCGATCACCAGAGGGATCGCAGACAAGGGTAAGGTGATACGTGTCCCTGTGCATATGGTGGAGACTATAAACAAGACACTGAGAATGTCGAGGACGCTGCTGCAGGAGCTCGGGCGTGAGCCGACGAGCGAGGAGATAGCGGACAGGCTCGGCACGACTAAACAGAAGGTTGAGGAAGCCCTGGAGATATCCAGAGATCCGGTATCCATGGACAGCCCGATCGGTGAGGAAGAGGATTCCAGCCTCGGGGATTTCATCGAGGATGAGAACGTAATGTCGCCCTCGGAATCCGCTGATTACCAGATGCTGAAGAAGGAGCTGATGAGCGCGCTTGACACTCTCACGGAGCGCGAGCGCAAGGTCATAGAGCTCAGATTCGGCCTGATAGACGGCCAGGCCAGGACACTGGAGGAAGTGGGCAGAGAATTCAAGGTGACGCGTGAGCGGATCAGGCAGATCGAGGCGAAGGCCCTCAGGAAGCTCAAGCATCCGTCACGCAGCAGAAAGCTGAAGGATTTTCTTACCTGATATCGACTGCGGGGATACTTTGCTCCTGAATTTGAAGGCTGGTTATATATTATGATACATGGCGCATTGATGACCGATACTTATGACATGGAATACGTTAAGGATGAAAAGGGCGTTTCCATAGTCAGCTATCTGTTCGACGATCCGGAGGTGGTGATCCCCTCCGAGATCGACGGCATACCCGTGACAAGGATCGCGGCGGAGGCTTTTTCCGGCAAGAAGATGAAGTATATCCATCTGCCGAGGAAGCTCGAGGTGATAGAGCATCACGCTTTCAGCGAGTGCAGGAATATCCAGCGTCTGGTGTTCCCGCAGAGCCTGAAGAGTATCGGCAATTACGCATTCTACAACTGCTGGGATCTGCAGACGATACATCTCCCGTCCAGACTCAGGTCTATCGGCTTCGGAGCGTTCATGAACTGCGAGAAGATGACTGAGCTCATCCAGGATAAGGAAGAGGGACACGAGATCAGCATCGGCAGCATACTGAACGATCTGAGTCAGCAGATACATGTCGTGATAAAGCACATCTATCCTGACCGTGAACCCGAGGTGGCGAAGGTCATTTTTACAGAATATTCATATGAGATCGTGAGCGTAGTTTCCATATGCAAAAGAGAAGCTGAGAAACCGACGGGCACCGGTGTGCAGATGAGATACTGTGTCGGCAGCCAGGACATTGACTATGCCAAGTATGACAACATGTTCAATGTGATCCGCCGTGACGACGGTTTTGACACTATCATCACAGTCGTAGTGGAGCGTCTCATGTATCCTTATGCCCTGACTTCAGAGGCTGAGAACAGATACAGGGAATATATAGATGAACACGCATTTGAGGCGGCGAAGAAGTTCCTCAATGAAGATGAGATGGACAAGATGCACTTTGTCGTTGAGATGGGAGTGCTGGGCCAGGAAGATATCGACAGTCTGATAGATGACTCGATCAGCCGTGACAAGACTGAATACACAGCATTTCTCATGGACTACAGGCACCGCAGTTTCAGTATGGCAGAGGAATCGTTTGTGCTCTAGCCGGCATAAGCTGCAGCGCGCGGAGGTGATAATATGGGCATGCACGGCAATAAGGAAAAGCTGATACAGCTGGGACTTCAGGTACTCGATACCTCCAAGACAGAACTGTATGTGGCTATGCGTTTCCTGGATATCGCCCTCAACAGCCTGAACTATGAGATGGATCTGTCGATCAGGACGGTAGGGACGGACAGCCAGAGCATCAGGTTCAATCCTTCATATCTTATACAGTCCTACCGCGAGGACAGTCTTCGCGTCAACAGGGCGTATCTTCATATGATACTTCACTGTGTGTTCAGGCATATGTTCAACGGCGACGACAAGGATAAGGAACTCTGGGATATCAGCTGTGATATCGCGGTCACATCCATCATCGACGGCATGGACTACAGGTGTGTCAGGGAGGTCGTGCCGGATCAGCGCCAGGCTGTATACGACAGGCTGGGACAGTCTATGAAGGTGCTGACGGCGGAGGGCATTTACAAGGAATATTCCAAACATCCGCTGACGTATTTTGAGAGGGAAGACCTTAAAAAGTATTTTGCCGTTGATGACCACGTGTTCTGGGACTCCAAGCATAAGGAAGAGGGAGACTCGAAGGACGGTCCCCAGGACGGCGATAATGACAGGGACAAGGATCAGGATGATCAGCAGGACAAAGACCAGGACAGCGACAGCGATAAGGAAAAGCGTGAAGAGCAGGACAAGAAGTGGCAGGAGATAAGCGAAAAGATGCGCACGAATATTGAGACGTATTCCAAGGATGCCACTGATCTTGCAGGCAGTCTGTACGACTATATAAAGATCGCCACCAGACAGCGCTATGACTACAGGTCGTTCCTGAAGAAATTCACCATGCTGCGTGAGGAGCTCAAGATCGACCTCGACAGCTTTGACTACATCTATTATACCTACGGTTTCGACCATTACGGGAACATGCCGCTGATAGAACCGCTGGAGTACAAAGAGGTGAAGAAGGTCGAAGAGCTGGCCATAGTGATAGACACCTCTGAGTCCTGTTCCGGCGAGTATGTCAGGCGCTTCCTGGAGGAAACATTTTCCATACTGTCGAATAAGGAAAATTTCTTCCGCAAGATGAACGTCCATATCATCCAGTGCGACGCGAAGGCGCAGGTGGATGACGTGATCACCAGCGAAGAGGACATGAAGCGCTACATGGAGAATTTCAAGCTCTCAGGATTCGGCGGGACAGATTTCCGGCCGGCGTTCGAGTATGTGCAGAAGCTTATCGATGACAAGGTCTTTAAGAAACTGAAAGGGCTGCTGTATTTCACGGACGGCTACGGCAGATATCCGGTCAAAAGACCGCCGTTTGACACGGCATTTGTTTTCCTTGAAGAAAATTATAATGACAGGCAGGTCCCGCCCTGGGCGATCAAGCTCATACTGGGCCCGGAGGAACTTGGCGTCAGGACAGTGGCCTGATGGGCCGCTGACAGTATCCTAACAGCATGGAGAGGAGTACTTTAACATGAATATCAAAAAGGTAAAGGAAGAGATCCGGCACACGGTGCAGGCTTATCTCACCAGGGATAAGCTGGGCGATTACGCCATCCCCGTTGTCAGGCAGAGGCCCATACTCCTTATCGGACCTCCGGGAATCGGCAAGACTGCCATAATGTCCCAGGTGGCAAGGGAGTGCGGAATAGCGCTGGTATCATATACCATCACGCACCACACAAGGCAGAGCGCGATCGGCCTTCCTTTTATCGAGAAACGTTCATACAAGGGCAATGAGGTCTCGATCACCAAATACACGATGAGTGAGATCGTGGCTTCGATATACGACAAGATCGAGGCGTCGGACATCGATGAGGGCATACTCTTTATCGATGAGATCAACTGCGTGTCGGAGACACTCGCGCCTACCATGCTGCAGTTCCTGCAGGGAAAGACCTTCGGCAACCATAAGATACCTGAGGGCTGGGTCATAGTAGCCGCCGGCAACCCGCCGGAATACAACCAGTCAGTGCGTGAATTTGATATAGTCACGCTTGACCGTGTAAAGAAGATAAATGTCGATGTAGATTATCCGGTATGGAAGGAATATGCCTACGAGGTAGGCATCCACGGCGCGATAATCTCTTATCTGGACATCAAGAAAGAGAATTTCTATGATATTGAGACTACCGTCGACGGCAAGGAGATCGTGACAGCCAGAGGCTGGGAGGATCTTTCCAGGCTGATGACAGTATATGAGAAGCTCGACTACCCTGTTGACGAGTCGGTAATACTCCAGTACATACAGAGCCGACGTATCGCCAAGGACTTCGCGAATTACCTTGACCTGTACAAGAAATACCAGACAGACTACAATGTCGACGCTGTGCTGGCAGGCAGGATCAGCGAGGCCGGAGTCGACAGGATCAAGGAAGCTTCATTTGACGAGAAGCTCAGCGTCATCAACCTGCTTATCAGCAAGCTGACCTCTGTCTTCTCTGACGCGTATGCGAAGGACATGTATGTGCATGACCTGTTTGACGTGCTCAAAGAGCTCAAGGTCGTGCTGGCCAAGGCTCCGAAGACCGGAAGCGAGACAGCTCATATCCTCAATGACAAGATACTGCAGATCGAGGACGACCTTGCCCTGAACGCGGAGCGCGGGCTTTATGAGGACGTACAGATCCAGAGCAGGAAGCGTGTCACCATGGCTCTCGAGGGATACCGCCAGAGTCTCATCAAGAACGATATGCTCGAGCCGGACAAGGCATTTGAATATATCAGGGGATCATTTGCGGAAGACACTGCTGAGAGGAAGAAGCTCATCGAGAGAGGCATGGCCAATCTTGAGAATGCCTTCACGTTCCTGGAGACAGCATTCGGCGAAAGCCAGGAGATGGTCATCTTTATCACTGAGCTGAATGCCAACAAGTACTGCGCGAGGTTTATCAGAGACAATGGCTCGGCGAAGTATGACCGCTATAATCAGGCGCTGCTCTTCAACCAGAAGAAGGAAGAGCTGCTGCGCGATATCGATGAGGTCAGCGATCTGGCAGATCTTCTTTGATCCAGCGGGGAGGGATATACAGATATGATGACATTTCTTGAGGCGCATATAAGCAATTTCGGTGAATTCCATTACCAGGGGCACCATTATGTGCTCATCTCGCAACCGTACACATATATGGCGAAAGACGAGACGCCGCATTACAATGCGGACGCGGTATGTCCGGAGGACGAGAGAGGCGAGGACGGTTTCCAGCCCGTTTACAATGTGCGCTGGCCGGTAAAAAATCAGCATCTTATAGATTACTGTACAGCCAGGCTGGAGCATGACAATAAAAAGGCGCTGAAGATCATGGATGAGTGGAATGTAAATGAGGAAACAGTTGACATCGACAATTGGGATGAACCCTTCAGCGTTAATCTCACAATGTACAAGTATAATATCGAGGATGTCAGCAGAAGATATTCATGGGATTGATGGATTATGAAATATTTTGACAATAAGGCAAAAGCAGAATATGTAATGAGGAACACGCTGATGAACCAGGCCGACACCATGGTAAAGAAGGCCTATGAGGCGGCCGGATTCAGGGGTGAGATCAAGATCGATCCGGATTCGTACCGGTACTTCATGTCGATCAATATCAAGGATATGTTCGATGGCAAGCTCCCGGGAGGACGCCCTACGGATGAGAACCGTGTGGGCGACAGGATGATCCTCAGATACAATGACGAGAGCAGGCTTTTTGAGATCAGCCTGCTGCTGCAGCTGAGCGGACAGTCAGGTATATCCATGAGGATAATGCACTATGAGGACGGATCCGTCTACATTTTTGATCATGAGAAGAACAGCTGGTACCTGCATATCCCGGAAGAAGGGAAGCAGCCGGATGATTTCTGATATTTTTCTGCGGCGATGACAGCTGCTGCCGTCCCGCGGAACATTTGTAGATGGATGGGTGACTGGTGTGCCTCCCGGTCTTCAAAACCGGTGCGGGGCGTGGGACGTCCCGGGTGAGTTCGATTCTCACACATCTACGCCAGATAAAGAATTCAGATCTGTCGGGGGCTGCCGCATTTGCGGCAGTCCTTTTCGAGTTCAGGATATACGGATTTGCAGATAATCCCGCACTGTGTTAATATATTTTTATAGTGCCGGAATAAGGAGGTGTTTGTTATGAGCGATGAGAAGATACGTCTTACCCAGTACGCGAAGACGTCCGGGTGAGCGGCTAAGATAGGTCAGAAGACCCTGACTCAGGTTCTGAGCCAGCTGCCGTTATTTTATGACAAAGACCTTCTGGTAGGACTCAATACTTCCGATGATGCCGCGGTCTATAAGATATCAGACGAATTGGCCATGATACAGACCGTCGACTTTTTCCCGCCTGTAGCAGATGATCCGTATACATTCGGACAGATAGCGGCGGCCAACGCGCTCAGCGATATTTACGCGATGGGCGGAGTGCCGAAGCTGGCGCTCAACATAGTCGGTTTTCCCGACTGTCTTGACGCGTCTGTGCTGCAGGAGATCATGAACGGGGGCGCGGACAAGGTCAAAGAAGCGGGGGCGGTCCTCTCCGGAGGGCATTCCGTCAGAAATGATGAACCGCTGTACGGCCTCTGTGTTTCCGGATTTGTCGATCCACGGAAGATATGGAAGAACTTCGGCGCGCGGGCCGGCGACTCGCTTATACTGACTAAACAGATAGGCAGCGGGATCCTCAACACGGCTGTCAAGGGAGGCCTTGCCTCCGAAGGCTCTGTGCGGGAGCTCATCACTGTCATGAGTTCGCTCAACAGGAAGGCCAGGGATGTCATGACAGACTATGACGTCCACGCCTGCACTGACATCACAGGTTTCGGCCTGATAGGCCACTGCCTGGAGATGGCGCAGGCAGGCAATGTAACGCTTGAGATAAAGGTAAAAAATGTACCGTTTATTGCCGGTGCGCCTGAGTATGCGCAGGAAGGCTTTGTGCCTGCCGGGACATACAGCAACAAGGAGTACCAGCAGAAAAATGTTGACGGGTCGGGTGCGGACGAAAAGTACTCCGATCTTCTATATGACCCGCAGACCTCGGGCGGACTGCTGCTTTCAGTAAGCGACAGCGATGTCCCGGATATCATGCACGCGTTCAGAAGAGCGCAGATGGATACGCAGGTGGCTGTTATCGGCCGTGTCCTGCCTGCGGGCGAGAAACTGATAAAGCTTCGCTGATCAATGTATCGGAGGGAGTATGAACAAAAATCTGCTGTACAGAAGCATTCCCAAGGTGGACCTCTTCCTGGAGACACCGGAGATGGCGCGGCTTGCGGAACGTTTTGGAAAGGATGCCGTCACCGCGTCCGTGCGGGAAGAAACTGACCGTATCAGGCAGTTTATCGCTGCCTGCGACGATGAAGCCGCGGCCAGAGCTGAGATAGATGAGCTGGCACGCAGGGTGAGCGGGCATCTCGAGAGATCATTTACTCCCAATATGCGAAGGGTGATAAATGCGACCGGCACTATCCTTCACACAAATCTCGGCCGCGCGCCTCTGGGCCGCGGCTGTATGCAGCAGCTGGGCGGCATGATCGCCGGCTACTGCAATCTTGAATATGATCTGGAAAATGGCGTCAGGGGCGAGAGGTACTCTCATTTTGAGGAGCTTCTCTGCCGGCTGACCGGCGCCGAGGCCGCGATGGCGGTCAATAATGACGCCGCCGCTGTCATGCTGATACTGAGCAGCCTGGCAAAGGGCGGGGAAGTCGTCGTCTCCCGGGGAGAACTTGTCGAGATCGGAGGCAGATTTCGCATCCCGGAGGTAATAGAGCAGAGCGGCGCCAGGCTTGTGGAGACAGGCACGACCAACAAAACATATCTCTCGGACTATGAGAACGCAGTGACTGAGGATACCCGGGCGCTGCTCAAGGTACACACCAGCAATTACCGCATCGTCGGTTTCTCGGAGCTGGTGCCTGCCTCAGAGATGAAAAAGACTGCCTCGAAGCACGGCATCCCAGTGATCGAGGATCTGGGCAGCGGCCTTCTGGTCGATCTGCGCCGCTTCGGCTGTGACTGCGAGACAGTCCAGGATTCCGTGCGGCACGGCTCAGATGTGATATGCTTCAGCGGGGATAAGCTTCTCGGCGGCCCCCAGGCCGGCATAATCATCGGCCGCAGGAAATATATAGAACAGATGAAGAAAAACCAGCTGGCCAGGGCAGTGCGCATCGACAAATTTACCGCGGCCGCCCTTGAGCTGACCCTGATGCAGTACCAGTCTGAGGAAATGGCATTTAGGGAGATACCTGTACTCAGGATGATCAGCGAGAGCGAGGCGTCGGTGAGGAGCAGGGCGCAGGAGCTGGCTGCCATTCTTGAGAAACAGTGCGGCGCGGCTGAATTTTCCATTGAAGAATGTGAATCTCAGTTTGGAGGCGGTTCGCTTCCTCTCCAGGGCCTGGGCAGCACAGCGGTGGTGATAAAAACTGAGAGCCTTAGCGCGGATGAGCTCGAGAGACGGATGCGCGGGCTCCCGGTCCCCATCATCCCGAGGATCTGCGAAAACAGCGTACGGCTCGATATGCGGACCATAGATGCCGCGGACCATCAGCTGGCAGCGGATGAGATCACTGAGCTGATCGGACGGAAGAACTGAGGCTGCCTTCAGGGCAGCACCGGAGGAGTATCGTGAAACACGTTATCATAGGCACTGCCGGCCATATAGATCACGGCAAGACCGCGGTCATACGCGCGCTTACCGGCCGCAACACTGACCGCCTCGCGGAGGAGCAGCGGCGCGGCATAACCATCGATCTCGGTTTTACCTGGTTTGATCTGGATGACGGCACAAGGTGCGGGATCATCGACGTCCCCGGCCATGAAAAATTCATCAGCAATATGACCGCCGGCGTCGTCGGCATGGATCTGGTGATGATGGTCGTGGCCGCGGATGAGGGCATGATGCCCCAGACCAGGGAACATCTTGATATCCTGGAGCTTCTGGGAATCAAAAAGACCATCCTGGTCATCAATAAATGCGACCTGGCCGACGCTGCTCAGCTGCCGGCGATCCGGGAGAGGCTTGCCGCACAGTTTAAGGGCAGCATAATGGAAAACGCGCCCACGGTCTGTGTCTCCGCCCTGACAGGGCAGGGTATAGACGAGCTTCGCGCGGTGATAACCGAGATGGTGAACAATGAGGTCGCCGCCAGAGACGTAAACAGCATCCCCAGACTTCCCGCGGACCGGGTTTTTTCTTTGCCCGGATTCGGCACCATAGTCACCGGGACACTTATTTCCGGCAGTATTTCCCGGGGTGACGTGCTGGAGATATATCCTCTCGGGAAAGAGTGCCGGGTGCGCAGCATACAGGTCCACGGGGAGGACAGGAATGTCTGCGAGGCCGGCCAGAGGACAGCGCTCAACATTTCCGGCGTCAGCAGGGATGAGATCAGAAGAGGCTGCGTTATCGCGCCGCCCGGCAGCATGAAAAACACGGACAGGATAGATGTGCGGCTCCGCGTTCTGGGCGATTCCGGCAGAAGCATCGTGAACCGTGAGAGACTGCATCTGTTCACGGGGACTTCGAAGATACTCTGCCGCGCACTGCTCCTGGACAAAAATGAGCTGGCTCCCGGTGACTCCGGGCTTGCCCAGCTTCTGCTCGAAGAACAGATAGTCGTCAGGCGCGGCGACCGATTTGTCGTGAGGTTTTATTCTCCGCTGGAGACCATCGGCGGAGGCGTGGTGCTGGAGCCCGCTCCCGGCAAAAGAAAGAGATTTGACCAGGCAGCTATTGGCGGGCTCCTGCGAAAAGAAAGCGGCTCCCTGACCGACGTCTGCGAGCTGCATATACGCGGATCCGGTCAGGATCCGCTCAGCCTGACTGAGCTGGCAAGACTCACCGCGCATTCCCGCGATGAGATCAGAGAAAGCATCTCAGAACTTTCGGCAGATAAGACCATATATGTTTTCAGCCTGGGAAGCGAGGAGTACTGCTGGCACCGTCAAAACGCGGAGCAGCTCGGCAGGCGCATGGCGGCGGACATCGCGGTATTTCACAGCAGACACCCGTACCGTGCGGGCATACGCAGGGCGGAGCTGCGCGAAAGCTATATGAAAAATGTGAAGCGCGGTCTTTTTGAGCTGTGCCTGGAGACGATCTTAGCCTCAGGCGTGATCGAGAGATCCGGCGGATATATCAGCGAGGCCGGCTACACTGTTCCTGATGATGAGACCTTCAGGAATATCAGCGGGCTGATAAGAACGGCTCTGGAAAATGCCGGCTGTCATTTTATCCCGCTGTCCGGCATCGATACAGGGATGTACCCTGCGGAAACTGTCCGGGACATCCTGCAGCTGATGACAGACAGCGGAGAGCTGGTGCGCATTGCCGATGACATCTACACGATGAAGCATTTTATTGATGATGCCGTGAGATTCATCGCGGAACATTTCAAGACTGAAGAAGTCCTGACCTTCACTCAGCTGCGCGACCACCTCGGGACGAGCCGCAAATGCGCCAGGATCCTTATCGCCTACACTGACCAGCAGAGGATCACGAAAAAAGTCGGCGCGGAAACGGAGAGAGTCGCCGGCGCGGGGCAGAGGCGTGCGGATCAGGCCAGAGAAAGCTGAGGCAAAGTCTTTGCCGCAGATCTGCTTATCTGTGCTATAATATAACAAAACTGCCGCTGAAGGCAGGATAACACTGACAGAAGTCATGGAGGTAATTATGAGCCTGAAAAAATACGATGTAGATTTTCTTATTACAGTTAAAAGAAAGTTCGCTGACCCCGCCAGAGGTATCAAGACGATATCAGATAAGTCGGAGAGGACTGACATTGAGGCCGAAAGCGAAGCAGAGGCAATGGACAAGGCATTTGACGATGCAGTGCTCGAGCTGACGAATATCACCGGCGTCACTCCTGACATCGACAAGCCTGCGTGGAAGTTCTCTGTACAGTACGAGAACGGCAGCAGTGTCGTGTACTCTGATTTCAAGATCAGGAAGAAAGCCGAATAAAACATAATATCTTCACACAACGAACATTTTTCTGACAAATACTCCTGCTAAACTGTAAATCAGTAAACAGATAACAGAATTCAGGAAAGGTCAGGTGATCGTGATGAAGAAGATATTATGTACACGTACAGAGCTTAATGTGTTTGGCAAGTCAGGTGAATTGGAGATCTTTTATCCTGAAAGGGCTGCGGACGAAATAACTGCTCATGTGGTACTGGATCTTGCGGTCAGAGAATTGGACAGATTAGATCATCTGCTTTCTGCGCAGGAGTCGGGCAGTGAGGTCGCAGACCTCAACATGACAGCCGGAAGAGAGTATATCCGAGTCAGCCGTGAGACCATGCACCTTCTTTATCTGGCAAAGAAGCATTCACTTGAGAGCAGGACAGAACAGGCTGCAGCATTTGCGGACCTGAAGCTGATGCCTCAGGGGAAATACGGATATGGCTACGATGAGTCGATGGCGGCGGATCAGTTCGGCGGCTATATCGGCGGCATCGCGATGCTGACAGGCGAGGACGACATCGTCAGCATAGATGAAGAAGCGATAATCTATTCCATGGATCAGCTCGCTGACATCTTCCGCGAGTACAAAGTCGCAGACGTAAGGGTATGTATCGGCGATGTGGAAATGTCTGCCGGAACTTACGCTTCGATCTACGAGAGACAGTATGACGGCACAAGGCCGTACTCACGCTATGATCTTATCAGCGCATGACAATTCAGAGAAACATAGGACCCGGCAGCGGAGGCCAACAACTGAGAGGCTGACAGCTGAGGGGAGCATGTGATAGAAATTCTGTAAGTAAAATCTAATAGTCAGTCTTCTATGATAAAATCAAATAACCATAGGAGGCTGATTTTTTATGTCCGGAAAGACCTGAAAAACCGCGGCGTCAGGGATGTGATGGTCATATGTGCTGACGGCCTGTCCGGAATAAAAGAAGCCATACAGTCCCCGAGCGTGTGATAGAAATTCTGTAAATAAATTCTAATAATCAGTCTTCTATGGTAAAATCAAATAACCATAGGAGGCTGATTTTTTATGGCTGGAAAGAAAAAAGAAGTGTACAAGGTCAAAC
>Ga0163159_1000473_pt1 | contig 52622 bp, 43 predicted proteins | sample BioMet9_FD_108702 | JGI IMG/M metagenome (GOLD analysis project Ga0163159, IMG submission 108702) | Microbial communities from bioreactor (seeded with sewage sludge) at Lawrence Berkeley National Lab, California, USA - Biofuel... | ecosystem: Engineered > Bioreactor > Anaerobic > Unclassified ... | reverse complement strand
TAGATACAACATATAAAGGCAAGATTTTGGTCAAAAATATTGTAAAATAGGCAGTGGAATAATATCCCAAGAAAGAGGGGGCTGTTTTTCTTGTTTAAGAAAGCCTCGGGTTATACGGCGGAAAAAGAACCAGAACTTATCGCGGGGCTCGATCTCGGCACCAGCAAGGTGACGGTGGTCGTGGCCGAACGCGACAAGGACGGTGACGAAGCGCAGATCATCGGAGTCGGACAAGCTCCGTCAAACGGCATCAGAAAAGGCCTTATAGTCAACCTTGACCAGGCCGTACGTTCCGTGCGCCAGGCTGTCAGCGACGCGCAGAACATGGTCGGTCAGGATATAGAGTCCGTGACTGTCTCGTTCGGCGGCGGCGAAGTGACCAGCATACGCTCCAAGGGCATGGTTTCGCTCGGGCGCACTCCGCGTCCGGTCATGCAGCTCGACATCGAGCGCGTGATCGAAGCGGCCCAGGCTGACGTGGCGGTGCCGGCCAATCAGAGCATCCTTCATACGATTCCGGTGGAATATTCGCTCGACGGCAACGTCGGCATCGACGATCCGCTCGGCATGACTGGCATGAGGCTGGACATGCAGCTGCAGTCGGTTATTGTGCCTACTGCTACGATCCAGAACGTGCTCAACTGCGTGGACAAGGCCGGTCTCAATGTGGACGGACTGGTGCTCAAGCCTCTCGCGGCTGCGCTCGGCACGCTCACGCCTGAAGAAGCCCTGGCCGGAGCCGTTTCGATCGACATCGGCGGCGGCACCACTAGCGTGGCGGTCTTCTCCGACGGACGGCCGAAATACCTGGGGCTCATCGCGGTAGGCGGCGACCATATCACCAACGACGTCGGCAGCGTGCTCAAGCTTCCGCTCAACCGCGCCGAGGACGTCAAAAAGGAAGTATCGGTCTTTGCAGCGCCGGAAGATCCGGAGGAGACCGTGGAATTTTCATACAATGCGAGAAGCTACACTGTTTCCAAGGCGGACCTGCACGATATCGTGAGATGCCGTCTCGAGGAGCTTTTCGACACGCTCGTGCGCCCGGAGATCCAGTCAGCCGGCGTTCAGATGCTGCCGGCAGGCATCGTGATCACAGGCGGCGTTTCGCGCACGGAGGGCATCGACGCCTTTGTGCTCGACCTGCTCGATCTGCCCGCGCGCGTAGCGGTTCCGCTCGACGCGGACCGCATGCCCCCCGGCCGCAACACGCAGGAATATTCGTCGGCCGCCGGCATCATTCGCTACATTCTCGATCAGGAGAGAGACGAGTTCCGCTACATCGACAATCCTCTCATTATGAACAACAGCAGCAGAAGCGAGCAAGTTCAGGCCAAGCAGCCCGGCGGCGGTTTGAATCTGCCAGGCCTCAAGGATTTCAAATCGTCCGGCGCCAATCCGTTCGGAGCGATCAAAGACCTGTTCAAGGACCTGTTCTGATACGGAGGGCACACTGATGGCTGACAACGAAGAGAAAACGAACAACGAAATTTTCCAGCTCGATAAATCCAACTATCCCACGCGCGAAGTAATCAAGGTCGTGGGTGTCGGCGGCGCCGGCAATAACGCCCTCAACCACATCATCCGCGGCGGCGTCTGCGGCGTGGAGTTCATCGCGGCCAACACCGACATTGCGCACCTGGAGCTCATGGAGGCCCCGACCCGCATAGTGCTGGGCCGCGAGCTTACCAAGGGGCTCGGAGCCGGTTCGAATCCGGAGATCGGCTGCAAGTCGGCGATGGAGTCGCGCGAGGACATTCGCGCGGCCGTCGAGGGCGCGGACATGGTTTTCATCGCAGCCGGCATGGGCGGCGGCACCGGCACGGGAGCTTCTCCCGTCATAGCCGCGATCGCGCGCGAAACCGGCGCTCTGGTCGTGGCCGTGGTCACGATGCCGTTCTCGTTTGAGGGCAAGCGCCGCATGGCTCAGGCCAAGGCAGGCATCGCCCAGCTCAAGGACAAGGTCGACGCGCTTATCACGATCCCCAACGACAAGCTTTTGAGCGTCACAGACAAAAAGACCACCATCAACGACGCTTTCAGACTCGCGGACGGAGTGCTTCACCAGGCTGTTCAGGGCGTTACTGACCTGATCCTGCGCCCCGGCCTCGTGAACGTGGATTTCGCGGATGTCAAAACTATTATGTCGAACGCGGGCACCGCGATCATGGGCATCGGCGAGGGATACGGCGAGAAACGCGCCGCCACAGCGGCCTACAACGCCATCAACAGCCCGCTCATGGATACCAGGATGAGCGGAGCCAAGGGCATCCTCTTCAATATCACGGGCGGAGCCAACGTCGGCATCCATGAGATCGAGGAGGCCACGCGCATCATCACCGAGGCCGCCGATCCGGACGCTTTCATCATCTGGGGCCATCTTTTCGACCCAGAGATGGAGGACTCCATCCAGATCACTGTCATAGCCACCGGTTTCGACGACGCCAAAACAGCGCCCGAGCAGGAAACGGAAAGACAGATGCCGCCTGCTCCGAAGCCGGAGATACAAGGCCTCAATATCTCTGCCGTAAAGAATCTCAACAAATACACATCCTCCATCGGCGCTCAGCGCCCTGTCAAAGCGGAAACAGCAGCAGCTTCTGCACCAACTGTGGCGCCGGTCAAGGAAAATCCCGAGCCCTACAAGGCTCCCGAGGCGGTCAAGGCCGCTGAAGCGGAAGCTCCCAAGCCTCAGCGCGTCATCCCTGCCCAGCCGGCCGGCGACGAGGATCTTTTCAAGAGCAGCGGCGCGCCGGAAGATCAGTTTGACACGCCCTCCTATCTGCGGCGGAGGCGCTGACCCTGAGCAAAACCTCTGCGGCCGGCCGCGCGAAAGTTACTGCGTGGGACAGCTGGCGCGCATACCGCGATACTGAAAAATGGACGACAGCACTGCCCAAGGGCGGAGACCTCCCTTGGGCTCTGTTTTATCCGTCCGATTACGCCATCGGCTCCGCTAACCTGGGCTATCACTACATCTTCAGATTACTGAGGGAGGCCGGCGTGGCGGTCGAGCGCTTCTTCGCCTCGCCGGTACCTTACCGGTCCGTGGATTCCGATACAATGCTCGAACGCTTCCGCGTCGTGACAGCCAGCGTCTCATTTGAGGGAGACGTGCCGTCTTTCTTCAAGTGGCTTTCAGACGGCGGCATCCCGCTGCTGCCGGAAGAGCGGGAAACGGGCGGCTTCCCGGTCGTGGGCGCGGGCGGCGCCCTTACCTACATCAATCCGCTGATCCTCTCGTCCGTCTGCGACTTTATCATTCTGGGAGACGGCATGGACGTGCTGCCTCATACAGTTTCCTGCCTGCGGGAATATTCTTCACACGGCGACCGTCGTCGGTTATGGCGCGAACTGGCGGAAGACCCGCGCGTGCTGGTGCCTCCGCTGCATCTGGTGGGGGGCTGCGTCAGCGCGCAGCGCCAGGTGGGCCGGACGCTCCAGCTTGACGGTCCCTATCCCATGTGCAGCGTCTGGACCTCCCCCAGAGGGGCTTTCGGAGACACGCTGCTGGTCGAGCTTCAGCGCGGCTGCATGAGAAACTGCCGCTACTGCACGCTGCCAGGCTGTTTCGGCCGCATCCGCTTCAGACGGTTCGGGTTCCTCAAAAATACAATGGACGCGGCTCTGTCAGCCACCGGTGCCGGACAGGTGGGGCTCGTGACGCCCGAAGCCGGCGACTATATCGATATGGGGCCGCTGCTGGACTATCTAGACGAGAAGCAGGAGGCGGTCTCCTTCGCCTCCCTGCGCGTTGACCATCTCACGGAGCGTATGATCGACACGCTTGCGCGCGGCGGCCGCCACAGCATCACCATCGCGCCGGAGGCCGGACGCGATGAATTGCGCTTTGCCTGCGGCAAAAAATTCACCAACGACCTCGTGCTTGAAAAATTGGCGCTCGCACGCGACCATGGGATCGACCAGGTCAAGATGTATTTCATGATAGGTCTGCCGGGAGAGACGGAGGAGGACATCGCGGCGATCCCCGACCTATGTTCGCGCATCATCGCGGAAACGGGACAGAACCTGATCCTCTCCGTCAACCCGTTCGTGCCGAAGCCGGGCACGCCCTGGGCACGCGAGGAGTTCTGCGGCCTCGCCTCCATTCGCGGCAAATACGAGCAGTTGGGCGCCGGCGTGCGCTCGTTCAAAAAGAAGGCGCCGCAGCTGCGGCTTACAAGCGCCAAAGAGGCTCAGGCCGAATTCGACGCGGCCTGGTATTCGCATGAAGAGAGCAGGGCGCTGGCCCTGCAGATCGAAAACGGCAAAAAAGGCAAAATCTGCCGTTCCGACAGAGATAAAACGCTGCGGTATCTGCTACAATTAGGGTATCTGGGACAACAGGAGAAGGCGCCGCAGTGAAGAGAAACACGCGAAACTACAAGGAGAAGAAGCCGCTCGTTACGTTCGGTCAGTTTGTACTGCCGCTGACCGTGATCATGGCGATCGCGCTGCTCTTTTTCAGCGTCAAGCTGTTTTTCCTGACGCCTGATGAAGTTCCCGCTCCCATCGAGGAACCGGCAGAAACCTCGCAGCCGGCACAGCACAGCAATGCTGCCGTTCTGTCTGCCGACGCCAGTGCTGACAAAACGGCCGTTCAGCCCAAGCCCGTCAAAAAGGTGACAAAAATTAAAAAATCCACGGAAGAGGCTCAGCCGGAGAAGAAAAACACCGAGCCTGCCAAGGCCGCCGCTCCCGTGACAAGCAAACAGGAAACCAGGGCTGAATCAAGCGTCAGAAAGGTCTCCGTGCTGCCGGAAACAAAGAAAGAGCCGGAGACGAAAAAACAGCCCGCCCCAGTGAAGAAAACCGAACCAAAAGAGACGGAGTCCAAAGAGAAGGCCAAAGCAGCCACGTCTTCCAAATCAGCCCAGACGAAGGACAGAACCGCTGTTTCGCAGGACAAATCTGCCGCCGGGAGAAACGCCGTTTCGGCAGACAAACAGGCTCGTTCCAGATCGTCATCGACGGCTTCAGCCGACAAGACAGCTGCCGGCGGCCGCTGGGACGTGCAGATCGGCGGCTTCTCGTCGCGTGACGGAGCTTTGCAGCTGTTGAACAAAGCGCGCGGCGACGGTTACGACGTTTATATCTATGAATCCAAGCGGGACGACGCGCCTTTCTACAAGGTGCGGGCGCGCGGGCCCGTCTCGAGGGAAGAGGCCGGTAAACTGGCTGAAAAGCTGTCCGGCGGCGGGTATCCCGTCTACCTCGTGCAGATCAGAAAATAGTTACGGAGGGAATACGGAGATGGCAGGTTTCGTCAAAGAAGTGACGCCAAGGCAAGAGGCCGTCGAACACGTGGCCTCGTCGCTGGCGTTTCCCTGGGAGCCGACCGCGGAACTGACGCCGCTGGCTGAGGCGCGCGGCAGACGCCTTGCGAAGGAACTCGTCTGCACCATGGCCTATCCTCCTTACACGCGCAGTCTGCGCGACGGCTATGCTGTCTGCAGTTCCGACGTCGCGGCCGCCACGACCGGCACGCCGGCCTTTTTGCAGAAGACCGGTTCCGTGCTGATGGGCGCGGCCCCTAAATTTTCCATTTCAAACGGCGAAGCCGCTTCCATTCCAACCGGCGGCGTGCTTCCCAAAGGCGCCGACGCAGTCGTAATGCTCGAGGACGCCTCGCTCACGGGCGGCTACGTGGAGGTCCGCCGGGGCGTGCAGTCCGGCGAGAACGTGATAGCCAGGGGCGAGGAGCTCAAAAAGGGACAGAAGGTGCTGGGCCGCGGCGAACAGGTCGACTTCCGCACCGCCAGCCTGCTGGCCACCATCGGCGTCGATCAGGTAGAGACAGCCAGACTGCGCATCTCCATCCTCAGCACCGGCGACGAAGTGGTGCCGGTCGCAAAACATCCGCTGCCGCCCGGCTGTATCCGCGACGTCAACGGAGCCACGCTTAAATTTCTGCTGGCGCGCTGCGGCTTCGACTCCGAGTACCGCGGCATTGTCTCCGACGACGGAGCGGAGTTCGAAAAACGCTTCAAGGGCGAACTGAGCCATTGCGACGTACTTGTTTTAAGCGGCGGTTCTTCGGTCGGCACCCGCGACCATTGCTCTCAGATGCTTGAAAAACTGCCGACGCCAGGGCTGCTGGTACGCGGCGTCAATATCGTGCCTGGCAAGCCGACGCTTGCGGCCGGCTGCATAGACGAGAAGAAACTGGTCGTGAGCCTGCCGGGACATCCGCTTTCCTGTCTCGTCGCAGCTTACACGCTGCTGATCCCGCTTTTGCTGCGCCTGATCGGCGCTGAAAATGAAAAATACGGGCACAGGCTGTTTCTTGAGCTGGCGGCCGACGTCACGGCCAAAACCGGCCCGGAGGAATTTATGCCCTGCCGCCTGGACGAAGGCGGCAAAGTACGGCCCGTGCTTGCTAAATCCGGATACGTATCGCCGCTCTCGCAGTCTGACGGACTGCTGCGCGTGCCCGAGAACAGGGAGACGCTGAGAGCGGGAGAAACTGTGGAGGTGTGGCTTTGGTAACTGCTTATCCTGAACATATTTCGCTTGAAGAGGCCTGGACGATCCTGCGCAGAGCCTTTGGAGACGCCGCTGCTTCGCGCTCCGCCGATATGAAGATCTCCGAGGCGCTGGGCTACGCGCTGGCGCGTGACCTTACGGCCGCCCGCAACGTGCCGCATTACGCGGCTTCGGCCGTCGACGGCTATGCGCTGGACGCCGGGGCCACGATCGGCGCCTCTCCTGCCACGCCTGTCCGCGTCGGACCCGAACATTACGTCTGGATGAACACAGGCGCCGACATCCCGGCCTGGTCCAACTGCGTGCTGATGGTCGAGGACTCTTCGCTGGACGGCGACGAGCTGCTTGTTTGCAAAACTCTGACTCCGTCCGCCAACGTGCGCCCGGTGGGCGAGGACGTGATGGCCGGACAGATCATCGCGCGCGAGGGCGATATCGTCTCGCCGGCGCTCATTTCCCTGTTCCTCTGCGCCGGACTTGAAACTGTGCCGGTCGTGCGCAAACCGAAGGCTTTATTTATACCAACGGGCGACGAGATCGTCGCCGGTGAAAAATGGCTCGCCGACAGCAGGCAGAAATCCGGCACGGTGGCCGAGAGCAATTCGCTGTTCATCGCGGCTTCTTTCGAAAAGTGGGGCTATCAGCTCGACGTTTCCCCTATACTGCCCGATAAGGCCGAAGTCCTTAAGAAGGGCGTTCTCGACGGAGTGGAAAAGTACGACCTCGTGATGATTGGAGCCGGCTCCGCCAAGGGGCGCCGCGACCACACGCTCGAAGTGCTCTCCGAGTCCGGCGAAGTGCTCTTCCACTGGCTGCGCATGAAACCGGGCCGTCCGGCCATGGCAGCCAAGATAAACGGCAAGCCGGTTGTCTGTCTGCCAGGCTTCCCGATGTCCACGGCCGTAATTTTATGGAGCCTCGTCTATCCGCTGCTGAACCTGCTCGCCGCCAAAAGCGGAGAGCCGCTCGCTCAGGTCAAGGATGCTCTGGGCCTCCGCAGTGAGTGGCAGACTAAACTGCTCGTGCAGCATTCCTCGCCGGCCGGCATCCAGGACTGGCTGCGCATGAAGGTCGCGCGCGTGGGCGACACGCTCTATAGCTGGGCGCTCACCTCCGGAGCCAGCGTGCTTTGGGCTCTTGCCGAATCGGACGGCATCGCGGTGCTGCCTCCGGCGGCGCTCGAATGCGAAAAAGGGACGGACGTCTCCGTCTGGATGACGCGCGACGTCGATCTCGACAGGAGGATCCTCTTCCAGGGCTCCGACGATCCGGCCATTCAGCTGCTGGCTACCCCGATCAAACGCCGCGGCGGCGAATTCGTTTCGCGCACGGTGGGCAGCATGGGCGGTCTGGCCGCTCTTTCGCGCGGCGAGTGTCATCTGGCGGCCGCGCACCTGCTCGACGAGACCGACGGCTCCTACAACGACAGCTTTATTGCCCGCTTTGCGAACGGCGCCGACTGGCGGCGCGTGCTTGTCTTCTACCGCACTCAGGGCATTATCGTGCAAAAGGGCAACCCCAAACATATAAACAGTTTCGCGGACCTCTGCAAGGGCGACTTCGTCTTCTCGAACCGCCAGCCAGGCGCAGGCACCCGCGTGCTCTTCGACCATCTGCTTAAGGTCAACGGCAAGAAGACCTCCGAGGTCAAGGGCTACGGGCAGCAGTGCACCACGCACATGGAGGCCGCCAACCGCGTCTCCACCGGTCTTGCGGACGCCACGCTGGGCATCAAGTCGGCAGCCGACGCGCTCGGCCTCGACTTCATCCCGCTCGCGGAGGAGCCCTACGAGCTCGTGATTCCAGCTGAATATATGGACCATCCCGGCATCAGAGCGCTGCTCGACAGCCTTAAAGACGAAGAGTGGCGGCGCAAGGTGGAAGCGATGGGCGGCTACAGATGGCCGAACTGATCGACGACTACGGACGCCGCCTCAACTACGTCCGCATCTCCGTCACCGACCGGTGCAACTTCCGCTGCACCTACTGCATGCCGGCCGAAGGCGTCGCCTGCATCGACCACAGCCTCATCATGAGGTACGAGGAGATACTGGAGCTCTGCCGCGTGTTCCATGAGCTCGGCGTGCGCAAGTTCCGTTTTACCGGCGGCGAGCCGCTAGTGCGCAAGGGATTGGTGCCGTTTCTCAAGGAACTCAAAGCCCAGCTGCCCGACGTTAAAACGGCGCTCACGACCAACGCCTCGCTGCTCTCTCAGCATGCGGAGGAGCTGGCCGGAGCCGGACTGCACTCGATCAACGTGAGCCTCGACACGCTCGACCCGGAGAAATTCAAAAAGATCACGCGCATCGGCGGGATCGATTCGGTGTTCGCCGGCGTCAGAGCCGCCAAAGAGGCGGGCATCAAAAATATCAAGCTCAACACGGTGCTCATGAAGGGCTTCAACGATCAGGAAGTGCCGGCGCTGCTTAAATACGCGCGCCGTGAGGGGTTCCGCCTGAGGCTCATAGAATTTATGCCGCTTGAGGACGGCGTTTGGAGCAAGGACGCCTTTATCAGCGGCGAAGAGGTTTTAAGAACTCTGCCGGACGGAGGCTGCTGGCGGCCGCTGACGGCCGAAGCGGACCGGGATGGTCTCGGTCCCGCTCAATACTACATCAACGATAAGACCGACGATGTCATCGGCGTCATCACGGCGGTCTCCAACCACTTCTGCAGCAGCTGCAACAGACTGCGAGTCTCGGCGCGCGGCGATCTGCGCACCTGCCTTTTCAGCCCTGCGGAGACGCCGCTGCGCTCTCTGATTCCGGAGCCGGAGAAGCTGAAGGAAGCCATACTTGAAGCGATCAAATCCAAGCCTAAATGCTGGAACGATATTCGCAACGGACAGCTGCATATGTCCGGGATCGGAGGATAAAAGCAATGCCAGAGTATTCGCATTTTGACAGCGACGGGCGCCCCACGCTCGTCGACGTAAGCGGCAAGGCTGTCACCAGCCGCACGGCCTGGGCCGAAGGCTGGGTGTACCTGCCGGACTCCATCTTTGAGGTGGTCAGTCAGGGCAACGTGAAAAAAGGCGACCCGTTCCGCATCGCGGAGCTGGCCGGCATCATGGGCGCCAAGCGCACGCCGGACATCATCCCGCTCTGTCACAACATCAGGCTCGACAACATCAAGGTGCGCTGCGAGCTAGACGCGGATAAAAAGGCCGTCAGGATCACCTGCGAGGCTACGGCCAAAGAGGTGACCGGTGTCGAAATGGAGGCGCTCACGGGTGTCTCGACAGCGGCGCTCTGCTTCTACGACATGTGCAAAGCGCTCGATAAGGGCATGATCATAAAGGACATCCGCCTGCTGCGCAAAACCGGCGGCAAAAGCGGCGAATGGACCGCTGAAAAGGGGTATGGCAAATGAGAATACTGAGACTCTACGCGCCGTCGCTGATCGGCGACCACACGCTCTGCTACGTTCACAGCACGGCAGAAGGCGACAGCTGCATCAACGAGGTGCCGATCAGGCTTGCGCTCGCTCATCCAGGCGAGGACCTTGACGCGGAACAGTTCGCTGATGCCATGACGATAGTGCTGCCGGCCGACGCCAAAGTCGGCAACGGCTGCTTTGTCTCCACCGGCGATGCGCTGCTTCGCTGGAACGAGTGCCAAAATTGCTTCGACGTGGCTAAGACCGGTTTCCTGAGCGTCTCGGCGCCGGTTGAGATCTGGCGCCCCATCAAAACGGCTGTGCTGACCGTCAGCGACAAGGGCAGCCGCGGCGAAAGGGAGGACACTGCCGGACCGGAGCTGACGAGGCTGGTCTCCGAACTCGGCGCCGTAGTCGACGACAGGAAGATAGTTCCCGATGATCCGGATAAAATCGCCGCCTCCGTCACGGAATGGAGCGAACAGGGATTCAACCTGGTCCTCTGCACCGGCGGCACCGGTCTCTCGCCGCGCGACAACACGCCCGAGGCCCTGATGTCCATCGCGGACAAAATCGTACCTGGTTTCGGCGAGACGATGCGCGCGAAAACGATGGTCTATACGCCGCGCGCTTTCCTCACGAGGAGCGTGGCGATCATCAAAGGCAGCACGCTCGCAATCGCGTTCCCCGGCAGCAAGCGCGGAGCCTCCCAGTGCTTCGAGGCCATCGCGCCCGCGCTGCGCCACGGAGTTGAGACACTGGCCGGCTGGGAAGGCGAGTGCGGAGGAAAGTAACGCACGGCTCTCTGTCAAATGCATTAAACAGGCGGTTCTCCGCACAGGAGAACCGCCTGTATCGCATTCTGCGGCCAAGAAGTTTCTTCAGGAACAGGGCCATTACCTGTTCTGACGCATAATGAATTTCCATTCAGTCCCTTCGACTCAGTATTTAGATTACTGCGAGCCGCTGTTTTTGCCTTTTGCAAAGCGCGCACGGCATGCTAGAATTGCTTGGAGGCGAAGCTCAATATGGATAAATTAGAAGTCAAGATCTGTTTTGGAACCACCTGCTTCGTAATGGGGGCTTCCGGCCTGCAGGAGCTCAAGGACATTATTCCAGCCAAATATCACGACCGGGTCAGCGTTGCCGGCAGCCTCTGTCTCGGCAACTGCTACAAGCGTTCGGAATACTCGAAGGCTCCCTATGTGGAAGTCGGCGGAGAGGTAGTGGAGGACGCGACGGTGGAGAAGGTGCTCGCCGCCATAGACGCAAAGCTGGCTGCAAATGAGCGATAGCCCCAACCACATCCACCTGAAAAAAGAGATACTCATAAGGCTCGCGAGGGCTTTTGCGTCGGACGATTTTGAAGAGAGCGTCAGGCTGATACCCTTCGACATGAGGCCCAAAGGCTGCCCCGTGCCGTATCGCTGCTGCATCCATCGCGAACGCGCGATCCTGCGCTCCAGAGTGATAGCCGGGCTGGGCTTCTCCATCGAGAGCGACGACGAGAGGACCTCGCTCAACGCCTATGCGAGAGCCGCGCTCGCGCGCGAAAGACCGGAACCGGAACCGCTCACGATCCTCTCCGACGCCTGCAACGGCTGTCCGCCCAACAGAATTTTCGTCACCGACCTCTGCCAGGGCTGTGTGGCCAGACCCTGCCAGAGCGTTTGCAAGTTCGGCGCCATCGGTATGGAAGACGGCCGTTCCGTTATAGATCCGGCTAAATGCAAAAAATGCAAGATGTGCATGTCGGCCTGTCCCTACCACGCGATCGCGCAGATAACCGTGCCGTGCGAGGACAACTGTCCCGTGAGCGCCATTCAGAAGGACGAACAGGGGCTGGCGCGCATTGATTTCAAAAAGTGCATCGGCTGCGGGAAATGTGTGAGCGCCTGTCCTTTCGGCGCTGTGCACGAAAAGAGCCAGCTCGTGGACCTGCTCTCGAAGCTCAAAAAAGGCAGAGAAGTCGTAGCCATGGTCGCGCCCGCGATCGTCGGCCAGTTTCCCGGCACCATCCGCCAGCTGAGGACCGCGATGCTCAGGGCCGGCTTCAGCGACGTGGCGGAGGTGGCGTCGGGCGCCGACGAGACCTCGCGCAGGGAGGCTGTTGAATTTGCAGCCAGAATGAAGGAGGGCGCGCCATTTATGACCACCTCCTGCTGCGCCGCCTACAACAACCTTGCGGCGATCCATCTGCCTGAGATCAGACCCTACGTGTCTTCTACCGGCACGCCGCTGCACTATGCGGCGGAACGCGTCAAAAAAGACCATCCGGGCTGCACGAGCGTCTTTATCAGCCCCTGCGTGGCCAAAAAGATCGAAGGTCTGGCCGATCCCAACGTGGATTACGTCATCAACTTCGAGGAACTGGGCGCGCTCTTCGTCGCGCTCAAGGTCGAGATCCTGGACTGCGAGGAATCTGCTTTTACAGTTGAAAGCTCAAAGCAGGGCCGCGGTTTTGGCATCACCCATGGAGTTGCGGCCGCGATCGGCAGCCTGGCCCCTGAGGCGCATCCCTGCTATGTGAACGGCATTACGAAGGATAGCGTCAGACAGCTGCGCGGTTTTGCGCTCAAAGGCAGCTGTCCAGACTGCAACCTGATTGAAGTGATGGGCTGCGAAGGCGGCTGCGTCGGAGGCAACGCCACCATCAACAAGACGAAGGTCGCGGTCAAAATCATCGGCGAACTGCTGGCGCAGAGCGAAGATCTGAAAGCGTAAAGCTCCGCTTGAACGGGAGAGGCTGCGTCCGCCGCGCGCGTGCGCAGCCTCTCTCCTGTTTCCGGCCGCAGTGTTTTTAAGTACCCATGTTTCCCAACGCGGCGGGTATAATGGTTTCCGGTGATTGACATGGAAAAAGCCCAATACGAACGGATAGAAAAATACATGCTGGACTGTATGAAAGACGCGGCCCACGACAAGGAACACGTCTACAGGGTGCTCTTCAACGCGCTGGAAATCGCCGAGGGCGAGGCTGGCGTCGACTGCGACGTACTGGTCGCCGCCTGCCTGCTCCACGACATCGGCCGTCAGGAGCAGTTCGCGGACCGCAAGCTTGACCACGCCGAAGTTGGCGCCGCAAAAGCCAGGACGTTCCTGACCTCCTGCGGTTTCTCCGCCGGCTTCGTGGACAAAGTTGCGGACTGCATCCGCGCCCATCGCTTCCGCAGCGGCTGCCGCCCCGAAACAGCAGAGGCAAAGATTCTCTTCGACGCCGACAAGGTGGACGTCACCGGCGCCATCGGCATCGCCAGGACCATCTTCTATCAGGGCGAAGTAGGCACGCCGCTCTACTCAGTGGATTCGGCGGGACGCGTCCTGCCTGGGGGAACCGACGAACCGGACTCCTTCTTCCGCGAATATAAATTTAAATTGAAGGACCTCTACGGCAAATTCCTGACCAGAAGAGGCGCAGAGCTGGCGAAGCAAAGGCAAGCCGCCGCCGCGGATTTCTATCGGAGTCTGCTGGAGGAAACGGCCCCGGCACGGGAAAAGGGCCTGGGACTGCTGAAGCGGATAATCGGGTGAACGGCGCCGCGGCGCAGAAAACGGGTGGCAATACTGTTCAAAAAAGACGACGCTGCGCTGGGTGAAACGACAGGCACGTTATGCGCAGAATCGCCAAAAGGCCGAAATAAATCGCTCATTCGTCCGGTCAAAAACTGTTTCAGCCGTGTCGGTTCGTGCGCTGGGAGCCGAATCGCGAGCGTTTTGTCGTTGGCGCGGTTTTGCCGTATTTGTCTGGCCCCGGCGCCGGTTTCATTACGATAACCGTCAGTCTTTATAATGTAAAAATGTGCAAGCGCAATCATGTGCGGAAGAGTTTATATATTTGGCGAAACAGCCGTGCGATTTTTTGGAATCGCGCGGCTGACCAGGACAAACAAGTTATCTCAAAGCCCTGTTGCCGCAGCTTGTATAAGCTGAGTTTGATAAGATACTGAAATATAACCGCTCCCGTAAGTGTGATTGCGACGCCGACGGGAAAACGGCCCTTCGAAAAAACATCCGGGAATCGCAAAAACGTTTCAAAACTTTCATGTTTTGCCGCCGGTTCCGTCGTTTTATTCTTTTTACATCAACTGTTTGTCGCGCCTGGGATTCTTTTGCCTGTGCCTGTTTCCGCAGGGCTGGTGAAATAATGGAAATATTTTTCCCCAGCCCTGTGTTCTGTCTGCGCCCTGCGGCCATGGTCGGAAAATCCGAGCTTGCCTATTTTGCGGATTTGTGCGCGCAGCATTCCGTTCAATATGAAGAGGATCCGGCAAACGCTGTTTGTCCTACCCTGTTTGATATCTGCTGCACAAAAGGTTTCGTTTCAGCCTTCCTTTACTTCTTCGTGCAATAAATTATGATTTGATGTAAAATCGCCATATACTCATAACAGTATTTATCTGGCATCATGACTCGTACTCTGCGGGGGTGCGAATATGGCTGTAGAGCGGTCCGGAGAGATAAGGAGCTTTATTTGCAGGGTCGTGATCAGGGACGGCGAAGCTTACATCGTCGAGCCTTCGCAGCGCATGTTCCTTTTTTTCGGCACGACCGAGGAGTCCTACAAAAACGGCATTCTGGCGCGGGTGCGCAGCTATGCTGGCGCGCAGAGCGCCAAGATCCTTCAAAAGACGCTGACGGAAAAGGCTTCGCTGGGCTGTGATTTTCACGTCATCTGTCCGGTCAGGAGGGCGGACGGTTCCGCATGTGAGCTGCAGATCGACGGTTACACCAGCGAAAGCAGCGGCCCCGGACGCGTTTACAACCTGATTGCCACGGACGTGTCGGAGCTGGTGAACGCCAGACGGACGTCGGAGGAGTTATCACAGAAGCTGAGCAGCACCCTGGTGGATACGATCAACAGACTGCCGAATAATTCCGCGATTTACCGCATTCTGGACGACGGGCGCAGTCTTGAACCGGAGAGTTATTCCGACGAGTTCTACCGCATGTGCGGCTATACGCGGGAAGAAGACCTGTTCAGCGGCGACGCCTACGGAGGCGTGCATCCCGATGATGCGCCCGCCCTGATTGCGTTTATCGCCGGACGTCTGGCCGACGAGGAGCCCTTTCACGCTGTTTACAGGATCATCACCAGGGCGAAGAAGTACAAGTGGGTGAGCGTTAATTTCAACAAGTTCCGCTTCGCCGCGTCCCAGTATCTTTACGCTCAGTTTACGGATATCGACGATTTGAAAAAGCAGGAGCAGCAGCTGGCCGAGCAGTACAGTTCCGCTCAGGAATTCATAGATTCTGTGTCTGACAGCTATCTGGTGACGAGGCGCGTCAACCTGACCCGCAACAGAGTGGAGCTTGTGAACGGCATGCGCCCGCTGCCGAAGGTGAGGGCTTACGACGATTACGATCTGTCGATCAGGGAGCTGCTGAATTCCATGCCGCGCGAGCAGGACCGCAGGGAGTGTCGTGAATTCTATGCGCGCGAGTCGCTGATCGAAGCCTATCGGGCCGGACGCAAGACTCTGTCTAAGGATTACCAGCTGCTTTCGGACGACGGAGAGCTGCTGTGGGCGCGCTGCGTCATCACCCTCGCGCAGAGGCCGGACAGCGAGGACGTGATATCTTTCAGCGCCGTGAGCGACGTGAGCCGCGAGAAGATCGTGGAGACTCTGTTTAACGGGGTGCTGCTGAAACGCTATGATTTCATAGCCTGCCTGAACGCGAATAAAAACACCGCCTCCATCGTGAGCATCTGTTCCCATTTCGAGGAAGAGGACTACATCCGCGACACTGACGATTACGACAGCGCCATGCGCGGCTTCGCAGGACGGTTTGTCTCCGTCGCCGACCGTCGCCGCTATATAGAATTTATGTCGCTGGACAACGTCGTCAGGAGGCTTGACTCGGACGGTGTCTGCGCTGGGACCTTTACGCTGGGCGAGGGAGCCGGAGCGCGCAGCAAGTGCGTGGAGTTTTTTTACATCGACCGAAACAGCAGACTGATCGCGCTGACGAGGTCCGACGTCACCGAGCTGCAGAAACAGCAGCTGGAACAGGAGCGGGTGCTGCGCGAGGCTCTGTCAGCCGCCCAGGAGGCCAGCCGCGCCAAATCTGATTTCCTTTCGCGTATGAGCCACGATATCAGAACGCCTTTGAACGGCATCATCGGTATGGCGTACCTGGCCGCCCGTCAGGCGAATCCGCAGGAGACCGCCGACTGTCTGGAGAAGATCGGCACCTCGTCGAAGTTCCTGCTGGGGCTGATAAACGACATTCTCGACATGGCGAAGGCGGAGAGCGGCAAGATAGAACTGCATCCTGAGCCGTATCTGATGGCGGATTTCGACAATTACATCGATTCCGTGATCAGGCCCCTGTACGAGGTCAAGAACCAGACCTTTACGGCCGATACCAATCCGGTCAGGACCGTGATCCCCATCGTGGATATCCTGCGTTTCAATCAGATCATGTTCAACCTGCTTTCAAATGCGGTCAAGTATACGCCGGAGGGCGGCTGCATCTCGCTATATGTCAAGAACGAGCTGGTCCCGGGTCACAGGGAGCGCATCACCGCCGTTGTCAGCGACAACGGGATCGGCATGAGCGAGGAGTTCCAGAAGGTGCTCTTCAACCCCTTCACGCAGGCCGGCAGGAACGACGTCTCCGAGAACCGCGGCAGCGGACTGGGGCTCTCCATCGCCAAGAAGATGGTCGACCTGATGGGCGGTTCCATCAGCGTCAAGAGCAAACTGGGCGAAGGCACGACCTTCACCGTCGTTCTGGATTTCGATTACATCGAGGCGGAGCAGGCCACCTGGAACCGCGACGAGGGCAGGAGCGCCGTGGACTACAGCCTGCTTGAGAACAGGCACGTGCTGCTCTGCGAGGACCATCCGCTCAATCAGGAGATAGCCAGAAAACTGCTGGAAGAAAAGGATATGATCGTGGAGCTGGCCGAAAACGGACAGCGTGCCGTGGAGCTGTTCAGCCGCTCCTCCTGCGGTTTTTACGATCTGGTGCTGATGGACATCCGCATGCCGGTTATGGACGGCTACGAGGCGGCTCGCGGCATACGCGCCCTGAAGCGTGCGGACGCATCCAGCGTGCCGATCGTGGCCATGACGGCTGACGCTTTTGAAGACGACGTGGCGAAATGCCTGGCGGCCGGCATGAACAGCCACATAGCCAAGCCCGTGGATCCGGAGCAGCTGTACCGCGTAGTTGCCGAAGCAGTCTCCAACCGCAGCTGAGGCCCATTCAGCTTCTTCGGACGAATCGACGGGTGGCGTATCAGAAAACTCAGCGACAGCTATCCCTGTCAGCTGCTGCACATTTCAGCCGCCGCATTGACCGCACATAAAGACAGACAACATGCTGGAAAGGCTGGATGAGGAAATCCGACGGAGGACCAGAGCCGCAGGCAGCTTTCCAGATGCAGAATCTGCCATCATGCTGAACGAGCTCAAAATGCAATGCGCGCATAAATATTGGCAGGACCTAAAATTGTCATCGAAGATGTTCATAGAAGAGGAACTAAAGATCCAACACATGAATGAATGGTGAGTGAACAAAAAAAGAGCTCCCGGGGCGAACCCCGGAAGCTCTTACTGTCAGTGGTCGGGATGGTCGGATTCGAACCGACGACCCCCTGCTCCCAAAGCAGGTGCGCTAACCAGACTGCGCTACATCCCGGACGTGGAGATTATATCATAAAATTGCTCAAACGTCGGCAGGCGCGTTTTTATCAGGCAGCTGAGCAAGCAGCACGCCGGCGAAGAGCAGCAGGCAGCCGATCAGCTCGCGGAGCGTGTGCGTCTCGCCCAGCAGCAGGCTGCCGCCGATGAGGGCGAAGAGGCACTCTGTTGAAAGGATGAAGGAGGTTTCCACAGGCGGAATGTTTTTCTGTCCCGCCATCTCCAAAGTATAGGCTACCGCCGTGCAGAGGACGCCGGCATGAAGGATCGGCACATAGGCGGCCATGATCGCGCTCAGGTGAGGCGTTTCAAACGCTAGAACGCAGGGGGCTGCGAGGGCCGCGGTGGCGGCGAACTGGATGGCGGAGAGTTTAAGCGGATCGCGGCGCTGCGAAAAACGGTCGCAGCACAGAATGTAGAGGGCCCAGAAAATCGTGGCGGAGAGCACCAGCAGATCGCCCCAGGCCATCTGGAAACCGTTCTTGATGGAAAGCAGATAAAGTCCGACCAGCGCTATCAGCGTAGCGATCCAGGTCTTGACGCCGAACCGTTTGCCTGCCATCAGTTCCAGCAGCGGCACGATGAGAATGTACATGGCAGTGATGAAGCCGGCTTTGCCTGCCTGCGTGTATTGAAGGCCGTACTGCTGAAGGGCCATGCCGCAGAACATCACGGCTCCGCAGACGGAGCCCCCGACAATGGATTTCTTCCACTCCGAGGCGATTTCAACGCGGGCGCCGCGTCTGATCCTGAGACAGTCAAGAAACAGCGACATCAGCGCCACGGCGACCGCTCCGACCACGTAACGGGAGAAAATGAAGGTGAAGGGGCCCATGTATTTCATGGCCACGATCTGGGAAACGTAGGACGTGCCCCAGATGAGCGCAGCCAGAATCAGCATCGCCCGTGAAATGTTTTTCGATTTTTTCATGCAGCTATATCTCCTTAATTGTTCAGCACCATCGAAATCTCAGACGGCGAGAGCCTGTAGAGTTTGAACACAGCCCGGTCTATGGAACGTTCGGCCTCCAGGCGCTGCTGTTTTTCCTTATCGGAGAGTTCTTCCGCGCTGCCCAGCTTCGAAAGCGTGATGGCGCCCAGCTCGACTTCGTTGTACAGCTTGACCTGATATGAATTGGCCGGATTTATCTCCCTGATCGGCAGGGATGAGAGCAGCGCCGGCTTAAGTTCGTAGTAGTCGTTCAGCAGCACAGGCGCCAGACGCCTGGCGCAGAAATCGATCAATGCGGAATTGAGCAGCCCCAGCAGGTAATAGCTGTCGGAGGCGATGACGGAGGTCTTGTCGTTCGAGAGCAGCCCTTTTTTGTCCATGACTGCCGAAACGCGCCTGACGATCGACGGGCAGATGATTTTGGCGTCGGCGAACACGTCGTAATAGCGGCACGAACGCAGTTCCCACCAGTAGTCGCCCTTGTCGCGCCGCTTTGCTGCTTCCCGTTCGAACGGCGCCAAATGTCTTGCTATGTCAGGATAATTCGCCACCAGCCACTCTTCCGGATCGCGAGCGCCCCGCTCTCTGTCCGACATGCCGCGTGGAATGGCGATGAGATATTTCTTTACCGCCGGTTCCGTGTAGCGTTTGACGTTTCTGCCAGTGAGGAAGGGCTTGAGCAGAACCGCGTTGCGGCTGTTCCGTTCGATCAGTCCGCGGGCCTCCGCCGCGTCGAGCACGAAAGCTTTGTTTAGACCGGTCAGCAGGCCGCGGAAAATTCCGCCCCCCGCATATTCTCCCAGCGATGTTCCCGCGCTGAAGATTTTCTTTACCAGTTCATCGGCACCTGATGTTTCGAAGGTCCATTCCTCTCCGCCAATGGGACGGGGAATGACCTCGGCTCCGTCCTCCGCTAGCAGCGGCAGAGGCTCGTGGTTTCGTTCCCTTACTTCCACACGACGCAAACTGCCCTCCGGAGGTTCGTTGGCGGCCGTTATGATGGAAAGCGGCGCTGCGGAACCTGCCACGGCCGGAATGTCTCCATAGTCGACGATCTCGGCTACGTTCTTTTCGTTCAGCAGGCCGCGCAGGCCCGCTCCATAGCCGGCCCTCATCCATCTGTTGGAAGTAAGCAGGGCCACGGTTCCATGTTCGCGGCACAGACTGAAGGCGCGCTCCGCATAGTAGCAGTAAAGGTCTGCAGCGCTGCCGGCGGAGCGGTAGTCCGTAAGGTCGTCCCTGAACGCGGAAAACTGCTCCAGCCTTGCGTGAGGCGGGTTGGAGGCCACCACGTCGAACTCAGTCTTCTTAAACGGTTCATCGGTCAGCACATTGCCGAGAAAGAGATGCGATTCGGCCAGTTCTGTCCCCGGCGCCGCGATCTTTGCCTGCATCTTCAGGACCGTCAGCGCTCCCGCGCTAGAGTCGCAGGCGTAGAGCGAATGGGCAAGAAAGCCGGCGAAAAAGCGTTCACAGCTTCTGTCTGCGTTGCCAAGGTAGCGGTTAAGCCCCAGCCTGGCTTCGGCAACCGCGTTGGCCATTGCGCGCGCGACCTGGCCCGAACCTGTGGCCGGATCGCAGAACTTCATGGAGCGCAGAGACTTGTCCAGATCTTTAGCCCTGGCGGCTATTTCGCTGTCGTCGAAGAGCGCGCAGTTCTGCGAAAAATAGCCGTCCAGCATTGCGTCGCTGATCCCGCAGCTGGCGTGCAGGTGCCTTTTGAGAGCGGAGACGCACATATAGTCGAGTATATCCGCGGGAATTTCCAGACCGCAGAGGCGCGGAGAGCGTATGATGAAAAATATGCCTCCGTCCTCGGCAGGCTCGACGAGAGCGGCGAAAGCAAGGTCGAGTCCATCCTCGGCCAGGTGCTCGCAGACAAGTCTGATGCAGTCCGAAGCCGCAGCCGTGGCATCTACGCCCGCCTGCGTTTTTACAAGCAGCAGTTCGATCCCGGCTCCGTTCACGCTGCGCGGAGCGCTTCCCACCAGCCTGTAGGAAGATATCTTATCCTTGAAGGGCTCGCGGATGCGCAGTCCGGAACGGATCCAGCCGTTCTCTGCCTCAATTTCCGGCAGCAGTTTGCGCGCGCGTTCAATAAAAACTTCAGCTTTGAACCGCGAAGAAGACGATTTCTGTTCGATGACGCACTGATTTCCCGCGCGAAACATTTCACCGCCGCCCTTCAAGTTTTAATAAAACAAGTATAATGCAAAATTAACCGACAGTATAGATTGAAAATTACTGCCCAAAAACATCGTATTGCGGAAACTTGACACAGCCGCTCTGCTCGTGCTATTATTGCCGACGTTCATTGCGGAAGTAGCTCAGCTGGTAGAGCGATGGCCTTCCAAGCCGTAGGTCGCGGGTCCGAATCCCGTCTTCCGCTCCATATATGTCAATAGTTCCCGGAACATTGAGTTTCGGGAATTTTTTATATGTACCTGCATTGTACGGCATTTGGAGGCGGAGTTTTGAAGAAACTCAGCGTTGCGATAGTGATAATCTGGATCATTCTTCTGATCTGCCTGCTGGCTAAGGGTGTGCCGGGCAAGGTGTTCATCTGGACTGCCTTTGCCGTCACGAGTCTGCTGATGGCGCTGGTGCTGGTGAACCTGTTCCTGGATATGCACAAGAGATAAAAATTCAGCTTATAAAAGGCCTCCCGTCTGTCATCGGCGGGAGGCCTTTTTGTTTATGGCAAAACTATTTGTTTTGTTATTTTACGACCGCAAAGAGGTCGTTGAGCGCTTCGCTCATGGTCGGGTGTGTGTAGACCATGTCGCGCAGGACCTGATAGTCAGCACCCAGATCCATGGCGAGCTTGATTGTGTTGATGACCTCATAGGACTCCTCGCAGAAGATCGAGGCGCCGAGGATCTTGCCAGTCTTTGCGTCGACGATGGCTTTCAGAAAGCCGCGAGGCTCTTTGAGCACCTGGGCTTTGGGTACGGCCGCGGCAGGGATCTTCGCGATCTTTATCTCAAAACCGGCCTCTGCAGCTTCTTTTTCGCCAAGTCCCACGCGCGAGAACGGCGGCTCGATGAAGACGCTGTAGGGAACATTTTTGCGCGTGGCCAGAGTTCTCGGCGTTCCCCTGCCGTTCAGCTGCGACCAGACGATGCGGTAGTCGTCGAGCGATACGTAGGTGAACTGAAGCCCGCCGACCACGTCGCCCATGGCCCAGACGTCCGGTGCGCTGGCGCGCAGGTATTCGTCGGTTTTGACGGCTCCGCGCGGTGTGAGTTCGATTCCTGCGGCGGCGCAGTTCAGCGCCGCAGTGTTTGGTTTGCGGCCGATTGCGAGCAGCACCGCGTCAGCTTCGACGCGCTCCGGCCTGCCGTCGATGACGCAGGCGACGACCGCGTGTCCGTTCTCCTGTTCGATCGATTCCACTTTGGCGCCCAGATGGATGGCGATGCCGCTGCCCTCGAGCACCTTTTTTATCTCATCGGCGACGTCGCGGTCTTCGCGCGGGACAAAGACGTCGAGTCCTTCCAGCACAGTAACCTGGGAGCCGAAGTTCGCGTACATGGAGGCGAATTCGAGGCCGATATAGCCGCCGCCCACGACCACGAGGCGACGCGGCAGCTCCTCGAGCTCCATGATGCTTTCGCTCGTGCAGACGAACGGATTGCCCTGAACGCCGCTGATGGGCGGGATCACGGTCTCGGCGCCGGTGTTGATGAACACCTGATCGGCGCTCAGCTCCTGAACTCCGTCCTTTGTCTTGACGCTCACCTGTTTGGGACCAGTAAAGCTTGCTTCTCCGACTATAACGGTCACGCCGCCGAGGTTGAGTTTGTCGTAGTTCTTGCCGCGCAGCATTGTGGTGAGACGGCGCTTTTCTTCAATGGCGGCGCGGTATCTGGTCGCTTTTTCCGCGAACACGCCGCCTGCGAGCCTGGAAAGCCGGGCGCTTCTGACCAGCGATTTTGTTGGTATGCAGCCGACGTTTATACAGGTGCCGCCGAACATCTTGTCCGATTTTTCGACGACCGCCACCTTTTTGCCCTGTCCGGCCAGCGCGCCTGCCAGCGTCTTGCCGCCTTTGCCGAAACCTATTATCAACGCGTCGTACTTTGTCATTTCATTTCTCCTCCCGCTGCGGCTGCAGCATTCTTAAATATGGTGGAATCTATGTCCTTCACAGTGATCTGTTTTAACCGTGCCAGGCAGAGAGAATTCAGCTCCGCAAAGATGCCGTCCATGATCTCCGCCATGCCGGAGGCGACGAGGCATTCCATGTCGACGCTGCCTGATTTCCATCTGCACTCGGCCACCGGTTCGCCGACCGCCGCGCAGATCTGTTCAAGGTTCATGTCCTCCGGGGCCAGTTCGAAACAGTAGCCGCCTTCGGAGCCTTCCTTTGTGGCGACCAGTCCGGCTTTTTTGAGCCGCGCCAGAACTTTTCTCACGCGGGCCGGATTGGTGCAGACGTTCTTCGCAAGTTCCTCGCTCGTGAGCGGTCTGCCCATGTGGTTGAGGTAGACGAGCGAGTGGACTGCGATCGAGAATTCGCCCGTCAATTTATTTGACCGGTCCCGATTCGGTCTCGCCCTTCCACATGCGGAAGCTGCCAAAATCAAATACGTTTTTGTAGCCAAGGTTCGCCAATTTTTCGGAGGCTTCCTGGCTGCCCATTGTGGAACGGCAGTAAACAAGTATCTCCGCGTTGAGATCAGGCAGTTCGCTGGGCCTCGTTTTGCCGATGGACGGATTGGGGATCAGGATGGCGCCCTTAACGCGCTTCTGTTCAAACTCCTCCTGCGACCGCACATCGACGATCACTACGGGCCTGCCGCTTTCAATGCGTTTCTGGGCCTCCTCGGCCGAGATCCTCTTGAACTTTTCGGCCGCCGGCGCCTGTCCCGGCGCAGCGGCTAGCAAGGCGACAGCGAGCATTATTGCAGCGAAAGAAATCAGTCTCTTCAAAGTAATTCCTCCTTGAAATTATTTCAGATTCAATACTGTAATTTTAGCAGTTACAGTTAAACCTGTAAAGCGGTGCTTTATCCCCAGGGCCAAACATACGCAAAATATGCAGAATAGACGCCTGGCACTAAGTAATGAACAAAGCTGAAGAATGGTGTAAAATTTTCGCGTCAGACGGAGGTCGTGAAGTTGAAGGAGCTTGCGGAGTTCAGAAACAGATTTAAAGCGGCAGGCCTGCGCCAGGGCTGGTGGAACGCTCCCGGGATCGTGACGGCGCTTTCGGGCGGCGGCGATTCGGTGGCGCTGCTGTGGCTGTTGCACAACTTTTATCCCGGGCGCGTGGTGGCGGCTCACCTTGACCACTGTACGCGCGAGGGTATGTCGCACAAAGACGCGGAGTTTGTCAGGGATCTCTGCGGCAGTTGGGGCGTGGAGTGCCGCGTGAAGGTTGTCGAGGTGCTCAAAAACAAGCGGACCGGCGAATCCTTTGAAATGGCCGGCCGGCGCGAACGTTATCAGCATTTCCGCGAAACGGCCGCGGCCTGCGGGCTCAGGTATATAGCGGTAGGGCACTCGGCCGACGATCTGGTGGAGACCCAGCTGCTCAATCTGTTCCGCGGCACTGGGCTGCCTGGTTTGCGCGGCATTCCCGAAGTTCGCGGAGACATCGTCAGGCCGATCATCGATTTTCGGCGCGAGGAACTGCGCAGACTGCTGCGCGACCACGGCGCCTGCTGGCGCGAAGATGCCAGCAACACGGACACGCGCTATGCGCGCAACAAGGTCCGCTGCCTGCTGATACCCTGGATCAGGGAAAATCTCAACCAGAATTTCGAAATTTCCATGACCGGGCTTGCCAGACAGCTCGATCAGGAGCTGAACGAACGTGAAAAGCGCACGGCGGCCAATCTGAACGAGGTTAGGACCGAAACAGAGCCGGCGCTTGCCTGCTGGAAATCCACCGCTTTGCCGTCTTTTTCTGACACGGACCTGCTCGATATGCTGCGCGCGGAAGGGGCTGCGCTCGGACTGCCGACTCTCTCCCGCGACAGGACGATTAAACTGCTCGCGCTCGTGAGACGCGGAGGCTGCTGGCGCTTTCAGTGGGCGCGCGACGTGGAGGTGTGCTATTCGGCCAGGGGCATGGGCTGGCTGCACAGAGAAGACGTCGAAAAAAGCAGAAATAAAAATACGGGAAAAACAGGGGGACCCTGGTGGGCCGCATAGAGGTTTTTGTGGTATCATTGACCAATGTTTTGAGCTGAGAAGGAAGCTATCCGAGAGGTGTTGGATTTTGGACTATAAATTGGACTACAAAATCGGCAAAGTGCTCATCTCCGAGAAACAAATACACGACAAGATCGAAGAACTGGCGGCTCAGATCCGCAGCGAATATGCAGGCAAGGAGCTGATCTGCGTCTGCGTGCTCAAGGGCGCGGTGGTCTTTCTGACCGACCTCATCAGGGCGATCGGACCGGAGGTCAACGTGCAGATCGATTTTCTGGCGATCTCCTCCTACGGCGCCTCCACGAAGAGCAGCGGCGTAGTGCAGATACAGAAGGACCTGAGTTCCGACATTCACGGAAAGAACGTCCTCATCGTCGAGGATATACTCGATACGGGGCTTTCCCTTACATATATAAGGAAACTCATGCTGGAGCGCAGACCGTCCAGTCTTAAGATTTGCGTGCTGCTCGACAAACCGTCGCGCCGCAAGCTGGATATCAGCGCCGATTACACCGGCTTCAGCATTCCCGACGAATTCGTCATTGGTTTTGGATTGGATTACAGCAGCTGTTTCCGTCAACTGTCGGCCATACATACAGCCGTTCCGGCCGCTCAGGAAAAAGAATAGCTGAGCTCATGAAAGAGAGGGCATAACGGTTTGAATAAAACATCGAAAAATATAGGCATGTACATAGTACTGATCGTGCTCGTGGTCAGCCTTGTAAATGTCTTCATGAGTCCAGGCAGCAAAAGCGGCAAAGAAGAGACCACCGTGCTGGCTTACAGTCAGCTTCTGAACGAGGTCAACGCCGGCAACGTGGTCAAGGTCGATATCGACAGGGAACAGCTGACCGGCAAACTCAAATCCGGCAAGGAATTCGTCACTTATATCCTTGATTCCGACACGCTGCCCAGCCTGCTCGCCGAAAAGGGCGTCGAGGTCGAAGTGGTGCCGCCTCCCAAGAATTCCTGGCTCACGGCGCTGCTCACGTCTCTGCTGCCGACGCTGCTGTTGATCGGCGTGTGGATCTACTTCATCTATAACATGCAGGGCGGCGGCAACAAGGTGATGGGTTTTGCCAAGAGCAAGGCCAAGATGTTCATGGACAACCGTCCCAAGGTCACCTTTGCTGACGTGGCCGGCTGCGACGAGGCTAAAGAAGAATTAGAGGAAGTGGTGGAATTCCTCAAGGATCCGGGCAAATTCACCAAGCTGGGCGCCAGGGTTCCGCGAGGCGTGTTGCTGCTCGGCGCGCCGGGCACGGGCAAGACGTTGCTCTCGCGAGCGGTGGCCGGTGAGGCAGATGTGCCTTTCTTCAGCATCAGCGGTTCGGACTTTGTGGAAATGTTCGTGGGCGTCGGAGCCGCGAGGGTCCGCGACCTTTTTGAGCAGGCGCGCAAGTATCAGCCCTGCATCATCTTCATCGACGAAATAGACGCAGTCGGACGCCACCGCGGAGCCGGACTCGGCGGCGGCCATGACGAGCGCGAACAGACGCTGAACCAGCTGCTCGTTGAAATGGACGGCTTTGAGGAAGGTACCGGTATCATTCTCATCGCAGCTACGAACAGGCCTGACATCCTTGACCCAGCGCTGCTGCGTCCTGGCCGTTTCGACAGGCAGGTAGTGGTTGACAGGCCGGATGTGAACGGCAGGGTAGATGTGTTGAAAGTGCACCTCAAAGGCATGAAGGTGGCCAAGGACGTCAAACTCGACGTGCTGGCCAAGCGCACGCCCGGTTTTGTGGGCGCCGACCTCGCGAACCTCGTGAACGAAGCGGCGCTTCTGGCCGCCAGACGCGGCAAGCAGCAGCTGGAAATGCCTGAGTTCGAGGAGGCAATTGACCGAGTGATGGCGGGACCGGAGCGCAAGAGCCGCGTCATCAGCCCCAAGGAGCGCGAGATCATCGCTTACCATGAAGCAGGCCACGCATTGGTTGCAAGCAAGATCCCGGGTTCCGATCCGGTGCACAAGATCTCCATCATTCCGCGCGGACACATGGCGCTCGGCTATACGCTGCAGCTGCCGGAGGAAGACCGCTTCCTGATCTCCAAGCAGGAGCTGGCCGACCGCATCACGGTGCTGCTGGGCGGCAGAACGGCCGAGACGATCCGCTTCGGCGACGTGACGACCGGCGCTTCCAACGACCTCGAGCGCGCAACTCAGACGGCACGCCAGATGGTGACCCAGTTCGGCATGAGCGAAAGGCTCGGCCTGGTGACGCTGGGCCGCAAGCAGCATGAGGTATTCCTCGGCCGCGACCTCGTGGACGAAGACCGCAACTACAGCGAAGAGATCGCCTACGCGATCGATCAGGAAGTGCGCAGTATCATCGACGACTGTTTCGGCCGCGCCACCAAGATCCTCACTGAAAACCGCGAGCGGCTCGAAGAGATCACCAAGCTGCTGCTCGAGAAGGAAGTTCTCGAAGGCGACGACCTCGACGCACTGCTCGGCTATCCGAAGAAAGAGCAGGAAGACAAGCCGGAGTCTGAAACAGCGGCAGACAAGGCGGATGGCGCCGCCGCAGACGGCGGGGATGCGAAGGTCGAAGCTGCTCCCACGGCTGCGCCGGATCAGCAGGCTGAAGCAGGCAAAGCGGAGGCGGACGCAAAACTGGCCGCCGAGCAGGCGAAGGCAGCTGAGGAAAAGGTCATCGACAAGGAGTACGACGACGATCCGGACGACGAGGCATAGCGTTCGGCGGGTTTGGCGGAATCTGATATAATATCAAACGCCCGGAGAATTCTCCGGGCGTTTTTAAGTAAAGAGAAAGGCGCAAATGGACGAGAAATTTGAATTAACGGCTCCCTGGCCCATGTCCGGCGATCAGCCGGAGGCCGTGGAGAAACTTTTGAAGGGGTTTGAAAAGGACGGCGCGGTACAGACGCTGCTCGGCGTCACAGGCAGCGGCAAGACGTTCACGATGGCGAACGTCATCCAGCGGCTGCAGCGCCCGACTCTTGTGATGGCCCACAACAAAACGCTCGCGGCGCAGCTTTACAGCGAGTTCAAGGAGTTCTTCCCCAACAACTCCGTCAACTATTTCGTGAGCTATTACGATTATTACCAGCCGGAAGCCTACCTGCCTGCCCAGGACATCTATATTGAAAAGGACGCCTCCATCAACGAACGCATCGAAAAGCTGCGCCTGGCCACGACCAAGGCGCTGCTGGAGCGCCGCGACGTCATTGTGGTGGCGAGCGTCTCCTGCATCTACGGGCTGGGCAAACGCAAGAACTACGAGGATGCCATCTTCCGCTTCGCGGTCGGCGAAACGTGGGACCGCCGCAAGTTTATGACGCGGCTGATGGACAACTACTACGAGCGCAACGACGTTGCGCTGATGCCGGGCACCTTCAGGAGCCGCGGCGAATCGATGGAGATCTATCCGGCCTACAGCGACACTGCCACGAGGATCATCTTCTTCGACGACGAGATCGAGCGCATCGAGGAGATCGATCCGGTCAGCGGCAACTGCCTTGTGAGCAAGGACCACACAGGCATCTTCCCGGCCCAGCACTATGTCACGAGCTCCGGCGCCATCGAAAAGGCGGCCGGACAGATAGAGAAGGAGCTGGAAGTCCGCACGGCCCAGCTGGAATCGGAAGGCAAGCTGCTGGAGGCTGAGCGGCTCAAGATGCGCACTAAGTACGACCTCGAGATGCTGCTCGAAGTCGGCTACTGCTCCGGCATCGAGAACTATTCGCGCTTCCTGGACGGACGCGAACCGGGCGATCCACCCGGCACGCTGATGGACTTCTTCCCGGCCGATTCGATGATCTTCATCGACGAGTCTCACATGACGCTGCCTCAGATCCGCGGCATGTACAACGGCGACCGCGCGCGCAAGGAAGTGCTGGTGGAGCACGGCTTCCGCCTGCCCTCCTGTCTTGACAACAGGCCGCTCAAATGGGAGGAGTACGAGCCGCTGCTCAAAAACGCGCTCTTTGTCTCCGCCACGCCGGGCGACTACGAGTTTGCCAACTCAAATCAGGTGGTGGAGCAGCTGATCCGCCCGACCGGCGTCACAGATCCGGTGGTGGACATCCACAAGGCCACGGGCCAGGTGGACGACCTGATCGCAGAGGTACGGCCCATCATCGAGAAGGGCGAAAGGGTGCTCGTCTCCACGCTTACGAAGCGCTCGGCCGAGGACCTCGCGGAATATATGGCAGACCTCGGCATCAAGGTGCGCTACATCCATTCGGAGCTAGACACCTTCGAGCGGGCGGAAATAATCAGGGACCTGAGGCTCGGTGAATTTGCCGTGCTGGTGGGTGTCAACCTGCTGCGCGAGGGCATCGACCTGCCGGAGGTCTCTCTGGTGGCGATCCTCGACGCAGACCGCGAGGGCTATCTGCGCGCCCACCGCTCGCTTATACAGATGATAGGGCGCGCGGCCAGAAACGAGGCGGGACGCGTGATCCTCTACGCGGATACGATTACAGACAGCATCGACGCGGCGGTCAAAGAGACCAAAAGGCGCCGCGAGCGTCAGATAAAATATAATGAAGAACATCACATCACGCCGCAGACCATCGTCAAGGCGGTCAAGGACCTGCTGCCGGCCGAACTCATGAAGGACGGAGAAGATACCTACACAGGCGAGAGGGCTGCTTCGCCGCTGGCCGAGAAAAAAGAGCTCTCCGTGCGGGAGCTTGAGCGTCAGATGTGGGACGCGGTGGAGAAGCTGGAATTTGAAAAGGCGGCCGAGTTAAGGGACACGATTCAGGCAATGAAGGGCGGTACGAAATTTGGAACAGGTAATTCGAATCACAGGCGCAAGGCAGCACAACCTAAAAAATATAGACGTCACCATTCCTAAGAACAAACTCGTCGTAGTCACGGGGCCGTCCGGTTCCGGCAAGTCGTCGCTGGCCTTCGACACGATCTACGCGGAGGGGCAGAGGCGCTATGTGGAGTCTCTGTCATCCTATGCGCGGCAGTTCCTGGGCATGACGGACAAGCCTGACGTGGACAACATCTCCGGCCTCTCGCCGGCCATCTCCATCGAGCAGAAGGGCACCAACCACAACCCACGTTCGACGGTCGGCACCGTCACGGAGATCTACGACTATCTGCGTCTGCTCTTCGGCCGCGCCGGCACTCCGCACTGCCCAAAATGCGGCAAGGAAGTGCACCGTTACAGCGTGGACGAGATCATCGACAGGATCTACCGCGAATACGAGGGCGCGCCGCTGGAGATACTCTCGCCGCTCGTGAAGGGCAAGAAGGGCGAGTACAAAAACCTGTTGCTGAAGCTGCACAGTCAGGGCTACCTGCGCGCGCGCATCGACGGCCAGCTCATGTGGCTGGAAGAGGAAGTTGAGCTTGACAAAAAGAAGCGCCACACCATCGAATGCGTGATCGACCGTCTGCGCGTTAAGGAGGAGAACCGTTCGCGACTCTCCGAGGCGGTGGAAATGGCTCTCAAGCTCTCCAACGGCTTCGTCTCTCTGGTTACGAAAGACCGCAAGGATCTGGAACTGACGGAAAAATATATCTGTCCCGACTGCGAGATCAGCCTGCCGGACATCGAGCCGCGGCTCTTCTCGTTCAACGCGCCTTTCGGAGCCTGCCCCGAATGCAGCGGCCTCGGCGTGCACCTGCACTTCTCGGCCGATCTGGCCGTGAATCCGGAGCTGTCGGTCGCCGACGGGGCCTTCCTGCCCTGGAAGACGATGAAGTATATGGTGGGCGTGGTAGAACAGCTGGCTGAGACAGAGGGCTGGAACCTCTCCATGCCGTTCAAAAAGCTCCCCGAACATGTAAAGGACGTGCTGCTCAACGGCTACGAGGGCACCATTCCGATGATCTGGACCGCAAGAGACGGAGAGACCTCCGAGTACAACGGACACTACATCGGGCTGCTGCCCTGGCTGCAGAAAAAATATGACGAAACGGACTCAGACGCCTTCCGCGAGGAACTGCTGCGCTACCGCGCCGAAGACGAGTGCCTGACCTGCCACGGCGCCAGGCTCAAACCGGAGGCTCTGGCTGTCACGCTGGGCGGCTACAATATTTCGCAGCTCACGGAGATGCCGGTCGAGGATCTCATAGGCGTGCTCGACAATTTGACGCTCGGCGAGAAGGAAAAGAAAATCGTCGGTCTTGCCCTCGCCGAAGTCCACAAACGGCTCTCGTTCCTCAACGACGTGGGGGCCGGCTACCTGAGCCTCTCGCGCCGCGCCGATACCTTAAGCGGCGGCGAGAGCCAGAGGATCCGGCTCGCGACGCAGATCGGCTCGCAGCTGACCGGCGTGCTCTACGTGCTCGACGAGCCCACGATCGGGCTCCATCCGCGCGATACCAACAGGCTGCTCGATACGCTCAAGACCATCCGCGACCTCGGCAATACGGTGCTGGTCGTGGAACACGACCGCGATACGATGCTGGCGGCCGACCATATAGTAGAGCTGGGGCCGGCGGCCGGCGAACTCGGCGGCGAACTGATCGCCAACGGTCCGGCCAGCGAGATCCGCAAGGGAGATTCCTCGACTGCCGTCTACCTGCGCGGAGAAGCGGACGGTACCTTCCGTCCCAGCGCCAACAGAAGAAAACCGCATGGCAGGCTGAAGGTCTGCGGCTGCCGCGAGAATAATCTCAAAAAAATAGACGTGAACGTGCCGCTCGGCGTCTTTGCGGCCCTAAGCGGCGTTTCCGGTTCCGGCAAGAGCACTTTCCTCTACGAAATACTCTACAAGGGGCTGCGCGGCAAGTTTGACGGCGATTACCGTGAACGGCCTGGCAAGTTCGATTCCGTCGAGGGCTATGAGTCGCTGCGCAACATCGTGCTCGTGGATCAGAGCCCCATCGGCCGCACTCCGCGCTCGAACCCGGCCACCTACACGGGCGTTTTCGGCACCATCCGCGAATTTTTCGCGCAGCTGCCGGAGTCCAAAATACGCGGCTATCAGCCTGGACGCTTCAGCTTCAACGTCAAGGGCGGCCGCTGCGAAGCCTGCAACGGAGACGGCGTCATCAAGGTGTCGATGCTGTTCCTGCCAGACGTCTACGTTAAATGCGACGTCTGCAAGGGCACGCGCTACAACCGCGAGACGCTGGAGGTCAAGTTCAAGGGGCTTTCGATCGCCGACGTGCTGAACCTGACGGTCGACGAGGCCGTGGAACTGTTCAAAGACATCCCGCGCATTTCCAGCAAGCTGAGTGTCATACAGGAAGCGGGGCTCGGCTACATCAGGCTCGGACAGCCGGCCACCACGCTCTCCGGCGGAGAGGCGCAGCGCGTCAAGCTGGCCACCGAGCTCGGCAAAAAGTTCCGCGGAAACACGCTCTATCTGTTAGACGAGCCGACCACGGGGCTGCATTACACGGACGTCAAGAAGCTGCTTAAACTGCTGCACAAGCTGGTCGACCAGGGCAATTCGGTGCTGGTGATCGAACATAATCTCGACGTGCTTGCTTCGGCGGACTATCTCATCGATCTGGGACCGGAGGGCGGCAGACGCGGAGGCAAAATAGTGGCAGAGGGCACGCCGGAAGAGGTGGCGCGCTCAAAGGGCGCGACCGGCAAATATCTGGCCGCTTTTCTGCACGACATCAAGGCTGGCAAACACGGAGGAAAATAACGATGTACAGAGAACGCAAGAGCGACACGCGCACGAAGCATTTCGACCGCAGGGACGGCGACAGACCGGACGAGAAACCGTCTGAAGACGTCTGCTGGGGCCGCAACCCGGTCGTCTCGCTGCTCGTGGATTCGCCCGAGCGCTGCGCGAGGGTGTTGATGTCAAAGACCATTCAGCCTCACGTGAGGGCGAAGATACAGGACCTCTGCCGCGCCGCCAACGTGACGTTTCAGTTCGCGGACGCGGCGGCGCTCGACCGCGTGACGGGCGGCGAGAACCATCAGGGCGTGGTGGCCTGGATGGCTCCCATGGAACTGCGGGAGGCAGACGAGTTCATCGCATCGCTGCCGCCGTCGCCGGCGCCCGCGATGCTGCTGCTCTGCGACCATATCCAGGACCCTCACAACCTCGGCGCCGTCATCAGGAGCGCCGAAGCGGCGGGTGCCTCCGGCGTGCTGGTCCCCAAGCGCGGCGGCTGCCTGCCGACCGGCACCGTGGTCAAGACAAGCGCCGGGGCCGCGCTGAGACTGCCGATCGCCAAGACGGGCAACGTCTCGCAGACGATCAGGCTGCTGCAGGAGGCCAATTTCTGGGTCGTGGGCCTGGCCATGGAGGGGCCGGAATCGCTGTTCAAGGGCGATCTGCCGCGCAGGCTGGCCCTTGTGATAGGAGCCGAGGGCGAAGGTCTAGGCACGGCGGTGTCCAAAGCCTGCGACGAACTGCGCAGCATTCCCATGAAGGGCTCCACCGGTTCGCTGAACGCCTCCGTGGCGGCGGCCCTCGCCATGTTCGAGTGGGCTAGGGGCAATAATTGACGGTATGATTAAATTGTGTTACAATTCTCGTGCTAATTCAGGAGAAGTGTGCTGGAAGAGTGGGTCATGCCCACTCTTCTTTTATTAGCAGGGGGTGCGCGATGGACAAGGCGAAGATGGAAGAAGTGTTCGACGCAATGAGGGGCAAGGTTGAAGCCCTCGGTTACGACTGCGTTGGTTTTGAATTCGCCGGCGAAGGCGGGGAAGAGACGCTGCGCGTTTACGCGGACATACCGGGCGGCATCGATCTCAACGACTGCCAGACGATCTCCGAAGCGCTCAACGAGTATCTCGATTCTGTGGCTGAGTCTCTGCCGGACGGCTATATGCTCGAAGTCAGCTCTCCCGGACTCGAGCGCCCGCTCTTCAGGCCCGACGATTACAGGCGCTTCATGGAACAGGAGGCGGCCGTGGCGCTGAAGACAGGCAAAAACGCACGGGGCCTCATCAAGGCGGTCAGCGAGAACGGCAGTGAACTGACGCTGCTCTGCGAGGACGGCGAAAGGGCGTTCAAATTCTCCGCCATCAAGCGCGGCAACCTGGTTTACCACGAGGAAAAAGGTCAGAAAAAGACTTTTAAGAAACAGCCTAAAAAGAAAAAACAGCATTGAAAATTTCAGGAGAGGAGCCGAATTAATGCAGCTCGGAAAAGATTTTAAGACAGTTCTCCAGCAGATCGAGGAGGAAAAGGGACTTCCGGAGGAAGTAATACTTTCCAGCCTGGAAGCGGCGCTGGTTTCGGCCTATAAGAAGTTCAAGGGAGGCAATCAGACCGCGGAGGTTCATATCGACGCGGAGACCGGAGACATCTCGCTCTACGAGGTGCGCGTGGTTGTCGAGGAAGTGCAGGATCCAGACGCGGAGATCACGGCCGACGAGGCGAAGCGCCGCGGCTACGAAGACGCCGAGGTCGGCGACGTGATCCGCAGGGAAGTGTACCCGGAAAATTTCGGCCGCATCGCAGCTCAGACTGCGCGCCAGGTCATCATCCAGCGTCTCAAGGACGCCGAACGCCAGGTCATTTACGAACAGTTTGCGGACAAGATCGGCAAGATCGTGACAGGCACGATCTTCAAGGCGGAGGGCGACCAGATCCTGGTGCGCCTCAGCGAGAAGACGGAAGCCATCATGCCGAAGGAAGAGCGCATCGCCGGAGAGAAGTACATACCCGGAGAGAGAAAGAAATTTTACCTGCTCGACGTGCGCCAGACGACGCGCGGACCGCGCATCATCGTCTCCAGGACCCATCCGGGCCTGCTGCGCTGCCTGCTCGAGCTCGAGGTGCCGGAGATACAGGACGGCGTAGTGGAGATCCGCAACATCGTCCGCGAAGCCGGCACGCGCGCCAAGATCGCAGTGGCCACGCTCGACGTGAACGTGGAACCGCTGGGAGCCTGCGTCGGCAAGCAGGGACAGCGCATCAAGTCCATCAGCGGCGAGCTCAACGGCGAGAGGATCGACATCATCGTCTGGAGCAACGACATCCTCACGTACATTCGCAACGCACTGTCTCCGGCCAAGGTGCTCAAGATAGAGCCTCTGCTTGACCAGGACCGTTCCGCCGTGGCGTACGTGCACAGCGACCAGCTCTCGCTAGCCATCGGCAAAACGGGACAGAACGTGAGGCTGGCTGCACGTCTGACCGGCTGGAAGATCGACATCAAGGTCAAGGAAGAAGAGAAACTTCCGACCATGAAGGACCTCTTTGTCGACATCGCAGATATCATCAAGGACAAAGAAGCCGAAGAAGAGGAAATGAAGAAAAAGGACAAGAAGAAAAAAAAGGCCAAGGAAGAGCCTGAGGCATAAAAAAGGCCGAGATGGAGACGAACGGCAGACCTGAAAAGAAAAAAAGGCCGCGCAACTGCGTCGGCTGCGGCGAGGAAGCGCCCAAGCGCGAATTGCTGCGCGTCGTGAGGACGCCGGACGGCGCGGTGATCTATGATCCGACCGGCAAGGCCAACGGACGCGGCGCCTATGTCTGCCGCGATCTGAAATGCGTTGAAGCCGCGCGCAAAAAGAAGGCTTTCTCGCGCGCGCTCAAGACGGAGGCGCCGGACAGCCTTTACGACGAACTGAAAGCCCTCTGCGCGCCGGACGGCAGCCAAAATGGATGAAAAGCTGAAGGAACTGCTTAATTCGCTTGGCATGGCCAGGCGGGCGGGGATGCTCACCGTCGGACAGGATCACGTTTTCGACAAATTCCGGGAGCACGGCAGCCTGCTCGTGATTCTTGCGAACGATTGTTCCGGCACAGTGCTTCGCAAGACGAAAGCCGCCGCAGAGCGCGGAGAGGCGCAGGCGCTGACGCTGAAAGATGCGGATCGGTTCGTTCTCGGTTCCTACATAGGGACTCAGGAGGCGCAGATAGCGGCGCTCCCGGCCGGGAGCGGCTTTGCAGCAAAAGTTTTATCACTATACGATAGGAGTGATGCCCATGAGTAAGATGAGAGTCTACGAGCTGGCCAAACTGCTCGAGAAGACCAACCCCGAGATGATAGATATCCTGAAGGGTCTTGGCGTGACGGTAAAATCGCACATGAGTTCCATAGAAGACGACGTTGTCAAAAAGGTCGAGGACGCCATGAGCGCGGCGAAAAACGCAGATAAGTCCAAGGCTGAGAAGAAAACAAAGCCGGAAGCGGAAAAGCACGCCGTGCACGAACAGAAAAAAGGCGCCGAACAGAAGAAAGAGGCAAAACCGGAACCGCAGCCCAAGGAGCCAGAGGCGCATAAGGAACAGCCGAAAGAGGAACTGCCGACTGTAACAGTGTCCGCCGCTTCATCAGTCTCCGACGTGGCTGCCAGCATCGGAGAAAAAGCCGTCAGCGCTGTCAAGCTTCTGATGGCGGCTGGTTTTATGACGCCGGCCACGGCTCGCGCCGACGAACAGATCCTCGAGGTGCTCGGCAAGGGTTTCAAGCGCAAATTCGTCTTCGGTACGCCTGAGAAAAAGGAAGAGGCCCCCAGACAGGAAGAAAAGCCGCACAGCCAGCAGCCGCAGCAGCAGAAGCCGCAAGGCGGCAAAAACGGCGGTAAACAGGAAAAGAAGGCCGAGAAAAAAGCCGAAGGCGCCAAGGACAAGCTCAAGCCGCGTCCGCCGATCGTGACCGTGATGGGCCACGTCGACCACGGCAAGACGACGCTGCTCGACTACATCAGAAAGACCAGAGTGACGGAGAAGGAAGCCGGCGGCATCACGCAGCACATCGGCGCCTCCCGCGTCAACTACAACGGCAACACGATCGTCTTCCTCGACACGCCCGGCCACGAGGCCTTCACGGCCATGAGAGCGCGCGGCGCGCAGGTCACGGATATCGCCATTCTGGTGGTGGCGGCCGACGACGGCATCATGCCGCAGACCATCGAAGCCATTCACCACGCCCAGGCCGCCAACGTTCCCATCGTGGTGGCGGTCAACAAGATCGACAAGCCGTCTGCGAAGCCCGAAAGGGTGCGCCAGCAGCTCTCAGACTACGGCCTCATTCCCGAAGAATGGGGCGGCGACACGGTCATGGTCGACGTGGCGGCCAAGGTCGGCACCAACGTTGATCAGCTGCTGGAAATGCTGCTGCTGGTCGCCGAAATGCAGGAACTCAAGGCCGATCCAACCGCGAAGCCGGAAGGCACCGTTATAGAAGCCAACCTCGATAAGGGCAAGGGCCCGGTCGCCACCATTATCGTGCAGAACGGCACGCTGCGCCGCGGCAGCATCATTCATACGAACACGGCCTGGGGCAAGATTCGCGCCATGATCGATGATAAGGGCCGCAACGTCAACGAAGCGGGTCCCAGTATGCCGGTAGAGATACTCGGTCTTGAATCCGTTCCGCAGCCGGGCGAAAAGTTCTCCACGCTGAACTCGGAGCGCGAAGCCCGCGATATCATGGCGCAGAACGAGGCAGACCGCCGCGAACAGGATCTGGGCAAGGCCAAGAGGCTTACGCTCGAGGAACTGTACGATAAGATGCAGGGCGGCGAAGCTCCGCAGCTCAACATCGTGCTCAAGTGCGACGTGCAGGGTTCGCTGGAAGCGTTCCATGCGTCCATCATGAAGATGAGCACCGACGCAGTCTCCGTCAATATCGTACACGAGGGCGTCGGCCGCATCTCCGAGTCGGATGTCATGCTCGCTACCGCTTCCAACGCTATCATCGTCGGATTCAACGTTCGCCCCGACAGCAACGCCAAGAAGATCGCCGAGAACGAGGGCGTGCAGATCAGGCTCTACCAGGTCATCTACGATATGCTGGACGATCTCAAGGCGGCTATGGAAGGCATGCTGGCGCCGGAACTCCGTGAACACACGCTGGGCCAGGCAGAGATCAGAGAGCTCTTCCGCGTCCCGAAAGTCGGCAGCATCGCCGGCTGCCACGTGACAGAAGGGCTGGTCCGCCGCGGCAAGGTGCGCCTCATTCGCGACGGCGTGGTCTACTGGAGCGGCGAGCTCGCGAGCCTCAAGCACTTTAAGGACGACGCGCGCGAGATCAAGGCCGGCAACGACTGCGGACTCAGTTTTGAAAAATTCCAGGACTTCCGCGTGGGCGATGTTATCGAATCCTACGAAGTCCTGCAGGAAAAGAAGACGCTCGACTAATGACGTTCTGGCTCGGCGCCGCTATGTGTTCCCTGAGGCTTCCGTACGCCGGCAGCCTCAAGGAACGGAGGCATGTGGTGCGTTCTCTGCTTGACGGCGTCAGAAGCCGTTTTTCGATCTCGGCTGCGGACCTCGGTCCCGCCGACGTCTGGCAGAACGCCGAACTTGGCTTTACGGCGGCCTCGTCTTCCCAGTCCGAACTCGACGAGAGGCTCGGCAACCTTGAAAGTTATCTCTCTTGCAGGGAAGAAGAGGGAGATTTTGAAATAGTTGATTTCACCCGGGAGGTATTCGCCTATGGTGACATATCGGATAGACAGGATCAATAAAGAATTTCTGCGCTTGATCTCCGTGATGCTGCGCACTACGATCAAGAGAGACAACGTCGAAGAGGCCATCCTCACCAACGTGAACACCTCGCGCGACCTCAGCTATGCGAAGGTCTACTACACGCTGCTCGATCCGCAGAGGAAAGCTGTCGTTCAGAAGGCTCTGGAAGCTTCCAACGGACAGCTGCGCGGCTTGCTGGGCCGCGAGCTGCACCTGCGCACGATTCCTGAGTTCCACTTCGTCTACGACGATTCGGAGGCTAAGGCCCGCGCTATGGATGAACTGCTGGACAAGGTGGCGGCTATGGACGCCAAGAGGATTCCGCCGGACAAAGATGAGTGATGTACGGCACGAACTGGCTGAAGCCGCAGAAAAGTTAAATAAATATCCTGCCTGGACGGTAGTCTGTCACGAAAACCCTGACGGAGACACGCTCGGCTGCGGTCTGGCTCTCTACGCGCTGGGCAGGCGGCTGGGCAAAAAAGTCCGCGTTATGGGCAAAGACCCGGTGCCGGTCAGATATGTTTTTCTGCCTTTCGCCGACGTCTACGAAACAGTGGAGACAATGCCGGCAGAGGCGAAGGATACTCTGGTGGTGAGCGTCGACGCCAGCACGCTGCAGCGCAGCGCGCCGGGGATGAGTGATATGCTCGGAAAATGCCTTGATTCCGTGAGCATCGACCATCACGGCGACGATACGCGTTTCTGCGCGACCAACGTTATTGTGCCGGAGGCCTCTGCCACTGCGGAAATAGTCATGGATCTCTGCGAGGCGGCCGGCTGGCAGCTTGAAAAACCGGAGGCGGTCTCGCTTTACACGGCGCTTGCGACGGACAACGGCAATTTCCGCTTCAACTCGACCTCTCCCCACAGCCACCGCTGTGCGGCAAAGCTGCTGGAGGCAGGCGTCGATCCCTCTTATGTGGACGACTGCGTGAGGGAGAACTTGAGCGAGCCGACGGTCAGGCTCTGGGGCCTTGCCTACTCGCGCGCGGAAGCGTTTGCAGACGGCAAATGCGCGATGTTCTGGCTGGAAAAGAAGGATTTCGACGCGGCCGGAGCCGACGCCAGCTCCGTGGACGGGCTTGTGAACATGCTGCTGCGTATTCGCGGCGTCAAAATAGCCGTTTTTCTGAGCGAAGTGTGGGGCGTCAATAAAGTCAGCATCAGGACCCGCAGGCCTTACAACGCGAGAGCGCTCGCTTCCGTCTTCGGAGGCGGCGGTCATGCGATGGCGGCGGGGGCCAAGGTGCCTGGCACTTTCAGGGAGGCTCTGGCGGCGGTCAGAGCGGAAGCGGAAAAGTATGCAGTTAACGGGAATTCTGCCGATAAATAAGGCGCTTGACATGCGCAGCACGCACTGCGTGGAGATCGTCAAGCATATATTTGGCAAAAAGACGAGAGTCGGCCACGGGGGCACGCTCGATTCCACCGCCTCCGGTCTGCTGCTGATACTGCTTGGCAGCGCCACGCGGCTTTCGGATTTTGTGATGGACATGCCCAAATGCTACGAGACGGTCGTGCAGCTTGGCAGCGAGACCTCGACGGACGACGCCGAGGGAGAGGTGATCTCCGAGCGGGATTTTTCCTTTGTTACGGATTTGATGGTCGAACAGGCGCTCTACTCCTTCACGGGCTGGCGCATGCAGAAGCCGCCGCGGGTCTCCGCCGTGCACGTGGACGGACAGAGGGCCCACAAGCTCGCGAGGCGCGGCGAAGAGGTTGAAATAGCCGCTAAGCCGGTCTATTTTGCGTCCATCGAGAGACTTGGCGCGCTGAGCGCCGCCGGACAGGCCGCTTTTCGCGTGCGCTGCCGCAAGGGTACTTACATACGCAGCTTCGCGCGGGACCTGGGCGCGGCTCTGGGCTGCGGAGCTCATGTCTGCGCGCTCAAAAGGGTCAGCGCGGGGCCGTTTGACGTCTCGCGCTGCAGGACCTCCGCAGAGATAGAAAATATGGACGCAGTTTCGCTGGCGGAGGAGATACTGCCGCCTGAGTCCGTATTTGCCTCCTGTTCCTCGTACCAGGCGGATGCGGCTGTTTCGAAGCGGCTTTTGAACGGGCAGGGAACGACGCTTGCGTGCCTTAAACGGCGCGGTTTCGGCGTCTATACGTCTTCATCAGACACGGTGGCGGTTCGCGCCGAGGGGTTCCTCTCCCTCTGCCGCGCGGAAATTTGCGGCGGCACGCTGGCGCTGGCGCCATCTGTCAATATCAGCGACGAGGGGAGCAATTCGTAAATGATCTATGCCCTCGGGGCATTCGACGGGTTCCATACGGGGCACCGGCAGCTGCTTAAAGCTGCCGAGAGACGCTCGGCAAGGCTTAAAACCAGCTGGGGCGTCATCACCTTCGACGGACATCCGCAGCAGCTGTTTAATAAAGAAGGGTTCAAGCTTCTCTTTACGCCGGAGGAGCGGGACCTGCTCATAAAGTACTTTGAGATACCGGCTATTGAAAAGATCCCCTTTACAAGGGCGATCGCGGACATGACGCCAGAGGCTTTCCTCGACTTCGTGTCCAGGCGCGACCAGGTCCACGGTCTCGTGGTCGGCGAAAACTTTCGTTTCGGAAGGGCCCGTACCGGCACGCCGGAGAAACTGCGCGCGATGTGCGCCGAACGCGGCTGGACGCTGGATATCGTGCCTTCGTACATGCTGCACGGCATTATCGTCAGCAGCACGGCGATCCGCGAGGCGGTGCTGCGCGGTCAGCTGGAGTCCGCCTGCGAAATGCTCGGACATCCGTTTCTAATCAGCGGTAGAATCGCGCACGGAGACGCCCGCGGCCGGGATCTGGGTTTCCCGACGGCCAACCTCAGCGTCAGAACAGGCAAGGTCTACCCGGCGCGCGGCAGCTACGCGTCGCTCGTGTTTCTGGACGGACGCTGGCGCGGAGCAGCCCTCAACATCGGCTACAACCCAACGTTCGAAGGCGTCAGAGGGCTTCGCTGCGAGGCGCATGTCGTCGATTACTCAGGCGACATCTATGACAAAAACCTGGCCGTGTTCCCCTTCGCAAGGAACAGGGAAGAGATGAAATTTCCAGGGCCGGCTGAGTTAAAGGAACAGCTTGCAAAGGACGTTGCGCGCGTGAAAACGCTGGCAGCGGAGTATATTGAAGGAAACCGTGAAATGCTTAAGAAATTCGAACCGCTTGTCTTTGACATGTAAAGGCGCGTGTCGTATCATATCTGAGTTGCTGCTGAAAAGAGCGACCGTTCCACATTGAAGGAGGAAGATTTTCCTTGTTAAAGTTTATGAGAGAGCATGTAAAGTGGATCATGATAACCGTTATTCTCCTGTTCGTCCTGTCTTGCTTCGGCGGCTACGGACTCTACGTGCGCGGCAACAGGAACCGTCAGGCGAACAACGGACAGATGCAGGACTATCCTGTCGCTGAGATCAACGGCAGAAACGTCATGCGTTCCGAGATAGAGAACGGCCTCAGCAACATGGCTCAGCAGTACGGCAAACAGAGCGTCCAGTCGACGGATATCCCGATCCTCAGACAGATGGTGCTTGACAACCTCATCATACAGTCCGAAGTCGAAAAGGACATCAAGGACAAAGATATAGACGTAACCAAGGACGAGATCAACGCCCAGTACGAAAAGATCATGGACAGCTATCCGACGCGCGAAGAGTTCAAGGATTACCTCCAGCGCAGCGGCATCACAGAGAAGCAGGTCAAAGATGACATCAAAAAGCAGCTGCAGCAGCAGAAGCTCTTTGATTCCATCGCGGCCGGCGTCAGCGTCGACGACAAGGAAGCACATGCTTTCTACGACAGCGCCAAGTCCATCATCTTTAAGCGCCCTGCCGGAATCAACATCAATATGGCTATGTTCTCCAACGCCCAGGCCGCCGGTCTTGCCCAGAAAGCCATCGCAAGCGGGGCCAAGTGGGACGGCATCATAGAAGAGCAGAAGGCCAGCGTCATCACAGCAACCTCCTTCGACAAACCAGAACTCGTGACGGATAAAATGATGGTTGGTCCGCTCGCCAAGCTCAAGGATTACCCGCTCAACAAGATCACGCCGGTCATCACGCTCTCCAGCTCCGACGCCATGATCGCCATCAAACGCAGCAAGGAAGCGGCGCGCGTTATGACCTACAACGAAGTCAGCTCCGACGTCGTCAACACGCTCAAGAACCAGAAGCTCCAGCAGAAGCAGAGAGAATACTTCGCCGAGCTTAAAAAGAAGGCTGAAGTCAAAGTGCTAGACCAGACGATTTTCCCTGCCACGCCTGCTTCCGGAGACCTTGGCGGCGCGAAATCGCCGGACAAAGCGCAGTAAATACAAATCGGCTATTGACAAAGCGGGGCGCCCGCAATAAAATAGCACCCGTTGGTGAGGTGGCCGAGCATGGCTGAAGGCGCTCGCCTGCTAAGCGGGTAGAGGGGTATAAGGCCCCTCTCCAGGGTTCAAATCCCTGCCTCACCGCCAAAAAAACATAAACGCTCAGTGCGCCGGTAGCTCAACTGGATAGAGCGTCAGACTACGGATCTGAAGGTTACGGGTTCAAATCCTGTCCGGCGCGCCACTGACGACAAGATCCCCGAGACTGATGTCCCGGGGACTTTTTGTATCAAGCAGCAGAAGTGGTCATCTTGCGATAACGAATGACCTGCCCGCAGCTGAATTTCTGCCCGCCAGTTCTCAGGCGGTCTGAGGCAACGGCCTTTAACCGCAGGACCAATGTTTAAAACTTCGCTGATTTCAAGCGTCAAACATCATAGCAGTTGTGCCATCATGGAGCGGCTGCTGGTCATGAAAGCAGAATGAAGCCCCGTCTCTTGTCGCAGAGGCGGGGCTTCGCTTTAACTGTCTGATTATTGTATTTGCCGCTAGTCTTTGAGCGTTTCTCCTTCGGTCTTGGCTACGACCGTGGAGACGCACATGTCGCCGGTGACGTTGATGCAGGTGCGGGCCATGTCGAGGACCGCGTCGATGCCGGCCACGAGGCCGAGCCCTTCAATGGGCAGGCCCGCGTAGGAGAGGACCATGGAGAGCATGATGAGTCCGGCTCCCGGAACGCCGGCGGTGCCGATGGAGGCCAGCGTGGCGGTGACGATGATGCCGATCTGCATGCTGAGCGTGAGGTCGATCTTAAAGGCTTCCGCTATGAAGAGCGCGCAGACGCCCTGGTAGATGGCGGTGCCGTCCATGTTGATGGTGGCGCCCAGAGGCAGCACGAAGGAGGATACTTTTTCGGAGACGCCGAGGTTTTTCTGCACGTTGTTCATGGAGATGGGGAGCACGCCGGAGCTGGAGCGCGTGACGAAGGCGGCCAGCATGGCTTCTTTGACGCCGCCGAAGAACCATTTAGGCGATTTCTTGGTGACCAGCGTGACCAGGCCGGAGTAGACGAGGATGGCGTGCAGGAAGCAGCCCAGGTAGACGCAGAAGATGACCTTGGCGAAGGGGGCCAGGACCGCGGGTCCGTATTTGGCGGCGGTGACGGCGATGAGCGCGAAGACGCCGAGCGGGGCTGTCTTCATGACGACGGCGGTCAGCTTGTACATAATCTCAGCCAGGGATTCGTTGACTTCAAGGAACTTCTTGCCTTTTTCGCCGATCAGGGTGGCGCAGACTCCGATGAAGAGGCCGAAGACAATGATCTGGAGCATGCTGCCTTCAACGAGGGCCTTGAGCGGGTTGGCGGGGAAGATGTTGAGGATGACGTCGGTGATAGTCTCGCCTGCTTTGGCTTCTCCAGTGGCTCCGGCGATGTTAAGCCCCACGCCGGGGTGGACAAAGTTCGCTATGATCAGGCCGAGGGTGACGGCGCCAAGCGTGGTGACGATGTAGAGGCCGACCGTTTTAATGCCGATGCGGCCGAGGGCCTTGGGGTCGCCGATGGAGGCGGCGCCGGAGATGATGCTGGTGAAAACGAGCGGTACGATGAGCATTTTGAGCAGCGACAGGAAGATCTTGCCGATCAGGTCAAGGACAGGCATAACGACGTTCTTGATGGCCGGCGTATCTCCGTAGGGGCCTATGATAAAACCGAGTACGATACCGATGACAAAACCGATGGCGATTTTCCAGATGAGCGGCATTTCTTTCTTTTCCTGCATGATATGTCCTCCTTAATAAATAAAAGATATTTAGCCCATGAGGCTGAAAATCAAGGGCCTTATGAAGTTGTAACAAGCGGTAGATAAATTATAACACAGAACGTATGTCTTTGGTATAATAGGCGCCGGCGGCGGCCGTCCGGCCGCCGCCGTGTTCGGCTATTTTAAAGGAGATCGCGTAGTTTTGAGTATAATAGAAGCGTTTATGACGTATCCTCTGCCCTTCCTGAGCCTCTGTCTGCCTTTCGCAGGCGCCGTTGTGCTGCTTGCCATGCGGCTGTATCACAGGCTTGTTTACAGGAAGAGCGGCGAAGTGAAAAATATCGGCCGGGTCCCGCTCAAACTCTCATTTTTGCTGCTGCTGCTGGTGAACATGGCGATGACCTACGTGGTCTGGCTGCGGTTCAGCGGCGCCGGCTCCATGTTCTATGCGTTCGGCGGCAACGGCTGGAGCAACACGCTGGCACCAGACAGCGCCGTGAGGGCTATGATGCAGGTCGACGCTCTGGGCGCCATGTCGGCGCTAGTTATGAGCGTGGTGGCTTTCATAGCGGGGCTGCGGGCTTTGGCGGACAAGGCCAATCCTCTGACTCCGTCGAAAACAGCTTTCTACCTGATGACCATGTGCGGCGTGCAGGGAATTTTCTATTCCAACAACCTGCTGGCGCTCTGCATCTTCCTTTTCATCTCGCAGGCGGGAGCCACGGGGCTCTACCGCGGCGTGCCGTCCGCCAGGTCCGAGCTGCTGGACGACGCCTGGTATCTGGTGTCGAGGCTGCTGGCGGTGCTGCTGTTCCTGGCAGGAACGCTGCTGCTTTTCAGGAGCTGCGGAACCTACAACTTTGCGCAGATAGCTGCCGCGCAGCTCAGGCACGGAACGCCGCAGCTGACGGCGTTCGTGCTGCTGTCGGCTCCTCTGCTGTTCCTGTTTATGAAGAATTCATCCTACGTTGCCGACGCGGGCCGCAGATGCTTCTTCGGCATCAGAGCGCAGGCCGCGTTCTTCGCGCTCTTTCGCGTGGTATTTTCGCTCTACGGCCCTATGACGGGACTGGATAAGATCCCTGTGCTCTTTGCCGTTTTTGGCGCCGTGCTGCTTGGCTATGCGGTGCTTTCGGCGGCCGGAGAGACAGATCCGCTGCGTTTCGCTGAAACAATGGAGCTCTTTATGAAGGGTTTTATGCTGATCGCGCTTTCGATAGGTCTTTCGGGCACCTACAGCGCCGAGGCCGTGGCTACATACGGCGGCGATGCGCTTGACAGTATGATAGCGCTGTGGCTGATCTATCTGCCTCTTTCGGCGGCTCTTTCCATCATCTGCTGCCGGCTGAAAGACGTTGTGGACGGCGCCGAACTGTGGCAGATCAGCGGCCTGGGCTCCAAAACGCCGGCGACCTGCGCCGCCATGGGACTCGTGATTTTCGCTGTGTCCGGATTGCCGCCGTTCGTGGGCTATTCGTCCAAGCAGCTTCTTTTCCGCGCGGCGGAGCACATCAGCTCGCTGCTGGTGATCCTGCTCTTCGTCGTTTCCATGATGCAGCTGCTTTTCGGCATGAGGTATCTTGTCTCGGTATTCTTCGGCCGCGCCAGTCTCAGCCGCGATTCGAACGGGATCGGAGACGCAGCCATCGCGCTGCCTCTGATACTGTTGCTGCTGCTGTTCACGGGAGCTTCTCTGATGCCTGGCAGAATGTTCCAGAAGTTTATAGCGCCTACTGCCGAATCCCTGATCGACAGCAGCGCCAGGACCGGACCGCCGGCGCAGGCTCCTGCTGAGCAGACGCCTCAGGATGCGGGAGGCTGGGACTGATGCTGCACGAAGTGGCTACCGGTTTCTATGTCTGGAACGTTTTATCCTGGCTGTTTATCTTTGTGATCACAGGCGCGGTCCTCTGTCTGGCCGTCTATCTTTCCGTGCGGACCAGGAATGGACGCATAGCCCATGTGCACGCGGCCTCCGAAAGCAGAGGAATGCAGCTCTGGGATCTTGAGAAACGCCTGCGCGGCTTCCGCGACGAATACGTCAGGCCCTGCCTGACGGCGCCGCATTGGCACGTAGTCATGCTGGCTGTCATCGCGCTGCTGCTGTTTGCTGCCGTGATGTGCGGCGGAACGGGATTTTAGCCATGTATGTGCTTTCGATGATGCTCAAATATCTCTGCGCGTGGCTGCTGATGCTTGCGACTCTGGCCGGCGCCCTGTTTGCTGAGGGACTTTATTCGCTGCTGTATGGCGGCAGCAGGCGGCTGTCCCAGCTGACGGCGCCGCTCAGGACCATCGTGGTCCAGGCGCGCAAGCCGGTGATCCTGCCCGACACGGCTCGTTTCGTGCCTTCGCTCTACGGTCCGGCGCTTGCGTTTGCGGCGCTGCTGCCTATCTGCGCCAGCATTCCGTTCTGCACCGTCATTCCGCTGCTCGACAACGGCGGCGATCTCATGCAGATCTTCGAGTTCGCGCTGCTTTCCGAAGTGCTCGGCGTGGCGGCGGTCTATTCGCTGGGAACGATCTCGGGTGACGCGGCGGCCAAGCGCTTCGTGGAAGAGACCCTGTGCACAATGACGATCATGGTGGCCTGTTTCGCCTCGCTCGCTTACTATTTTGAGTCTGCCGGACTGTCCGGCGATCCGTTCAGCCTCAACACGTTTACAACCGGCATGAGGACTTTGTCTGTTCCCTGGTGCGTCTACGCCGGCATCGCCGTTTTTGTGTTCCTGATACTTTCAAGGACCGGCATTCACGACAGCGAACTTGGCTGCGCCATTTTCGAGGACGGCGAGCTGGTGGCCTATCAGGGCGCTCCACGCGCGATCCTGTATCTGTGGGCGATCTTCAAGGTGTTCATCCTTACGGCGCTCGTCACCCACACGTTCTTCCCCTGGGGGCTGTTCCAGAGCGCCTCTGCTTCCCAGGAGGGCGGCATTTCCTGGCGCATGCAGACCTTGAATTTCGTCTTCTTCTGGCTGGCCGTCGTGCTGGTGAGGGTGGCGTTGGTCCCTCTCTGCAGCCGTTTGTTCGATAAGATGTGCGGCCTGCTGCCGAAAAAACTGGCCTGGCTGCCGCTGCCGCTGTTCACGGTCGCGGCCGTGCTGCTTGTTGTTTACGGGGCCTCTCTGATAGTGATAGAATAAACAACGTACCGGATCTGACTGGAGGAATTTTTATGAGCGCTGAAGAGACACGCAGTCTTAATTTTCTTGAAGAGATCATTACGAAAGACATCGAGAGCGGCAAAGTAAAATCTATTACCACGCGCTTCCCGCCCGAGCCGAACGGCTATCTGCACATAGGCCACGCGAAGTCCATCTGCATCAACTTCGGGCTCGCGCAGCAGTATGGCGGCAAGTGCAACCTGCGCTTTGACGACACCAATCCGGCCAAGGAGGATACGGAGTACGTTGATTCGATCATGAACGACGTGCGCTGGCTCGGCTTTGACTGGGCCAAGCTCTGCTACGCCTCCGACTACTTTGACCAGTTCCACAAATGGGCCATTGAGCTCATCGAGGCCGGCAAGGCCTATGTGGACGATCAGAACGCCGACCAGATCCGCGAGACCCGCGGCACGCTCACAAAGCCGGGCGTCGAGTCTCCGTTCAGGAACCGCAGCGTGGAGGAGAACCTCGACCTCTTTGCACGCATGACCGCCGGCGAGTTTGACGAGGGCACCCACGTGCTGCGCGCCAAGATCGATATGGCTAGCAACAACCTGAACCTCCGCGACCCGGTCATCTACCGCATCCTCAAGCGGCCTCACCACCGCACCGGCGACAAGTGGTGCGTCTACCCGATGTACGACTTCGCGCACGGTTTTGAGGACTCCATCGAAGGCGTCACGCACTCCATCTGCACGCTTGAATTCCAGGACCACCGGCCGCTCTACGACTGGTTCATCGCCAATGTGAGCGCGCCCAGCGTGCCGCACCAGTATGAATTTGCGCGCCTCAACCTGACCTACACGCTCATGAGCAAGAGAAAGCTGCTCGAACTTGTCACGCTCGGCATCGTCTCCGGCTGGGACGACCCCAGGATGCCGACCATCTGCGGTTTCAGGCGCCGCGGCTACACGCCCGAGTCCATCCGCCGCTTCTGCAAGGAGATCGGCGTGGCCAAGGCAGACAGCCTTGTGGAGATAGAGCTGCTGCAGCACTGTCTGCGCGAGGAGCTCAACAAAACGGCCCGCCGCGGTATGGCGGTGCTCCATCCGCTCAAGGTGGTGCTCGAAAACTGGCCTGAGGACTTTGTGGACGAACTGCCGGCCGAGAACAACCCCGAGGACGAAGCCGCCGGCAGCCGCCAGCTTAAAATCGGCAAAGAAATATTCATCGAGCGCGAGGACTTCATGGAGGAACCGGTCAAGGGTTTCTTCCGTCTGGCTCCCGGCAAAGAGGTGCGCCTCAAGCACGCCTACATCATCAAATGCAAGGACGTTGTCAAGGACGCGGACGGCAATGTAACTCAGCTGGTCTGCACCGTTGATATGACTAGCCGCGGCGGCGACGCGCCGGACGGCCGCAAGATCAAGGGCACGCTGCACTGGGTCTGGGCCGGCGACGCTGTCAGGTCGAAGGTTAACCTCTACGGCAACCTGTTCACGCTGCGCAACATGGCCGATATGGATCCGGATAAGGATTACAAGGATTATCTGGACCCGAACTCCGTCGTGGTCGTTGAAGACGCGCTGGTGGAACCGTCGCTGGCGCTGGCAAAGCCGCTCGATAAGTTCCAGTTCCTGCGCCACGGCTACTTCTGCGCGGACACGGATACGAAGACGGAGCGCCCCGTCTTCAACCTCACGGTCTCGCTCAAGGACTCCTGGGGCAGGGAGCAGAAGAAGCAGTAAGAAACGACGTGTTTGAATAATATTAAAGGCCAGGAAGCACGAAACGCGCAGCCGGGCCTTTTAACATATTGAGCTTTACGCTATTTTGCGAACGTAGGGGATCTTTCTCAGTATGAACGAGGCGGCGGTGGAAACGATGAACACCGTGGCCATTTTCAGCGGGATGGTCATCCACACGCGGCCGCCGGTGACCGTTACTGTCCAGTCGAGCGGCAGATAGTCGAGCAGGAAGGCGTGGATGCAGTAAATGCCCAGGCTGCAGGCCGAGATCAGGCGGATGGCGGGGAAGACGCGCCACTTGGCGCAGTCGGTCTTCAGCGCGAAGGCGAAGAAAAAGCCAGCCGAGAGAGCCACCAGCGGCGCGCGGTAGGGGTAGAAGACTTCCGAGTGCACATTGACGGCTGCAGACAGCAGGTAAGTGGCGAGCGCCGTGACGAGTCCGCAGGCGAAGAAGCAGAGCAGCCAGGCCGAGGCTCTGACGCGCTTCATGAACGCGGAACCGCGCTGGTCGAAAATGAACGCGCCCAGCACAAAGTACCAGATGCCGCCGATGAATTCGCGCAGGTGGTAGAGGGCCACCACGTCGATCTTGTAGCCGGTGAACGCCTTGACGATGGCGTTGGCGAGAGAGATGCAGCAGACAGCGAGCCAGGCCAGCAGGTAAAAGCGCTTCTCTTTGTCAGAGGCGGCCGCGTACCATTTTGCCGCCACCGGCAGCAGCAGGTTGAGGCCGACCATCAGATAGAGATACCAGAGGTGAAAATAGGAGTTAGCGCAGAAGAGCTTGGTCAGAAAATCCAGCACTCCGTCCGGCGAGTTCAGCGAAACGCCGAGGATGCCCCAGACCAGAAACGGCGGCAGGATGCGCGCATATCTCCTTTTGACGAAACTCGGCGCCGGTTCTTCAGCCGCTTTTTTCATCAGCAGTGCGCCGCTCAGCATGAAGAAGAGCGGCACAGCGCAGCGCACCATGGCGTCATAGACGTTGGCGGCCAGCCAGCCCGCGTCCTTTGCGTAAAAAAAGTCCGCCGATGAGTGGATCAGCACCACCATCAGGCAGGCCGCCGCGCGGACCAGGTCCAGCTGCGCGTATCTGTTCGCGTTTTCTGCATTTGCAATGTGTTCTGACATATTTTATCTCCTGCCTAGTTAAAAACAACAGACCGCGCCTTAAGAAAACGGCGCGGCCTGGATCAAAGCCCGTAAATTTAGTCCAGCAGCCCGTAGTGCCTGAGCCTTCTGGCCGTCTCCTCTTTGCCGAGCTGCGAGGCGACTTCGAAGACGCCTGGACTCACCTTTCTGCCGGTCAGAGCCCAGCGCATCGGCGTGGCAGACTCCTTCATGGTGCTTTCGTGGGCCTCGAAGACCTCCTTGGCTGTCTCCTGCAGGGCCTCGGGCGTACCATCGCCCCATTTGGAGAGTAGGTCGGCATAGATCTGCTTCAGCTTCGGGCGCAGCTCCTCCTTGGCGTTGGAGCCGTCGTAGCGCGCCGTGACCGCATCGAAGGTGATGAAGTAGTCGCTGTACTCGGCCACCTGGAGCGTGGTCTGGCCGCGGCCGCCCATTGTTTTGAGCGAACCGGCCAGGTATTCGTCGCTGAAACCGGAGAGGTCGAGCCCGTTCTTTATCCAGAAGGGCCTGATGACCTCCAGCAGCTTGTGCGGGTCCATGCGCTTCATCTGTTCCTGGTTGATATGGTTGAGCTTCTCGATGTCGAGCACGGCAGGCTTTTTGGTGACGTGAGAAAGTTCGAAAAGGCCCACGGCCTCTTCGCGCGTGAAGATCTCATCCTCGTTCTTGGGCGACCAGCCCAGCAGCGCCAGGAAGTTGAAGACGCCGTCCGGCAGGTAGCCGAGGTCGTTGTATTCGAAGACGCTGGTGGCTCCTTCGCGCTTGGATAGCTTCTTCTTGTCCTTGCCGAGGATCATCGGCAGGTGAGCGAAGGTGGGGTGCTCGAAGCCCAGCGCGTCGTAAATGAGCAGCTGTTTGGGCGTGTTGATGATGTGGTCCTCGCCGCGGATGACCGTGTTGATGTTCATGCCGTGGTCGTCGATCACGACCGCGTAGTTGTAGGTGGGCATGCCGTCGCGCTTGAAGATAACGATGTCTTTGATGGTGCCGTCCTGGTTGACGGAGGCGTTTTCGCTGTCCACTTCGATATGGCCGTAGACCACGTCGTCGAAGACCAGTTTCTTGCCGCGCGGAACTTTGAAAAAGATGGCTCCGTCCTTCTCGTAGGCCTTGCCCTCGTCTAGCAGCTGCTGAGCATATTTTTTGTATAGCTCCATGCGCTCAGACTGTCTGTAGGGGCCGAAGTCGCCGCCCTTGTCCGGGCCCTCGTCCCACTCGAGCCCCATCCAGCGCAGACCGTCCATAATGGTCTGCTCGTATTCCTTGGTCGAACGTTCGAGGTCCGTGTCCTCGATGCGCAGCACAAAGGTGCCGCCCGTATGTCTGGCCCAGAGCCAGTTGAAGAGCGCTGTATGCGCGCCGCCTATGTGAAGCGAGCCTGTGGGGCTGGGCGCGAATCTCGCGCGAACTTTTTTATCGTCCATGTTTTTCTCTACCTCCGACGCAGCAATGGCTTTATAATGGTTATCCGACGGATTATTATACCCTAAGTTGCAGAGGATTGGTCGATTATGAGTAAAGAATTGCTTTTGATAGACGGGCACGGGCTTGCGTTCCGCGGTTTTTACGCGCTGCCGCCCACGCTGACGGCGGCAGACGGCACGCCCACCAACGCTGTTGTCGGGTTCACGAACATGCTCGTGAAATGCATAGACGAATGGGGCGCGGACGGGGTTGGTTTGTTCTTCGACCCTCACGGTCCCACCAGACGCAAGGATATTTACGCCGAATACAAGGCCGGCAGAAAACCGGCGCCGGAGGAGTTCAAGGTGCAGATGCCGCTCATCATCGACATCAGCCGCGCCATGGGTCTGCCGGTCTGCATACGCGACGGCATCGAAGCCGACGACTGCATCATCGCGACGGCCAGAAAGGCCGCGGCGGAGGGCTGGCGCGTGAAGATCCTTTCGGCCGACAAGGACCTTTTCCAAGTCGTAGGGGAAGGCGTTGCGGTCGTGCGCCCGGCCAAGGGCGTCAGCGATTTCAGGAATTACGACGAGGAATATTTCACGAAGGAATACGGTTTTACGCCGGCTTCGATGGCGGATTATCTCGCTCTGCTCGGCGACGCGGTAGACAATATTCCCGGCGTGCAGGGGATCGGAGAAAAAGGCGCCAAGGAGCTGATCTCACAATACGGTTCTCTTGACGGCATTTACGCGCATCTCGGCGAAATTGCCAAGGGCCGCCGCGCGAAGCTGGAGGCGGGCAGGGAACAGGCCTACGTCAGCAAATCGCTGATCGTGCCGATCGACACGGAGCCGCTCGAGGCCTCGGAGCTGGTCCTGGGAGAGCCTGACGCCGTGCTGCTCAGGGAGATGTGCGAGAGGCTGGGGCTTAGAAAGCTGCTTGCGAGGTTTGTGAAGGACAAGACAGTACCAGAGGCACAGCCGCCTAAGACCGATACAGCCGCGGCCCAGAGCAGTCTATTCGCCCCGGAGCCGGAAGCGGGCGTCACGACGAATACGGAAACGGCCTCAGAGGTCGCCGCGAATTCGGCTCTCGAACCGCTGCTCGAATCTCCGGAGCTGGCGCTGGTGCCAGTTGCCGGCGAAAAAGCGTTTGTCGCCGACCGGTCTGGGCGCGTCTCTGAAGTCAGCGCGAG
>Ga0163159_1000461_pt1 | contig 53654 bp, 26 predicted proteins | sample BioMet9_FD_108702 | JGI IMG/M metagenome (GOLD analysis project Ga0163159, IMG submission 108702) | Microbial communities from bioreactor (seeded with sewage sludge) at Lawrence Berkeley National Lab, California, USA - Biofuel... | ecosystem: Engineered > Bioreactor > Anaerobic > Unclassified ... | reverse complement strand
TGAAAACCAGGATTGAACCTCAAAAAGGTAAAAAATAAAAAATAACTCCCCAAGTGATGTTTATGTTAATGCATGTAATTGATATGGGACATGATGTCTACAAGGCAAATGATAAAGTTGCTGAAAAAAACAGAAAGAAACTTGACAAGTATCAGGTTTTCTCGGTAAATGTTATGGGTGCAATCGGATCAGGAAAGACCACTCTAATTGAAGAAGCTATCAGGCAACTTAAGGATAAGTATAGGATAGCTGTGATTGCAGGGGACGTAATCGCAGAAATGGATTCTTCCCGTTTCAGAAAACTCGATGTACCTACCATTCCCGTGAATACCGGAAAAGAGTGCCACCTTGATGCAAAACTGGTGGAAAAAGCCCTGGATGAAATCGATCTTAGTAACACGGACCTCCTTCTAATTGAGAACGTAGGCAACCTGATCTGCCCTGTGGACTTCAAACTGGGGGAACAACTTAGGGTTGTAATCGTGAGCGTGACCGAGGGAGACGATATTATCCTCAAGCACCCCATGATATTCAAGACTGCAAATCTTGCAGTAATAAATAAAGTTGACATTGCACACGCGGTTGATGTCGATGCCGAAAAAATGCGAAACGATATTCTTTCCTTAAATCCGAATGTGCCAGTTATCCTTACTTCAAAGCATGACTGGGAAAGCCTGGAAACCTGGATTAGCTTTATCGAGCTTGGAGTTAAAAAAGCTCAGAATAGATAAGGTAAAGTTAAAAAGAATTAAGGTAGAAACCAGGTTAAAAAGAATTAATTCGAGCCAGGGTTAATGAGGATAAAATTAGAAATCAGATTATAGAGAATTAACTCGAAGCTCGGACTAAAAAGATTTTAAGTAGATTGAGAAGATCCAGAAGGGTTTAAAAGGCGGAAAAAAGGAGACTTATATGAAATCAAATACCATTTCTCTTGAGCACGGTGCAGGCGGAGAAGTTATGCAGGCACTTATAGGAGAAATAATTCTTAAAAACTTTCACAATAAAAGTGCAGGCTCAATTGGACTCGAATGTCTTGATGATGGATCCACAGTCAGGCTTGATAGCTTCAACAACGGATGCGAACTTGTACTGACTACTGATAGTCATGTGATTACACCTGCCTTTTTCCCGAATACCAATATAGGAAGGCTTGCAGTTGCAGGCACTGTCAATGACCTTACGGTCATGGGAGCAAAGCCCCTTGCCCTTACCTGTGCAGTCATAGTCCCTGAAGGTTTTCCACTCAAGGAGTTTGAGGAAATAATTAAAACAATGGATAAAACAGCCGCAGAGGTTGGTGTACCCATAATAACAGGTGACACTAAAACCGTAGAGAAAACTGCGCTTGATTCTATTATCCTGAACACTGCAGGTCTGGGGATTACGGATAGCCCTGTAAGAGACTCAGGGCTTCGGCCGGGAGACAAAATTCTGGTCACAGGCACTATTGGCGACCACGGAATTTCGCTTATGGCTCACAGGGAAGGTTTTGACTTTGATACTTGCCTTGCCTCGGATTCAGCCCCACTCTGGAAGCTCATAGAACCCCTCCTGAAACTCAGAACTCCGGAGGGTGAACCCGTGATCACGGCAATGAAAGACCCGACCCGCGGAGGGCTTGCAAATGCCCTGAACGAGATGGCAGCAAAATCCGGAGCAGGCATTCTGATTGAAGAAGACTGGATTCCTTTCAAACCAGCCGTTTCCGCAGCCTGTGAGATGCTGGGCCTTGATCCCCTTGAGGTTGCAAATGAAGGAAAAGCAGTTATCGGAGTCAAATCCGGCTTTGAAGAAGAAGTGCTTTCAATCCTGAGGCAGCACCCTTACGGCAGGGATGCAGCTGTTATAGGAGAAGTCACTCCAGATAAGAAAGAAGTAGTCCTGAGAAACCGTTTCGGTGGTATGCGTTTTGTAGATGTACCTGCCGGAGACCCGATTCCCAGAGTATGCTAAAAATCATCAGGCACTATCCGAGATTGATTTATGATAAGATACTATTGGAATTGAGTTTTGACGTACAATCGTTTCCTCTTGTTTAATTGGACTCATTTTTTATTTTTCCTTTTCCTTTTCCTTTTCCTTTTGTGTTACATTTTTGTCTCATTTTTTACTTCACTTTATCTTTTCATTTTCTTTTTCTGAGTATCTATTTTTCATACTCTCTTTCTCAATCTCTATTTTTCTTTTTCTCGTTCTCAGTATCTTTTCAGTCTATATTTTCGGTTTACATTTTTTTATATCTCTCAGCCACTAGTATCAAATAATGTTTAAAAGTAAATTACCTTATAGAAATTTGTAGTATAATGATAAAATAAGTTGAAAAGGTTTTAGAATAAGGCAGTCAGAGAAAAAACAACAATTTATAGAAGTATCTCAGGTAAATCTATCGAGCAGGAAAGTTACTGAAAATAGAAAGGAAGCCGAAATATGAACCGAGACCCAATTGTGGAACAGGAACTATGGCGCTCAGTTGCAGTATATTTTGCATCATTTTTGGTCGTGGGAGCCCTGAATATTGCAGGATACATATCAGTAGAAGGTATTGCAACTTTTATCCTGGCCTTTATTATAACATTAATTCATTTCTCACTCATGGTCAGATACAGGAGAAAAGAGCAGTTGACAGATCCTTCAATCTCTTCGATAATAGATCATTTACTTCAGCCAAAAAATCCAGAAAGTAGAAACAGTATAAACCCGGAATCCGGGCATAATTTCCTTTCTGTTTTGGCAATCCTGGTGATTGCATACCTTATTTATCGTTATGCAATTTAAGTAAGAATTTAGTAAAATTCACTTTTGAGACAATCCCAAAAGCGAGAGGTCTTGAAGAAGTGTAATTATTGAGAAAAAGAAGAGAGTCTTATTCTGAAACAAAGTAATTTCCACTTAATTTTTCTGTTTTCTGATTTTTCTAAAATATAAGGCGAAGATATGATTGTTATCTACGGCAATTTTGTTTATAAAAAGCCTGAATGAAACTTTTGAGGTTTATGAAGAGCAAAGTTTCCTTTATGACATGAATTGAAATTGGGTCGTGTCCCTGAGTTATTGATTAATTCCGAAAAAGCGAGTACATCTCACGTATTTAATGAATATATTGAGAGATTCTTGCGCTTTCGGTTTTCAATGATTCAAACCCACGACCTGAAATTGGAAAAGATATAATTTATGGCTCTTCGTCATTTCCTATGGATAAGATGATTTTCAATTCGAGACTGCATTGGTTTTTATGAGGACATTATGAGAATATCCACACAAAACAACGAAGAGCCTAATTTATTCTACTAAGAAAAACTGAATTTGGAAAGGCGGAGGGACATTCATGATAATGAATTTTAAAGGCAAAAGCCCGAAAATTTCAGAGACGGCTTTTATTGCGGATTCCGCAGACGTGATAGGGGATATCGAAATAGGGGATTATTCAAGTGTATGGTTTAATGCCGTACTTCGCGGGGACAGGAATAGGATAAAAATCGGGAGCCGGACGAGTATCCAGGATAATGTGGTTATTCATGCAAACCCCGAGAATGGAGTTCAGATAGGAAATGATGTAACTGTGGGACACGGAGCTGTGCTTCACGGGTGCAGAATCGAAAACAATGTGCTTATAGGGATGAACTCTACAGTATTGAACAGGGCTGAAATAGGAAGAAATTCTATCGTAGGTGCAAATGCGCTGATTCCTGAAGGGAAGAAATTTCCTGAAAACAGTTTGATAATTGGAGTCCCGGGGAAGGTAAAGAGGGAAATTGATAAATCAGAGATTGAAACTATAGCAGAAAACGCTGCAGAATATGTGGAGTTTGTCAGAGAGTACAGGGAAGAAGTAAAATATATACAAAAGAAATAAAAACATTGGAATAAAAACATATATTATTTGACTATTTGCATTTTTACCCAGATCTTTGCAGTGATAGATGAATAAAGGCTGGTAAAAAACAAGTTGTGAAATAGAGGAGCAGAAAAGTAAAATTTCGATATGATTAATGCAGATATCCTATTAAACTAAAAGAAAAACTGTTTCTCTTTTAATAGTTTAACATTTATAAGAATATACGAATTCGTCATGGAGACAAATGGAAATGAGGAACATAAACATCCTGTACTATGGGAAAGTAAAATCGGTAGATGTATATGAAAGCATGCTTGAGTACGTAAAAAGTTCCGGTACTTCGGACTGCGAGAAAGATTACATTGAGGGTCAGCCTGACTATTTTGTAGAAGAGTGGCAGGCAGCACTGGACAGCGAGATCTATTTTGAATATGATCCTATGAAAGATGCAGGAGAACTCGAGATTGATGGGCAAAGTTATACCCGTGTCGGCAGAGGAATATCCGAGTTAAGTTATGTACCCACTGACAGCCTGTCTGACATTCTGTATATTATTTATCACTGCGACCATAACATTCTAAAATGTAACTGCATTAATGAGATTTTCCAGACAAAAGAAGAAGCAGAAAAGAGAGCAAATGAGCTTAGAGAACAAAAATGAGCTTAGAGGAAAAATGAGCTTAGAGGAAAAATGAGCTTAGAGGAAAAAATGAGCTCAGAGAAAAAATGAGCTTAGAAAAACGTGTTTTCTCCTGATCTTCCTTACTGCAGGAAATATCATAAACAAAAATCTGAAAACGAAGCAGTCATATTTATAGGTAGAATTGCCTGACCTGTGATATCAGTAGCTTACCATCTACCTGAAAAACAGGATCAAAGCTGTTTATAAAAATGAAGTGAAATCCCTCTACGAATTTCAACTCAGAATTTCAATATATAAGTTAGGACTACGAGACACTACTCAAAACACTACTTTTTTTATATTTTTTCAAAAAACATATTTGTTTTTTAGAGGTAGAATACAAATCGTCGGCACTTATCAATTAATTTTAATTTTTTCAGAAACATGGCTCTCTAACATATAACAATTAGTGGAGACGTTCAGAGTTACGGTTGAAACAGAGCAGAGCCATGTAAAAACACCGGCCTACTATACAAAGGAATTTAAACATTCATTAGCAAACTGTTAAATATTTATTTATATGTTAGCAGTGTATTATCTAACGAGTTTAATGTTTTATGCGCTAATGTGCTAATTTCGCAGTTAAACTATATTAACTAAATAAAGAGGCTAGTGACATGCATAAGGAACATGAACTAAACAAAGAAGCTGGAATAAAAATTAAAAAAGTGAAAACCGAAGTAAAGAAGAATCAAGGAATGAATGAGAAGTCTAGCTCCAGATCCCGTTATGTTCCAGGCTCCTGGAAAGGGACAAAAATAAATCCGCAAATCAGTAAGATCAAGTACAGGCAGCGTTATGTACCCGGATTATGGAAGGAATCCGTAGAGACTTCAAGGGTAAAGAAGCTCGGGTATAAGCCGAAATACATACCCGGATTATGGAAAGCGGCAAAAGAAAATCCAAAGATGGAGAAAATTAAGTATAAACAGCGTTACATTCCAGGTCTCTGGAAAGGGACTGAAGAGACTCCAATTACAAAAAAAGGTGATCATAAGCCGCGTTATATTCCCGGTTACTGGAAAGGAACAAAAATGAATCCGAAAATAGGGAGTCTCAGGTACAGACAGCGCTACATTCCCGGGTTCTGGAGAGGAAATTCAGATGCCCAAAAAGCAGATAAATTCATTCACAAGCCAAAATACGTACCTGGATTCTGGAAAGGAACAAAAGAGAACCCAAAAATAAGTACGATCAGATACAAACAGCGTTACATTCCCGGATTCTGGAAAGGAACCATAAAAACTCCAGAAATGAAGAAATTTGACCACAAGCCGCGTTATATTCCTGGCTCATGGAAAGGGACAACAAAGAATCCAAAAATAGGGAAGACGAGATACAAACAGCGTTACATTCCCGGATTCTGGAAAGGAACCATAGAAACTCCAGAAATGAAGAAATTTGACCACAAGCCGCGTTATATTCCTGGCTCATGGAAAGGAACAACACAGAATCCGAAAATAGGGAAGATAAGATACAAACAGCGTTACATTCCCGGGTTATGGAAAGGACATGCAAAAAAGGATAGCTACAGACCTCGTTATGAGCCTGGCTCCTGGAAAGGAACAAAAGAAGCTCCTAAGAGAAGTGAGAAGTTTAGCTACAAGCCTCGCTATGTACCCGGGTCCTGGAAAGAGAAAACGGGACTCTGAGGGGTTAGCACCTGAACAGAATAATAAAACACTGGCAGGCCTATAATATACATAATAATTAAACTGATTATAATTGAAACTGATTATGATTGAAACTGATTATGATTGAAACTGATTATGATTGAAACTGATTATGATTGAAACTAATTATGATTGAAACTAATTATGATTGAAACTGATTATGATTGAAACTGATTATGATTGAAACTGATTGAAGTCTCATAATACTGTTTCCCAGTTCAATTGCATAAGTCTGATAGTTTCTGAGGCAAATAAGTATCTTAAATGAAGAAACCAGTACTAATGAAAAGTTCAAGGCTAAAAATTAGTGGGGGTCTTTAGCCAAATCTGAAAAATGCGAACACTTACTTGTTTGATAGGATTTGAGAACCTTCCTCTTGATTACTACATCATAGGAAACGACTTCCACTACATTATTTTTGTAGCTTTTTTATAATTATCCGGTTTCAACCTCTTGTTATTTAGATTATCCCAGCTTTTCATAATTAGCGGATCTCAAGGATTGTCTTTGATCCCTGTTTTCGACTCTGTTTTTGACCTATATTTTGACCCATGTTGTTAACAGGTACAATTTTAAACGCATGAATGCCTGCTAAACAACCTGCAGAGTTTAAGCTGAGCCAGTTCCTGGAGAGATTTGAAGATCCTTTAAATCCTCGTTTTGCAGGGGCTAAAGCCTGAAATATTCCCGAAATTCCACGGAGTTAGGGGAGAACTTTAAAAATTATACATTTCCTGAGACTGCATTCCGCAGGCAGGTTTCCCAGTCTTCAGGGTTGTCTATATTGTCGCACTGCCACTCAAACTCGCGCCTTGCAAGCCTGATAGTTGCACGTGCTTTTTTGAGTGGAACCAGCTCTTTTCCGACATCGCCAACTCCCCCTACTTCCAGGCAGCTTACGATATCGATCATAAACTTCTCCAGGATCTCTGGTGGTATCGATTCGTTCCTTGCGTGGATTTCTGTGCATTTTGCAAGATACTCTGCAAGTACTCGGATCAGTTTCTTGTCACGCATGATTGTAACTCCTTTGTACGATAAGTGGGGCAATTCACTCCGTCACACTGGGCTTTAGATTTGATGATCGCAACAATTATGACATTAATAAAAATGCAGACATATCTTCCTGAACTCAGCCCAGGATACTTCAATCCTGATTTTCCAGGGACAGTACCTCAAACAGCAATTAAAAATATGTATTTTCGAAGCTTAAAGCTTTCTAAATAATCGTATTTGAGAGAAGTTATATACACTTGGGTACCAGCCGAAATATTAAAAGGTCGTATAAAATGTCTTTTCTACTACTTTCTATTACTCTCCATTACTTTCTACTATTTTCTTTCTATTTTCTTTCTACTATTTTCTTTCTCTTTTCTTTCTACTATTTTCTACTACTATTCTCTACTACTTTCTACTACTCTCTACTGGTATATGTACACTGAATCATTTTTCCATTAAAGTTCTAGTATGAGAGATTATGTTTGGATCATATGTAAACCTTAAAACTGCACACAATAAGGGATCATCATTCCAAATCCCACATACACAAAAATCATCAAAAGTCGAATCTCGACCTGCCGAATTTAAGGGAAAATATTCCGGTCGTGTTTTCAAGAGTAGGGGAGATTGGAACATCATTGAATAAATTGAATATATTTAAGTACTATAAAATCAGTGGCAAGAATGACATTTTAAACCTTAACCGATGAACAATGAAGATACTATTTTCGTGCAAATGTATATATTTTAAAACTGTTTATAAGTTATTATCTAATTTTTAAAGTAATTGTAAAAGATATGGCTGACAAACTATTCATAAACTCGAAATATCAGGAGGGTATCATGAAAGACTCTGAAGTAAAAGTTTTGGACGAAAATGACTATGTTTTTATTAAAGCATTAAATAATCTTGGAATGTCACGAAATGCCGCTACAACCATGGCATATCTTATGAATGTAGACGAAGCTTCATCCCGGGAAATTGAAATAAGCACCGGATTAAGGCAACCCGAAGTAAGTCTTGCAATGAGGTTAATGTGCAACCATTCCTGGGTTAATATGCGCTCGGAAAAAAAGCCTGGAAAAGGGCGGCCGATGAAAATTTATTCTCTTGCTGTCCCGGTTGAAGAGATCATAAGTTTTTACGAAGACCGGATTTACAAAGAATCTCAAGCAACCATATCAGCAATCAAAAAGCTGAAAGTGATGAGCAAACAAGTGCCTCTTGTTTCTTCAAAGTGAATGATTTCAAACAGGGTTAGCTCCATAATGGTTGACAATCCTTTTTTGGAATTCACTATTATGGAGTAAAAAAACATTTAATATTGACAACTTGCTTGTGTGTAACTTTGTTTAGCTTTTCAATTTCTCATTTTTATTGTGCATCTGGTCTTCTGATAATCAAGACCTTCATGCCGGATATCCTAAGCCTGTCCTTATCCCAAGTAATAGTCTTTGCAATTGTAAATGGGTTCAGGTATATGTTTCTGGTCAGATATGTGGAGTATACGCCTTCGATTCCTGGTTTTAGTGGCTCTTACTAACTAAATTTTCCTGTACTTAATCTAATTCAATTAAGTTATGGGTCAATAATAAGGCTGCGACCTCATTTAATGTCAGTTTAAGTTCTGACTTTCCTTTAAATAGTTCTTCATGGATCGCAATTAAATACCTTTTATTCGGCGGGATATACCAGTAGGGATGCGATAAAACCCCATTTTCATAAATTAACGATAACTCATCTATTTTATCTAAGACAGTTTTTTTATCCATGGTTCCTTCAAAAATAATTTTTATAGTTTTTCAAGTTCCTAGATAAAAGATAAACGTTTTTCAATGTCGAGGTTCTCTCTTGAGTCCCCCACATTTCTCTAATATCTCTTATTAACTCCCTTATATACTCTTCTAAAATTGCTATTTTGTTTTATTTCAATCCCTGGGCAAAATAATTGGTAGAAAGCCTTTTTCTCGCCCTGTTTTTTAAAGCCTGATAAGAGCGTGTGCTTACCTTCCAGATATGAAAGTTGGAGGAAAAATTAGAGGATGAGGAAAAATTAGAGGATGAGGATAAGTTAGAGGATGAGGATAAGTTAGAGGATGAGGATAAGTTAGAGGATGAATACTCGGCTGGCACAACTCTAGCATCGAAACTGGGTTCATGATACCTATTATTTAAATATCGAGGACTATATCTAGTATCAAGATGATCGACGAAGCGCTGAGGGTTTTTAAAGATCTTGACTCAAAGGATTTCAGAATCCTGACTGGCATTGAGACCGGAATGAAGCATTTTGAATGGGTGCCAATGGAAGAACTGAATAAATACACCAGGCTGCCCTTTGAGAAGCTTGAATACAAGCTAAAAAAACTTGTGAAAAATAAGCTTGTAGTCAGGAACACCCAGCCTTACGAGGGTTTTCAGATTTATTTTGAAGGATACGATGTTCTTGCCCTTAATGCCTTTGTCAAGCGAAAGAGTATCAGTGCAATAGGGGACGAAGTCGGGGTAGGAAAGGAATCGGTTATCTATGAAGCAATCCTCCCGCCTGAGCTCGCAATTGGGGAACCTGTTCCGGTTGTAATCAAGTTTCACAGGGAAGGAAGGACCAGTTTCAAGCAAATAAAGCGTGTACGTGAGCACCTTGGGGAAAGGGAACACTTTTCCTGGATCTATGCAGCCAGGCTTGCAGCCCAGCGGGAGTACGACATCATGACCACTCTGTATCCAGAGGTCTCAATCCCGAAGCCCTTTGACCACAACAGGCATGCAATAGTTATGGAGCTTGCAAAAGGCAGTCTTCTTTCAAAAACAAAACTTATTGACCCCGAATGGTATCTCGATGAGATCCTTAAACAGGTAAAAATTACCTATTCACTTGGAGTCATCCACGCCGACTTAAGTGAGTATAATATCTTTGTTTCCGAAGATGGCGTCCAGCTAATTGACTGGCCTCAGTATATCACTCCTGAACATCCTCACGCCGACGAAATTCTCGAAAGGGATGTTTCAAATGTCCTGACTCATTTTTTCCGAAAATACGGAATTAAAAGGGAGCTTGATGAAACAATCCGCGAAATTAAGCGTCAGGCAGGTAAAAACGCAGAGGATATAAAAGAAGGCACAGAAAGCAGGGCCAACAGAGGTACTGTAGAGGAAGGGGAGCTTGACGAAGCTCTGGAAGAAGGCTTTGAAGAGGATATTGAAGAGGATATTTTTCAGGAAGAAGACTTTGAGGCTGAGAAATTTGAGGCCGAAAATTTCGAAGCTGAAAAATTTGAGGCTGAAAAATTTGAGGCTGAAAAATTTGGGACTGAAGAAATCGAAGCCGGCAAAACCGAAGCCGAAGATCGAAAAGTACAGGATTTCAAAAAAGCTGCCTCGGAAAAAGAGACTTCAGATAAAGAATAAATTACTTCATACGCGATCAAATTACATCAGATGAAGACTCATTATTAAACTCGGTGAGAAGCAGGGAAAGTTCATGTTAGATGGGAATAGAAGGCGAAAATGAAACTGATTCTTTGTTTTTTCTGGATTAATTAACAGATTACAGTAGATACAACCTGTTAAAAGCACGAATATTGGCTCTTCGTCATTTCCTATGGATAAGATGATTTTCAATTCAAGACCGCATTGGTTTTTATGAGTACATTATGATAATATCCACACAAAACAACGAAGAGCCCGAATATTTTATACTCGAGCGCTTATCTAGATTTATATCTTAAATAGAGCGCTTATCTAGATTTAGGTCTTAAATAGAGCGCTTATCTAGATTTATGTCTTAAATAGAGCGCTTATCTAGATTTATATCTTAAATAGAGCGCTTATCTTTTGATTTATATCTAATCCAGGTTTATATCTTATCCGGACTTATCTCTGTCCTGAGCTATACTTTTCAAAATATACATATCTGCGAGCCAGTTCAAACCCAAGTTCAAACCCAAGTATTAAGAATATTCTGGATTATATAATTATCAGAATATAATACAGGGTTGGGGGGACTTAATTGGAGCTTTCAGATGCTTCTTTTGAAGCTGCCATAGAAGCGAATCTTAATTCTGCACTATTGACAACAATTTTATCGAAAGCAACTCTAATGATAACGATTCTTCTTTTGTTGCTTGCTTTCTGCCTGGTATCCTCAGCAAGTGCAAAATATTCACTTGAAAGAGCTGAGACAAATATAATTGTTAATGCCAGCGGGATAACCAATGTTAAGGAATCGATTTCATACGCATTTGATGGAGACTACATTGACATACATAGAGAACTCAAAGCGTTACCTGCTGAATCTATCCGGAGTGTCTCCGAATTGGGTTATAAGCTTTGGGGAGAAGAGTGGGAGAAATCTCTGAAGAGTTTTAAAGGAAATATTACGCTTCCGGTGAAAAAAGAAAGTGAAATTCGATACTGGACTCATCAGGTTGCTTATACTCAGGAAGTAAATATCGAAAATAATGCCATTAATTTAAGGGCAGGCGAAATCCCTCCTACTCAATGGCATGAGGTCCGAGCAGTCTTCCCAGGAATTACATCCTCAGGTTTCGGTTTTGTCAAGGTAGATGAGGCTAGAGGACTTGGAAAAATAGTAGAGATTGAAAATGCATATCAACAGAAAAATATGATCTTAAATAGCCTTTATAGGAAGACTTTTTTATTTGCATTGTTTGTTCTGGCTTTTCCTTTACTTATATACTATATATATGGAAGAGAACAAAAAATCGATTATGAAAAAATTTCTGAAGCGGAAGTGCCTGATAATTCCAAACCTGCAGTGTTAAATGCCATTGTAATGGGGCGTATGGGTATTCCCACAATAGACGGATTTACTGCTACGGTTATGGATCTCGTTAACCGTGGATATCTCTCTTTACGAAATTTAAAACCTGAAGAGATAGACTCATCCTACACTCCAGAATTAGACTCATCTCATACACCAAAATCAAACTTATCTCATACACCAGAATTAGGCTCATCTCATACACTAGAATCAAACTTGTCTCATACACCAGAATTAGACTCATCTCATACACTAGAATCAAACTTGTCTCATACACCAGAATCCGGGTCAAGAGACTTTATAGTTGAACTTCTTAACAATGAAATATATTCGAAGGCTGAAGGAAGCTTATCTGAGCTGGAAGATTTTGAAAAAGATGTGCTTTATCTGTTAAAAACTCATGCTTCCGAAAGAAAAGTCTCCTGGAAAAAACTTGAAAAAGAACTGCAAAGCGGAAATAGTTTCTATCAATTTTTAACTTCCTGGAACAAAAAAGTTCAAGCACACACTTCATTTGCTGAATATTTTCAATTCACAGGAAACGTATATATGTATTGGTTTGCCCGAACCATTCTAATAGCTTCAATTGTTTATTATATTTTGATTTCGGGATTTTTCCCTTCAAAGGTGTTCCCTCTGGCTTCAAAGATAAATGTACTGACCAGTTTAATTGGGATTTTTGGGTTCGTTATGATAAGGTGCTCAGGCATGTTCATAAAGATATTTGGGCGCTGGACCCCCGAAGGAAGCCTTTACTATAAACGATGTGATAATTTCAAAAAATATCTTACAGACCTTTCTGCTCTTAAAGGACATTCTCCTGAATCAATAGAGACCTGGGATTCTTATCTGGTGTACGCCATCTCTCTCGGAATCGCAAAGGAAATGCTTCAAAATATGTCTCTGATCGTCCCGTCTAAACAGTTAAGAGAGAGCCGCTTCTATCCCATAAGTTCCAATTATAGCAGATCAGAATGCAGTTGTGGAAATGCCTTCTCTTCATCATGTTCCAGAGATATAAATAGAGAAGACAATCTCGAAGAAGACAATATCGATGGTGGCTCTCTGGAGTAGACGGTGCCAGGTAAGAACTTTAAATAAAAGGACAGTAGACTGTCCGATCATAGGGAAATGCACAGAAAAAGCTGTGAAAGAAAAAGATGTGAAAGAAAAAGATGTGAAAGAAAAAGATGTGAAAGAAAAAGATGTGAAAGAAAAAACTGTGAAAGAAAAAACTGTGAAAGAAAAAACTGTGAGAGGCGTGAGAGATCTGTCTCGAAAATTTCTTGTACTTTTTCTGTTTCTGGGGACTTCAGATCATTGAACGAGTAAGAAAGTAGGAAAGAAAAAAGCAAAATAGTATAAAAATAACATTTCCCGGATAAAATAAAACGGTGCCGAAAAAATGGATATTTCTCACTTTTTAAATCAGATAAAAGCTTCCAGCCGCTATGAAAACCAGATCGTCCATAATGAGAAAATTCCTGCAAGGGAAGCTCTGTATGCTCCTCTTTCCCTTCAACTGCAGGTAAAAGCAGCCCTTTCAGGCATCGGAATCGAAGACCTGTATGTGCACCAGGCTGAGGCTATAGAAAAAATCCGGGAAGGAAATGATATCGTACTCTGCACGACCACTGCAAGCGGAAAGTCCCTTACTTATATGGTTCCTATTTTTGAAACTATTCTCAATGAACCGGAAGCAACTGCTCTTTATATCTCCCCTTTAAATGCTCTTGTAAATGACCAGTTAAAGTCTTTTCTGGAGTTTGAAGAGGCGCTGAAATCAGGCGCAGGCATAGCCCGTTATACAGGTGCCCTTTCAGAGGCCGAGAAAAGGAAGGTGAGAGAAGGGCAAACCAATGTGGTCTTAACAAATCCTGAAATGATTCACATGAGCTTTCTTGCGTGGCATCATCTCTGGAGGCGCTTTTTCTCGAATCTCAGGTTCATAGTTGTTGACGAGAGCCACTACTATCGCGGAGTTATTGGCAGCAACATGGCAAACCTGCTCAGGAGGCTTTTGCGTGTGGCTGAGTACTATGGAGCGTCTCCGCAGTTTATCTGCTGTTCTGCAACCATCGGAAACCCGGAAGACCATACTGAAACTCTTCTAGGACGAAAAGCCGCTGTGGTTGATAATAACGGCTCTTTTCAGGGCAGCCAGCAATTCGTTTTCTGGAACCCGCCACTTTATCTGAATAATAAGGGTTGTACACTGAGGAGAAGCAGCTTTTCCGAAGCTTCCTCGCTTTTTTCAAAAGCTGTACAGGCAGGCCTTCAGACTCTGGCTTTTACCCGGTCCAGACAGGGAGTTGAGAGGATGTACAGGAGTTGTAGGGAGTTATTGAGGAGCAGAAATCTCTCTCCTGCAATCTGTTCGTACAGAAGTGGCTATTTTGACCAGGAAAGGGAAGAAATTGAAAAGAAAATGAATTCAGGGGAACTTCGAGGGGTTATTTCCACAAATGCACTTGAGCTGGGGATAGATATAGGAGGGCTTGATGCCTGTATTCTTGACGGCTATCCGGGAACCGTAATGAGTGCCAGGCAACAGGCAGGCAGGGCAGGCAGGAGCGGAAATGAGAGCCTTGTTATCCTTATAGCAGGCACAAACGCCCTTGACCAGTATTATATGAGAAACCCAGCCGACTTTTTTACACGAAGCAGTGAAAATGCTGTGCTTAACCCCAAAAATCCGTATATCCTTGCAGGGCACCTGCTCTGTGCCGCAAAAGAGCTTCCTCTGAGGGCATCGGATGAGAAATTCTTCGGAAAAGGGTATCCAAGAGTGGTGGAACTTCTGGAAGCCGAAGGCCTGCTTGCAGGTGATGACCTGAAGTATTCAACGGACCCGTTTCCTTACAAACACGTTTCGCTTAGGGGAATTGATAATAATACTTACTCTCTCCTTGCTTTTGAGGGAGAAAAGCGCTTCCCTATTGAAAAAGACATTGAGGAAACTCTCGCCTTCAGGGAGTGCCATCCTGGGGCTGTTTATATGCACAGGGGAGAATCCTACTATATAAACAGGATCGACCACGAAAAGAAGGAAATCCATGCCATAAAAACGCATGACACCTATTATACGAAACCCATGATTGACTCGTCCGTGCTTGTACAGGAGACTTATGCTGTAAAACCGCTTTTGCACGCATCGGAGGTCGAAGTCGGGCTTGGGGAAGTTGAGGTAACGGACAGGGTTATAGGTTACAGGAAAATCCAGACCCAGAGCAATGATGTAATGAGCGCCCATTCTCTTGAGATGCCTCCTGTCAGCCTCCAGACAATGGCTCTCTGGCTTAAGCTTCCGGACAGGCTGCAGGAACTGGTAGGAGAACATAAACTGGATTTTGCAGGCGGGATCCATGCTATAGAGCATGCGATGATTTCAATGTATCCTCTTCACCTGCTTGTAGACAGGAGTGACGTAGGCGGAGTTTCCACACCTTCTCATCCGGACCTTGGAGGCAAAAGCGGGATATTCATTTATGACGGTCACAGGGGTGGTGTAGGGTACGCCGAAAAGGGTTACGACCTTATTGAAAAGGTGCTTGACGGCACTTTAAAAGCAATCGAGAGCTGTCCCTGTGAAAGCGGCTGCCCAAGTTGTATTCAGTCCCCAAAGTGTGGAAACAATAACGAGCCCCTTGATAAACATGCTGCAATCATGCTCCTGCACGAACTCCTTGGGAAAGCCCCTTATATTCCGCCTGAGAGAAAAGAAAAACACCTATCCGAAGTTAGAGCCTCAAGACCAGCTCCTGAAAAAAGAAGTATAGAAGATGCTCTAAGCAGGGTCAGGCGTCAGCTCAGGCGGGAAACCATAAAACAGGAAACTCCAGAAGCGCAGGAGAAAAAAGAAAAGACTTTCATTGCTACGGACGAAAATGGAGGAATGATTGGAGTAATCTCTGCCCCTTCCCCCGAAAAAGCTGCCGCAAAAACTTTTCACCAGAAACTCCGAGGAAAAAAAGAACCTAAAAGGGAAAAGCCTCTTGAAATCTGCATCCGAGACCTTGGAGCTGGCAATGATTTTAACTTCCGGCTCTGGATTGAAGTTTCAGAGAATGAAGGAAAGGAAGCTGTTAGAGGAGAAGATGAGAAGAAGGTTGTAAAGAGGCTAATTATCAGGAGAGTAAACTAAAAAATTAAAGGTTCTGTGATAGTTTTCAAATCTGGCCAGCAAGGCTAAGGATCCGTTTCATTGAAAATTACTATGGAAGTTCTTTTTGGGGTTCTTGTGGGAGTTCTTTAGGGGATTCTTTAGGGATTTCTTTAATTATTGTGGGAGTTTATTTTTCAGAGCTTTTTTCAGAGTTGATCGATTACTTCCTATTTTTTTCCCATAGCCTTGACCTTTTACTGATTGATTTTTCAATCTAAGATATCCATTCTTCAGGTTACTGTAATATACTGAGGTATGATCCTGGTGTTGCTACCGTTTTCATTCGTTACTGTAAGGCTCACATCATACTTTCCCGGTTTAGTAAATGTGTGCGTTGCGTTTAACGCATGTTTTGACTTAATTCCATCTCCAAAATTCCAGTTCCAGAACATCGGTGCGTCTGTACTGTTATCAGTAAATAATACCTATATACAGAATTGTTCATATACAAAAACGGCATTATAACTGTCATGAACGAAGACATCTTAGAAGAATATATTGCGCAGTTAATGGTTGATGGGCGTAGCCCAAAAACATGCGACAGCCACAAAAATGTTATTTCTTATTTTTTGATTTGGTTTGGGGAACGTGACATTAAGACCATAAAAAAGGCTGATGTAAATAAATACATAGCTTATATGAACACAAATGAGCGGGAATGGCAGGGACGAAAACGAAAACTGTCATCAAGCACAGTCTTAACTAGGAAAACAACAATCAAACAGTTCCTACGATGGCTGCACAAAGAATATCCTGACCAGGTTCCAATGTTGGAAGATGTGATCAAACTACAACGAGTGAAAAAAACTACACTGCCGAAGAACCTGCTCACTCTGAATGAGATTAGGGCAATGATCAGGGAAAGCATGGAACTCCGAGATAAAGCTATGATTTCATTCCTATACGAATCTGGGTGCAGAAAAGGAGAATTATTCAACGTAAAAATACAGGATGTGACTTTTGTAAGTGATGGTTGTGAGGCTGTTATTTCGGGAAAAACAGGTCCTCGCAGGATATTCCTGATATATTGTTCTCAATACCTCCAAAATTGGATAAATAACCACCCATGTAAAGACAATCCTTCAGCATATGTTTTTTGCTCGATGCGTAGCCCATTCGGTCAATTGAGCAATAGTGGACTGGCTGAGCAAATAGATATAATTCGGAAAAGAGCTGGAATTGACCGACATATAAACCCACATTTATTTCGTCATAGCCGAGCTACGCATCTTGCAAAATACATGACTGAGCAGGAAATGAAAGTTTTTTTGGGATGGACTCAAGGCTCATCTATGGCAGCCATATATGTTCATTTGAGTGGAAAGGATATTGATAATAAAATAAGGATGATGAATGGTGTGCCAATTCTCGAGGATGATAATGACAGACTAAAAACAATTGAGTGCCCACGCTGCCACGCTCGTTGTCCCGCAGAGATTGACAGATGTGCAATTTGTATGATGGCACTGTCGGAAAAAGCTAAACGTGAAGACGATGCTAGACTGGAAAAACAGGCTGCTGAACTCACAAAGAAATTGAGTCAAACCATAAACTTAGCGGATATCCTTCGTGAACATGAAAAGATGATGCGGGATGACCCTGAGTATGCCCAACAGTTTAGGGAAAGTGTCGTACCGATGGCTGCTAAGAAAAAAGAAAATAAAGATAACCTAAGAGATCCAGCTTATTGGGATTATAACACAGAAAAATAATAGTGATGTTTCATTCCAGAAACTCTGAAGAGTTTATGCATAGAAAATAACAAAACCTATGGATTTTCGCACAATTCAATTAAAATTATTCTCTTATTTTAGTTATTCTTGGCAAAATCCATAGGTTTTACCTTAAAATCTATGGATTCCTACTTGAGATTAAATGCGGAATACCTATGCCACAAAGGATTTATTTTGTGCCTAAAAATTATCGAATAGAATTCTTTTCTGTCTCTTGATTTCGTTCTTTATCCTGAGTGTATGGCATTATCTTCAAAACTCCTTAGTTCAAGGCTTTGTACAAGATAGACTTCATTTGCATTGAGCTGCTAGAGTTTTAGCATGAAAATGCTGCCATCTGCAAGCATTTTCATTTGTTGTGCACATTATGCAAAGAATATCATGTTCGTTTTCAGAGTATTCTTTTAGCATTTCCATTATATTTGCCAAGATTCTGAATAGAATTTCTTTTTCATAGGTAAAGATCATTCCAAAGATTGGACTACTACTGTTGATACTACTTTTGGTAAGCCTTATTCAAAGATCTTGACCTTGCATAAAGGTAATTGATGGGAGATATCCACCTAACAGATAATTAAATATTAACCTGAATTGTATAAAAAAATTAAATATATACATCAAAAAAATTAAAATGTATTATATAGTTAGATATATGTATATTTTGTAGGTGTTGAAATATTCGGAATTTAGGTCGGAGCCCTTAAGAAGTCAAGAAACTGAAATTGAAACCGCTGGTACAAAACGAAAAGAGAACCCCGTAGAAATAGCTTAATTAACCTAAAAATTGCGAAACGAAAATCTTTGTTTCAATTTGTATCGCTTTTGATTTAGTTACTTGTTCCATTTAGTTCTGGCTCTTTTTTCCTGCTTAAGTTAACATTGAGACAAGTAAGGCTCTAAAGGCTGGGTTAGCCTTTTCAGGAAATAGGTGAGAGTCAAATGTTTAGTCCCGGGAGTAAGCCAGAAAATAAACAACAAGTATCTGAATCAAGCGAGAACCAGCCAAAAATACCATCAATATCGTTACCTAAAGGCGGCGGAGCGATTCGCGGCATCGGAGAGAAATTCGCTGCAAATCCTGTAACTGGGACTGGATCTCTTAGCGTCCCTATTTTTACTTCACCTGGTCGTTCAGGCTTTGGCCCTCAACTCTCACTTTCATATGATTCTGGCGCTGGTAATGGGCCCTTCGGTTTTGGGTGGAACATTTCGCTGCCATCAATAACTCGCAAAACGGATAAAGGGCTTCCTAAATATCTAGATATTAGAGAGTCAGATGTATTCATCCTATCAGGTGCAGAGGATCTAGTCCCTGTTTTTAAGAAAGATAAAAATGATAACTGGATAATTGATAAAAAAGGAAACTTGGTCTTCGATGAAGAACAAAGAGATGGATACATTGTTCGGCGTTATCGACCACGTATTGAGGGTCTATTTGCTCGCATAGAACGCTGGACAAAGAACGATAATGATGTTCACTGGCGATCAATATCCAAGGACAATGTCCTCACCATTTATGGTAAGGACGACAATTCGCGAATTTTCGATCCTGAGCATTCAAACCGAATATTCAGCTGGCTGATTTGTGAGACGCACGACGACAAAGGAAATGCCATCGTTTATGAGTACAAGCCAGAAGACGCTACAGGTATTGACCTAGAACAGGCACACGAGTGCAATCGCAGCGATCTTCAAGATAAGAGACGAGTTGTTAACCGCTACCTGAAGCGCATAAAGTATGGTAACCGCTTTTCCCTGCTCGACGGCGAGAGCCGTAGACTAAAGCTACTCTCGCAGGAACAGATCGACAACACTGGCTGGATGTTCGAGATCGTCTTCGATTATGAGGATCATGATCCCGCCTCACCGAAGTCAAGGGATGACGAAGCAACGGACGCAACAGGGGCGCTTATGTACCCATGGAAATGCCGTGGGGATCCATTTTCTTCCTATCGAGCAGGCTTCGAGGTAAGAACCTATCGCCTGTGCCAGCGAGTACTTATGTTTCATCACTTCCCCGATGAGGAAGGTATTGGTGCCGACTGTCTGGTGCGTTCAACTGACTTTACATATTCTTACGAGGAGAATCCGAGCGATGCGAGCAACCCAATCTATTCCTTCCTCCTCTCGATCAAGCAGGTAGGCTACAAGCGGACTGCTGATGGCAGTTACCTTTCAAAGTCCTTGCCACCGATCGAATTTGAATACTCCCAGCCTATCGTCGATGATACAGTGAAGGATGTAGATTCTGTAAGCCTTGAGAATCTACCAGTCGGTATTGATGGCGTAGGTTACCAATTGATCGATCTGCACAGTGAAAGCACTCCTGGTATCCTTAGTAAGTATGCTGGGGCATGGTTCTATAAGCGTAACCTCAGCCCGATGCCCATCAAGCAGGAAGATGGTAAGGAGCAAGTGAAAGCTAGGTTTGCACCTAGCGAAATGGTCGCCCTCAAACCCAATCTCGCGCTTACTAGTGGTGCCCAATTCATGGATCTAGCTAGCGATGGCCAACCCGATGTGGTGGTACTGGACGGCCCTATTCCTGGTCTTTACGAACACGATGACGTGGAAGGCTGGCAACCCTTCCACCCTTTTAACTCACGGCTAAACCTTAACTTTCATGATCCTAATCTGAAATTAGTAGATCTGGATGGCGATAACCATGCCGACGTTCTGATTACAACAGAAAGTGCTTTTATTTGGCATCCTTCTCTGGCTGAGGAGGGCTTCGGCCCGGCCAACCTTGTTGCTCAGGCGCTGGATGAAGAGAAAGGACCGCATCTGGTCTTTGCTGACGACACAGATTCCATCTATCTCGCCGATATGAGTGGTGACGGCCTTACCGATTTGGTGCGTATCCGCAACGGCGAGGTATGCTACTGGCCGAACCTTGGCTACTGTCGCTTCGGAGCCAAGATTACAATGGATATGCCTAGCAGCACTGACCAACCTTCATACTTCGACAATCCAGATCAGTTTGACCAAAAGCGTATCCGTCTTGCCGATATTGACGGAAGCGGTACTACTGATATTATCTACCTGCACCGCGACGGCGTACGTCTCTACTTCAACCAGTCCGGAAATAGTTGGAGTAAGCCACATCCACTGAATGTATTTCCGCTTGTGGATAATATTACCAGCGTAATTCCAATCGACTTGCTAGGCAACGGTACAGCCTGCCTGGTGTGGTCTTCACCCCTCCCTGGCGATGCACGCCAGCAGATGAAGTATGTCAATCTAATGGGGGGGTATAAGCCGGGCATGGAGGCACGACAACAAGACAGGCAGGTCCAAAAGCCACACCTTTTGGTGTCGATCAAGAACAACCTCGGTGCTGAGACCCACATTCAATATGCACCTTCAACCAAGTTCTACTTGCAGGACAAGCTCGACGGCAATCCATGGATTACCCGGCTGCCCTTCCCTGTTCACGTGGTAGAGCGTGTAGAGACCTACGACCGCATCAATCGCAACCGTTTCGTCACCCGCTATGCCTATCATCATGGATATTTCGATGGCGAGGAACGAGAGTTTCGCGGCTTTGGAATGGTTGAGCAGTGGGACACAGAAGAGATTGGCAACGTACCAGAAGAACAAAATTCGTCGCTTGCCACCAATCTGGATTCGGCTACTTTCGTACCTCCGATCCACACCAAAACTTGGTTTCATACTGGGGCATACCAGAAAGCAGGGAAGATCAGCCAACATTTGGCCCATGAATACTACGGTGCTCCGAGGAAAACAGATGCAGACTATGATCAGAAATGGAAGTCTTTTGAGTCCACGCTCCTTCCAGATACCGTTCCTCTACCTGAACTGACACCTAGTGAAGAACGTGAAGCCTATCGCGCACTAAAAGGTTCAATGCTGCGCCAGGAGATCTATTCCGACGATGTTCCACTCGGTTCATCTCAAGAGATCATTGAACGAGCGAATACTCCTTACACCGTTACTGAGCAGAATTTCACGATCGAGACAGTCCAGCCAAAAGATTCTAACCGTCATGCAGTTTTTTTCGTTCATCCCCGTGAGGCGCTCAGCTATCATTACGAGCGAAATCCAGATGACCCACGCATCAGCCACGCGATGACACTCGAAGTGGACAAATATGGCAACGTTCTGAAATCAATTGCCATAGGGTACGGGCGCAAGCAGTCACCGCTCGCAGAGCAGTCAGATCGGGATAAGCAGACAAATAGTCTGGTTACATACACTGAAAACAGCGTCACAAAAGCCATTGATGATACTGATTACCCTGATGACTACCGCACGCCATTGCCTAGTGAATCCCGCACATACGAACTTCATGTTGATCCTAGTACCTATGGTTACGAGCCTTCTGGTGTGAACGGCCTCTTTCAGTGTAAGGATTTTGTAGAGAAGGTTGACGACAAGCTGCACCTCATTTCATCTGGCGAGCATGAAGTTGATTATGAGCGCATCCTGACGCAAGATAAGACTCGCCGCCTCATTGAAGACGTCCGCACTCTTTATCGCAAAGATGATCTTTCGGGGCTCCTTGATTTGGGAAAGTTGGATCCAATGGCTTTACCCGGTGAGAGCTACAAACTCGCCTTAACGCCGGGATTGATAAACGAAGTTTACGGAGGACGAGTTACTGATGCCATGCTGGAAACGGAAGGTTGTTATGTCCACAGTGAAGGTGACAAAAACTGGTGGATACCATCCGGAAAGGTATTTTATTCCCCTAAAGAAAATGACACTCCTGAGGATGAACTCAAATTTGCAAAAAATCACTTTTTTTTACCACATCGTTTCCGCGATCCTTTTGGCAATAGTACCATTGTGAATTACGATAGTAATAAAAACGATTCTTCAAAGAGTTATGATCTCCTTTTGACAGAAACTTACGATGCATTAGAGAACCGTGTTACTGCTGAGAATGACTACAGAGTGCTCCAGCCGAAGCTGATGACTGATCCTAATGGCAACCGCTCTGCTGCAGCCTTCGACGCTCTTGGAATGGTTGTCGGTACTGCTATAATGGGTAAGGAAAAAGAACCGGATGGGAGGCAAAAAGGAGATACATTGGATGAGGAATTCAAAGCCGACATTTCTCTATCGGAAATTCAAGCGTTTGTTTCTGATCCACGGAATAAAGCACCTGATTTGCTAAAAGGCGCAACAAGCAGAATCATTTATGATGTCGACCGTTTTTGGCGCTGTGATCAACCTCCTTTTGCAGCTACACTGACACGAGAAATACATAAAAATGACTCGGGTGGCGGTAAATCCCCAATTCAAATCAGTTTAACTTATTCGGACGGATTTGGGCGTGAGATCCAGACAAAGATTCAGGCAGAATCAGGTAATGCACCAAAGCGTGACCCAGATATAGATTTACTAACCGATGGTTTACCAAATGGTGATATTAAGCCTGGTAAGCTTATTCTTGATGAAAACGGAAATCTAAAGCAAGACCAAACTAGTTATCGCTGGGTAGGCAAAGGGCGCACGGTCTATAACAACAAAGGTAAACCAGTTAAGCAGTACGAACCTTTCTTCAGTAGCACACACCTGTACGAAGAAGAGCCAGAAATGACTGATACTGGCGTTACACCTGTGCTATTTTATGACCCAGTAGAGCGGGTTGTGGCTACCCTGCACCCAAATCACACGTATGAAAAAGTGGTCTTCGATCCCTGGTACCAACAAACTTACGATGTAAATGACACTGTAATGTCAGACCCGCGGACAGATGCAGACATTTCCGGTTATGTTGCAGAATACTTCAAGCAGGAGGCTTCAGACCCTAAAGATTGGAAAACCTGGCTTCAACAAAGAGACGTTGATCCTCTAAATCCACCGCAAGACACTCCCGGACTCGATCCTGAAAAGAAAGCAGCTATTCGTACTCTCCCTCACGCAAATACGCCAACTGTAGCTTATTTAGATACCCTAGGGCGTCCGTTCCTGACAATCGCTAACAATGGCAAGGACGCAAATGGCAAAGATAAATTTTATAAAACCCGTACTTTGCTGGATATAGAAGGCAACCAGAGACAGGTCATTGATGCCAAAGACCGCATTGTCATGCGCTATGACTACGATATGCTTGGCAACAAAATCCACCAGGCGAGCATGGAAGCAGGCGAGCGGTGGATGCTGAATGATGTAACAGGCAAGCCTATCCGCGCCTGGGACAGCCGGAATCACCAGTTCCGTACTGTTTACGACCAGCTAAGACGACCAACTGAATCTTATATGAGCGAAGGTGCCGGGCAGGAGTTGCTGGTTGGTCGGACCGTTTATGGAGAAGCCCAATCAGATCCAGAAGCAAAAAACCTACGTGGAAAGGCTTATCAGGCGTTTGATCAGGCAGGAGTTGTTACCAGTGAAGAATACGACTTTAAAGGCAATCTTCTCCGTAGCCATAGGCAGCTGGCAAAGGATTATAAAAACACCTTTAGCTGGCCGTTAATTGTGCCACCAGACATGCTTGAAAACGAGGTTTTCATCAGCAGTACGATGTACGATGCCCTCAACCGTCCAATACAGATTATTGCTCCTCACAATAATAAAAACGAAACAAAAATCAACATTACCCAGCCAGTTTACAATGAGGCAAATCTGCTGGAGCGTGAAGATGTCTGGCTGGAGCAGAATTCCGAGCCTGATGGGCTGCTCAATTCTACAACTGCAACCCAGCATGCAGTCAAAAACATAGACTACAATGCCAAAGGCCAGCGCGAATTGATTGAGTATGGAAACGGAGTAATCACGACCTATGAGTACGATCCGCTTACTTTCCGTCTGGCTCATCTGCAAACTCTGCGTGGTACAGAGCATTTACAGGACCTGTTCTACACATACGACCCAGCAGGCAACATTATCGTAATCCGTGATGATGCTCAGCAGACTATTTACTTTAACGGGCAGGTAGTAAAACCGGACACCGAGTACTGGTACGATGCCATCTACCGATTAATCGAGGCTTCAGGCAGGGAGCACATAGGACAGGTTTCACAGCCACATACAACATGGAATGACGAATTCAGGGTCAAGCTGGCTCATCCGAATGATGGACAGGCGATGCGCAACTATTTTGAGTTTTATGAATACGATGAAGTTGGAAATATCCTGAATCTCGACCATAAAGCCGAAAAAGGAAACTGGATTCGCAGCTACGGATATGACGAAAAAAGCCAGACTGAAGCGGACAAGAATAGCAATCGTCTAAGCCGCACAATTGTTAATCCCAAAAGTGAAAACCCAATTTCAGAGCCTTACACCTACGACATTCACGGCAACATGACCAGTATGCCTCATCTTCCAGAAATGGCATGGGATTTCAAAGACGAGTTGCAGATAGTGAATAAAGGCGGAGGCTGTAAAGCCTACTATGTTTATGATTCCACAGGCCAGAGGGTACGTAAGGTCATCGAGCAGAATGACGAAACGCTAAATGAACGCATATATGTCGGCGGATATGAGGTATACCGACAGTACAAAAGCAACAATAAAGATCCTGTTCTTGAAAGGGAATCACTTCATATCATGGACGATAAGCAACGTATTGCCCTTGTAGATACAAAGACGATTGATACCAATAATCCCGAAATCAAACTTCCCGAGACCCTGATCCGATACCAGTTCGGCAATCATCTCGGCTCCGCCGTTCTTGAACTTGACGAGAATGCAAAAGTCATTTCCTACGAGGAATACTACCCTTACGGTAGTACCTCATACCAGGCTGTATGCAGCAATAATTCCGGATCTGTTGAAGTGAGCACCAAGAGATACCGGTATACGGGCAAGGAGCGGGATGAAGAGACGGGGTTGTGTTATCATGAGGCTAGGTATTATTTACCTTGGCTGGGGAGATGGGTTAATTGTGATCCTAAGGGACTCATTGACGGATCAAACATGTATAAAGCTACTAGTAACAATCCCTTGAGTTACACAGATCCAACTGGAGAAAGCCCTGTCAGTGACTGTTACAATGCAGCAAAGAATGGCGGGCCTCCTGTACCTCAATGTATGGCTAGAGTACTAAATCAGTCGGTTGAATCTAGACCTAGTAGGGATCACACGCTTGAGCCATATAGTTTACCCGATAGACGGATGGAGGCGTACTATTCTTCTCTAGAAAAACCGGTTAGCACGCCAACTCGTCTTGTAGTCTTCGAGGAGGAAAAAGATCGAGAAACCCGAATGTCCAGGAGACGTCTTGAGGCTGCTATTCAGGGCATGGAGCATCTCAAAGATGTAACATTACCAATAGGCGAAGAACTGTTGAAGGCATATGTAGGAGGGAAGATTATAGGCTATGCCTTTGAGAAAGGTCTTCCACTATTAGAGAGAGGAGCATTACGAGCAGTTGAATCTGGTGCTTCTCCTGAGGTATCTGCGTCTGTGGGTCGGATGGAGTCATTCCTTGAAAATCTGCCATTACCAAAGGAAACTAATAAGATACTAGATGGTTTGCGGAGGTCAGGTGTACCTACTGGGTTGCAGGGATCAGGCGTGCCTACTGGAGTGAAGATCAACCTCCTCTCGCTAAATACTGGAGACTATGGAAGATTAACACGGTTACTTGAGGGTAAAGGTCTTCAAGTAAATCACTTAAACCAAAACGCTGCTTACTTCCCTAAAATACCTACGTCCAAAGGCATAGGCGTGGCGATGGAAGGGAACGCTTTTACTGAGATTGGTACTCCTCACTTCAAATTCCACGAAAGTCTTGAATCTTTTTGGGATCTTTTCCGAAAGGGTGGTCCCTTCGAAGGCCAGCTTCCAACTAATGCACAGTACGGGATGGCTATGGAGAACGCACTAAGGGTTGCTGGGTTTGCAGAGCCAGACGTTCAATTCCTCTCAAAAATTGCAAGGCAACAGCGCATCTCATGGGGGCTTGCTGAGAATGCAAGCGTGCCTAATATACCTGGAAGAATCAATCAAAGCTTCTAAAGTAAAACCGGAGGAATAAATCAACATTTTTTAGTTTTTGGAACTATATCGAGATTTAAGTCCCCAACTTGAGGAATGAGCATGGTTCAAGAACTTATAATACCGATAGTAGGAAAGACAGCCACTGATATGATAGAAAACGCAGATATAAATTTATTGTAAACACGACCTGGGGTTGGAAACTGGCGACCAGCATCGACGACGCGTTCAATTTTCTGAATGGCATTATACTCTATTAATCGCCAGTTAGCACGGCACGTATTTGCGCCATGTGGAAGGAAAATCATCCAGGATTACATGTTCTACGAACACAGCAACAACCTAAGCCAACCTGTGTGGTTGGGGGCGAAAATTAGCCACTGATCCTGTCGAGGTCCAACACTTTCTGACCGAATCAAGAAGATAATGGCATGGTGTCAGTAAAGAGTACAGAAGTCTTCAGTTAACAGGCATCAACGTGGATAAATGTGAATCAAGAAATTAACCAGCTGATAGCAAAAAGACAACATATAGCCATTTTTACTGTTATGGCTCCAGAATGTTAAATGTCATAATAAGTGCTACAGAAGGAAAAACGGGAGGAAAACGGATTGAATTGATTTACTAAAGTTTAGCAAAACTCGGGACGGATTACGCCCCATCATGAGGAATTTACATGAAAGAAATAACTTTTCCCTTGAAATTGGGAACGAAAAGTCCTGAAGTGAGCAACCTGCAAGAAGCTTTGCAACTGCTCCTCGATAAAGCCATTATTCTGCAGAATGATGAAGCTGCCCGGCAGGAGCTATCTGCAGGCTTGCAGGAAGAACGCGCCAAACAAATTTTTGGTGATTTTTCGGCTAAAGTAGTGAGCATCTTTCAGAAAGAGCAGAACCTCAAAAGCAGTAACATAGACAAAAAAACAGTTAACGCCTTGAACGGACTGTTGCAGGAAAAAGGGTTATTGCCTACGGCTGAAAGTACCGACACAGCGCTTGATACAAGATATACTGTGCTTTGCTGCGTTGTGGATTTGCAGGGAAAACCGATTGCTGGCCTGCGTGTCGAAGCCTTTGATCAGGACCCAAAATCACCGCACGATCCTCTGGGTGAGCCGGCAATCACCGATGCCGGGGGTATGGTGCTTTTCCGCTTCAAAAGTTCTGACTTCACAGAACATCCTGGAGAGAAAGGACCGGACCTGTATTTCAAAGTCTACCGTAAGGAGACGTTACTCGACTATTCGCTGCCCAGCATCCGCAACGATAATGGCGTGATCCGTGGTTTCCAACAGCAACGTGAGGCAATTACAATAAAGATTGACAAACATTATGTGGTTACGGGTGTGATCGTACAGGACAATGGTCTGCCTGCCCAAAATCTAAATTTGTTTATTTACAATTTGGGCTTTGGAGGGAGTGCCATACCTCTTCACAGTCCCAACGGAGGAAATGTCACGCCTCTGCACAGCCCCAAAACAGATTCCCAGGGCCATTACTCCCTTACTTATAACCCCGGAACTACTACGGTTAATCTGGAGTTGAGAATCAAGGATCCTGAAGATCCCAGTAAGGAGATTCCACTGGTCAAGCCCAGATTCGCAGCTGAAGCCTACGAAATATTTAACCTGATATCGCCTTCCGCAACAATGGACCCTGAATACAAGCGGATGTCAGCAGACCTCAAGCACCAGATAGGGGAAATGACAAGACTGGTAGATGCAAGGGAAAACGCCAAAAACCCCGACCTCACAATGCTTAACCGAGCTACAGGCTGGGATGCACGTCTGATCGCACTGGCGGCTACTTCCGAAAGACTGAGTGCCGATGAGAACGTGAAACTGCAACCTGAGGCAGTGTATGGTCTACTGCGTGCGGGTCTGCCTTCGGATAAGTTAATGCTGGCGCAGGTTGAACCTGAGGTGTCTGAGAAAATGCTCAGGTCAGTGCGCGATGCAGGGATTGTTGGACTCACAGACCAGGAAATTGAGCAGTTCAAAAGTGACTTCATAACTTTCTCAAAGAAAACTCGACTAGCCATACAGGCACCGGGCTCGTCCTCGACCTACGGGAAGTTTCTTGACAATATAAAATTGAAAGATGATGATCCAGATAAAGGTCAAAAGGATGAGGCTACTCGTGCGAGTTTCACTTCTCTTTATTTCAGCAATCGTGGGGACACTGCGTCACTCTGGCAAAAGGCTATCGACAAGGGAATAGCACCCGAGGATGTAAGCACACTTAAGCTACAGGGTAAGCTGGCATTTTTGGCGGGCAATAACGAGTTAATGACAACTCATTTGATGCAAAAAAGGATCAATGGAGAACAGATCAATGATCCGGTAAGCCTTGTTGAGCAGGATTTATATCGGTCGGATAAGTGGAATGATGAGATAAAGGCACTGGCAGGCAACGACAGTAATAAGATCAAGGAGTTAATTCCTGCCGCCTATATAGGTGAAAATGTAGATGATCTTCTCGATGCCTACACCGAGGATATGGCGCGCAAGGTACGCTTGAGCTATCCAACACAGGTAGTTTTGCGCATGATCGAGAAGAATGAGATCGTATTGCCTGTGGCCAAAGCCGAAACAGTAAAACTTCTGAAGAATGCCGTTGGAAAGGGGTTCCGGTTAGGCCAGACACCAGTAGAAGCGTTTATTAAAACTCATCCAGAAGTTGCTGACGGTATAGCGGAGAGTGAGATCAGTGTCGCCAAGCAGCAGAAGAAGATGCTTCAACGCGTCTACCAGATAACTACCAGCAATGAAGCGATTAATGTGCTGATCAATCTGGGCATAACTTCTGCCTTTCAGGTGACATCGTATTCCAATGACGTATTCACAAAGCTCTTTGATGACAAATACCTGGAACTCTATGGCAAAGCCCCCATGAAAAAGGAGGCACTCCTTATCTTCCTTAAGGCGAAACAGGTAAGCAGCGTGACTTACAATCTGTTTACTATCGCCAAGAAAATGGATAGTGAGCAGCCGATCGCAGGGATTTCGGCACCTTTAGAAATACGCAAGGAAGTAAGAAATAATTTGATCAAGCAGTTTCCTACAATGGAATCGCTATTCGGTTCGATGGACTTTTGTGAGTGTGAACACTGCAGATCGGTACTCAGCCCAGCAGCTTACCTTGTTGATTTACTGCAATTTCTCGACCCCGAGACAGGCACATGGGCCAGTTTCCTGGCTTATTGGCGGCAGAGGTATAACGAACAGGAGTACACGACGAAGTATAGGAATCCTTATGACGTACTTGTTGAGCGCAGACCTGATATCCCTTGTACTCCTCTTACCTGCGAAAACACAAACACTTCACTTCCCTATATTGATATTGTCAATGAAATCCTTGAGTACTACGTTGCCAATGGGAAGCTAGATGAAGAAGCCGCTGAGGATACTGGCGAGGCTACTACTTCAGAATTGTTAGCTGAGCCACAAAATGTGATTAGTGAAGCCTACCACAAACTGATTGAGGCGCGATATCCACTTGATCTGCCTTTTGATCTCTGGATAGAAACAGTCCGGCAGTTCTGCAACTATTTTGAGACTCCTCTGCCCTGCGTGCTTGAAGTATTCCGCAGGAGTGACGACATATTTGCGCCAGACAAGTCATTCGACAACTTCAGCATTTTCATTGAATCGCTGGGGTTTTCGCCTGCAGAAGCAGCAATATTCACTGATCCTGATCCTCTCGCGAAATGGTATGAATTGTATGGTTTTAGTGAAGTTGAACAAGCAACGAATGAAGCAACTGATGCTTCTACAGGCGAACTTATTGATCTGAACTCAGCAAAAGCCCTCTCCCGCCGCCTGGGCGTGACCTACAAAGAAATAGTAGAGATTATTCAAACCGGGTTTGTTAACCCACAGCTAACTAAGTTGAGCATACTCTATAAACTTGGGGTCAAAGTTAACGATGCGCGTTTTTATCTTGACCACAAAGAGCTGTTGCAGCAGGACCGAATGAAAATTTCACCTGAGGAACAAAAGTGGTACTTAGAGGTTGAGGCATTTTCGGAGAAATTGGATAAATTAGCTGAAACTTTTAGTGTGGCTACGACACAGATAACTAAGACACAACTGGAAGATGAACTGAAGGCTATTCCTTTCGATGGCATTCTGGTGCTAGCAGATCCGAATTCAGGTTGTAACTTCGACCAGACAATCCTGCGTTTTGCTAACGGTGCCCCAGCAGACGAATTCACTTTCTTGAAAATCAACCTGTTTGTGCGTATGTGGCGCAAACTGGGCTGGTCTATTGAGGAAACTGACCGTGCCCTCCAGGCTTTCGTGCCTCGAAATTCCCCGTTCGAAGTGGACAATCTGGCAAAGCAGCCGCTTAAGACTGCACTGATTTATTTATCGCATCTTAAATCTCTTGATGAGAAGACAAATGTTGGGAAGCAAAGCCTCATCAAGCTTATCACTTTATGGTCAGATATCCCTACAACTGGCAGGAATTCTCTCTATGCGCAGCTCTTTCTACGCCGCAACGTGCAAAATAACTCCCCATTTGACCACCCGCTAGGGCAATACCTGTCAGCAGATATCAATCTAAAACTTCATATGCTTGCCCTGCAGGGCGCTTTAGGTCTTACTGCTAATGAGATAGAACTCATCCTTAAAGACGCCAAAAATTCCCTCGATATTGAAGACACCGAAGATCCCCTCGATACAGCCAAGTTGTCCTTGCCAAACGTATCACTACTCTACAGGTATGGCTTGCTTTCAAAAGCCCTTAAGCTATCGGTGCGCGAATTGATCACACTCAAGCAGCTGTCAGGCCTCGATCCATTCAAACAGTTACATCCTGAGCCTCTTGTAGACACACCCCCCGGAGCCACACCAGAAAAAAAGGCTATCGACTTTGACTATCCTTTCTCCCATACATTGCGTTTCGTGGAAGTGGTAGAAAAAGTCAAGCAAAGCGGGTTAAGGATAGAAGATCTGGAATATCTGCTGCTCCATCGCTTCGACGAGACTGGAAAATATCGTCCCAACCTTGAGAGTACACTGGCTTTTCTGAAAACACTTGCTGAGGGTATTCATGCTATTCGCAAAGAGCATGCAGTGCCGGAAGATCCGAGTATTTTTAGCGAAGAGATGCTGAGGCAGAAGCTTGGTTTGATCTTGTCTCCTGATGTAGTTGAGCGCTTCCTGTCCATGATAACCGGAACAGCGGAGTTCACTGCCACCAAAGCAGGCGTGGAACCAGAAAATATACTTAAAAAAGAGGAGTTTGCCGACGAACCTGCTGTCCGAGAGGTAAGTTACAATGATACCCGCCGGGAACAGAAACTTACTTTTAGAGGTGTGCTATTCGATGCGGAGAAAGCGGCATTGAAAGCTCGCATCCCCAATCCTTATCTCAGTGACCTGCTTGATGATGTGCAACAACAGGCACGTTCTTTTTTCGTGAAGTATTTGCAGAAACAGACACCTGATATCCAGCCGGCTACTGGATTTCTCGATGAGACAGATTTCGATCTGCTTTTTGATTCAGGTCCCATACCAGTTGCAGGTGAAACTGAACAGGAGTACATCCGCAGAGAACAGGAGCATATCCGTAACAAACGAACGAAACTGGCAAGAGCTTTTCTGCCAGCACTCCAGAAGCGCCTGATACGCCAGTTTATCATCCAGACGATGACAGCGTACACAAGTGCTAACCCATTATTAGTAGAAAGTCTACTCAGTGATGAACGTTTGTTAGCTTGCCCCAGGTCGTTGCTTGAAACCTTTACTTTCACTGGTGAACGAGGGGTTGACGCTGATTTCTTTGATTCTGCTGATAGATCTGGGGTTCGCCAGCCGACGATTTTCTGCATACAGGACGCAGATATGGCACTTAAAGACAAAAAAGACAAGGATGGCAACACTCTTAATCCTGCAAATAGTGCACTGCTTGAGGGCTACCTTGAAGTCCCTACTCCCGGAGCATACCGCTTTTATGTGGCCCTTGATAAGCAGGGCTCTGAGGCTGAAATGCACTTTTCTCATCTGCCTGATCCAGTGTTTTTAAAAGGTGAAGCTGCGGTAGACAATGCCTTGGTTGGCGATAAGCCGGGTGAATTTCTTGAACTAAAGTCAGGCTTGCTCTATCACTTCTCCCTGGAACTTAAAAAACTGAATGGAGGTGGAGCGCGGCTGTTGGTGCAGGGAGAGGATTTGCCGAAGGGTAGCATCTCGCAACTTAAGCTTTATCCCCTGAGTGCAATAAAAGGGGCTGAAAATGCTGTTCTGTTGCTTACCAAAACATTACAACTGGTACAGAGTCTTGGCCTGAACGAGCGCGAGATACGTTACTTCCTGACTCACGCTGAAGATTTTGAAGGCATGAATCTGAGCAAACTGCCGACTCAGCCAATCGACGATACGCCCACCGAGCTGGCAAACAAGCTTTTCGCCCAATTCTTACGCCTGGCTGATTACTCCCGGCTCAAACGTGATCTTGCCAATGGCACAGATGATATTATCGACATCTTTGAAGCCAATGGGACAGGTGATATGGACAAGGTGTATTCGCTCATTGCCAAACTTACACGTCGTGACAAAGCAGTAGTTGAAACAAGCGTAAATGCCCTCGTCGCTACTCCTGCCTTCGAAAATGAGAAGCCATTTGCATGTGAGAAACCTTTGAAAAGGCTATGGGACGTGCTCCAGGTTGTTGAACGATTTGGTGTGCAGGTGGCATCTCTGCTTGATTGGACTTACGTTGTCAGTCCTGCCATTTCAAAAGAACAGCGTTTTGTAATCGCTCGTGATTTAAAAGAGGTAATCAAAGCTCACTTTGAGCCGGAGACATGGCAGCGAATCGCACAGCCTATTTTCGATAAGTTGCGCCAGCGCCAGCGTGACGCACTGGTAGCTCACGTTATGCACCAGCATGGTTTTGCCAGCATGGAGCAACTCTACGAGTATTTCCTCATTGACCCAGGGATGGAACCGGTGGTGCAGACCTCTCGCATCCGTCTAGCGATTGCTTCGGTGCAACTCTTTATTCAGCGCTGCCTGCTCAACATGGAACCGCAGGTGCATCCCTCGGTAATTAATTCCAAGCAATGGGAATGGATGAAGCGATATCGGGTATGGGAAGCGAACCGCAAGATCTTTCTTTTCCCGGAGAACTGGCTGGAGCCTGAATTCCGTGACGATAAGACATATTTATTCACCGAGCTGGAAGGAGCCCTGTTGCAAGGCGACGTGTCCAGTGATCTGGTTGAGGACGCCTTTCTCAACTACCTGAAAAAGTTAGACGAACTGGCTCGTCTGGACATTGTCGCTATGCACCTGGAAGACAAATCAGACCCTTCTCTACGCATCCTTCACGTTATAGGTCGTACATACAGTCAGCCTCACAAATATTTCTACCGCCGCTATAAGCATCAAATGTGGACTCCATGGGAGCCTGTGAGCGCGGAGATCGAAAGCGACCACATTTCTCCGGTGATCTGGAGAGGAAGGCTTTACCTTTTCTGGGTGACATTCATGGACAAAATGGATGAAAACGTTCAGCCCGGCTCGAAAACAAAAGACAAAAAAGTAACTGATGCATCTCTGCAGGATCTAGTTAGCGATCTAAGTGAAGCAGGTAAAAAGAAACAGATCGATATGCAACTCCACTGGAGTGAATACCTGCAAGGAGGGTGGAGCACTTGTGAATCAGGGGGATTTGTTCCAGTAGAAGGAGACAGCTTCAAAATTAGAGGGCGAGGAAATGTGTCCGTCCCCCTCACCGTGCCATTTAGCTTTAACTTGAAGTCGGTATTTATCCATGTTTCTGTAGCCTATTATGCAGGTGAGGAACGAGGAGTGTTTGTTCACCTGGGTGGCGTGATCAATAAGGCGTTCTATTTGGCTGGTCGCAACAGTTCTCCAGAAATAAAACCATATGAAGACAACGACGAACTAGGTGTTAGACCCGATAATCGATATAGTGCAAGCAAAATAAATGCTACTCGCTATACTGGAACAGGTGAACTTAAGGTCACTTTCAAGGAACGCATTACCACCGGAATAGACAAGACACAACAGTCTTCCAATCTGAGTATTCTGAAACAGGATGGCACTTACACGCTCCTTCCATGTAATAACAACTTATCGCCTCTTGATGTCTCCAAAGAAGCTTATCAGGATGCGGAAAATCCTGCTGCAGTCAAGGCAGCTATTGAAAGTGGTCTTCAAGAGATTTCATCGCTTATAAAGCCGATATTCTATCAGGACAATGAGTACACCTTCTTCCTCGAACCTGAAGTAATTGAAAAAACAATCGAGGATTGGCAGGAGTGGATTCCACCTACACTGCAACTCGATCTGGATATTCAGGTGCCTGATTTGGTGAAAGAACCCTGGGAAGTATGGAAGCCGTATACTCCCGATACAGGGGATCCGTGGGAAATTTCTATTGACCCGGGGTCGCTCATTAGCGCTAAATCAAAAGGTGACTGGCTTATTAACTCGGCCACAGGACTGCTATTTGATGATGTAGTAATTGGCCCTACAGGCCAGGTAGGATTGGAGATCTCAACAGTTGAATCCGCTGGGTTAAGTACGGAAAGTAGTAAGCCTGTAAATATCAATCCCGGTAGTGGACTTGGGGCAAGTAGTAATGTTGTTCTTACTAATGAGACTACGTTTGAAAAATCCGGTATGACGAAATTTGACGGGGGTATTAATATTGTCGGAAATAATGGCTTTAACTCAGTGCTTGCGCAAAATTATAATGAGCTCAAAAGTTCAGGTTTAGATATTGGCAAGTTGGGGAATAAAGTGATTGAACGATAAGGATGGAGGGAAAATCATGATCAATAATATGGCTAGAAACTTTCATTGTTACCAGGATGCTGAGCTCGTTTTCAGACCAGATCGCATAATTAACAAGAAAGACATAAAATATCTGATCATTCAAGAACGCGAGATCGGTTATCAATTTTACCTGCACCAGCATCCTTACGTAAATCAATTGGTACAGCGGCTGCTGAGTCAGGGTATCTCCGGTCTACAAGAAGCAGATACGGATTATCTCAAGAAAGAAAATGGTTCTTTTGAAACCCTTCCAGATGGGAAGTTCAAGCCAAAACTATACGAAAGTTTTTTCGAAAATGCATATGGTCCAAACTCAGCGCTGGTGAAGGACCCTTATCCGGTCAAAGATCTTGACTTTACTGCCAGCGGTGCTTACTCTGTTTACAACTGGGAGTTATTCTTTCACATCCCAATCACCATAGCTATTCATTTGAGCAAGAACCAGCGGTTTGCTGAGGCTCAACGGTGGTTCCACTATCTGTTTGACCCTACTGATGACAGCGATGGTCCAACTCCTGAACGTTTCTGGAAGGTAAGACCCTTCCAGTACACAGATGCCAAGAAGATTGAAGAAATTCTGGTAAATCTTGCCATAGGCAGTGATGAAACGCTGCGCAAAGAGACTATACGCAGTATTGAAGCCTGGCAGGATGCTCCTTTCCGTCCTCATGTTATCGCACGTTACCGGCAGCAGGCTTACATGTACAAAACCGTGATGGCATATCTGGACAACCTTATCGCATGGGGAGACTTTCTATTCAGGCAGGATACCGGTGAAGCCATAGACGAGGCGATGATGCTGTATGTCTTGGCAGCAAATATCCTTGGCCCACGCCCGCAGCCGGTTCCTAAGAAGGGTACATTGCGCCCACAGACTTACAACAATCTAAGGAAGGAATTGAAACAGTTCGGAACTGTTATGTGTGATATGGAGGCAGACCTGCCTTTTGATTTGATGCCTTTCCCAACTGATGAAGTTGGTGATAACGATCGACATGCAATCCTTAGTGGAACAGGCAAAGCACTCTATTTCTGCGTTCCCCGAAATGACAAGTTGCTGAGCTACTGGGACACTGTGGCTGACCGGTTGTTCAAAATCCGTAATAGTTTGAATATTCAAGGAACTTTTCGCCAGCTTGCACTATTTGAACCGCCAATCGATCCAGCCATGCTGGCGCGGGCGGCAGCCGCCGGGCTGGATGTTGGCTCAATTGTAAATGGTCTTAATCAGCCATTGCCACTGGTTCGTTTCCAGTTACTAATACAAAAAGCTGCAGAAATCTGCCAAGAAGTAAAATCTCTGGGTAATAACCTGCTCTCAGCGATGGAGAAGGAAGACGGCGAGACAATGGCGATTTTGCGTGCCAAGCATGAACGCGTCGTTATGGAAATGGTTGAGAATGTGAAATATGGGCAGTTGCAAGAAGCTATCAAATCCAGGGAAGGATTAGAAAAGTCATTGGCTCTTGCCCTACAGCGCTACACCTACTACGAGAAGCAGTTGGGTAAGAATGATGATGAGATTAAGAAAGCAATTCCTGAATTAGGTGAACTGGATAAAGATGGCCTAGGCAAGAAGAAGTTTGATATGAAAGAGCCAGAGATGCAGCCACGTGAAATTGAGATAGACATTTCACAAGATTTAGGCGAATCTGGTGGCAAGATTCTCAGCAGTTTCGAAGTACAAGAGATAACTAAGCTTCAGGATGCTCGAGATAAGCAAAACTCTGCCGGCAAGCGAGAAAAGATTGGAGGAGGTCTTGCAATAATTCCAAATTTTGGAGTTCACTTCCAACCTTTTGGCCCCGGTGGCTCGATTAGTTTTGGCGGATCAAATCTCTCTGCTGCAATGCATTTTTGGTCTAGCTTTGACAAAATGGATGCAGACAAAAACACCTATGAGGCAGGAAAAACTTCCAAGATAGGCTCGTATTCTCGTCGTGAACAAGATTGGGCTTTCCAGAGCAACCTGGCAGTTGGCGAGATAACCCAGATCTTTAAGCAATTGCGTGCAGCACAACTCCGTGAAGCCATTGCTACAATGGAATTGGAAAATCATCGCAAGCAGATAGATAACACAAAGGAAATAGAGCGTTTCTTGAATGAAGAGGGCGTGGAGAAAAGCGGCAAGAAAACCAACAAGGCAATGTATGTATGGATGAAGCGCGAGGTAAAGGGATTGTATGCACAGTGCTTCCAGTTCGCCTTTGATATTGCCAAGAAGGCAGAACGAGCTTTACAGCACGAACTAGGCAATCCAGAGTTGAGTTACCTTCAGTTTGGATACCTTGCTGGCAAAGAAGGCTTGCTTGCTGGAGAGAAACTGTATCTGGACATCAGACACATGGAGATGGCTTACTACGATCTCAACCAGCGGGAATACGAACTGACAAAGCATGTTAGTTTACTCCAAGTAGATCCACTAGCTCTGTTGCAATTACGCATGACTGGGCAATGTACTGTGAGGTTGCCAGAGGCACTTTTTGATATAGACGGGCCAGGCCACTATTTCCGGCGTATTAAAACAGTAGCATTAAGCATTCCGTGTGTAACTGGCCCCTATGCCAGCGTCAACTGTACACTGACATTGTTAAAAAGCAGTATTCGCAAAACGCCGGTAATTGATGTCAACTATGCCCGTGAAGACTCCGAAGACAGTCGTTTCAGCGACTATTTTGGAAGCTTACAATCTATCGTCACAAGTTCTGCTCAGAATGATAGTGGAATGTTTGAGGCCAACTTGCGCGATGAGCGTTACCTGCCATTTGAGGGATCAGGAGTAATAAGTGAGTGGTTGCTTCAATTGCCTGCCAATCCTAGCAAGGAAGAACCTTGTCAGTTTGACTATGATACAATCAGCGATGTCATCCTACACGTACGATACACGGCACGTGAGGGAGGCAATATACTTCGTAAGGGAGCAATAGATAACCTCAGCAACCTATTTAAAGAAGCACAGGCGGTTGGTTCTGTGAGGTTATTCTCAGTGCGACATGAATTCCCAACTGAATGGGCTAGATTCCAAAACAAAGAACCTGAAGAAAATAAGCGATTCGAACTTGCGCTGAACTTACGCCCTGAACACTACCCATTCTGGAGTCAGGGACATCTAAACAGTATAAAACGAATCGACATCTTGGCACAAAGTTCAAAGGTAAATTTGGATATTTTCCATAAGGCTGAAAAAGATGCACCTGAGAAAGACTCGTTGATAAAAACTCTTACCTTTGGTAACCTGCTAGTCGGCAAGCTCGTCAATCAAGGGAATGGGATCGTTTTTCTGGATAAACCTGATGGAAAGTTCCAGATCTTCTTTGAAGACAGAGACATTAAAGATTTCTGGCTAGCTGTTACATGGAGTAGTGAAAAGTAATCCTGCACGTTCGCTACTCTTCCACGACGGAGGGGACTTGCTCAAGAACAGTGCAGTCAAGAACCTTAGAGCCCTTATCTATAGCGTTTAGACCACAGGTTCTGTACGCCTCTTCTTGATCCAGCCATGAATTCCCGACTGAATGGGAGAAATTCAAAAGTGTTAATGTCAATACTACATCCACTGCCAAGCTTTCACTTTTGCTTTTACCACACCACTATCCCTTCTGGGCACAGGGCTTGATAGAAAGCAGAAAGATAGAAGTCAATGCAATGGAACTTTTCGCCAAAATGCTTCCAAATGACAAAAATGACAGTATGAACCTCTATGGCGAAGCTGATCCATACGCTGCTGATACTAAAAGTGATTCTTTGAATCGGACCCCTTCAATCGGGAACCTTATCGCCGGGAACTTGGGATAAATCGACAAGCCTGCGACCATAACCGATGCAAATAAGCCATGGACACTTTACTTTGATAATAATTCGATGAGGAACTCTGGATCACTGTAGCATGGGGAAAGGCGTAATCAGTTAAATGTACGAAGGATAATGTTAGTCACCTTAGCATTAGATAGCAATCAATCCTGCATTTGAAAAGACGAAGATGTAGGTTTCCATTAGGAGTGAGGACTATAGCATGAATAGAGTTTTTACAATCCATCGGGAATTCCAGGTTCCAGATGGGACGATTGTTTCTCCGTTCTTGAACTCCCAGGACTCCGAGAGCAATCTCCCTTGGGACCTTGTTGAAGGATTTAGCATTTCAGCAGGGGAAATTGCTCCAAACTGCAAATCAAAAATCCACCTAATGCCTCTTGTTCAGCAAGTAACTTTCGTGCTCAGTGGGAAGCTGAAAGTGTATATGAAGGATATTCATACATCTGTTCCGTACACTCTTGAAGTTGCTGAAAATCAAGCCGTTCTGACGCCTCCCGGCACATTTCTACAACTCATAAATTGCACAGACTTGCCTTGTAACGTTTTGTACATCGTCAGCCCACCTTACCTTTTCGATAAAGAAGGGAACTTTGTCCTGTATGATGATTCTATCTGCTTTGAGGAGGACTGGAACATTGGCAGATTGGAATTGGCGGCCTCCAAGATTACGAGAAGCAAACCTCAACGCAGAGTCCCGACGTGCGGCAGCTGAACGAGTTGCTTCAAGAAAGCGAAGTTTGTACAAATGGGCACACGCGTATGACTGCACACATATGGAGGAATGAAAAGACCCAAATTTGAGATACTTGCCCCAGAGAAAAGCAATAGATTTATCAGGATTAAATCAGGATGCTATGGACGTGCCATACACAGGTGCATGATTTATGCTTATATGATGCGTGTGCACGTTATGCAGGTTTCGAGCAGGCTTCTTTCTTTGAAAAGTAGCTCAGTTAATCAAGGTAAACATTATTATCTTTGGAAACGTGTGGTGGTGGCTCGATGAAGGATTATATACAAGCCTGATATACCCTCTAATATGTACAAGCTAGAAAATCAGAAGATATTATTTGCTTATAATTTTTTGAAGTTGATGATTTTAGGTGCATTGGTATTTGCTACTGAACCGATGACATCAAGGGAAATTGCAGAAGTTATCGGGGTTTCTGCAAAAAACGTTTCACAGGAATTGTATGCCTGGCAGAAGTATCATTATCACTATGTACGGCGGCTGAAACCGAAAAAAGGATCTGGTACTAATGCCTACAGATATAAGATAAATAAAAAAGGTATACGTGCATACTTGCAATATGTGAAGCGTGTGCATTTAGGTTTCGATTTAAACCGGAGGCGGCACACACCACGAAGGATGTCAACTTACACAGGATTGAAAGTAATTGACATGCGAAAGCCTGAGAATTGGCACATTACAGCCGAAGAAGCTTTACCTTACTGCAGGATTAAAGTCTATGAAAGTAACACGATATGTTAATAAGTGAACATATATTTCATATTTATATGTTTTGGGTCGATAATTTTGTTTCAGCACTTGTACCTTGGCTATTGATGAAAAAATTTCTTCTTTATGCTACCGAGCCGCGAACCCGTTTTTGACCAATCTCGGGATCTAGGGTAGTGACTCTTGGGCAAGTTTACACAAAATATATGTGGAAATATAGAAAAGCTCGAGCAGGCTGGTAGCAATCTACTCCTTTTGCAACTCTAGTAATATTTATATTGAGTTTAAATGACATAGTGATTATCGGCAAATTTGTAGGAAATTAAAACTTTTTTGAAAATAAGGTTTCTTTCCAAAAGAAATGAGAAGAATGTCTAAGACATGAGGTTTGAAAGTTTGGGCAGGTTTTTTACCTTCTGTCTAGACTTCCTTATAGAAGCCTATGAAATAAGTTTTAAGATGGTACCTAGCATAATTTAACTTCAAGATTTGCAAATCTCATGGGGTTGCTTATGATCTGCCCAAAGTTTCATAGCGGCTTTCCTTCCCTTTTCTCGCATGGCTTCTGAAGGTTCGTCAGGATCTCTACCAAATCGAAATCTGTGAAGTTCACACCTTGCAAATCCCCCTGTTTTTTCACCGGCGGGACAAGTTTCAACATCAACATAAGAGTCGCTACAACAGTTTAAGCAGTGGCGTCTGATGGTCCTTAACAGTTCCTTCCTTGTTGTCATATTAGTTCTCCTCTCTCTTTCATCCATTAGAACCAGATTATAACCAATGGCCTATAGAAGCCGTCCCTAGCTCTTCCTGACCCTTATTTTCCGTAAGCTCTTCGAAATTGTCATATATATGTGGACTCTCAATGAAGAATATATTATTCCTCCAGTGCAAACCAAGCTGCGTGTTTCATTAGGCAATCTCCAAAAGTTCTAACTGCCCATTGAGAATACCCAAGATCTTATAGTTGCAACTTTCTTTATTGACCGTCCAATATACTTTCCTGAGGGACTTGGTATGAACTTTCTGTCCGATCTTCATGTCTGCCCTTATATGTAGGCCGTAGACTGTAGTAACTTGCTCCACGTTTTGCTAGCTGTGCACAGTATAGAGCAAGCTTTCTGTGCATGTTTTCGATTACAAAATCCGACAACCTAACCGATAAAGAAGTCTTGTTCGGAAATACAGGGCATCTGAGGAATTTAAATATGGAAGAATCTCTTTTGCCACTTTTAGAATCGTCTTTCTTGATTTTTCAGTCATCCTATGTGCCGACATTTAGCTTTCCATCTTTTCCTGTAAAATAGTCACATAAGGACTTAGACCAGTACCATTCTTTTTCACTGTAATGATACCTCTTTTTTCCAACTCTTCCAGTGCAGATCCAAATGCCTGTGTAGAAATTCCCCAATCTGTGGCAGCAATCCCTGATCTTACGAGCAGCGCCTCGTTAGTCCCCTCAGCGTCCCACAACCAACTGAGATAAAAAGCCATTCGAAATACATTAGGGAACTTTGTTCCTTTCAACTTATTATACCAGGAAAGCGGAATCGTGACTGCAACATCCTCTGTGGGGTTTAGCCTCTTGTCACTTTCATCAAATTTCTCCCAATATTTATTCAGTTCTTCACGACTTATTGACACTTGCATTACCTCGCATTTTATTATTCTTGTTACTGTTATTATTGCCCTTATTACAGATCGTAACAAGGTAACCTCTCCCTTCTTTGTTGACTTTTACCAGACCCCTTTGTTCCAAATCTTTCATAGCCGCTATAAAATGAGGAATAGGCACCCCAAACTTCTGTGCTCTATATCCACTCACTATCAGCCTGTCATTCGTGTTCTTATCTGTCGAAAGGTACAGAATGTACAAATATAGGCGAATGATCACAGCAGAAGCCCTCCCTTTCATGATCTCTTGAATTCTCATCAGAGGGATTTTCGGGATATACGGGGCATCAGGGTTTATTTTAACATCAAGAATTGAGACCCTCCACCCTCGGTTTAATTTTTCGTATTCAGTTATAACCCCGGCAAGTTGTAAGGTACTCAAAGCCCTAGGGATTTTATCCCTACTCACACCAAACTCTCTAGCCTCACTTGCCTTCACTATAAGACTCTGGGACTTTTGCGTCTTCTTCAGGAACCACAAATACAGTGCAAGTTTTATAGCGTTTGAACTAACCCCCTTTTTTGCTATCATTCGGTACCAATTTTCAGGGATTGGCGCTATATACCAATTTTTTGAGCCTCTAATCACACACCTACCCCCTCCGTCTCCTCTTCTGGAATTACCTCCTGCACCCTTTTATCCTGTGCTTTCTCCCTTTCTACTTCTCCCAAAATTTTTAAGATTCGCACCCAGGTATCTTCACCATTCTCATCCGAGTATCTATTAGGGAACTTAATTATTTCCACATCTGTTCGTATTCTGCAACCTCGCCCAAGAATAAACTCTGTAGCATCGGACATTATCTCTTGAGCTCTCCTAATGATTTCATCAGCGTTTTCCTCGTCACACTCAATGAGTATCGCATCATGCACAGGCGCTATAATCTTTATCCCTTCCTCCCAGAGTTGGATGCAAGCAATCCTGAGAATTTCAGCACCTGTTGATTGCATTGGAAAGTTGGACAGAGTGCCCTTTGCATCCATCCCAGAATCTATAACCTTCATACGCCAGCCGAAACATGTATGGATTTCCCGGTTAAGAAGGGCAGATTCCACGACATTTGTATTCCAGGCCCAATACTGAGGAAATGTCCTGTGATGGTAAAACAATAATTCTTGAGCATAAGGGCGTTGTTTTTCTATTTTCACCGCGAGCAGTTCTGCTCCTATACCGTACTGTGTGCCGAGAATACATGACTTAAACAAAGCTCGTTTTTGAGGATGGGAGTCCTTAGTAGCATTTTCAGGTACTGCTCCTGCCAGTTTTGCAAATGCAATATATGGGTCACCAGATTCATATGCCAGTATCATGTTACGATCCCTTGAGCGATAGGCAGCGATCCCGAATTCCTGTTGAGCATAGTCAATGTATGCTAGAACCCTACCCTCTGTAGGTCGAATCAACCCCCTTAGCCATTTTGCTGGAGCAAATATAAATTGGCTGGCTTTAGGCTGATTGCGACCCGTTTTAGACCTAAATGGAAAAAGAGAGCAACGGTTCCTCCCATCCTTTCCGACGGGGAAATCCAATAGTTTCATTTTTTCGAGAATATATTTGAGGTCTTTCAAGCCATGAAGTTGCGGGTACTGGAGCACCATTTCCTTAAACGTATCCTCATTTAGAGCCAATCGTCCGGTTGCAGTCCGTGGCCATGTTGTTATATTCTCTCTATGCAAATACTGTTCAAACTGAGCGTGTTTGAAGCTCCATTTACCATTTTTGTCTTTTTCATACACCTGATAAGTACCATTGACTTCGCACACCAGTCCCTCCTTAATTCTGTCCCAATTGGCTCTAAACCGAGTAAGAAGCTCTATATCAACAGGGACACCGTGGTATTCCATGAAAGCGACAACCTCCATATACCGTCCACGAAAAAGAGCTTGACTAAGACAAGGTATGGCGCCCTTGGCTACCATCTCAGCAACCAACTGAGCTGTCGCCATAACATCTGTGGTACAGTATTTTAAAATTCCAACTTTTTCTTCTTCTGAAAACGGAAAACCTCGTATACAAATGTCCCGCATTCTGTCTTTTTCATCACTCGAAATTGTAGAAATCCCAAAATGTTTACAGGCATCAAGGAGCCCTAATGAAGGTTTTGAACCTCCAAAAAATCGTCTATTATCGTTTTTTAAATTGCAAAACTCAACATATGGATCAACCACATTTAGTGGGAGAGGCCAATTTAGAGCTAAGAATGTATTCCATTCAGCAGAGCTGTTGAAGGCAATAAATAAGTCATTATCATTAACAAGGAAAGGAAAGAGAGGATTGACCTCTCTATCAAGCCATATTTGACGGATTTCCCCAGACTTTAGCTCCAGACTCACCAGACAAATCGGTACCTGATGTTCACCCGGTATAGCAGTGAATTCGGAGTCGATGATGTATATATGCTGGTAGCTTGAAAACATCTTAAAGCTCCCCACGCAATCGTTTTAAAACTGGATGGCTGTAATCATCAATCACTCGATCCCTAAATGCTATTTCCATAGACTGAAAAATATTAGCAGGAGTCTCCGGATAATCAGGTTCAGGTAAAGTGTCTGTTGGCTCCTCTTTTAAATACATAGAATCGCCAGTCGAATACCTTACCCACTTAGTTTCTGCCTCTTCGTAAATCCTGGCGCGAGAACTATGAAACTCAGAGTAACTTTGACCTTCTTTTTCCAAGGGGATATCCGCGATGAAAAGTGAACCTGTTGTATATGCTATACCACAATATATTGTAGAAGGAGTGAGCTCTTTCCTAGCACCCAAAGAATTTTGAAGCTCAGGAGAGATAACATATGTCCCATCAAATTTTTTCCCAAAACCTGATATGTTCAGGAGCCGAATATTTGCGCGCCATTTGTGCTCTCTACCTTCCAAATCAACCTCTACTGCGGGGCGGATACGGAAGAAATCGCTTCCTGCGTTTCTCCTGAATTTTACTTCAACTTCTTTATTTACCACTCGGATTTCTTCTGGACTAAAGTCCAATTCTTCGAAGTTAAACTTCTTAACCTTTTCTCTGGACTCGTGGGGGGCAGACTCAGATTTCTTTGAAGTCACCAAACTCCCCCTGTGAAGCTGGTAATACTTATATGCAAAGAGATATTATTTTCTTTACAAGGAGACTTGCTGGAGTCTCCATTCGTGGATGTCATTGTAACTTGCATGATATTCACCTATTTGATGCAGCGGAGGTTGGCACGTGCGTCTGGTAAACCTACGTGCAAATCTCTGACGCGTCATGACGTTTAAGGCCATGACTTAATTTATCCTGATATGGTCCTCTCTTAAATAGCTAACTAGACTTTTGGCTTAAATTTTTTAGTCTTTTCTGAGTATATCGGATAACAAAATTAGGCAACAATAGAGCTTTTGTCAGCTCCTTTTAGTGTTATCATGGAGTTCAACTCACCAGGAAATTATAATCAATAACTGTTGGGGAAATAATTTAAAGTTAAGAAATAGTTTTTAAAGTATATGTGGAACTAAATATTCTATCTGATTTATAATAATAATCGCCTATGTCAAAAAATAAATCGATAGTAGGTAAACGGTGTCCCGCTTGGTAACTAAAATGTCCCATTTCGTAACTAAAAACGTCCCGTTTTGTAACTAATTTACATATATGGCGGTTTTCTTGCCACCCCAATAAATATTGATTTCCAGTTTAATCTACTCAGGGAATAAATATTTGCATAGTTATAAAAATATCAAGTATGGTTTTCTTCTTTAATTATGAAATTGATAAACTGCATCTTCGTTACCAAATGGGATATAAAAACGGGAGGAGTAGGAGGGCTTTATTTATTTTATATTTTCTTTTTTTGTGAAATAAATAATGGGTATAAAATACTGAGTTCCGATGGATTAGGGTCTTCCAAAATCAGTGTGTAAACTGAGGATTCAGAATGCTTATTTTAGGTAATAGATATATAACCAGAGTTCCCCCAATAAAAGTACATTCTTAAAATCCAATTTAGAGAAAAATAAACCCTATTAAACTTTAAAAGTAATAGATGGATGGGATTAGAGCTTTATTTTTTGACAAATCACATTTTCTTGAAACTATGGCAACTGACTACATTTTCCGTTTTACAAAATTACATATTGAAAATAAGGGCTAAGAAAACCTTAAAATGGAAGTTAAGGATATTTAATTCCTTTGATGGAAAATAAATTCTTTATCATCTGCACTTTTATTGGGGGAGCACTAGCACCACATCCAATTCACGAGATAAGGCTTATTAATCCTTGAAAAATGAATCATTTTTTGAGGACCCTAGATGGATGAACTTGTAATAAAATCTCTTACAATACATTAATGTTGGAGCAAAATCGGGTCTTGCATTAGTAGATAGTTGATATTTTGTGTTTTAGTATTTTTGCTCAGTTGCATCTGTTTTCTAAGCTTACCTGCTTATAGAAAATTCATGTATACAAAGCAGAAAATGAAAGCGAAAAGCGAATTTGTGAGTACTCTGGAAAATATCAACTCATTATTGAGAGACTACCGACTATTCCAAGATTACATAAAATCACTGCTGTGAATTTGAAATAATAAATATTTTCAATTTCAGATGGCGTTCTAAAACAATATGATCAACGAAGTCTCTAGTTTTATGCTCCATTAACCGTGAAAGCTGCCCAGTAATAAGGATGCTCAAAAGGCCTTTTATCTGGGAATTCTTTAGCCATCTTGATATATTTTTTCCTGTATCGTTCTATGAATTCCTTGCTTTTACCTTCCCATTTACCCGATATGTAACATTTCTCCACATAATCCGCTGCTTGGCTAGAAGTAAGATCTCGAACCCAGAGTTGGGCGTCTTGTAACGCCAAGGGGATATCCATCCCTTTCTTGATATGATTAGAGTAGAAACGTTCCATTAATATTGCAGTTGAAATATCTGGAACCGACCATAGGCTACTGACCACACATGGAACACCTGCGAGCATAAAACCGGCAGGTAGACCAACGAATTCATCGGCACTACCTTGAAGAATATCGGTTATCCCTGTTTCACAAGCAGAGAGCGTAACCAACCTTGATGAGGACATATCCACTATGTTATTTTGAAGATCTGCCAAGCTCAGAGTTCGCCCTCCAAACAAATGCAAACCAGATTGGGGTGGATCATTCCAATTATAACTGCCATGACAAGAGAAATGAAGATATGCTTTTCCTGTCACATAATTTTGAACTGTTGCTTTGGTGCCAGTTTCACCTATGTTTACTTGAGGCATCTCGAAAAGTTTGGATATAGCTTGACCCTCGTATTCTGAAAAAATTATTTTAAGATCTTCTTCAGGATTGATTACAGCATAGAGTCCTTTCCCTTCGGCTTTTTCTGCTTTACTTTCCACTTCTTTAAGTAACTGGATAGAAGGAACGTAACTTATACAATAACGCTGGCATAGTAGTTGACCGTTAGATAGAGTGATTGCATGCAAGGGCAAAAGAAATAGACCGCCAGAGGGCATGAGAACTAATTTTTTAATTTGAGATGGGATCTTTGCCAAAAGAGGTGACAAAAGTTTGAAATCTATTCTAAATAATACATCGTTTAAGGCTTTCTGCCAAGATAAGAAAGCATCTATTTGATGATTTGTACCGAATGAATTAAGATAATTAAGGTACTTGCCTATTAAGCCACCAATTATATATCCTTGTCTATCCAGCTGGTACAGTAAATTATTTAAATCCTTTGTTTTGAAGGGGATTTCCACTGATTGTACGTTCCCTTCACTAACCACAAATCCTATACTACCTTTGTCTGTTATGCAAAATGTCAGCAATGCTGTTTCCTTATCTGGTATTAATAAGATATCTGAAATATTAAGTTCCTTTTGGAAATCAGGATTATATTTTTGGACAATACTTACTACATAATCTAAATGCTCCTGAGCTTTTTGAACTTTTTTTTCCCTTTGAAAATAGTCTTCTTGACTGCCAAGCTTTATAGAGCTTTGATACTTTTCCGCAGCCTGCTCATATTTTTCCCATTCGTTCTTAGGAACAATCTCTGGCTGTTTCATCTTCAGCCTTAGCGTTTCAGTGAGTAAGCGAGTTTTTCCTCTCTCTAAAATAATTAGTGCTTCATTGATCAATTCCGATCGACATGCTGCCAAACTGGCATTTCGGTAGATATAGGAGTTTTTTCTTATCTCGTCAATCTTGCTTTCAGTAGATAAACCAGAACGATATAGAAGGTCGCCCGCATTCATTGCATCCTTATAGCTCTCCATTGCATCCTTCCATTGACCAATATTAAAGTACAGATCGCCTAGAAGTCTACAGGTATTGCGAAAATCTTTGGGCATTGTTCCAAGTTTATAAATTTGAAGCGCGTTATGGAAATGATAGATGGCCTTTTCAATATTCTTAGTCCTATCCCCCTTAGCGCGATCAATATAGGCAGTCGCCAGGTTATTTTGAGTCATAGCCCATTCTACAGGAAAGGATAGACAAGTATAAACTTTTAGAGCTTTGTTGCAGTATTCAATAGCCTTTTCGATATTTTCATCCTTATCTCCCTTGGTACGGTCACAGTAACAACTTGCTAAATTGGCATTAATTCCAGCCCATTGAAAGGAATAGTTCTGAATCGTGAATACATAAAGAGCACGATTATAATATTCTATAGCCTTCTCGATGTTATCAGATTTATTTCCCTTAACGTGGTTCCAATGGGCAGTTGCCAAGTTTGCCTGATTCGTAGCCCATTCTACGGGGAAGTTCTGAATCGTGAATATATTAAGGGTTCTATTGTAATTATCGATTGCCTTTTCAATATTTTCTGCTCGCTTTCCTTTAACACGGTTCCAATAGGCATTAGCTAAGTTAATTTGAGTTTTAGCCCATTCAATAGGGAAATCAACGTACGCCCGCACTTCTAAGGCCTGGATGTGATGTTTGATAGCCTGTTCAATATTTTCGGCCTTATCTCCCCTGATACGTTCGCAGTAAGCTACTCCAAGGTTATTTTGAGTTTCAGCCCATTCCTTAGGGAGATCACTCTGCGTACGTACTTTAAGTGCCTTGTTGTAATTTTCTATAGCTTTCTCAATGTTCTCAGCTCTATCTCCCTTGATGCGGTTCCAATATGCAATCGCTAAATTGTTCTGGGTCATAGCCCATTCGGCTGGGAAATCATTATAAGTGTATACTTTTAATGCAGAGTTATAATATTTAGCAGATCTTTCAACATTCTCAGCTCTTTCCCCCTGTATACGGCGGAGGTAGACATTCCCAAGATTGTTCTGAGTCGTGGCCCAGTTTTCAGGAAAGTCCTTCTGCGTATATACCCTAAGGGCATATTTATAATGCTTAATTACCGACTCAATATTCTTTGCCTTATCTCCTAGAGTACGGTCTCCAAAGGCAGATGCCAAGTTAATATGGATTTTGACCCATAGCATTGGAAAATTCTTATAGGTGAACACTCTCAAAGCTTCATCGTAATGCTTTATTACTTGTTCAATATTATCAACGCCATTTCCTTTAATACGGTCACTATAAGCAAGCGCAATATTGTTATGAATCATGGCCCAGTCAAAAGGAAAGTTCTCCTCTGTTTTTAGTTTCAATGCATTTTTGTAGTGTTCGATAGCAATCTCTATACTCAAGGCCTTGTCTTCATAAATACGCCCTCTATAAGCATCAGCTAAAATATATTCAGTTGTAGCCCATTGTAATGGAGATTTCTCAAGCTTATGGATCATGAGGGCTTTCAGGCAATGTTTGATAACCTGCTCAATGTTGTCGGCCTTATTTCCCAAGATACGATGACTGTAGACAACCGCAAGGTTGTTGTGAATCTCAGCCCATTGCATTGGATAATACAGATATGTAAACACCTCTAAGGCATGATTGAAGTGGTCGATTGCTTGCTCAATGTCGTCGCTTCGACTCCCATGAGAATTACGAAACAAGCTGGAGCCCAACTCCATATGCAGACCACCCCAAAGATCTGGATTAGATTGACACTGTACTATCGATAGAAAATGCTGGAGCTTCACAATCTTTTGTGGTATGTCCTGAGATGTGGTGAGGCTTATGACCTCTTCAATTATCGTTTGAATACTTTCTTCAGATTTCCTATTGTTACCATTAAGGCATCTCCAATATCCCATAAAACCACTTCTTAAATTTGCTGAACGTCACTAAAATATATAACAAAAGATAAAGTGACTCAGTTCCAAAATCCAGTGATGAATGTAAAATTCAAAATCACTATATTTTGTAATTGGTCGCAATCCTTATGAGTATACTCTTGGGTTGAAGTCTTTAGATATCGAATATTGATTTTGATGAAAACCGGACTCTTCGTGCTAATTTAAATTTTCAATCAAGAAATGCGAAAATCACTAGATTTTGGAACAGAGTCGATAAAGTAGGTAATTTATCGACCCAGTTCAAAGCAGTGTTATTAATTGAAATATAATGCAACATAAACGCTCAGTTGACTTTTCAATATTCTCGATTCTCTTGATATGCTCCAAGGGCAATTTCCAAGTTATGTTGGTTCATAGCCCATTCATATGGAAATTCATTTTGCGAATAAATCTCAAGAGCTTTATTATAATATCCAATTGACTTCTTTAGATTCTCATATCTGTTGCCCTTTATCCGTTCAAAGTAGATATTTGCCAAAGTATTCTGAGTATAAGCCCAATCTTCAGGAAAATCTTTTCTTGTTCTAACGTATAAGGCTTGGTTACAATATTGAATAGCTTTTTCAAGATTTTCGGCTCTATCTCCCTTAATTCGTTCTCGGTAAGTAATTGCCAACGTGTTCATAGTAATAGCCCAGTCTTCAGGAAAATCTTCCCTCTTTCGTACTTCTAGAGCCTTATTATACATTATTATGGCTTGCTCTATATTATCAGCCTTATCACCCAAGATACGGTCTCTATAAGCGGAAGCCAATGTAAACTGATTCAAAGCCCATAGTTCTGGAAAGTCTCTCAGTGTGTAAATCTCAAGGGCTTGATTGTAATGATCAATGGCCTTTTCTAGATTACTAGCTTTATCTCCTAAAATACGGTTTAAATAGGCAAATGCCAGATTGTTCTGATTCCATGCCCAATTTTCCGGAAAGCCTTCACGCGTGTAGATCTCAAGTGCATTGTAAAAACATTCAATGGCTTGCTCTATATTGTCAGCTTTATTCCCTATAATACGGCTATTATATGCACTTCCGAGGATACACTGAATATAAGCCCATACCTCAGGGAAATCTCTCCTCGTGCGCACTTCTAAGGCATTCTTATAGTGCCATATAGATTGCTCAATATCATTACTTCGATTTCCTTGAAGGTTATTAAGTAGGATGTAACCCAACTCTGCATGTAAAATAGCCCACAATTCTGGATCAAACTGGCGTGGGACTAAGGATAAGGCTTGTTGAAGCTTCATGATCTTTCTTGGTATATCCTGAGGTCTAGAGAGATTAGAGATTTCTTTAAGTATCATTTGAAGATTTTCCTCAGATTTATTTTTATTTCCAAAAAGCCTATTCAAAAACTCCATAAAACCACCTCAATTTTGGTTAAAACTCTGATTCCAATATTTAGATGTCAGATAACAATTAATTATAATTAGTCAAAACTTCTCTAATCAAAGAGCCTATCCCAAAACTGATTTTGCTACTACATCAATAAGGATTTCAGAACTATTTTCCTAATCAGTAGATCAATTGATAATTCTAAATTCAAAATAAAGACACATAATCTTGAGTTATGAGATGAGCTCAAAGTAAACTACTAAGCAGATAATTTATTGAAATTGTCCTATATTATATTATACTGAGAGCGTCACAAATGTAAAAGTAATTCCAAGATTGGATAATTTGAACTTTGACTTTAAACGCAATTGTAAAGTTTTACATAAAATTCAAGCAAACGCAACCTTTTAAATATCAACTTGTCCAATTTGTATAATCAAATAGACTTTTCTACGCTCTCATACTATTAGGACTTACACACTTGGGCAAAAATCATAGCAATAAGTCAATAACTTTCACAAATATAATTTTTGGAAATGGGTTTATTTCCTTAATTTTTACCTACAAAGTGCGTAAGTCCTAACTATTAAATCTTCCACTAACAAAATCGGATGTATTTTTGATCCCTAGAAAACTCTTAAGGCTTAAATTTCGACAAGATCAATTGAGAGCCTTAATACTCAAATCAATACCATGTTTCCTACATTCGGCAGTAAGCACATCCTAATATTTAAAATTCTTGATTATTATTTTTTGTATGTTCAGTTAGAAATCAGTGCCATGCGAGGTGTACATCTAATTCAACTCGTTCTTTCTCTCATTCGCTAGAAATATATATTAACGATGTTATGGGTAACGTTCAGTAAAATTTGATCAAAATTGAATTTCAAAAATTCTGAAAAAAACGCTATCAGTAGAAAAATAGAATGGATTTTTATGTCTACATGCCGAAAGCAGGATATTTTATTATAGAGTGAGAGCCTATTCCAAAACCAATTTGATTCTTAAATAATTAAATTCTTAAAATTGTTTTTCGTGATCTAAAACTCGATTGATTATTAGAATACAGAATTTAGAAAAGAAATATTGAGTTTTGGGATCAGCTCTGATATAATTATTATGAAAGTTTTTAAAAAGTTACTTTTAATGTAGCATATAGATTAATTCAATCATGATTAAAGAAGGCTCTATTTTATGCTCCGTTAACTGTAAATGCTGCCCAATAATACGGATGCTGAAAAGGCTTTCCTTCTGGGGATTCTTTAGCCATCTTGAGATAGTGATCCCTATATTGTTCTATTTTCTCCTTACTCTTTCCTTCCCATTTACCCGAGTTGTAGCATTTCTCCACGTAATCTGCCACCTGCTTGGATGTAAGATCTCGTACCCAGAGTTGAGCTTCCTGTAAAGCCAAAGGAATATCCATTTGCCTCTTAATATGATTAGAGTAGAATCTCTCCATCAGTATGGCTGTTGAGATCTCCGGGACTGACCACAAGCTGCTAACAATGCACGGAACTCCTGCAAGCATAAACCCTGCAGGTAGGCCAACAAACTCATCGGCACTGCTTTTTGCTATATCGGTTATACCTGTCTCACAG
>Ga0163159_1000447_pt1 | contig 54856 bp, 45 predicted proteins | sample BioMet9_FD_108702 | JGI IMG/M metagenome (GOLD analysis project Ga0163159, IMG submission 108702) | Microbial communities from bioreactor (seeded with sewage sludge) at Lawrence Berkeley National Lab, California, USA - Biofuel... | ecosystem: Engineered > Bioreactor > Anaerobic > Unclassified ... | reverse complement strand
GTCAGGAACGTGTGCTTTATCTTCTGGATAAAGTCGGACTGAATTCCGAACATGCCAACCGTTTTCCGCATGAGTTTTCAGGCGGACAGAGACAGCGTGTGGGTATCGCCCGCGCCCTGGCCGTAGAGCCGGAATTCATCGTGTGCGATGAGCCGGTGTCAGCGCTGGACGTGAGCATCCAGGCGCAGGTCATCAACATGTTCGAGGATCTGCAGCACGATCTGGACCTGACTTACCTGTTTATTGCGCACGACCTGAGTGTTATAAACCATATTTCCGACAGGGTCGGCGTCATGTACCTTGGCCACCTGGTGGAGACCGCTTCATCCGACGAGCTGATCTTCCACTCACTGCACCCATACACTAAATCCCTGATCTCGGCTGTTCCCATTGCTGATCCGAAGACGGCAAGGACAGCAAAACGGATCATCTTAAAGGGAGATGTACCCAGTCCTATGAATCCGCCCAGCGGCTGCGCGTTTCGCACGCGGTGTCCGTATGCGGACGAACAATGTGCGCAGGAGGTACCCGTGTTCAAAGAGGTCATGCCGGATCATTATGCGGCCTGTCATCATCTTGACCGAATGAACTGAGTAAAGCGCAAAAGGAGAAGATTATGAAAAAGAAAAAACTGGCAATGGCCCTTGCGGCTGTGCTGGCATCTGCTATGATGCTCGCAGGCTGCGGCGGCTCAGCAAGCAGCACTTCCAGCAGTGCAGCAAGCAGCTCCGGCAGTTCATCAGCTGCTGAGACAACTGCAAAAGCAGCGACAAGCAGCAATGCACTCGACGTACAGATCGGCCCTTCACCTGAGACGATCGACCCGGCTCTCAACTCTGCGGTTGACGGCGCGAATATGATCCTTCACGCATATGAAGGCCTGCTGAAATTTGACAAAGACAACAATATCGTTCCCGGATTAGCTGAGAAGTATGAGACATCATCCGACGGCCTTACCTGGACATTCCACTTAAGAAAAGGCCTCAAGTGGTCAGACGGCTCTGCCCTGACTGCCAAGGATTTCGTCTATTCCTGGAAGCGTGTAGCAGATCCCAGCGTTGCAGCACCTTACGGCTATGACCTCCTCAACTACATCACAGGCTATGATGAGGCGGCAAAGGGTGATCTGGACAAGCTCGGTGTTTCCGCTCCGGATGACAATACATTTGTTGTCAAACTGAAGAACCCCTGCACGTATTTCGACAAGATCTGCGCGTTCGCGGTACTTGTTCCCGTACAGCAGGCTACTATCGAAGCCAACGGCGACGGCTGGTGGACAAATCCCAAGACTTATATCACTGATGGCCCCTACTATATGACCGAGTATACAGACGGCTCACAGATCGTTTTCACAAAGAATCCCAACTACTGGGATGCTGAGCACATCACCTTTGATACCATCACCTGGCATCTGATCGAGGACGCTAACGCGGCTTACACTGCATATCAGAACGGCGATGTACAGATGATCAAGGATGTTCCCACAGAGGAGATCCCTTCACTCACAGGCAACAAGGAATTCACGATCGACCCTATCATGGGCACCTATTATATTTCCTTCAACTGTGCGAAGGAGCCCTTCAACAATGCGAAGGTCCGCGAGGCACTCTCTCTGGCTATCGACAGGAATTATGTTGCCAACACTATCATGCAGGGCACATATTCACCGGCTACTAACTTTGTAGGCCCTGGTGTTTCCGATGCTACAAAGGGTTCAAAATTTGAGGATGTCACAAAGTCAAAGTACGGCAACTTCTTCAATAATGACGATTACAACAAGAACCTTGAGGCAGCCAAGAAAGCACTTTCGGATGCAGGATATCCGAACGGCAAGGGCTTCCCTGAGATCAAGTATCTTACCAATGACGCCGGCTACCACAAGGCAGTGGCAGAGTATCTGCAGTCTGCATGGGCACAGCTGGGCATCACTCTCACGATCGATATCCAGGAGTGGAAGACCGTTACCTCTGACAGACGTTCAGGCAATTTCGACGTTGCCCGCAACGGCTGGGTATATGACTGGGATGATCCTTCCAACATGATCAACCTTCTTGAGACACAGAACGGCAACAATGACGGCAAATATTCGAGCAAGGATTTCGATAAGCTTGTAGAAGAAGCAAGGACGACAGCTGATGTCGATACTCATTACGCAAAGCTTCACGAGGCAGAGCAGGTAATGCTCAAGGATTACGCTATGGCTCCTGTAGCTTACTACAACGATTTCTGGCTCCAGAAGACAAACCTTAAGGGAACATGGCATTCGCCTTACGGTTACTGGTATTTCATGTACGGTTCGCTTGAGTAGCAGACGGCAGACGCTGCCTGTACAGCTCGCACAGCGAGTACGCAAAAAACGCCGGCGGGGTCTGCCCGCCAGGCGTTTTTTCTGCATAGGACCTGGAGGTATTGCTCAATGGAAGCACTTTATTCAACAAGGACAAAACTGACACGGGAGGAATATGTACAGTACAATTTTACTGTGCTCAGGCATTTTCTGCCGTACAGGGGCAATCTGATCATAGTATATGCCGCACTCGCGGTGCTGGCGGTCTTCTGCTTTATCAAAGGGATCGATATGGTGCTGTATGGCGACGCCGTCGGAATGATCATATTTCCCTTTATCTACAGGATGATCGTCAAAAGGCGCATCGCGGCCATCTATGAGACGAACGCCCAGCTGCAGAATTCAGACGTGGCGATAGATTTTTTTGAGGATCACGTCACTTCGGCGGGAGATGTGTCGAGTATCGAAGTCAGCTATGACAAGCTGTTTAAGATATTTGAGACGAAAAAGAATTATTATCTTATGCTCGGACAGAATGAGGGCATAATAGTGATAAAAGAAAACTGCTCCGGAGAGCTGCTTTCTTTTATCAGAGATATCAGGTTAAAATACGGTCTTTAGGCGCTGAGCCTGTCAGAACAGTTCGGTGTATATCTTCATTATCCTGTCCCGGTCAAGCTCCGTGAAATTATTTGCCAGGAGCCTTTGCTGATTAGCCAGGACGGAGTCTGTGAATTCCGGTATCTGTTCTCTTGTCATGCCGTACTCATGCAGAGCTTTTTTGGGGACGATGTGGTTGAGCAGCTTCTCAAGCTCCTCGTAGACATTATCCGTTCTGCAGCCGAGTATGCCGGCGATGTACGCGTTTACTGACGCGATCTCGCCGTCTTGCTTCAATTCCATGTAATTCTTCATCACACCTGTGAACATCGCGTAGTTCGATTCCCCGTGGGGCACGTGGAAGGCAGCGCCGAGCGGGTAGCTCAGGGCGTGGACAGCTCCGTTCCCGGCATTGCCGAAGGAGATGCCGGCGTAGTTTGCCGCCGAGAGAAAGTCATTGATGAGCGGCAGTCTGGCGTCCGGGCCGTCCGCGGCTATGACCTTGTATCCGTTCAGTATCATGCCCATCGCCTTGTAGGCAAACATCCTGGTGACGTCATTTGCCTTCGGGGAGAGACTCGATTCGACAGAATGCACGAGAGCGTCGATGGAGCTGGTCGCAAAAGCTCCGAAGGGCAGTTTTTCCAGCAGTTCGGGAATGATGACCGCGTCGTCCGGGTAAAGCTCGTCGACTGCCAGTCCCTTTTTCGTATGCAGACCGTTGAGAGTCAGTATGGAAATATTGGTGACTTCACTTCCGGTACCGCAGGTGGTAGGGACGAGCACCAGCTTTTTGTCGCGTATGATGTCGAGACTGCCGCTGAAAAGATCCGCGGCGGGGGAAGTATATTTCAGAGCGAAAAGCTTCGCAACGTCCATGACGGTGCCGCCGCCGACGGCGATGATACGCTCGTGTCTGCCGCTGATATCAGCGCAGATGGCGTTGACCAGATCATCGTCAGGCTCGCCGCTGCCGTAATCGCCGGGACTTATCACATCGCAGTCCAGATTCAGGCTGTCGAAATAGTCTCTCAGAAAATGACGGTTGCAGAAAAGAAGATCGCCCCTGCCGATGCCGAAGCTGTCGGCGAATTCCTTTACTGACGAGAACCAGTGAATAGTCTGTTTTAACATAAATTTCTTCAAATCACACACCTCCTGTGAATATTTTTTGGAAAGAAATACGGTCTTAACTTACGGTAATTTTAATACAAAGCGCAGACTGAATCAAGAGACAGGGCAGAATACGCTAAATATCAGCACTTTGTATCATTGAAAACCCATGCCGGCGTATGTTATGATTGATACATAAATGTATCTGAAAAAATGCACTGAATTGTGAGGTAGATTTGGGAAGATCATATTTTGGCAGGAAACTGAACGCTGCAAGGCAAAGGCTGACTGGAAAATGGAGAAGCATAACTCCGCTGAAGAAGGTCCGGGCTGCGAAGACATTCACGGACATCGTCAATATTTCTCTGGGAATAATGTGTATAGCCTACCCGGATACGATGTATGGCGTGCTGCCATATCTGATGGGCGCTATGATGGTGATCAGCGGTCTGGCATCTATGGCTGTCAGCGTGATCAGGAAGGAATACAGGCGCACGGATACACGGCTGACAGCGTCCGGCATAATCTCAGCGGTGATAGGTGCCATCATCATCCTGCAGGATCAGGCTTCCTACGGACTGGTAGGTGTGTTCTGGGGCTATTCAGGACTGACCAGGGCCGCCGGTGAGCTGAATAAGGCTATCAGCAGGATAGCGACCAAAAGAGGAGAGTGGGCACGGCTCATGTTCTTCGCGGTCTTTGGTATTGTTATTTCCATAATGCTCCTGGCAGACCCTGTACAGAGAGTGCATGAACATATGGTTTTTATAGGTATAGAGCTGATATTCATCGGTTTTGATGAGATCGACGAGACATATTTCGTAAAAGATTTGGGGCTATGATGAAACAATTATCTTTTGGTGATCTGGGCAATGATTCGCAGCCGCTCGCGGCAAGACTGCGCCCGCAGACTCTTGACGAGTTCGCCGGGCAGCAGCATCTGATAGGGGAGGGCAGGATACTGCGCCGTCTCATAGAGCGCGATGAGATATCATCCATGATCTTCTGGGGGCCTCCCGGAGTCGGCAAGACCACGCTTGCCCAGATAATCGCCAACCGCACGAAATCGGAATTTATAACATTTTCGGCCGTGACCAGCGGGATCAAGGAGATACGCAAGGTCATGGAGCAGGCCGACAGCAACAGGCGGCTGGGGATACGGACCATAGTGTTCGTGGACGAGATACACCGCTTCAACAAGGCTCAGCAGGATGCTTTCCTGCCCTTCGTCGAGAAGGGCAGCATAGTGCTGATCGGAGCCACGACTGAGAATCCCTCCTTTGAGGTGAACGGGGCTCTTCTCTCCAGGTGCCGGGTCTTCGTGCTCAAGGCGCTGCAGCCGGAGGATCTGGTGAAGCTCCTGAAAAATGCTCTTAACAGCCCCAGGGGCTTTGGCGATGAGCACGTCGTCATCTCGGATGACATGCTGCAGATGATCGCGAATTTTGCCAACGGGGACGCCAGGATGGCGCTGTCCACGCTGGAGATGGTGGTGCTGAACGGCGAGCCGGCGAAGGACGGGGATGTGAACGTGATCCGTGTGACGCCTGAGATACTGCGGCAGTGCATTTCCGGCAAGCCGCTGCTGTATGACAAAAACGGCGAAGAACATTACAACCTGATATCGGCGCTGCACAAATCGATGCGCAATTCGGATCCGGACGCGGCTGTCTACTGGCTCGCGCGCATGCTCGAGGCGGGCGAGGATCCGCTGTATGTCGCCAGACGCGTGATAAGATTTGCCAGCGAGGACGTCGGCATGGCTGATCCCCGGGCTCTGGAGATAGCTGTGGCCGCCTATCAGGCCTGCCATTTCATAGGAATGCCGGAATGCAGCGTGAATCTGACACAGGCGGTAGTCCACATGTCGCTGGCCCCGAAGTCGAACGCGCTTGACCTTGCCTATATGGAGGCGAAGTCGGATGCGCTCAGTCAGCTTGCTGAGCCGGTCCCGGCGGTCATACGCAACGGAGTCACTCAGCTGATGCGCGATCTGGATTACGGCAAGGGCTACCAGTATGCCCACGATACAAAGGATAAGCTGACGAACATGCAGTGCCTGCCGGATTCCCTGCTTGGCCGGGAGTATTACCGGCCTACTGACCAGGGTACAGAGGCCAGATACCGGCAGAGGCTTGAGTATATCAAGGACTGGAAGAAGAAGCATTCATAGATGAAAAGGTGTGATGGAAAATGACTGATCTTATACGGGGCATCGGGAGGAGGACCCGGACAGCGCGCGGCAGATATCTGCCGCTGACGGCCGCGGCACTGTGCATGGCTGCTGTCATGCTGTTCTCAGTGCCCGTATCTGCCGATGAATCGGTATCAGAGCCGGAGAGCGTGGCACAGGATAAGCTCAGCGGCGATCCGCGGAAGGATACTGTGACGATAGCCCGTGCTCAGATAGGCTATACAGAGACCAGAAGCTCAGGCAGGCAGCTGAGTTATTTCGGCAGCTGGGCCTCTGAGGATCAGGCCTCGACAGGAGCCCCCTGGTGTTCGGAGTTCGCTTCCTGGTGCGTGAGAGAGTCGGGCGTGCCGGCAAAATTTTATCCCAAGTGTACCTCGGTCGATGAAGCCAGGGAATATCAGGGCTCGCTGGACAGGGTATTCGCCCTCAGTGGCGGCAATGAGAACTCGAAGAGCTGGATCGGCAGCTATTATGTGGGGAGCATAGAACTCTCTGATGTAGAGCCAGGCGATATCGTGCTGGTCAGGAAGAGCGATACTTCTGCCTCTTCGCCGAACCATACCGCGCTCGTGGAGAAGGTCGATGTCCAGGAAGGCATAATACATACTATAGACGGAAATGTCGGCGGCACGCCGCGGAGGGTGAAGCGCCGCAAGTATACGCCGGAACATATCTACGCCGTCATCAAGCCGCTGTACGAGCTCAGTCCTATATCCGGGCTCACTGCCTTTGATGCTGACGGGAACTGCATAACCCTGCACTGGGACGAGAGAGAAAAGGCAGACGGATACTATATCAGCCGCAGCAAAAGCCAGGACGGGGATTATAAGCAGATCGCCAGGATCAGCAGCAGTTCCAGAACGTATTATTATGATTACGATATAAAGGACGGCAAAAAATATTATTACAAGGTGATCCCTTACCTGAAGACTGCGGGCGGACAGACCTTCGACGGCGCTGCCTGGCTGAAGCAGGCCGAGGAGAACGGAGAAAAAATCTGTGTCAGCGCTTTATCGCATGATGAGAGATCGCCGGAGGGGGATCAATGAACAATTTTACCTATCACACAGCGACTAAGATATATTTCGGCAGGGGACAGATCAGCCACCTGTCAGAGCTGGCGGATCACGGGAAGAAAGTCCTGCTGGTCTACGGTGGCGGCAGCATCAGGAGAAACGGGGTGTATGATTCCGCGGCGGCGGTCCTGAGGACTGCGGGCCTGGAGATATTCGAGCTTCCCGGCGTGGAACCTAATCCCAGGATAGCCTCGGTGAGGAAGGGTGTCAGTCTGTGCAGGGATAATGGCATCGATATGGTTCTGGCCATCGGCGGCGGCAGCGTTATTGACTGTGCCAAGGTGATCGCGGCCGGGAGCCTCTATGACGGCGACCCCTGGGATCTGGTCTGCTTCCCGGACAGGATAAGCGGCGCACTGCCGGTATTTACGGTGCTGACTATGGCTGCCACTGGTTCTGAGATGAATATGTATGCCGTCATCACTGATCCTGACAAGAATGAAAAATGGGGCACGCACGCGGAGTGTCTGAAGCCTGTCATGTCTGTCTGTGATCCCGAGTACAGCTTTTCGCTGCCTGCCGCCCAGACTGCGGCCGGTGTTGCTGATATCATGAGCCATGCTCTGGAAAATTATTTTACTGATGTCAGGGGGGCGTATCTGCAGGCGCGTTTCTGCGAGGCGGTGCTCAAGACCTGTATCAGGTACGGCCCGGACGTTCTTGCTCACCCTGATGACTACGAAGCCAGGGCGAATATCATGTGGGCGTCGGCCAATGCCATAAACGGCCTGCTGAAAAACGGGGCTGAGGTAAAATGGAGCGTGCATCCCATGGGACATGAGCTCAGCGCTTTCTACGATCTCACGCATGGAGTCAGCCTTTCCGTGCTCACGCCTCACTGGATGAGATTTGCCCTCAGGGAAGAGACCCTGGATAAATTTGCCGAGTACGGCGTGAATGTGTGGGGACTTGATCCCACACGGGACAAGATGGAGATCGCGGACGGAGCTATAGACTGCACCTGCGATTTCTTCGTGAACAAGCTCCATCTGCCGGCTGATCTGCGCGAGGCAGGCGTAGCCGATGAGAGCAATTTTGAAGTGATGTCGCGCAAGGCTGCCGGGAAATGCAAGGATACCTACGTCGAGATGACGGCCGCGGACATTATCGCTATATACAGAGCCGCGATGTAATTAAAAGAAGATAAAGAGGTGACCTGCCGGCGGCAGGTCATCTTCTGGTTTTTCTATAAGTCTTTGCCTGTGAGGAGCTTGTACGCCTGCAGGTATTTGTCGATTGTCTTCTGGACGATCTCCTCGGGGAGCGTCCAGTTATTGCCGGGGTTGGCTTTCAGCCAGTCACGGGCGAACTGCTTGTCGAAGGAAGGCTGTGAGTGGCCTGCCTCGTATCCCTCTGCCGGCCAGAAGCGTGAGCTGTCGGGTGTGAGCATCTCGTCCCCGAGCACCATGTTGCCGTTCTCGTCAAAACCGAATTCGAACTTGGTGTCAGCGATGATGATGCCGCGTGTGAGGGCGTAATCCGCGCATTTTTTGTAGAGCGCGATCGTGTAATCGCGGAGCATCTGCGCATATTCTTTGCCCTTTCCGGGGAAATATTTCTCGAGGTGGTCTATGCTCTTCTCATATGAAATGTTCTCGTCGTGGTCGCCGATCTCTGCCTTGGTTGAAGGAGTGTAGATAGGTTCAGGGAGCTTGTCTGATTCCCTGAGTCCCTCCGGCAGCCTGATGCCGCACACAAGACCGGTCTTCTGGTAGCTTTCCCAGCCGCTTCCGGTGATATAGCCCCTGACGATGCACTCGATGGGGAGCATCGTGAGCTTTTTGCATTTCATGCTGTTGCCGTCGAACCTGGGCTGCCTGAAAAATTCCGGCATATCCTTTACATCGGTAGAAAGCATATGGTTGGGTATAATGTCCTCCGTCATCTCAAACCAGAACTTTGACATCTGGGTGAGGACGGTGCCCTTCTTCGTGACCTGGTTGTTAAGTATCACATCAAAGCAGCTGATCCTGTCCGTCGCGACCATTATAAGACTGTCGCCGTTGTCGTAGATCTCGCGTACTTTGCCCTCTTTAACAGGCTTTATTTCTGTCATTTTCTGCCACCTCTCCTGAAATATGAACAATGCTTTGCCGCTGACATTTTAACATACTATCACTGTGAAATCCAGAAAAGCGGTGTATGTTTTATTTTTTATTCAATGCCCCGGCAGCTCAGTCACCGGCTTTGTTTTCCTGAGCCATCACCTCGAAGCATTTATCGAGGTAGATCTTGTAGGCCGATGTGTTTATAGTGCGCCGCACGAGCAGCTTTTCATCGAAATTTTTGTCAGTGATCGCGCTCAGCTCCTTCTGCGCCCCGAAGACATACCTCAGCGACTCTTCAAATTCGCTGCAGAAGTAATCGTAGGCCCTTTCCGGCTCGTAGGTTTTTTTCTGGATGTCGAAGAGGACGCGGATATTCTCCATCGAGAGCACTGTCTTGGCGACGGAGATAAAGATAAGATAGGCTATCTGCTCCCGGCCGTACATCTTCTTGACGGGGTTGGCGATCAGCTTTTTCTTGACATAATTGCTTATCATCGAGCCTGTCACATTTATTTCGCCCAGAGGCTGGAGATAGTCGGTGATGTACTTCGAAGTCTGCTCGAGATACAGGCCGACATTCGGTATCTCATGGTATCTGGGGAGACGGAAATTCTTGATCGAATCCATTATTACTTCCTTGATCTCATCGTTCATGTCAGTATCCCTTCCTTAATAATATGATTTTGCGCTCCGCGGCTTTCTATGATGACAGTATATCTCATATTGCAAAATGAAGTCAACAAAAACGTTTAACAAGTTTTTAAAAAACTCTTGACAGAGCAGGACTTAAGTAGTAGAATAACCACAGTAAGGATATTGAAAAACCGATGAGGAGTGATTTTTATGAAGACTATGATGGCTGCGGATTCGCGCTGCATGTCAAATGATATGAGAATTCCGGATATACAGATGAGACTGCCTTTCAGGGCGAAGGATCCGGGAAGTGCCCTGACACATTTTATCGGCTTTGTCGCCGCTGTTGTCATGACTCCGGTTATCCTGATACACACGGCGGCCGCAGGAGCTGATATGGCGAAGATGGTCGGCATAGCCATATTTATGATGAGCATGATACTTCTTTACGGAGCGAGCAGCTCATACCACAGCTTCGACATCTCGGAGCGGGCGAATATGGTATTGAAAAAGATCGACCATATGAGCATATTTGTGCTGATAGCAGGCACTTACACGCCGATCTGCCTTACAGTGCTCAGGGGCTCTGCAGGTACAAGGCTGCTAGTGAATGTGTGGATGCTGGCCTTCGTCGGCATGCTGTTCAAGCTCTTCTGGGTGACCTGCCCGAAGTGGCTTTCATCAGTTATCTATATCAGCATGGGGTGGCTCTGCCTTATGGTACTGCCCCAGATCATCAGCGGAATGTCTGTCCCGGGCTTTATCTGGCTGCTTGCCGGAGGGCTGCTTTACACCGTAGGCGGTGTGATCTACGCTCTTAAGTTCCCGGTATTCGGAGGCAGATATAAGAACTTCGGTTCCCATGAACTCTTCCATGTGTTCGTGCTGGCCGGAAGCCTGTGTCACTTTATCCTGATCTATAATTTCATCTGATGGTCATTAATTTTACGCTGCAAACGAGGAGGATGTAAGATTCCCGCTCATTCTCCTCTTGCTATCTCTAAAAGAAATGAGCTGCCCGCAAGGCAGCTCATTTCCCATTTCAGCCGTTATACACATGCTGCCGCAGGACTGAGGCAGCGGCAGACGGCATATCAGAAGCTTATCCCGCTCCACTCGACGATGAGTCCGGAAAGTACTCCGCAGATGTAGAGAGTTGTCAGCATCCGGATGTTTTCCCTCAGGTCGGTGTTGGTCCTGAAAAGTACCAGCAGCCCGACCCCGGCCCCGACCATGAGCCCGGCTATAAGCTGTCCGGCGCCGATGATGCCGTTGAGATAGAGCTCAGTAATCATCACAGAGGCAGCGCAGTTGGGGATGAGACCGATGATGCCGCACAGGAAGGTCCCGGCGACGGGTGTCTGGCTGATAAAACCGGCGAGCCTGTCCTGACCAAGTATTGCCACCAGATACGCAAATGCCAGTGATATGATAAAAATAAATATCGTTATATGCCCCGTGTGTACCAGGGCTGATTTCCAGATATTGCCCTCTTCGCAGTGGCAGTCCTCCCTCTCGCACATCTCATGTATATGCTTGAAATGCGGCCTTCTCTTAAAGACGCCGTGAATGAGATCCGCAGCTATTCCGAAGATCACCGCGAAAATGAATTTTGTCAGGAGTATATGTCCTATCTTCAGAGGCGAGACAGTCTCGGAAAGCATGATCGGCAGCATCTCATCCGATGTCGAAAGGAATACCGCCAGCAGTGTCCCTCCTGTTATGATGCCTCCTGAGAAAAGGCTGGCGGCAGCGGCCGAGAATCCGCACTGCGGTATGATGCCCAGCGCCGCGCCGAAGAACGGGCCGGCCTTCTCATATTTCCACAGTGTATTTATCATCCTGCTTTCTGCCTTGTCCTCGATGTATTCCATCAGAAGATATGTGATGTAGAGAAATGGCAGCAGTTTTAATGTGTCGATGACTACATCGAACAGTGTATCAATTATCATAAGGTAAAATATTTCCCCCCATTGCGATATTGCAAATTTGCGTACCTTTTCCAGTATACTATCTTTTGCTGATAAAAGGAAGACTCAATTTTGCGCGGTGAAACTGACTGCAGATTTTTTGCGCGGTGAAACCAGCTGCAGATTTTTTGCCCAATAGGAGTAAGCCCTTTTTTTTATGCCGGAAATATGTTAATCTATTTAGATACATGGTTTTCGCTGAAGGGGAATTAAAATGCTTTTGATAAAGGGTGCCAGGGTCGTTGACCCTGTTAACAATATTGATGAGACTGCCGATATCCTTACAGACGGGGCACAGATCAGGCAGGTGGGGCAGGAGCTGAGCGGCAGCGGCTGTGAGCGCGTGATAGACGCCTCGGGGCTGATCGCCGCGCCCGGACTCGTGGACGGACACGTGCATTTCAGGGATCCCGGCTATACTTATAAGGAAGATATTTTTACCGGAGCCGCGGCAGCGGCCAGAGGCGGATTTACCTCTGTGGTCTGCATGGCAAACACCAGACCGCCGGTGGACAGCACGGATACTCTCAGCTATGTGCTGGACAGAGGCTTGCAGACAGGGATACATGTCATGTCGGCGGCGGCTGTCACCAAAGGCATGCACGGCGCCGAGCTCACTGACATGGCTGCTTTAAAGGAAGCCGGGGCTGTCGTCTTTACCGACGACGGTGTGCCGGTTACAGATGAAAGACTTCTGCTGAAGGCTATGGAGGAAGCGGCCAGACTGAAAGTGCCGATAAGCCTTCATGAGGAGGACCCGGCGCTAATGAGTGAGCCGGGAGTCAATGCCGGCAGGATCTCCAGCCTGATGGGCTACGGCGGTGCCTGCGATTCCGCTGAATATGTGCTCGTGGCCAGAGACTGCATGCTCGCCCTGCGCACAGGCGCGAAGCTGTGCATACAGCATATCAGCTCAGGCTGCTCTGTAGAGATAGTGCGCAGCGCGAAGAAGCTGGGTGCTGACGTACACGCGGAGGCCACGCCTCACCACTTCACGCTTACGGAGGACGCGGTGCTCAGATATGGCACGCTGGCGCGCATGAACCCTCCGCTCAGGACAAAGTGGGACAGGAAGAAGATCATCGAGGGCCTGGCTGACGGTACTATCGATATGATAGCCACTGACCATGCCCCGCACAGCGCTCAGGAGAAGGCGGCGCCGATCAGCAGCGCCCCCAGCGGCATCATCGGCCTGGAGACTTCCCTGGGACTGGGGATCAGGTCGCTTGTGGAGCCGGGGCACATTTCACTGATGAAGCTTATGGAACTTATGAGCAGGAATCCGGCAAGGGTCTACGGCCTGAAACCGGTGAGCATAAAGGCCGGAGCTCCGGCGGACATCGTCATTTTCGGTGAAAATGAAACGTGGATGGCAGACAGCTTTTTGTCCAGGTCGTCAAACAGTCCTTTTAAGGGCTGGGAGCTGCCCGGTAAGGTGCATTTTACCATCTGTTCGGGCAGGATAGTATATGAAGGCTGAGCCCGGACAGTGACACGAAAACAGGAAAGGCAAAACAATATTTTATGGCTTTTTTAACAGCGCTGCTCGGCAGCATACAGTCAGCCGACTGGGCAGTCATGCATGCCATACAGCATTTCTGCAGGTGCGGCGTGCTTGACAGGGTGTTCCCGTTCATAACCGGACTCGGGAATATCGGCATAGTGTGGATACTTATAGCACTTATACTGATGATAAGGAAGAAAACAAGGAGATACGGCATTTTGATGCTGATCGCGCTGGGGATCGGCGCCATTGTGGGGCAGGGGATAATTAAGCATCTGGTGCAGCGGCCAAGGCCGTTCATACTGGACAGCAGCGTTAAGCTGCTGATAAGCGCTCCCAGGGACACGTCTTTCCCGTCGGGGCACAGCGCCGCCGCCGCGACCGGTGCATATATGCTGTGCAGGATGAACAAGGCGGCAGGCATACCGGCAGTGATTCTTGCGCTGCTGATCGCATTTTCCAGGATGTACCTGTATGTGCACTTCCCCAGCGATGTGATCGCGGGACTGCTGCTGGGGGTATTCACCGGCTGGGCAGTCTGGAAACTGGGCCACAGGTGGGCTGAGGCAGGATGATGAGGGCCTATGAAAAACAGATTTAGCAATTTCAAGGATTCTAAGCTGACGCAGATATCTATCTATACGGTCATCACGATCGTGGCGTCATTCATACTGATACATTTTGTGCAGCATATCGATATCGTGTTTGAGGCGATAGGAAGAGGCCTGCACTGGCTTGGCGTGATCTTCGTGCCCATGGCATGGGGATTTGCCCTTGCCTATCTGCTGTACCCGCTGGCCGGCGCGATCGAGAAGCGTCTGGCCAGGCTGCCGCATTACCGGAAGAAGGGCAGACGCGCCCGCCCGGTGGCAGTGGCGATAACGATGACGCTGCTGGTGATCATTATAATAGCAGTTTTGTCTATAGTGATATCTGCGGTCAGCCGCGAGGTCAAGGTGGTGCGGGCAAGCGATTTCACCGATTTCCTGAACACTCTAGCGACAAATATCAGGACATTTTTCGACGCTTTTTCCAGATGGCTGAACAGCCTGAACATCTCTTCCGACGATCTCTCAAATGCGCTCGACAAGATAAGCAGTATGGGATCAGACTACGCAAAGCAGCTGACATCACACATATTCAGCGCGGTATCCTCGATACCGAGCATACTGGCGAACATATTGTTTGCCATAATATTCGGGATATACTTCCTGCTCGACGCCAGGGGACTTATGAGCTACTGGGATAAGGTCCTGAAGGCATTTTCCAGGCCCTCGGCCTACCGCAAGACACATATCCTGATAAATGACTGCGACAGGGTATTCTCAGGATATATCAGGGGACAGCTCATCGACGCGACCATCATGACGTTTATCGTCGGTGTCTCGCTCTCGGTGCTGAATGTCAGGTTTGCGATGATCATCGGCATAATGACCGGCATAGGCAATCTTATACCGTATTTCGGTCCCTTTGTCGCCTATGTCTCTACAGCTCTGGTCTGTATAGTCAACGGTGATATCAAGAAGCTGATAATCGCGATCATCGTTCTGTTTATTGTCCAGACAATAGACGGAAATATCATCAACCCCAAGCTGCTGAGCCAGAATATCAGCGTACACCCGATGCTGGTCATCGCGGCACTGATCATAGGCTCAGCGATAGGCGGGATCGTAGGTATGCTGCTTGCTGTACCGGTTGCCGCCATACTGAAGATCCAATTCGACCGTCTGATCGATTATCTGACAAAACGCAGAGAAAAGCAGCTATCTGCTGATGATACGGAGGGAGCTACAGATGCCGAGCATAAGCTATAAGGTGACAGAACAGTTGTTTGCGCATACCCTGAAGGCGATCATGGGTGGCACAAAGCAGGAATTTATTGATTATGTATACAGTATGGCCGCAAAGAGAGGCCTTGAAGTGCCGTCAGAAAAATGGCAGAAGAGATACGACTACAGCGAGCTGGAAGACGGGGAGATGACTGTCATAAAGCTCGGGCCCAGGGACAAGCCCGCGAAGGGGCTGGTGCTGTATTTTACAGGCGACGGACTTTATATGCCTCCGTCAGCCGCTGATTTCGGCCTCTGCGGTGACATAGTGGATAATACCGGACTGTCAGTCTGGCTTGTATCATATCCGCTGATCCCCGACGCGAAGCCGCAGGAGATGATGGACAGCTCGTTCGCGGTATACAAAAAGGCGCTGGAGCAGTTCGCCCCGGAAAAGATCGCTGTCATGGGCATTTCCTCGGGCTGCGCCATCGGCATGGGACTTTGCTTTTATATAAGAGAGAACAGCCTTGATACGCCGTTCCCCGGGCGCATGATACTGCAGTCGCCGCCGCTGTACAGTCCGCCGACCGAAGAGCAGACCGCGAGGATGAAGCAGATCGAGCCTAAGGATGTGACCGTGACCAAAGAATATTTCCAGTATCTGGCGGCGCTGACCTCATTTATGGGGTATGAGTACCTTATACGTCCGCTGAAGTTCGATATGAGCAGTTTTCCCCCCATAGATATTTTCTACGGCACAAATGAGATGGCATACGCATTCCTGGATGACTTCACCCAAAAGTGCAGCAGCGACAATGTTGAGCTCAACGCTCACATCGGTCAGGACATGATGAGGAGCTGGTGCCTGCTCGCTAAGACGCCTGAGGCAAAGAGTGTAAGGCAGGAGTATTACGACATTTTAGTTGCAATGATTTCTTTTGTGTGAGATAATGCAATATGAACTATTTATCGGAGGATCGGCATATGCTTAACGCGAATAAGATACGCTGGATGACCAGGGCGTCCATATATGAAAAAGAAGAAGGCACGACGGATCTTAGCCGTAATTCATATTATGCGAGCGATTATGTGAGGTATTGTCTGCTGAAGAATTTTATCTCTGTGACGGTTGCCGCATTTCTTATACTTGCCATATACTGTCTGTGCAGAGTCGAATATGTCATGACACTGGCAGCCGAGATGAACCTCGGACCGTTTTTCAGGCAGATAGCCTTCATATATGCAATAGCGATCATCATCTATACAGCTGCAGGCATAGTTTTGTATACATGGCAGTACCATTCAAGCAGGAAACGCCTGAAGACGTACTATCGTATGCTTAAAATGATCGAGAGGTACGGACAGGAGGACGGGCAATGACACAGCTGCTGATGCTCAGAGAACGCGGCATTCGCTTTATCAAAGAATATGAGACCTGGTTTACAATAGGCGGCAAGTTCGTCGGGATGATGTTTGTCTTCACGTGTATCAACAACAACATCGGTTATTTCCCGGCACTCTGCTCCATGCCTGTGACATTGCTCCTGGCGATGGTATGCTCTATCATACCGTCAGGGTTTATAGTTTTTATCACCGGCGCCGTGACTGCGGCACAGATGATGAAGCTGTCGATGCCGATAGGTATCGTCACCGTCATGGTGATGCTTATCATCTACCTTTTATTCCTGAAATTTTCTTCCAGATTCACACTTGTGCTTCTGGCTGTGCCTGTGCTGATGCAGTGGCACCTGCAATTCATGGTTCCCGTCATCGCCGGCATCATATTCACGCCATATGCTTTTATCCCGGCGGTTGCCGGTATGTTCATAGTCAAGTTTCTCGGCTGCTGTACGGCAGCCGCCTCATTGACAGGGACGAGCGGTTCCATCAATTATGAGGGGATAATCACTGCCCTGAACACGATCTTCTCTCAGTCTCTGGCTGACAAGGATGTCTGGATGTTCGCTGTCGCAGCTGCCGTCGCTATCGCGGTGGGATACTTTGTCAGCAGGATCTCCTTTGACTATTCATGGTATATCGGACTTGCCGCAGCAGCGGCAGCTGAGATCGTGACCGCGTTTCTGGCCGCGCAGTATCTGGGTGTATCATCGGTATATGCCGTTCCCGGTGCCGTGCTGGGCCTGATCGTCGGCGCAGTGATACAGTTTTTCAGATGTGTGGTAGACTATTCACGCAAGGAATATCTGCAGTTTGAAGACGAAGATTACTATTATTATGTGAAGGCGATCCCGAAATATCTGACGCTGTCAACGCTTCCTGATCCGGAACCGTCAGACGGCAAAAAGCATTCTGTTATCCAGGAGGCGGGAAAGGCCGCCGGCAGTGCCAGGGATAATATGAAAAAGATTGTCAATAACAGAAAAGATTCTGAATAGAAATTTCAGCAGCTGAGCAAGAGGGGGATCTCATGGACAGTTTAATGGATAATGTCAAAAATATATTGTCCCACCTGGGTTTTCCCAGAAACTTCCGTGTTTCATATATTGTAGAGATATTGATCCTGACTGTGCTGATATACGAACTGCTGGTCTGGGTAAAGAATACCAGGGCATGGACTCTGCTCAAGGGAATAATCGTAGTCGTCGTCTTTGTGGCGTTCTGCTATATCTTCAATCTGACAACTATCACCTGGCTGCTCTCCAAGACCGCTGGGGTGCTGATCACCATGCTGGTGATACTGTTCCAGCCTGAACTGCGCAGGGCCCTTGAACAACTGGGGCGGCGCAATATCTTAGGATCTATTTTCGGCCTGAACAGCGCAGGCAGCATTGGCGAGGAAGATTCCCGGAGCCTGGAAAAGATCAATGATGAGATAATCAAGGCTGTCTTCGAGATGAGCAAGGTCAAGACAGGAGCTCTCATAGTCATTGAGAAACAGGTCGTCATGAATGAGTATGAGCGCACGGGTATCGCTATCGATGCCCTTGTTTCCAGCCAGCTTATCATGAATATTTTTGAGAAAAACACACCTCTGCATGACGGGGCTGTGTTCATAAGAGACCAGAGAGTCGTGGCAGCCACGTGCTACCTGCCGCTTTCCGACAACATGAATGTCGCGAAGGAGCTGGGCACCAGACACAGGGCCGGGCTGGGCATCAGCGAGGTGTCGGACAGCCTGACCATAATTGTCTCGGAGGAGACCGGATTTGTCTCAGTGGCGGAGGCCGGAAGACTGACAAGGAAGCTCAGCAGAGAAGATCTGAGGAAGAGGCTCTCTGTTCCCGGTTATACAGAGAATAAACATTTCGCGAGACTGAAGGGAATGATCAAGAATGGTAAGAAACCGTCTGACTCGTAATTTGGGCTATAAGATACTGGCACTGATCATTGCCGTTGTTCTGTGGATGGTAACGCTGAATGCCGAGGATCCTGTGATAACGCGTGAGTTTTCCAATGTGACAGTCACTGAGGTGAACGCGGATGTTATAACCGAGGCAGGCAAGGCGTACAGTTTCGCGAACGGTGTCAATAAAGTAAATGTCAGGATATCAGGCCGCACATCGATAGTCAACAATGTTACCCGCGATGATATAAAGGCTACGGTAGATCTTTCGAAGCTGTCGGATATCACCGGCGCTGTTCCTGTTGATGTGTCGTGCGACCGCTATCCGGGCGTCGATGTCAGCACTGAGGGCAGCAGCGGCATACTGAGGATAGAGATCGAAGACACTATGGAAAAGTCTCTGAAGGTCCAGGTCCAGACCAGCGGCAGCGCCGCAGACGGCAAGTACATCGGGGCAGGTTCCGCAACGCCGAACCTTATCACGATCTCAGGACCCAAATCTGTTGTCGGCAAGGTCGCCGGAGCAGTGGTGAGGGTGGCCGTGAACGAGGGAAACAGCACGGATATCCTTACGAACAGCAGCGTGGAGCTGGTTGATTCCAATGGTTCAGAGATAAGCAACTCCTCCCTGAAGCTGTCTGAGTCAGATATTTCAGTGAAGATCCCCATATACAATACAAAGACGGTGCCTGTTAATCTGGAGATCACCGGAAGCCCTCCTCAGGGCTACAGCGTGATCTCATCGGACTATGAGCCCAAGCAGGTAACGATAGCGGGACCTGATGACGCGCTGGCGAAGATCTCATCGGTAGTACTGAAGAATTATGACATTTCCGGCTCGACCGGGAAGGTCGAAAAGTCGCTGGTGGTATCAGATAATCTGAAGGGGAGTCTGCCTGACGGGGTAAGCATTGTGGACACTACTACAGCTGTTGCCCTGGCAGTGGATATAGAAAAGTCAGGCGAAGAAACTTACAGTGTGCCTGCAGACCAGATAAAACTGACAGGAAGTTCATCTGACCTGTCATATACAGTCACGGGTGAGTCGACTGATACTATCCCGGTGATCGTCAACAGTACAGAGAAGCTGCTGAGTCAGCTTACCGCGGACAATATCAGCGGAGATATCGATGTCAGCGGTCTGAAGGCAGGGGAATACGATCTGAAGGTCAACGTTGAGCTGGCAGAGGGATATACGATCTCCGGGCAGCCCAAGGCACATGTCGTAATAAAAGCTGCCGGAGAGACAGAATAAGTCGTTATAAATTTGGAGGTATATATATAAAATGAATTACAGGAAGTATAAGAGAGTCCCGGTCATTGATTATCCAGAGAGACAGTGGCCGGACAAGGAAATTATGAAAGCACCTGTCTGGTGCAGTGTTGACCTGCGCGACGGCAACCAGGCTCTGATCGAGCCCATGGTTGTAGAGGAGAAGCTCGAGTTTTTCAAGCTGCTTGTCAAGCTCGGATTCAAGGAGATCGAAGTGGGATTTCCCTCAGCTTCGCAGATCGAATATGATTTCCTCCGCCTTCTTATCGAGAGAGATCTGATACCTGATGATGTGAAGATACAGGTACTCTCGCAGTGCAGGCCGCATCTTATAAAGAGGACCTTTGAGGCCATCCAGGGCTGCAAAAATGTAATTTTTCATATTTATAATTCAACGTCTGTGCTTCAGAGGGATGTAGTATTCAATATGAGCAGGGACGAGATAAAGCAGATAGCTGTCGACGGCACGAATATGGTCAAGGAAGGCCTGAGCGGCTATGACGGCAGGCTTCAGCTGGAGTATTCACCTGAGAGCTTCACCGGCACAGAACTGGATTTTGCGCTTGAGGTGTGCGAGGCGGTCAAGGAAGCATGGCAGCCGACAGTTGAGAACCCGATCATTTTCAATCTCCCGGCGACTGTGGAGATGACGACCCCGAATGTATACGCGGATCAGATCGAGTGGATGTCCAGACATTTCACTGAGCGCGACAAGATCGTCCTCAGCATACACCCCCACAATGACAGAGGCTGTGCTGTGGCGGCTTCCGAGCTCGCTCTTCTGGCCGGCGCAGAGAGGATAGAGGGAACGCTCTTCGGAAACGGCGAGCGCACGGGCAATGTCGATATCCTGAATATCGCCTACAATATGTTCTCCCAGGGCATCGATCCTGAGCTGAACATTGAAGATGTAAATGAGATCATTGACGTTTGGGAGCGCTGCAATAAGATGCATGTCGACCCCAGACATCCTTACGGCGGCAAGCTTGTCTTTACTGCTTTTTCCGGTTCGCACCAGGATGCCATCAACAAGGGTACCCAGGCTATGGCGAAGAGAAATTCACAGATCTGGGAGGTCCCTTACCTTCCCATCGACCCTGCGGATCTCGGCAGGAAGTACGAGCCTATTGTCCGCATAAACAGCCAGTCCGGCAAGGGCGGCGTCGCATTTATCATGGATCAGTACTACGGCTTCAAGCTGCCGAAGGTAATGCATAAGGAGCTTGCCGACGAGATCCAGGCTATATCCGAGCGCCAGGGTGAAGTATCGCCTTCGCAGATCAAGGACAAGTTCAGGGAGATGTATATCAATGCCAAGTATCCTCTGCACTTCAAGAAGATCAAGATCGAGGATATGCCTTCTGACGATGAGAAGGATACGAAGGTTACCCTGACATATACGTTTAAGGATGAGCTCAAGACCATTGTCGGTTACGGAAACGGCCCTATCGATGCTGTGAAGCAGGCACTCTGTGAGGAGGGCGGCTTCAAGGCCAAGCTGACTATGTACGAACAGCAGGCACTGACGACAGGCTCTGACTCGCAGGCTGCCTCATATATCGAGCTTATGAATTCAGAAACAGGCGAGAGGGCATTTGGTGTCGGCATCAGCTCCAACATCAACCGCTCATCCGTGCGTGCGATATTCAGTGCAATGAACAGATTGTTCTTCCGCAAAAAGTAGTCAGCGATATACTGGATATTTCAGAAAGGAAGAAGAGCAGTGGCTAATAAAGATCAGTACAAGCGCCTGATCATGTTTCTCGCGTCTGCGTTGATACTTCTGGTTCAGGTGGCAATATTTTTCTATATTTGGAATAAATACTATAACTATCCATCAGTTATAGGAATAATGTATTTCAGGTGGGGCTATTTTGCTCTGCTTGCCATATATGCCATTACTAACTTTTTCTTCTCCAAGATATTCGGCGCGTACAAGGTCGGATACCTCAAGGTATCCGAGGTAATACTTTCGCAGATACTTGCCGTGCTCTGCTCCAATGCTGTGACATACATACAGCTGGCCCTGATAGGACGCTGGCGCTTCATGCACTATCTGAAGCCGATCCTGATCATGGCTTTATACGACATGGCAGCGGTGATCATATGGGTGATCTTCTCCCGCTGGGTTTATGCGAAGCTTTTTCCGCCCAGACGTCTTCTGCTCGTCTATGGGAAGATAAGCCCGAGAGAACTGATCGAGAAGATCACGACCAGAGAAGACAAGTACGTCATCGCGGAGGGCATCTGTCTTGATGCCGGATTCGATGAAGTCTTTGCCAAGATGATGGAATATGAGGCCGTGGTCATCGGCGATATACCGTCGACTTACCGCAATAAACTACTGAAACGATGCTACAGTGCCGGCATACGCTGCTACACTATCCCCAAGATAAGCGATATCATGATCAAGAGCGCCGCGACGATCAACCTGTTTGACACTGAACTTTATCTTTTCAGGAACAGCGGTCTCACGATCGAACAGCGATTTTTCAAGAGGATATTTGATATCGTGATCTCTGTTTTTATGCTCGTCCTGCTCTCGCCGCTGCTTCTGGCGGTATGTATATGCATAAAAGTCTATGACGGCGGGCCTATATTGTATAAGCAGGAGCGGCTGACAATCAACCGCAGGGTATTCCTGATATTTAAATTCAGGAGCATGAGAGTCGATTCCGAGGGTAATTCCGCAAGACTGGCAAATGCTGATGATGACAGGATAACACCGGTCGGTCACGTGATACGACGTCTTCATATCGATGAGCTGCCTCAGCTGCTCAATATCATTAAGGGTGATATGTCGTTCGTGGGTCCGCGCCCTGAGCGCCCTGAGATCGCCAGGATCTACCGTGAGAGCATACCGGAGTTTGATTTCAGGCTTAAGATGAGAGCCGGCCTGACCGGCTACGCGCAGGTGTTCGGCAATTACAGGACAACTCCGCTTGACAAGCTGAAGCTGGATCTCACATATATCGAGAACTACAATCTGGCTCTTGATTTCCTGATCGTTATCCAGACAGTAAAGATATTTTTCCAGAAAGACAGTTCACAGGGACTTGAGGCAGGTGCCAAGACTGCGCTGAAAACAGATGATGAAAAAGATGACAGCGACAGCGGGAAGCCTTCCCACAGCGCGGAGGATCAAATAGTATGAAGCCGAAGGTATCGGTAATCATTCCCGTATACAATGGGGCACGGTTCATAAGCTGTGCTCTTGATTCGGTTATTATCCAGGATGTTCCGTCAGAGATAATTGTGATAGACGACAATTCTTCAGATAATATCGAGGAGGTGCTGACCCCCTATTTACAGCGCAGCGAGATCAGGCTGCTGAAGAATAATGTCAATGTCGGGGCGGCTGAGAGCAGAAACCGCGGCGTGAGGGCCGCACAGGGCGAATATGTCGCATTTCTGGACTGTGATGACTGGTGGGAGCCGGATAAGCTGAAAAAGCAGCTGGCGCTGATGAAAAAAAGCGGCTGTGTTCTCTGCTCCACAGGAAGAAGACTGGTGACTCCTGACGGCAGGAAGACGAAAAGGATAATCTGTGTTAAACAGACGCTGAGCTACAACAGCATGCTGGTGCAGAATCCGATCAACTGTTCTTCCGTGCTTTTAAAACGCGATGTAGCGCTGGAGTTCCCCATGTCTCATGACGAATATCATGAAGACTACATCACCTGGCTGAGGATATTGAGAAAATACCGCAGGGCCTGCGCGATAGATGAACCGCTGCTGAATTACAGGATCAGCAGTTCGGGCAAGTCCGGCAACAAGCTGCAGTCAGCAGGCATGACCTTTCATGTATACAGGTGCATGGGATTTTCGTGGCCGAAATCAATAGTATGTTTCATAGCTTATACACTCAACGGAGTACGCAAATACGCCCGCTGGTAGTCATCAGACTCCAGGCGGGCGTATTTGCTGCCATATTTGACCGGTCGTTATTTTGCTCTTGCCGCATATATCTCATCGCCGATCGTCTGCACAGTAGACGACGGTGAATAGCTCTGGTTGTCGAAAAGGTACTGGTGAAGCTCCGTGACATTCGTATTGAAGCCGTCCGCGAAGTCATAATCCAGTGAATCCGTGGTCAGGTGCCCGGTTATTACCTCAAACGGGAAACCCTTCGAATCAGTGATGCTGTAGCTGGAAATATCCTTCGCCAGGGCAATGATGTCCGTGGTGGAAAGGTTCGTGTATATCTCCGGCAGCACCTTGTTGATGACAGAGACAAGTGTTGTCACGTTGGAAGTCTTGATCTTCGCAAAGACCTTGGCGATTACTGTACGCTGCCTTTCAGCACGCTTGAAATCGCTGTCAGACTTTCTTATCCTGGCATACGCAGTTGCCTGTGTGCCATTGAGGACCTGGGTGCCTGCGCTTTTCAGGTGAGCCGATTTGGAACCGGTAACCTTGTTCTGCTCGTCGATGAGCGGATTGATAAGGGCGAACTCAGCATCGGTGACATCTATCTCCACACCTCCGACCGCGTCGACTATATCGGCCAGTATCCCGAAATCGACCGTAGCGAACTGGGTGATCGTAAGATCAAGATTGGTGTTGAGCGTACTCATGGACAGCTGGGCTCCGCCGTAGGCATATGCGTGATTGACCTTCGTCAGCCCGTAGCCCGGGATCTTCATGCAGGTATCACGGTAAATGCTGAGCAGCTTGATCTGCTTTTTATCATGATTTATGCTCATGATGATGATACTGTCAGACCTGGCGTCCTTTTTCAGGTCTCCGTCACGCGTATCGACACCGTAGAGCACTATGTTGTCGTAGCCGCTGAGAACTGTTTTGGTCGAATCGGCTATATCATTGACCATGATCTCATCTTTATTTACTTCAGTGGAAGCCCTCTGAATGGACGAAAGTTTTGCGTAGATGATGATTATCGGGACAAGGACCAGGATAAGTATTATTTCAACGATTAAAACTATCCCCCACTTTTTGGTCTTGTGGGATGCATTTTTAAGTTTACTCATATATTAGATTCCTTTTATCGATTTTAATTGTCGGGTTATATAGATTCCTTTTTGTCGATTTTAATTGTCAGTCCCCGGAAAATACTCAATTGGTATCATAACTCAAATGTATTATGCTGACAAGCTTTTTTTGATCTGACTTAACATTTTTTTCATTCTGCTTTCACATTCTGAACACATTTCGATGCTAATATATAGTCAAAAAGCAGATATAATCGTTGAAAGGGGAATATACTATGTTTAACGAAGATGGATATAGCAGCCGGGATACCGGCAACAACAATGATTACAGCTATTACAGTTCTGATCTGAGATCGGATGCAGGAAGTCAGCAGGGTGCCGGCACTTCAGCAGGCAGCGGCCATGATAATAAGAACAGTAAGAAAAAAGGCGGTTTCGGTGCCATGATAGCCAAGGCAGCGTGTCTGGGCCTTGTGTTCGGGCTTGTCGCGTCAGGCGTCATGTTCGGGTTCAACAAGGCGGCAGGGACTTCTTCCTCGTCGTCAGCCCAGACTACACAGTCGGCCAGCTCAGGCGTCAGCATTGTCAAGACTTCTTCTACGTCAGTCTCGACAACTGAGGCGAATGATGTTTCCGATATCGTAGATCAGGTCATGCCGAGCATAGTAGCTGTCAATACAACAATTGAGACTACATCTACTGACTGGTTCGGCCGTCAGTATCAGGAAGAAGGAGAGGGTGCCGGTTCGGGCATCATCATCAGCAGTACTGACAGTGATCTCTACATACTGACGAACTATCATGTTATTGAGGACTCCAAGACTGTATCAGTGCAGTTCTCTGACGATACCAAGGTCAGCGCGACTGTCAAGGGCTACGATGAGGACGCCGACATAGCAGTGCTGGATATCAAGATGTCCGATATCACTGCCAAGACGAAGAGCACTGTCAAGGTCGCGGTCATGGGAGATTCAGATTCCCTGAAGGCCGGCGAGAGCGCAATTGCCATCGGCAACGCACTCGGTTACGGACAGTCTGTCACTACAGGCGTCATCAGCGCAGTTTCGCGTGATGTACAGCTTACTGATAAGACCATGACACTTATCCAGACAAGCGCAGCTATCAATCCCGGCAACAGCGGCGGTGCCCTGCTGAACGGCAAGGGTGAAGTTATCGGCATCAATACAGTCAAGTATTCCGAGACAGATGTCGAGGGCATGGGTTATGCCATCCCGATAAACAGCGCTATAACGACTGCGAAGGGCATAATAGACGGCACGATCACTACCAAGACAGATGACAATACGGCATACCTGGGAATTACCGGCGGGACTATCGACGCCAGCACTGCAAAACAGTACAGCGTGCCGCAGGGCGTATATGTCAGCAACGTCTCTGACGGATCAGCTGCGGCCAGGGCAGGACTCAAGGCCGGCTGCATCATCACGAGCTTTAACGGGACTGACATAAGCACTATGGAAGAGCTCCAGGCAGCCATTGAGAAATGCAAGCCCGGAGACAGCGTGACCATCAAGGCCGAGTTCGCTGATTCAAACGGCAAATATACAGAGCAGAGTCTCACGACCATACTTGGCGCGAAGTCTGATGCTTCCTCTGAGACCAGCTCTGAGAGCAGCAGTATCGACGGCTCATCCGGAAGCAGCAGTATTTACGGAGGCTCATCCGGCAATCAGTCGGGCAATCAGTCCGGCAATTCGTCCGGAAGTTCTTCCGGCAGCGGCAGCTTCAGCGGAAACAGCGCGTACTGATCTTCAGTATCGCAGCCTGATCCTCAGATGCTTTGATATGTTTTAATAGAGACCCCGGAACATTCCCGGCAGGACAGCTGCAGGAAACGCTCCGGGGTTTCCCATTTTCATGTTGTCTGCCGGCGGTGTTTGGAATATAATAGTGCCATGACACTAAAACAGTTTATAACAGATCGGAGTTACGATGGAAGATAAGATCAATACGTCGGATAATAATGAGACCGATGACAATGATAAAAAATACGAAGATATATGCTGCATCTGCAGACGCCCGGAGCGCAAGGCCGGACGGATGGTGCACATTCCCAATATGCCGAATATGTGCATATGCATAGACTGTCTGGAGAAAAGCTTCAGCACGGTGGAGAGTTCGGGAGTGGATTACTCAGAAATGTTCAAGGGCATGAACTTCCAGGATTTTTTCAGCGGCATGAACATGCAGCAGTCAGTGCCTCAGAACCAGAGGCTTAAAAAGCAGGAGAAGAGCGAGGGGGCAAAGCCTGAGTTCAATATCAGGAATATCCCCGCCCCGCATGTCATCAAGGGCAGGCTCGATGAATACGTGATCGGCCAGGACTATGCCAAAAAGGTAATATCTGTCGCCGTCTACAACCACTACAAGCGCGTGGCCGGCGACGCGATGGATGACATACAGATAGAGAAGTCGAATATACTCATGATCGGGCCGACAGGATGCGGCAAGACTTACCTTGTGCAGACTCTGGCAAAGCTCCTGGATGTGCCGCTGGCGATAACAGACGCGACTTCACTCACGGAGGCCGGCTATATAGGCGATGACATCGAGAGCGTAGTCTCCAAGCTCCTCGCCGCTTCGGACAACGATGTGGAGAAGGCCCAGAACGGCATAATATTTATCGACGAGATCGACAAGATCGCCAGAAAAAAGAATACGACCAGCAGAGACGTGAGCGGTGAATCAGTACAGCAGGGACTGCTCAAGCTGCTGGAGGGCAGCGAGGTCGAGGTGCCGGTCGGTGCCAGCAGCAAGAACGCCATGGTGCCCCTGGTAACCGTGAATACCCGCAACATACTGTTTATCTGCGGGGGAGCCTTCCCGGACCTTGACAAGATCATCAAGTCCAGGCTGATCGAGAACAGCTCGATCGGCTTCAGCGCCACCCTCAAAGACAGGTATGACAATGATGAAAATATACTCAGCTATGTGAATTTCGATGATCTGCGCGCATTCGGAATGCTGCCGGAATTCCTCGGCAGGCTTCCGGTAACGGTGACGCTCCAGAGCCTTTCCAGGGAGATGCTTGTCCGCATACTCAAAGAGCCTAAGAACGCCATACTGAAGCAGTACCAGAAACTGCTGCGGCTTGATGAGGTCGATCTTCGCTTCGACGATGATGCGATAGAGGCCATCGCCGATAAGGCCATTGAGAAGAAGACCGGCGCCAGGGCGCTCAGATCCATCATTGAGGACTTCATGCTTGATATCATGTATGAGATCCCCAAGGATGACAACATAGGAAGCGTGACTATAACCCGGGATTACATTGAAAAAAAGGGAAGCCCCAGGATATCGATAAGGAATACGCTCAGTCTTCCGGGCTGAGTACCCGCCGCGGCTCCTCTGCCGGTAATTCAGTAACGATTCTTAATTTAAATGACATTTTTGAAAGATAATCCTATGAAATTGTCATAATAAATTAATATCATCCCTGGGTATTATATGATATAATCATGGAACAACAGAGTTAATTACTTAAAACTATTATTAAAGCACTATGAGGAGCATTCCTTAGTATAATTAAGGAAATGGCGAAATATGAAGAGAAAATTTTTTGCCCTTATTTGTATTTTGGCGGCTTTTAGTTTTATATTAGCCGGATGCCGCCGCAGCAGCGGGATATACACTGATGAAGACATGACGAAGGTCCATGATATCGTGGGGTCTGTACAGCAGTGGAATAAAGAATACAGCAATGTGATCGACAACAGCGTGCTTTCTACCCTGAACAGCAAGCTGAGTTCAGATCCGGATTTTATCGACTATCTGTCGACAAGGAATCTGGACCCGGATAAACCGATGATCGCCCTTACTTTTGATGACGGGCCGAGCGCGAAGACTACCTCGAAAATACTCGATGTACTTGAAAAGTACAATGCCAAGGCAACCTTTTTTGTCGTAGGTTCAAATGCCGCACAGAACGGCGGTCTGCTTAAAAGGATGCAGTCTATGGGCTGCGAGGTGGGCAATCATACATATGATCACAAGGAACTGACTCAGATCAGCGCTGCTGAAGTCAAGACACAGCTGTCGAAGACAGATGCAGTCATCCGCAAGTATACCGGACAGGATTGCCGCATCATCAGGCCGCCCGGCGGAGCTGTCAGCACAGAAGTCCGCAAGGAAGTCGACAAGCCTATGATACTCTGGTACGTAGATACCAGAGACTGGGAGAGCCGCAACGCGCAGAGCGTTATCTCGAATGCCGAGGAATACGCTGAGGATGGCACCATCGTTCTTATGCATGATATTTACAGTTCAACGGAACAGGCCATTGAGACCATAGTTCCTGATCTGGCGGCAAAGGGATACCAGTTTGTAACTGTTTCCGAGCTCGCCTATATGAAGGGAGTCAAGCTTAAGTCAGGAGGAGAATACTTCGACTTCATCAAAGGGGATAAGTCGAATATCACCAGCGATCCTGAATCAGAGAGTGAGGCTGTAGATCTTTCGGGAAATACGTCAGATGATTACAACAGCACCGAAGACACCTCCGCCAGCAGTACTTGATATATTGTCTGATCATTGCCCGTCAGCTTTGAAAAGATCAGAAGCCGCCTGTATCAGCACAGGCGGCTTTATTTGCATATTTACCCGGCTATGCAGAACCGGGACAGTCATGATTTTGGAGGCAGAACATTGAAGATAATTTCTTCATCTGAGGTACCGGAACTTATCAAAGACGGAGACCTCGTTCTCTGCACAGGCATTACGCTCGGCGGCTATGCCGAGGAAGCCGTGCTGCAGATCGAAAAGAGTTTCCTGGAAAAGGGACATCCGCGTGATCTCACCTTTATGTGGCAGACGGGGATAGGAGACATGAAAGACAGAGGACTCTGTCATGTCTGCCATGAAGGGCTGATGACGAGAGGCATAGGAAGCCACATCAGCGGCTGCGGTGTGAAGATGATGGAGTTCTGCCGTGACAATAAGGCAGAGTTCTATAACTGGCCGCAGGGAGTGTGCATGGATATGATGCGGGCGATCGCGGCTCATCAGCCGGGCGTCATCACCAAGACAGGACTCAGGACTTTCATGGATCCGCGCCTTGACTGCGGCAGGATGAATGAGGCCGCCCGCGGCAGTCTGATAGATCTGATAGAGATAGACGGTCAAGAGTGGCTTCACTATAAGATGCCTCATAAGATAAATGTTGTCCTTATCCGCGGCACTGTCGCGGACGAGAAGGGAAATATCAGCATGTACAAGGAAGCCTACAAGCTGGGACAGGTGACCGCCGCCTCGGCGGCGAAGGCTGACGGCGGCATCGTGATATGCCAGGTTGAGGGCATAGTCAAGAGCGGCACCCTGCATCCGCGCCGTGTCAAGGTCCCCGGCATGCTTATCGACTATGTGTACGTCGCCAGGCCGGAATATCACTGGCAGACCGGAGATACGATCTACAATCCGGTGTTTTCCGGGGAACAGAAGGCACCGCACAGGCTTTTCCCCAAATGCCCGATGAGCGCGAGAAAGATCATCGCCAGGCGGGCGGCACTCGAACTGCGCCGGGGAGACATCGCGACACTCGGTGTCGGCACACCGCAGCTTATCTCTGCTGTCACCGCTGAGGAGGGCTGCTTCGACATGTTTACCCTGACTACCGATACGGGATGCATAGGCGGCGTACCCGGCCAGAAAAACAATTTCGGCAGTGCCTGGAACGCGGAAGCGATCATCGACAGCGGATACATTTTCGATATTTATGACGGCGGGACGCTTGATATCGGTTTTCTGGGTTTTATTGAGATACAGGCCGACGGGGATCTCAATGTCTCCAGACGCAACGGGCTCGGCATCGGTGTGGGCGGATTCATGAACATATCGGCAGGGGCTTCGCGCGTGATCTTTATGGGCACCTTTACCGGCGGGATAACGAAGGAAGGCATGCCCGAATTCTCGGTGCAGGGCGGCAGACTCAATATAATCAGAGAGGGCAACAAGAAAAAGTTTGTGCGCAGGATAGAGCAGGTCTCCTTCAGCGGCCGGGAAGCCCTGGAAAGTAATAAGGAAGTGCTCTATGTCACGGAGCGCGCCGTTTTCCGCCTGACAGCCGGGGGACTGAAGCTTATCGAGATCGCTCCGGGAGTCGATCTTCAGAAAGATATCCTGGATCAGATGGAATTCATGCCTGAGATAGACGAGGACCTCTGCCTCATGCCGGCCGCGATATTCCGCGAAAACTGGGGCGGCCTGAAGAATATGATGTAGGCCGGCGCCCGAAAGATGCAGACCGGCGCCCGAGTGATGCAGGCGTCAGGCGCGCAATAAAAAACAGACATCCGCAAAGGCAGATGCCTGTTCATGAGCCGGCCGGGCGTGAAGCCTACCAGCGTCCGAATTCTGAAAGTTCAAGTCCTTTATTCTTCTCCAGCACCGTGCGGGGACCCCATTCATGTACGAACAGCAGCAGGGGATTACCCTTGAGATCCTTGATGCGCCTCATATCCGATGTGCCGACGATCTTCTGGACATCGACCTCATTTTTATTGGCAACCCAGCGTATATATTCATGAGGCATAGTCTCCATGCGTATCTCAACGCCGTACTCGGTTTTCAGGCGGTGCTGCAGCACGTCGAACTGGAGCACGCCGACTACGCCGACAATGATCTCTTCCATGCCGGTGTTGTATTCCTGGAAGATCTGTATAGCGCCCTCCTGGGCGATCTGTGTTATTCCCTTTATGAACTGCTTGCGCTTCATCGTGTCTACCTGGTAGACCTTGCAGAAATGCTCGGGGGCAAATGTCGGTATGCCCTCATAGGCAAATATATTTCCCGGTGTGCAGACAGTGTCGCCGATGGAAAAGATGCCGGGGTCAAATACTCCGATGATATCTCCGGCATAGGCCTCGCTGATGACCTTTCTCTCCTGCGCCATGAGCTGCTGGGGCTGGGACAGGCGCAGCAGCTTGCCGCTCTGCACATGATACACCTCGCTGCCGGCGTCGAACCTGCCTGAGCAGATCCTCATGAAAGCGATCCTGTCTCTGTGGGCCTTGTTCATATTTGCCTGTATCTTGAAGACGAAGGCCGAGAAATCTGGCGAGAACGAATCTATGATACCCTGATCCGACTTCCTCGGAAGAGGGGGGAGAGTCATATCCAGGAAATAATTCAGGAAAAGCTCTATGCCGAAATTGTTGAGCGCCGAGCCGAAGAATACCGGTGACAGCTCGCCGGCGGCGGTTTTTTCCATGCTGAATTCATCACTTGCGCCGTCGAGGAGTTCTACATCATCCTTAAGCTTCTCGTAAAGCTCGCTCCCGAGACTGTCCTCCAGCTCCGGAGAGTCCATGGTAAGGTCGGTGTCAGCCGCCTCCCTGGCGCCGTTGCCGATCTCAGTGTAAGCGTGGATATGCCCTGTATGCCTGTCATATACGCCCTTGAAGCTGCGTCCGCTGCCGATGGGCCAGTTTATGGGACAGGTGTGTATGCCCAGAACTGATTCGATGTCCTCCATGAGGTCGAAGGGGTCGAGAGCATCACGGTCGAGTTTATTTATAAAGGTAAAAATAGGTATATGTCGCATGACACAGACCTTAAAAAGTTTTATCGTCTGGGCCTCGACGCCCTTGGAGGCATCAATGACCATAACAGCCGAATCAGCGGCCATGAGCGTTCGGTAGGTATCCTCGGAAAAGTCCTGGTGGCCCGGGGTATCAAGGATATTTATACAGAATCCCCTGTAGTTGAACTGCATGACGGAGGAAGTGACAGAGATACCTCTTTCTTTTTCTATCTCCATCCAGTCGGAGACGGCATGCTTTGCCGTGTGCTTGCCTTTGACGGATCCTGCGAGATTTATAGCGCCCCCGTACAGCAGGAATTTCTCCGTGAGGGTGGTCTTGCCCGCATCCGGATGCGAGATAATCGCAAAGGTCCGGCGCCTTTTTATTTCCTTGTTCAGATCAGCCATCGTACAGCCTCCGTATATGCAAACTTTTCCGCGGTAAACATCTGACATTTTAGCGTGAACGCCTGTGTTTGTCAAGGATTATGATCATCAGCGCAGATCCTTTATCAAAACCGCCGCTTATTTGACCATCTGTCCCGAAAAACTTGCAAAATTGCGTATAATACGTTAATATTGCTTAAGAGATAGTTATGCACATATGGAAGGAGGATTTAATGAAGCGGGTTGCGATCATTACTGACAGCAACAGCGGGATCACGCAGAATGAAGGTGCGATGCTCGGAGTAAGTGTTCTTCCGATGCCGTTTAATATAGATGGTAAAGAGTATTATGAAGACGTAAATCTTACCCAGGAACAGTTTTACAAAAAGCTGGCTGCCGGATCGGAAGTTTCCACCTCTCAGCCGTCGCCCGCCGATGTCACAGAATTTTGGGATAATATTTTGAAGGATCATGATGAAGCGGTGTATATTCCGATGTCCAGCGGTCTGAGCGGATCATGTGCTACAGCCATGATGCTGTCGGAGGATTATGACGGCAGGGTAGCCGTCGTTGATAATCAGAGAATATCGGTAACGCAGCGCGAATCTGTCCTGGAAGCTATAGAACTGGCAAAAGCCGGTAAGGATGCTGCCGGTATTAAGAATATCCTTGAGAAAGAGAAATTTGATTCAAGTATATATATTATGGTAGATACTCTTCAATATCTTAAGAAAGGAGGACGCATCACTCCTGCAGCTGCAGCCCTGGGCACACTGCTTAAGCTTAAGCCGGTACTGCAGATACAGGGAGAAAAACTTGATGCCTACGCCAAGGCAAGAACGATCAGGCACGCTAAGAACATTATGATCACGGCGATCCGCAGAGATATGGCCGGGAAGTTTGATCATCCGCTCTCTGAGAGCGAGGTTCTTATTGCGGCGTCCTATTCTCCGGGCGCAGATGAAAATGAATGGCTCTCCGAGATACAGGAAGTATTTCCGGACAATGATATCTATATGGTACCTCTGCCTCTGAGCATAGCCTGCCATATCGGGCCTGGCGCGCTTGCCGTGACGGTATCTGAAAAACATAAAATGTAAGGATCATTTACAGGAGGAGAACTATGAAAAGGAAACTGATAGCTGTTATAGCTGTGTTTATGCTGGCTGTGGGAATGCTGGCTGGCTGCAGCGGCAGCAAGGAAGTCACTGCCAAGTCACTGCTTGAGGAAGTGCAGAGCAACGTAGACAAGAAGAAGTCTCTGGAATCCAAGATGACTCTCAGTATGGAGATGTCAGGAGACAGCCTTAAGGATTACGGCGGCTCGATGACTGTCACCATGGATATGGACGTTCAGACTACGACGGATCCTGTTGCCAATTATATGAGCGGCAAGATGGGAGTACTCGGCGTCAATATGGATATGCAGGTATACACTGTAGTCGAGGATAAGAAGATCTGCAATTATATCAATATGATGAATCAGTGGATGGTCCAGAAGTATGACTACAATGCGGATGACGTGAACAAGATAGACGCAGCCGGAAAGGATCTCCTGAAGAATTCAGATTCACTCACTCTGGCTAAGGATACAAAGGATGTCGACGGCAAACAGGCATATATAATCACCGGAACGCTTACCGGAGACGCGATACAGGATCTGCTGGAATCAGCGTCGAGCACCATGGGGACCATGCTCGGCAGCAGCAGCGATATTGACCTCTCAAAGATGTCTGTAGACATCGAGTACGCTGTCAGCAAGGATGACAAGCTGCCGCTGTATACCAACCTTACCTTCAAGGGCATGGACAGCCTTACCGGCGAAACAGATGTCACCGTAGGCAATTTTACGATGAAAATGACGTATACGGGATTTGATACAGTCGATAAGATCACCGTTCCCCAGGAAGCTATAGATAATGCAACTGACATAACTTCCTCGCTCGGGACAGGGACGACGGATACCTCCGCTGCGGCAGAGACTTCGTCAGATGCCGGTGTATCCGAGACTGCGGCATCTGAGACAGCAGCTGCCAAGTAGGCCCCGGCGGCAGACAGAACATTAGTTTTTCAAGAATAGGACACCTTCTGTTCACATAAATGGTTTATATTGTAAAAAGTGTTTACAAAACCAGTTCGGCAGTCTGCACGATGTGCGGGCAGATGATCCGATCAATATGTGGACAGGAGGTCTTTATTTTGAAAAAAAGAAAGTTATGCGGAGTGCTTATCACTGCAGCCATGATCATGGCACTCGGCCTTGGCGGATGCCAGGGAAGCAGCAGCACGTCTTCGGCCAGCACGGCGGAATCTTCCACAGTCACTACCGTAGGATCAGGAGACAATACGCTCTCCACAGACAGCAGCGGTCTGACTCTTAAAAATACAACTGTCAACGGCTCAGTTACGAGCGTAAACGGTGATACCATAGAACTCAGCGTTATGCAGGGCGGCCCCGGCGGTCAGGGCGGAGCTCCTTCAGGCAATGCACCCTCAGGCGGAGCACCGGCTGGTGAGACAGGAACGGCAGGCAGCTCCTCCACAGCGAGCGGAACGAGCGGCACGTCCTCCTCAGTGAGCGGAACGAGCGGCAGCTCCTCCACAGCGAGCGGAACGACCAGCGGCACGTCCTCCTCGGCCAGCGCATCGAACAGCGCTTCTTCATCGTCGAACGCTTCCGCATCCGGCAGCAGCAACGCGGCTCCGCCTGCAAACAGCAGCGGCCAGGCTCCTTCCGGAAGCAGCGGCTCAGCTCCTTCAAAACCGGACGGTGAGACGGGCGATGCCTCGTCCCAGGGCGGTCAGCCGGGCGGACAGGCAGCAACTGTCACACTGGTGCTGGGGGACACCTCAGTGCTGAAGGATTCCGACGGCAACAATGCCTCGCTCAGCGACATTGCCAAAGGGAAAATGCTTGCCATAACTACTGATGAATCCGGAAATATTACCGCTGTGGTTGTTTCGGATGCCTCAGCCCAGGGCGGTCAGCCAGGCAGCGCAGGTCAGAGCAGCAGTTCAGCGAGCGGTGCGGCAAATGAGACCGGGTCGGCAGCTGAGACTGATTCCTCAGCCTCTTCAGAGACTACGGCCTCGGAGACAGCTGCGGCCAAGTGATCCGGCAGACAAAACAATAGTTTTTCAGAAATAATACACCTTCTGTTCACATAAATGGTTTATATTGTAAGGAGTTCTTACAAAGCCGGTCGGTGACCTGCGCGCAGTGCAGGCAGATGATCCGACCTATATGTGGACAGGAGGTCTTTTGCTTTGAAAAAAAGAAAGTTTTGCGGAGTGCTTATCACGGCAGCCATGATCATGGCTCTCGGCCTTGGCGGATGCCAGGGAAGCAGCAGCGCGTCTTCAGGCAGCACAGCGGAATCTTCCACTGTATCTACTGTGGGTTCAGGCGGGAATACGCTTTCCACAGACAGCAGTGATCTGACTCTTAAAAATACAACTGTCAGCGGCTCGGTTACGAGTATAAACGGTGACACCATAGAGCTCAGCGTTATGCAGGGCGGCCCCGGCGGTCAGGGCGGAGCACCCTCAGGCGGAGCACCTTCGGGCGGATCGTCATCCTCAGCCGGCGGATCGTCGTCCTCAGCGGGCGGATCGTCATCCTCAGCAGGCGGGACAGGCAGCAGCTCGTCCGCGGCAGGCGCAACTAGCAGCAGCTCATCCTCAGCAAGCGGGACGGGCAGCAGCTCAGCCTCAGCCGGCTCTTCAGGCAGCGCGTCATCCACAGCGAACGCGTCTGCGTCCGGCGGGACTTCCGCTCAGGGACAGTCTGCATCCGGCAGCAGCAACGCTGCTCCGCCTGCGAACAGCAGCGGCCAGGCTCCCTCCGGAAATGGCGGCACACCTCCGTCTAAACCGGACGGCGAGAGTTCGGCGAACGGCGAGACGGGAGATGCTTCGTCCCAGGGCGGTCAGCCGGGCGGCCAGTCGTCAACTGCCACGCTGGTGCTGGGCGACACCTCGGTGCTGAAAGATTCTTCCGGCAGCAGCGCGTCACTCAGTGATATCACCAAAGGGAAGATGCTTGCCATAACTACGGATGAATCAGGCAATATTACCAAGGTGGTCGTGTCTGATGCTTCGTCCCAGGGCGGCCAAGGCGGCGGCGGCGGTCAGAGCAGCGCAGTTGAAAGCTATAATTCAGCTACTGATGTGACAAAGGATACCGAGTCGTCAGGCAAGACATATTCTTCCACCGGCACAGATGAAAACGCAGTCCTCGTTGAGAACGGGGCGAAGGCCAAGCTGAAGGATGCCACGATCACCAGGACTTCCGATGCCAGCACCGGCGGTGACAATTCCAGCTTTTACGGAGTCGGCGCAGCAGTGCTGACCACTGACGGGACTTCATATATCAACGGCGGCACCATCACCACCAATGCCAAAGGCGGCGCGGGAGCATTCTCATACGGTGACGGCGTAACATACATCCAGAATACCAAGATAAACACTACGCAGGATACATCGGGCGGCATCCATGTAGCCGGCGGCGGAAAGCTTTACGCGTGGAATGTCACGGCTGAGACCAAGGGAGAATCATCCGCCGCGATAAGAAGCGACCGCGGCGGCGGCACGATGGTAGTCGACGGCGGCAGCTATACTTCGAACGGAACGGGTTCGCCGGCCATTTATTCCACTGCTGATATCACGGCAAACGCGGCCAAGCTGACGGCGAACGGTTCGGAAGCTGCCTGCATCGAGGGCCTTAACACGATAAGGCTTTTCAACTGTGATCTTTCCGGAAATATGAGCGATGACAACGACCAGAACGACTGTACCTGGAACGTCATAGTCTACCAGAGCATGTCAGGCGATTCCAAAGAAGGCAACGGGACTTTCTCGATGACTGACGGGACACTTAAAGCCAACAACGGAGGCATGTTCTATACCACCAATACACAGTCCACGTTCTATCTCTCAGATGTTGATATAACTTATGCGGCTGACAATGATTTCTTCCTCAAATGCACGGGCAACTCGAATGCCAGAGGCTGGGGAAGTTCAGGAAGCAACGGCGCGGACTGCAGCTTTACTGCGGACAACCAGAAGATGGAAGGCGACATCATCTACGACAGCATCAGCCAGCTTGACTTTTATATGGAGAACGGCAGCACGCTGAAGGGCGCGGTAGTCGATGATGAGTCAAATGCAGGCAGCGGCGGCGACGGATATTGTAAGCTTTACATAGACAGCTCGTCTACATGGACAGTGACAGCGGACAGCACGCTGACAGAGCTCGACAATGCTGGAACTATCGTTGACAGCAATGGCAAGACAGTTTCCATAGTCGGCACCGACGGGAAAAGCTATGTAAAGGGTGACAGCGATCTTACCATCACGGTATCCAAGTACAGTACGAAGGCTGATATGTCCGGTGCGACAGCAGCGGATTCATATGATAATTACTCTGTAGATAACCCGATGTAAGACTGGATGATCTAAACAGCGAAAAAGACGCGGCAGGCAGCAGGCTGTCTGCCGCGTCTTTTTGCGTGTCTGACTGCGGCCGGGAAAGGAATTTTGCAGTTTTCAGTATTTATCGGGCAGACGGCGCCTATTATTTATTGAAAATAGTTAAATATCTCTTCCATTTTAAGCTATGTTTTGGTAAAATATAACTATAGATTGTTCGAAAATCAATACATAATAAGGGGGTATTTTATAATGGGAAAGGAAATGGTTGCAATGCTCCTGGCAGGAGGTCAGGGCTCGCGTCTGTATGTTCTTACTCAGAAGCTGGCCAAGCCTGCGGTTCCATTTGGAGGAAAGTACCGTATTATCGATTTTCCCCTGTCAAACTGCGTTAATTCAGGCATAGACACGGTCGGCATACTCACACAGTACCAGCCGCTTGTCCTGAACGAGTATATAGGCAACGGACAGCCCTGGGATCTCGACCGCCTTTACGGAGGTGTGCATATCCTGCCTCCTTATCAGAAAGCTTCAGGGTCTGACTGGTACAAGGGAACGGCGAACGCCATCTACCAGAACCTTGGATTTATTGAGCGCTATGATCCGGAGTATGTGATCATACTGTCAGGAGACCAGATATGCAAACAGGATTACAGTGATTTTCTGAATTTCCATAAGAAGAAGAACGCTGAGTTCACTGTCGCCGTCATGGAGGTACCGTGGGAGGAGGCTCCGCGTTTCGGTCTCATGGTGGCTGACGAGGATGACAGGATCACCCAGTTCCAGGAGAAGCCCAAGGAACCGAAGTCCAATCTGGCGTCCATGGGCATATACATTTTCAACTGGGACATACTTAAAAAATATCTTATCGAGGATGAGGCTGATGAGGATTCCGAGAATGATTTCGGCAATAACATCATCCCCAACCTGCTGCGCGATGAGCGGAGGATGTACGCCTACCATTTCAAGGGCTACTGGAAGGACGTAGGCACGATCAGCTCTCTGTGGGAAGCGAACATGGAGGTGCTTGAGCCTGAGAAGAGCGGTATCGATCTCTTCGATGAAAACTGGAAGATATACAGCAGGAACAGCGGTCTCCCCGGACACAAGATCAATTCGGGAGCCATTGTCAGGGATTCCATGATTACCGATGGCTGCACTATTGACGGCACCGTCGTGCACTCCATATTGTTTGCCGGCGTGACGATCGAGAAAGGCGCTGTGGTCGAGGACGCTGTAGTAATGGGAGGAAGCATTATCAAGGCCGGGGCCAGGGTAAGCCACTGCATAATCGCCGAGAATGTAGTCGTGGGCGAGTCGGCAAGCATAGGCAGGATGCCCGGTGACGGGGAATCCGCCGTGTCGGGAGTCGCCACGATAGGCTCGGGTGTCTACATCGGAGATAACGCGAAGATCGGTCCTGATGCCATGATCAGTGAGAACGTTAAGGATGGTGAGCAGAGATGATCAACACAAGAGCAGATGCAATGTCAGTTATATTCCCGAACAATTATGACAACATGGTACCGGAGCTTTCAGAGATGCGTCTGATGGGGTCTCTGCCGGTGGCAAGCCGTTACCGTATCATAGATTTTTACCTTTCAAGTCTTGTCAACAGCGGCATAGACAGCATCGCGATGCTCACCAGGAGGAATTATCATTCGCTCCTTGACCATATCGGTTCCGGGCGTGAGTGGGATCTGGTGAGGAAGAACGGCGGACTGTCGATCTTTCCGCCCTATGCCGTGAAGAATATCGGCATCTACGAGGGGTGGATCGAAGGACTCGAGAGCATCAGGAGTTTCCTGGAGTCGAAGAAGGAAGAGCTCGTGATCCTTTCAGATGCCTGCATAGTCATGAACTTTGACTATGAGAAGCTCATCCGCTTTCATATTGACAGCGGCGCTGATGTCACGGTGGCCTACACAAGGGAGCCTATGCCGGATGAGGTCATATCAGACGGCGACCCTGAGAAGGGACTTTTCTACACCCTTGATCTTGACGGCACCAGAGTGACGAATATTGACATAAACCCCAGGCGCAAGGGGATACAGAATCTTTCGATGAATATATATGTCGTGAGGAGAAAATGGCTGGTAGACATCGTTGAGAAGACTTTCCTGCGCGGCGGGGTGTACCTGGTCAGGGATATACTTATACCTATGATCAAGGAACTGAATATACAGGGCTATGAATACACAGGCTATACATCGAGGATCACCGATATCAAGCAGTATTACCGGCAGAACATGAGGCTGCTGGAGGGAGACAATCTTTCCCAGCTGTTTTCCGGCAATCCCATATACACTAAGATCCGTGATGATAACCCGACCCGTTATACGGGTGATTCCAGCGCAAGCAACGTGATGGTGGCTGATGGCTGCATAATCGAGGGCGACATCGAGAACTGCGTGCTTTTCAGGGGCGTCAGGGTGAAGAAGGGCGCCAGGGTGCGCAACAGCATAATCATGCAGGATACCGTCATCGAGGAGAAGGCCGACATCGACTGCGTGATCACCGACAAGAGGGTGACTGTTTCGGCGGGGACCAGGCTCAGGGGATCTGAATCGTTCCCCATCTATATATCCAAGGGCCATAAGGTCTGACGAAAAAGCTTTTACAAAAATTTACATTTTTGGGTTGATATTCATTTTCGAATGTGATATTCTTTAAAAACAGGACAAAGACGTCTTAAAAGGCGTACTTTGTCCTTTTTTTATGCTTATTTGAGCGGTCTCCCTGCGGCGTGCTGGCTGTCAGCATTCGCGGGAGTCTGCAGCAGCCTGCCAGGGCCGGCAGGTGCCGGGCGCGGACATTCAGCCGCCGGAGTATTAGAGAAGGATAGTGATTGATTATGCAGGAACAAAAGAAAACGACTTTATATGACCCGTCTTTTGAACATGATGCCTGTGGTATCGGTGCTGTTGTAAGCATCAAGGGGATCAAGACCAACAAGACGGTCCGCAATGCCCTCACGATCGTCGAGACACTTGAGCATCGTGCCGGCAAGGACGCAGAAGGCAAGACTGGCGACGGAGTCGGCATCATGCTCCAGATATCTCATCGCTTTTTTAAGAAAGTGACGGAGCCACTGGGATTTGACATCGGTGATGAAAGGGAATACGGCATCGCGATGTTTTTCTTTTCTCAGGATGAACTGAAGAGGAACCAGGCCAAGAAAATGTTTGAGATCATCGTTTCCAAGGAGGGTATTCCTTTTCTTGGCTGGCGTGATGTGCCCGTGAAGGAGGACATACTGGGGCAGAAGGCTCTCGACAAGATGCCTTTTATCGCGCAGGGGTTTGTGAGAAAACCCTTTGACGTTGAGAAGGGCCTTGATTTCGACAGAAAGCTCTATGTCGCCAGAAAGATATTTGAGCAGAGCAATGATGACACATATGTGTGCTCATTTTCCAGCAGGACTATCGTTTATAAAGGAATGTTTCTCGTCAGCCAGCTGAGGGGATTTTTTGACGATCTCAGAGATCCGGATTACGAGAGCGCCATAGCGGTCGTCCACTCACGTTTCAGCACCAACACGACGCCCAGCTGGATGCGAGCTCATCCCAACCGCCTTACCGTCCACAACGGCGAGATCAACACTATCCGCGGCAATACAGACATGATGCTGGCGCGCGAGGAGACAATGTCTTCCCACGTCTTAAAGGACGATATGGTAAAGGTCCTTCCTGTGATCAATACCAGTGGCTCGGATTCCGCGAGACTTGACAATACCCTGGAATTTCTCATGATGAGCGGCATGCCGCTCCCGAAAGCTGTCATGCTCACGATACCGGAGCCCTGGCAGAACGATCACAGCATGAGCCAGAGCAAGAGAGATTTTTACCAGTACTACGCGACTATGCTTGAACCCTGGGACGGCCCGGCTTCCATAGTATTTTCTGACGGCGATCTGCTCGGCGCGGTGCTTGACCGCAACGGGCTGCGGCCTTCGAGATATTATGTCACGGACGACGATTACCTGATACTTTCCTCTGAGGTGGGCGCGCTTCCCATCCCGCAGGAACATATAGTCCTTAAGGACCGCCTGCGCCCGGGCAAAATGCTGCTGGCGGATACGGTCAGCGGCCGTCTTATCTCCGATGACGAACTCAAGGAGCAGTACGCCCAGAGCGAGCCGTACGGCGAGTGGGTAGACGCCAATCTCTGCCACCTCAAGGATATCAGGATACCGAATGAGAGGGTGCCTGAATATACAAGAGATGAGCGCGTGCGTCTGCAGAAGGCCTTCGGCTACACCTATGAGGAGCTGAAGGATATCATCCTGCCGATGGCCAGGGATGAGAAGGAACCGATAGCGGCCATGGGCGTCGACACCCCGCTTTCACTGCTCAGCGATAACGTGAAGCCGCTGTTCTCATTTTTCAAGCAGATGTTCGCCCAGGTCACGAATCCTCCCATAGACGCGATACGTGAGGAGATAATTACCGCGACCACGGTCTACATAGGCCAGAGCGGCAATCTTCTTGAGGAGGCGCCGGAGAACTGCCGCATGCTCGAGATCCACAATCCGATACTCACGAATACTGATCTGCTGAAGATCAAAAATATGAAGATAAAGGGCTTCAAGGTGGCAGTCATCCCTATCACCTATTATGTGAATACGCGCCTTGACCGCGCCATTGAGCATATGTTCGTGGAGACCGACAGGGCTTACAGGGACGGCGCGAATATACTTATACTCTCGGACAGAGGCGTTGACGAAAATCATGTGGCGATACCCTCGCTGCTGGCGGTCTCAGCCCTGCAGCATTATCTTGTCCGCACCAAGAAAAGGACAGCGGTCTCCATGATACTGGAGAGCGCGGAGCCCAGGGAAGTGCATCATTTTGCCACCCTGATAGGCTACGGCGCCTGCGCTGTCAATCCCTACATGGCTCACGAATCAATTCGCGAGCTGATAGATCTCCATATGCTGGACAAGGATTACTACGCGGCTGTTGATGACTACAATATGTCGGTGCTCAACGGCATCGTGAGGATAGCCTCCAAAATGGGCATCTCCACCATTCAGTCATACCTCGGCTCACAGATATTCGAGGCGATAGGCATCAGCAAGGAAGTCATCGACAAATATTTTACAGGAACCGTGAGCCGCATCGGCGGCATAACGATCAGCGATATCGAGAAGGCTGTCGACAAGATGCATATGCGGGCCTTTGACCCGCTGGGCATGGACGTCGATATGTCGCTCAACAGTGTAGGCGATCACAAGATGCGCAGCCACAAGGAGGAGCATCTCTACAATCCGAACACTATCTACCTGCTCCAGCAGTCCACGCGGACGGGAAATTACGAGATGTTCAGACAGTATTCGGATACCATCGACGATGACAGAAAGCTGATGAACCTCAGGAGTCTTATGAGATTCAGGTTCCCGGAGGACGGCGGAGTACCGCTGGATGAAGTCGAGAGCGTAGATGATATCGTGACAAGATTCAAGACCGGCGCCATGTCTTACGGCTCAATCTCCCAGGAGGCGCATGAAGCCCTGGCCATCGCTATGAATACTATCCACGGCAGATCTAATACAGGCGAGGGCGGCGAGAGCATAGAGAGGCTCGCTGCCGGCAGGGATGGTCTCAACAGATGCTCAGCTATCAAGCAGGTCGCATCGGGACGCTTCGGAGTCACATCCAGATATCTTACGAGCGCAGGCGAGATACAGATAAAGATGGCCCAGGGCGCGAAACCCGGTGAGGGCGGACATCTTCCCGGCGGGAAGGTATATCCCTGGATAGCGAAGACCAGGCTTTCCACACCCGGCGTCGCTCTGATATCGCCGCCGCCGCACCATGATATCTATTCTATAGAAGATCTGGAGCAGCTGATCTACGATCTGAAAAATGCCAACCGCAGGGCGAGGATCTCCGTAAAGCTTGTCTCTGAGGCAGGCGTGGGGACGATCGCGGCCGGTGTGGCGAAAGCCGGCGCGCAGGTAATACTGATCTCCGGCTATGACGGCGGCACAGGCGCTGCCCCGATGGCCTCCATTCACAACGCGGGACTTCCCTGGGAACTGGGAGTGGCGGAGACTCATCAGACTCTGATGATGAACGGCCTGCGCTCGAAGGTCAGGATCGAGACAGACGGAAAGCTTATGACCGGCAAGGATGTCGCCATGGCAGCGATACTGGGCGCCGAGGAATTCGGATTTGCGACGGCTCCGCTCGTGACGCTCGGCTGTGTCATGATGCGCGTCTGCAATCTGGACACCTGCCCCATGGGCATTGCCACCCAGAACCCTGAGCTCAGGAAGAGATTCACAGGCAAGCCTGAGTATGTGATCAACTTCATGCGTTTTATAGCGCAGGAGCTGCGCGAGATAATGGCCCGCCTCGGCGTCAGGAAGCTTGACGAGCTGGTCGGCAGGACCGACCTTATCGCCATGCGCGACGACATCGATCCGGCGCTGTACGGCAAGCTCGATCTGTCAGCCATCCTGAATAACCCCTACATCGACGAAAAGAAGCATCTTTTCATGAAGGAAGACATCTATGATTTCAGGCTCGGGAAAACGATCGATGAGAGCATACTGCTGAAGGAGTTCAAGTCAGCTCTCAGCAGCGGCAGGAAAAAGACGGTCGAGATAAATGTCGCCAACACTGACAGGACAGTCGGCACCATACTTGGCTCAGAGATAACCATGAAGTACCCGGACGGTCTTCCGGACGATACATTTACGGTCAGATGCAAGGGCAGCGGCGGACAGAGCTTCGGCGCATTCATCCCGCGGGGCCTGACGATGTCGCTGCAGGGCGACAGCAACGATTATTTCGGCAAGGGCCTCTCCGGCGGCAGGCTTATCCTTTACCCGCCTGAAAATATCAGTTTTGACCCGGCTGAAAATATCATTGTCGGCAACGTGGCGCTCTACGGCGCGACCAGCGGCAAGGCGTTCATAAGCGGCGTGGCCGGCGAGCGTTTCTGCGTCCGCAATTCAGGAGCCAGCGCGGTGGTCGAGGGCGTAGGAGACCACGGATGCGAGTATATGACAGGCGGGACCGTGGTAGTGCTCGGAAGGACAGGCAAGAACTTCGCGGCCGGCATGAGCGGCGGTGTGGCCTATGTCCTTGATGAGAACAGCGACCTTTACCTGCGCATAAACAAAGAACTCATACTGTTCGAGACGGTCAGCTCTATTAAGGACGTGGCAGAGCTGCGCGCGCTGATACAGGAGCACGCGGACTGCACTTCCTCGGCGATCGCCCGCAGGGTACTTGACAATTTTGCGTATTACGTGCCCAGATTCAAAAAGATAATACCGCGCGATTACAGCAATATGCAGAATGCCATTGCTCACATGGAGGCAAAGGGATTTACGTATGAGCAGGCCCAGATAGAAGCATTCTACGCGATGAAGAAAGCAAAAGCGTGAGGAGGGACGGAAAATGGGAAAACCGACGGGATTTTTGGATTATGAGAGAGAGAACGGCAAGGTGATACCTCCGGAGCAGAGGATAGTCAATTTCAACGAATTTCATGTCCCTCTCAGCAGCGAGCTGCAGAAGGAGCAGGGCGCCAGATGCATGGAGTGCGGCGTTCCGTTCTGTCAGTCAGGGATGATGATAGGCGGCATGGCCTCAGGCTGTCCGCTGAACAATCTGGTCCCCGAGTGGAACGACCTGCTGTATCACGGCAACTGGGGCGAGGCAGTGAACCGTCTGCTGAAGACCAACAGCTTTCCGGAGTTTACCTCCAGAGTCTGCCCGGCCCTGTGCGAGGCAGCCTGCACCTGCGGTCTTAACGGCGACCCCGTCTCGACGAAGGAAAATGAACATGCGATCGTCGAGTACGGTTTTGAGAAGGGCCTGATCGGACCCCGGCCGCCCAGGGTGCGCACCGGCAAGAAGATCGCGGTCATAGGCTCGGGCCCGTCCGGGCTGGCGGCGGCCGACCGCCTGAACCGGCGCGGCCACAGCGTGACTGTGTTTGAGAGGCATGACAGGATAGGCGGACTGCTGATGTACGGCATCCCCAACATGAAGCTGGACAAGAGGATAGTTGAGAGACGCATAAAGCTGATGACTGACGAGGGCGTGAAATTCGTCACTGACGCCGATATCGGGAAAGATCCCGCTGAGGGAGGGATAGCGGCTGAATCGCTGATGAAGGATTTCGACAGCGTGATCCTGGCCTGCGGTGCCGCCAATCCCCGTGATATCAGCGCGCCCGGCAGAGACGCGAAGGGCATATACTATGCCGTGGATTTCCTGTCGCATGTCACGAAAAAGCTTCTGGACACCGGATCCGCGCTCACGCAGGAAAGCTTTGATTCAGGATTTCTGGCGGGAGACCACATAAGTGTCAGGGACAAAAACGTGATTGTTATCGGCGGCGGCGACACGGGAAATGACTGCGTCGGCACTTCCATCAGGCTCGGCGCCAAAAGCGTCACCCAGCTGGAGATGATGCCGAAGGCACCTGACAGCAGGGCTGCCGACAATCCGTGGCCGATGTGGCCGAAGATCTGCAAGACGGATTACGGCCAGGAAGAGGCTATCGCGCTATTCGGCCAGGATCCGCGTATCTACGAGACGACGGTCAAAAACTTTATTTCTGAAGATGACGGGAATCTGTGTGCCGCGGAGACGGTGAAGCTTTCCTGGGAAAAGGATCCCGGCAGCGGGCGCATGAATATGAGGATGATAGAGGGATCGGAGCAGATCATCCCTGCGGACCTCGTGCTCATAGCCGCCGGATTCCTGGGCGCGCAGAGCTATGTCGCCGACGCGTTCGGCGTCGAGCTGAGTCCCAGAACAACGGTGAAGACCGAGCCTGAGCGCTACGCGACGAACGTCCCGGGGGTCTACACCGCGGGTGATATGCACAGGGGTCAGTCCCTTGTCGTATGGGCGATACATGAGGGGCGCGAATGCGCCAAAGATGTAGACACGAAACTGATGGGCTACAGCAACCTGTAACATGGCGGGCTGTATTTCGCAGTATGCCTTTTTGTGAGGCACAGAGCGGGGTACAGCCTGCTTTATTTATAAAATCCGATTTATGTATTATTTTATAAAAATTTAATTTTCGGGTTGTGCAATTGCATTTTTGCTGTTAGAATATATTAGGTCAACTGCACGGTGCAGTTACAATTGTATTTAGGGAGGTTTTTGTATGAACAGCTTGATGTTTGTGGCGGTGGCTGCAGGAATTATTGCTGTACTTTACGCAGCTTATCTCGCTGCAAAGGTCAGCAGAGCTCCTGAGGGCACAGACAGGATGAAGGAGATATCCTCGGCTATTGCTGAAGGTGCCAGGGCATTCCTTTTCTCGGAGTACAAGATACTGGCTATCTTCATAGTAGTGCTTTTTGTGATACTCTGTATCATCAGGAACCCTGCTACGGCGATATGTTTCGTCTTTGGAGCAATTCTTTCGATACTTGCCGGATTCTGCGGCATGACAGTTGCTACCAAGGCTAACGTACGTACGACAAATGCTGCCATGACTGGCGGCATGGCCAGCGCTCTTTCGATCGCATTTTCAGGCGGCGCAGTCATGGGTATGTGCGTGGCAGGCTTCGGTCTCTTCGGAGCCAGCATTATCTACGGTATAACCGGGAATGCAGACATTCTTTTCGGATTCAGCCTGGGAGCTTCCTCGATAGCTCTTTTTGCCCGTGTCGGCGGCGGTATCTATACCAAGGCTGCTGATGTAGGCGCTGACCTTGTAGGCAAGATCGAGGCAGGCATCCCTGAGGACGACCCCAGGAACCCCGCCGTTATCGCTGATAACGTAGGCGATAACGTAGGCGATGTCGCAGGTATGGGCGCTGACCTTTTCGAATCATATGTCGGCTCTCTTATCTCAGCTATTTCACTTGGTATCGCCACAGCAGGCGGCGATATGGATCTCGCTAAATCACAGGCGATCTTCCCGGCACTTCTCTCAGCGCTGGGCATCATCGCCGCTATCGTAGGTACTTTCCTTGTCAAGACAAAGGAAGGCGGCAACCCGCAGAAGGCCCTCAACCGTGGTTCATATACAGCAGCTGTCGTTGTTGTCATCGGAGCTATAGCCCTGAGTATGGGATATCTCCATAAGCCCGGCCCGGCTATCGCTATCATCGCCGGCCTTGTTGTAGGTCTTGTCATCGGCATAGTCACCGAGGTATATACGTCAGCAGATTACGGCTCAGTAAAGAAGATCGCGGACCAGTCAGAGACAGGCTCCGCTACGACCATCATCTCAGGTCTGGCAGTAGGCATGCAGTCAACTGCTATCCCGATCATCCTTATCTGCGTAGGCATTTTCCTCGCTTATAATTCATGCGGACTTTACGGCATCGCTCTTGCCGCAGTCGGTATGCTTTCAACTACAGGTATCACTGTTGCCGTTGACGCTTACGGCCCTATCGCTGATAACGCCGGCGGTATCGCTGAGATGTCCGGACTCGATGAGTCCGTGCGTGATATCACAGATTCACTTGACGCAGTAGGCAACACGACTGCAGCCATGGGCAAAGGATTTGCCATTGGTTCCGCAGCTCTGACAGCCATGGCTCTGTTCATGACTTATGCTGACGCGGTTAATCTTAAATCTATAGATATCCTTAACCATACGACTATCGTAGGTCTTATGATCGGCGGTATGCTTCCTTTCCTCTTCACAGCATTTACCATGGAATCAGTTTCCAAGGCTGCTTACAAGATGATCGAGGAAGTAAGACGTCAGTTCCATGCAGACCCCGGTATCCTTGCGGGGACATCCAAGCCTGACTATAAGGAATGCGTAGCTATCTCAACGCAGGCAGCGCTTCACGAGATGATCGTTCCCGGATGTATGGCAGTTGTAGCTCCCATCATCGTAGGTTTCCTCTTCGGCCCTGAGGCAGTCGGCGGCCTGCTCGCAGGCTCACTGGTAACAGGTGTGCTGATGGCTATATTCATGGCTAACGCGGGCGGTGCCTGGGACAATGCCAAGAAATACATTGAGAACGGCAATCATGGCGGCAAGGGCAGCCCTGCCCACAAGGCTGCGATCGTCGGCGATACTGTAGGTGATCCTTTCAAGGATACTTCAGGTCCTTCGATCAACATCCTTATCAAGCTTATGACTATCGTAGCTCTTGTATTCTATGCATGCTTCATCGGAGTACTTGTATAGTAAAAGAGCTGATCAATAAAGATGCTGACTTCCCGGTAATTGAGCATGTCTGAATTATCGGGAAGTTTTCTGGTTTTCCGGAAAAGTACCGTACAGGCGGCGGCCTTCCGGCCTGACAGGAGCGGATATTTTGAAAAAAGATGTTTTATTCAGGATGGAGAGACCGGATCTTCTGAAGGCCGGTGACCGGGCGGAGATGACCGAGTCGAAAATGAATACTCTGTCCGGGACAGTGTATTATTACACTATCGAGCCGGCTCTGGCGATGAGCGACAATATTCCGGCGGCTCAGAGGCTTACAAGCCTTGACGCGCTGATAAAAGAGGTAAAATATGAGAACAGTGTGTACACTGTAGTTGCCGAGTGTGAGGTTACAGATGACAGATGAAATATTTGCGGATTTAAGAGAGCAGAAGGACGTCAGACAGAATCTGATAAAACTGAGGCAGATGATAAAGGATGACGCGGACGGGAGCATCAGGGCAGGGATAGACGGCGGGCGGAAGGATATACTTGTAGATCTGCTCAGCGATGATGACGCCAAAACGCGCAGGAACGCTGCCCTGATACTCGGCGAGCTGGGTGATGACAGCATGCTGGGTATCCTGATGTATGCCTACACTCATGAGGAGAAGCTGTTCATACGCAGCGATTACCTCACTGCCGTCGGCAGACTTGACTATAAGCCTGTGCTGGGCGAGCTGGAGGAAAGACTGAAGGCCATAGAAAATACGCAGCTCAATGAGGAGAACAGGAAGCACCTGGCCGCTGAGGCAAAACAGCTCAGGGACCTGATACTGAAGGCCAGACCGCCGGCAAAGCACAAATTTACCGGCTTCAGCAGGCTGAGCGACATGATACTCGTGGTAAGTCCGGGCATGGAGCAGCTGACTGCTGACGAGATCCCGGAGGATTGCTGCGAGGACATAAAGTCCGGCAGCGGAGCTGTGTTCGTGCGGACTGACAGGCCCGGCGAGATCATGAAGATAAGGACAGTGAAGAGCTTTCTCTTCCGGTTCTGTGCCAACCCGCTGAAGTCAGGAGACCCGGAGAAGATGGCCGACGAGATGGCGGATGCCGGTCTTGCGGAGTACATCATCAGGCGCCACAGCGGGCAGCCTCCCTTTTATTTCCGGATCGACATGCATACGCGTCTTGTCTTAAATGACAAGAGCAGATTTATCGCGAAATTGTCTTCGCGCCTGGAGGAGAGGAGCGGCTACACGCTCCAGAATTCGGCCTCTGATTATGAGATCTCCATACGCATCTCGCAGGACAGATCAGGCAGATACAGCGCGTACCTGGAGCTTGAGGACATTCCTGATCTCAGGTTCGCCTACAGGAAGTACTCTGTCGCCACCTCGACGAATCCTGTCAGGGCGGCTGAGATAGCGGCTGTCGCCGGCGTTTATATGGCTCCGAATGCGGCTGTGCTCGACCCCTTCTGCGGTACCGCGGCGCTCCTGATCGAGCGCGGCAAAAAGCGCCGCGCGAAGTTTATGTACGGAGTCGATATATACGGTGAAGCTGTAAGGCTTGCCCAGAAAAACGCTGAGCGCGCCGGCATGGATATATTTTTTATCAACAAGGACTGCCTGGAATTCAGCCACCGCTATATGTTCGATGAGGTGATCACGGAGCTCCCCGCCGTCACCGAGAGGATGACGAGAAAAGATCTTTCCGAGCTCTGCTACGGCTTCGTGCGCCGGCTGCATGAGTGGACAGCAACCGGCGGCCGCGTTATCGTCTGCACCTCGGAGCCGGAGATACTCCTGGCTGCGGTGAGGAGAAGCAGATATTTAAGACTTGATGAGTCAAGGCAGCTCTCCGGAAAAAGGGGAGATACAGTGATCATCTGCACTGTGCTGTGAGCTGCGGACGTCAGCTGATATATATCTGCGTTTTGACAAAATACTGTAGATTTTATCTCTGTAAAATGCTACAATGAAACAGTATGAATCCGGGCGCTTTGCTTTTAAAATAATACGGCCGCCCGGGGAAAGCAGGGATACGGAATGAATAAAAAGATCATGACACCTGAGGTCGAGAAGCTGTTTCAGGCCATTTTATGCCTTGACAGCGTAGAGGAGTGCTATGCATTTTTCGAGGATATCTGCACGATCAATGAGCTTTTGTCTCTGTCGCAGAGATTCGAAGTCGCCCGCATGCTGAGAGATAAGAAGACATATCTGGAGATCGCCCAGAAGACGGGGGCATCGACAGCGACTATCAGCCGTGTCAACAGGTCGCTGAATTACGGCAATGACGGCTATGATCTCGTATTTTCGCGCATGAAGGCCGGAGAATGATCTGATGAGAAAAGGGAATATTCTTCGTTTTGCAGCAGTACTGTGCCTGTGCATTCTCTGTGTAAATGCCGGCTGCGGAGCCGGCAGATCATCATCGAAGGACAGCGGGGAGACTCTGACAGATGCAGGATCCGAATCAGCTTCCCAGGTGGACATCATCTCCGAAGTGCAGAAGGATGCTCAGGACAAGAGTATCATCTCCAAAGGCCTCACTGATGAGACGATGAAGAGCAAGTATCAGCAGATACTGGACGGGACTGACAGCGGCAGATATTACATCCAGGATATCAACGGCGACGGAGTTCCGGAGCTGATCGTGGGCAGTGCTGCCATGACTGTGTATACATATAAGAACGGCGATATAGCGACTCTCGGGACTATCGAGGGCTTTAATGTATATTATTCAGATAAGTACGGGATACTGGCAGAAAAGACCGGCGACGGCAGGTATGTGCTCAGCTCGTACAGCTGCAGCGGCAGCCTGCTCAACAAGACAGATCTTGTCTCTGCCGGCAGCGCAGATGAGTACAGTGCCAAGGCGGCGGATATACTGAAGGCTTCAAAGGCTCTTACAGGCTTCGACATCAAGGACAGAAGCGTATTCGCCGGATGAACTTAAGGAGGAACTTACTTTATGGCAGACAAGAGATCTGTAAAGAATGATGGGGAGGCGCCAAAGAAGTCATCCGTGGCCAAAGAGGTGATCAGCTGGCTGAAGGCCATAGCCATAGCCGTGGTCATAGCTCTGGCGGTGGATGTTTTCATTATCGCGAACGCCTCTGTGCCATCCGGGTCGATGGAAGACACGATCCCTACCGGCGCCAGGATAATCGGCCTGAGGCTGGATTATCATTTTGAAGATCCCAAACGCGGAGATGTAGCGATATTTAAATATCCTGATGATGAGAGCACGGATTTTGTGAAGCGCATAATCGGCCTTCCGGGCGAGACAGTCGAGATAAAAGACGGCAAGGTCTACATAAACGGGAGCAGCAAGCCGCTCAATGAACCATATCTGAGAGAGACTCCGACAGGCGATTACGGGCCATTCAAGGTCCCCGCAGATTCCTACTTCATGATGGGTGACAACCGTGAGTATTCACATGATTCGCGGTTCTGGAAGAATAAATACGTGAAAAGGAGCAAGCTGATAGCCAAGGTCTATTTCATGTATTTCCCCAGATTCGAGAAACTGACGTTTTCCTACAGCCAATAAAAAACCGCTGCGTTACCAGAGAATGTAACGCAGCGGTTTTTTTGCAGTATGAGCTGTCGGAGACAGATCATCCGCAATTATCAGTCGATCTTGATGCCGCTGAGAAGATCGGAAAGATCAGTAGTAGCCTTGCCTTCTTCCTTGTATGCAAATTCAGGATCGTTAGCCCTGTACCTCTTCGGCGCGGGTGTGTAGCTGTCTGAATCGCCGTTGGCCTGCTTCATGCTGAGCCTGATCTTGCCGTCGTCCTTGCCGATGACCCTGACCTTGACTGTGTCGCCGGCCTTGCAGATCTCGTCGGGTGTTTCGATACGTCTGTTGGCCATCTGTGAGATGTGTACCAGACCTGAGAGACCGTCGTTGAATCTTACAAATACTCCGAACGGAGCGAGACGCTCTACAGTGCCGTCAAATACGTCGCCGACCTTGAGAGCTTCCATCTTTGTCGCTGTCTCGGCTGCAGCCTTCTCTTTCTCAACTGCCTTGCCTGAGAGTACAAGACGTCTCTCCTCGGGCTCAACGGTGATCACCTTGACGTCGATGGTCTTGCCTACCCAGTCCTCAAGCTTCTCGACATATGCTATCGAAAGAAGCGAAGCAGGAATGAATCCGCGCACGCCGTTGACATAAGAAATGACACCGGCCTTGACTGCATCGTTGATCTTAACTGAAAGGATCTCGCCGTCATCCATGGACTGCTTGAAGCCTTCCCATACTGCGGGATCTACCTGTCTGCGGGGCCTGCGGTTCTGCTTCCTGGAAGCGGACGCGTCCTCTGCCTTCGCAGTTGTCTCCTCAGCAGCCTCAGGCTCTGCCTGAACCTCTACCTCGGGTGCAGCCTCAGCAGCGGCTGTATTGTTCTCCGCCTCTGTTGCTGTGGTTTCCAGATCTTTCTCCTCTGTGCTCATAATCAAATCTCCTTACTACAAGTTATTCTCTGCGCACTGTATGCGCACGACAGTGTTCTGATACCGTGCCCCTGCTTCAGCTGGGATCGGAAACATCATCCGCTGCATTCTCAGTCTGGCCGGAAGCAGCCTCTTCTGCAAAATCCGACTCCGTTTCTGCTGCATCAGCCTTCTCGGAGGTCTCTGCGTCATTTGCAGGAGCTTCGGGCTCATCATCAGATTCAGATCCTTTATCGATGTTATCATCAGAATCTTCAAAATCATCATCGAAATCGTCGTCAAAATCCTCAGCCAGATCATCCCGGTCAATTTTATCCCAGATCAGATAAACGACAGCGGCAACACCAGCTGCTACAGCAGTGGCACAAGCTGCCAATTTTAAGAACTTCTTCATTATAGATCACCCTTTCTGTTATGGTATTCCAATACATTCTAACACATAGAATAAAAAATAAAAACAGCTTTTATGGATAATTTTGATAATTTTTACAAAAAAAGGAAAGCTTTATGTCTTAACAGCGTCTTGACATTAAAGTTTATAAATAATACTATTATAATAATCCGCGGGCGAAGGCTGTATTCTTGCCGGACCGCGGGCACACAGATATTACGGAGGTGACATAAAATGGCAGATTATGATGATGAGCAGGCGGTCATATGGACGGATAAAAAGCGTATCCTCGGTATGCCGATCAGCTTTACCAGATATACGGTCGACCGGGAAAGGCTTACCAGGAAGGCCGGCATAATTACCACCACAGTCGATGAGCTCCTGCTTTACAGGGTGCTGGATATCAAGATGACATGCAGCCTCTGGCAGAAGATCTTCAGAGTCGGCACGATCCATATCTATTCAGCGGACAGGACCGACAGCCATCTTGACCTGATAAATATCAAGAGGCCTGATGAAGTCCGCAAAAGGATCAGCAGGATGGTGGAGAAGATCCGGGATGAGAAGCAGCTCACCGGGCGTGAGATGTACGGCATTTCAGGGGTGGAAGGCGCACAGGAGACCGGCGATATCGCACACAGATGACAGGCGGCGGACACGCCGGATCATATAGAGATATTCTGAGAGAGATATAATTGAGTCCAGCGGTGTGATGTCAAGTGAGAAGTCAAATAAAAATGATATATATTTGGCTGTTTCTCAAAAAGCGCAAAACACCTACCTAAGCCCTGTCGACCAAGTCTTTTAAAAATGAGCAGG
>Ga0163159_1000442_pt1 | contig 55282 bp, 39 predicted proteins | sample BioMet9_FD_108702 | JGI IMG/M metagenome (GOLD analysis project Ga0163159, IMG submission 108702) | Microbial communities from bioreactor (seeded with sewage sludge) at Lawrence Berkeley National Lab, California, USA - Biofuel... | ecosystem: Engineered > Bioreactor > Anaerobic > Unclassified ... | reverse complement strand
CCGTGTCTGGATTTCCAGGTACTACCAGAAGGAGGCAGCAAAATAGGGACGGCGGCTTTGAACCGCTGGGGGGATGTGCGCCCCGCTTGCCTTTGGGTCGACTATTGTCTCACATCCCATACGATGGACTATTAAATTACCTGAAGGGAGCTTACGGTAGCACCTGCCAACCCTCTTGACAAAATGCCTGTTGTATATTATGATATTGACATAAAGAATAATCATTATTAATTAGTATGTTCTTTCCCGAAAGGAAGGGTTCATCATGAAAACAATTACAGCATTTTATTTAAATGGCTGCCCATATTGCCGCAATGCCAAAGCGGCCTTACAAGAACTGATCCAGGAACATCCCGCTTATAGTAAAGTGCCAGTGGAATGGTATGAAGAAACAGAGCATCCCGAAGTCGTACAGGGCCACTCCTATTATTATGTACCGTCCCTATTCATGGGCACAGAAAAGCTTTACGAAGCACAGCCTGGACAGACGTATGATGAAATCAAGGGCTATGTCCGCAGTGCCTTGGAAAAAGCGCTGCAATAGCGTCGAAGGGAGGTTGTCACTATGAGAATCGGCGAAGGCGTCATTGAGGAACTCAAAGATGGGGATCTCGCTAAAATCAAGGTTAACAGTGACTATATCTACATGGCCTGCAGTGCCTGCATGGCCGCAGACCACGTATTCATTACGGCGCACAACACCGTAGGCGCCAAAGAAGGGCAAACCGTACGCTATGAAGTAGATGACCAGCATCAGGCCGCAGGCGCATTCGTGTGCTTCATCGTGCCCCTGGCAGCTATGCTCATCCTGGGTCTCCTGTTTTATGAGGCCGGTCTGTCTGCCGGCCATGACAGTTACCTGTTCAGCCTGGTTGGTGCCGTAATCGGTTTCCTCATCAGTCATGCCATCGTAAAGAAATACGACAAGGCGCTGAGCAAAATACAGGATACGAAGGCGACCATTACCGAAATATTATTGTAGTATCTTCTATTACAATCTGAAATAGCACAAAAAAACTCGTATGAGCACGCATCCAATGGCGATGCGACCATACGAGTTTTTTTACTGTATAGACAATATATAATCTATGTTTTCTAATTTATCGGGGAACGTATGCTAATACGCGTACAGGTGAGCCGGAGCCGTCTTTATATTTGACCGGCAGTGCTTCGACGAAACATACGGCAGGAACCTTGTCCAGATTGACGAGTACTTCGATGACGTAGACATCATTGCCCAGCAGTGTCTTATGGGCATCGAAATCAGCATTATCCAACGCATCGATAGACAGTGTATCGGTCCCAGCTACGGAGATGTTCTTGCTGACCAGGTATTCGGCGCCGTCTTTGGATAAGCCGCCCCAATTAGCAACGAAATCACGATGGTTCGGGCAGATGCCGTATTTATCGTCCTGACCGTAGCGGATGAATACGAGGTCGCCCGCTTCGATGGGAACGTGTTTGCTTTCCCAATCCTTGATGATAGCCGCATCACAAATATGTACTTCTTTTCCCAGGAAATGCGGCAGGTCGATGGTCAGCAGGCGCCCATTGAATTTTTTCGGGTCCAGCTTGTCGATGAAATAATGCTTGTCACCTGCAGGAATCATGTGGCCCGGCGAATCCATATGGGTACCGTTGTGTTCGCCCATTTCGATTTTCTTGGAAAATGCACTGTCACCCCAAGACTGATTTTCCCAAACAGAGGCGAAATATCTGGGATGGGTAATCCAGACGGGCATGCCTTCTTCATAAGACCGGGACAAATCGATAATATCGAATTCCTTGACGAGAGCCGCTAATTGTTGTACCTTTTCATTACTCATTTTACATTCTCCTTTCAAACCATGACTTAAAATTCAGCATACCGGATCTGGACGAGTTCGTCCGCCTTGTACTGTTTATAATCATCACATCCCGGAATAAGCTCATCGGCCCGGGCAATGATTTCTTCCGCTGTCAGCAGAGGAAATTCCTTGTGCAGCCACGCTTCGTCAAAACCGACGCTGGCCAGTTCTTCATAGGCGATGGGGATGATGTTGGCAAAATCTATTTCTTTATGGAGATATTTTGCTACGGTCAGTACGGCCGGAGCCTGGCCGATATGCCGTCCCGGCACAAGACCACATTCTAAGGCCTGGATGATGTAGCGGGCCAAGACCGGTTTTTCGCACAAAATGATAGGCAGATGCCGTTTCAGCGTCTTGGACAATTCACCGGAGCCATGAGCCGTTTCACCAGCATGGAACGTACCGCCTGATACGATGCGGCCATATTCTTCGGAAACGCCAAAGGCGATGCCGACGGAAATGATTTCCCCGGCTCGGCCCAAGAGGACATTGCCGCCCCGCATGATTTCAAACTGTCCCAGGATTGGCAGCAGGATTTCTTCCATCGTGACGATGTTCATCATTTCCGTAGCTGCATTGTTGTTGGCGGCTCGGCCGGTAATGGTGACATTGTGGACAGGGATGACTTTTTTGTGATAATCCGGACCCATGAATAATTTCCGATCAGGATATTTTTCCTTCCATACCTTGAGGTGCGGTTCCCGTCGCAGCTCTTCTTCGCCGTAATAGCTCAGGTCCTTCATGTCCATGAAGCCGAACTCTTGGTTGATACGTCCCCGGTCAGAGGCAGCCATATTCGTAATGGCCCCTTCGACGACGAGCCCGTCACTGGTCGTCGTGACAGCATCCATATCGATGAGGTTCAGCCCGGCCGGATCCTGCATGCCCTGTGCTACGATGGTAAACGCCTGATGTGGTTCCAAACCGGCCGCTTTCACATCTTTCGCATCGAGATAGATGATGTTCAGCGGGATGTATTGGCCGTTCAATTTCCCTTCGGGAATCATCCTGTATTTTAATGTTGACATATACATTTCCTCCTATAATTTTAAATACGACGTCTGGATTTTCCAGGCTTTACTGTCCTCCTACTTTCGGCCGTCTGTCTTCTATGTTTTCGGGATCGCAATCGAGCAAATACGCTTCTTCCGTCGGATGCAGGACATTGACGATTTCGAGCACGGCCTTACAGCATTTTCCATTGGAATCGATTCCCTTGACGATGACAGTCTGCATAGTCTCCGGTACGCGGGGAATGACGCGCAATTCCAATTTTTCCACATCATCCCGTTTGGCGATTTCGCCGACGGCATGCTGGATGCGGCCGGATCGCATGCTCTGCATCTTGGCCGAATGGAGATTTTCCAGACCACTGATTTCGATATCTTTCGGCACGGTTCCCCATGTAGCAGCTCGCTTCATCATCTTGATAAATTCTGGCAGCTTCGTGTGTAATAATTTCATATGTATCCTCCCTTACAGTGCACATCCTCAGTTGTAATAGCTCTTCAGCCATATATATGCAACAATCATGCCAACAAAAAAAACGCCTTTTTATGGCGCTTTTTTACTATTCTTCATTCTTGTTTTTAAGAAAATTCCTATTTTTAAGACAATAATTGTCTCAAAAACAGGAATCTCTATTTCATTTATGCTTTAAATCCCATTTGCTGATTTTTCCGTACAAAACCGACCGATGGATACCCAGGATGTGAGCAGCTTCCTGCACATTCCCCTGACAGTCTGCCAATACGTGCCGGATGAAATCCTTCTCAAACTGTTCCCGTCCTTCCCGCAGCGTACCCGTATAACGAGGCGATGCTATGTCAGCAGACATAGCGGTTCCACTGCAGTCCTGATGGCTCACAGGCATATTTACAGCGTTAAAGGCCGCCGTATTTCCCCGCGTTATGACATAACGTTCGATTTCACTGCGCAGTTCCCTGATATTTCCCGGCCAATTATATTCGAAAAACCGGTCGAGCTCCTCATCGGAGAACGACACATCGCTGTCATACTTTCTATTGTATTCCTTGAGGAACGCTTCGGACAACGCCTGTATATCGTCCCGCCGTTCCCGCAGAGGCGGAATGTACACAGGAATGATATTGAGACGATAATACAGATCCTCCCTGAACGTACCAGCAGCGACCATCTTTTTCAAATCTTTATTCGTCGCGGCAATAAGCCGCACATCGGCATATACGATATCATTGCTGCCGACCCGCTTGATTTCTCCTGAATCGAGGAACCGCAGCAGCTTTATCTGCAGGGCCAGGGGCATCTCACCGATTTCGTCCAGGAAAACGGTCCCTTTGTGACACATCTCAAATATACCTTTGCGGCCCCGGCTGTCGGCACCGGTGAAGGCACCCTTTTCATAGCCAAAAAACTCCGATTCCATGAGCTCGCCCGGTATGGCGCCGCAATTGACCGGCATGAAGACTTCATCACTCCTCAGGCTGTTGTCGTAGATAAAGCTGGCCAGGACATCTTTGCCCACGCCCGATTCGCCGTACAACAAAATCGTACTATCCACCTGGGCCAGCCGCTTCATGTTGGCGTATATGCTGCGCATCTTGGAATCGGCACAAATGACCCGGTTATTCTTCAGGTTCGATTTTTGTATGTATATGAACGTATTCTTGATTTCCCGGCGTTTCTGCTTTTCCAGGCGCACCTGTTCTTCGAACTGCTTCATGAATACTTTGTCGTGGCTGAAGGCAATGACGTACTCCAAATGGCCCTGACCATCAAAAATAGGCTTGGCCACGCAGTCGATATCCGTATTGGTGTCCAATATATTGAGCCGTTTCAGTACCACCTGCCGCGTATCGATAGCATCCTGAACGGCCGAATGGTCGATGATGCCTTCCGTCACCAGCTCCCTCACGGTCATGGACAAGGCTTTTTCCCGCGTAATGTGGTACATATCCAGCATGATTTGATTGACATAGAGCATCCGTCCGGTTTTATCAGTCACCATGATATTGCCATAGTAGTAATCGAGGCAATGGGTCAATATATCCAGCCGCCGCTTCGGTGTCATCACGACAGACGGCATATGCTCCAGATCTCGTATACGGGACAGCAGGGCCTCACCTGAATCGGCCGAATCAGAACAGCGGCTATAGAGCCGATGTTCCTCGATGAATCGTTCCACCTCAGCCGGTACCAGATATTTTACAGATTTGCCGGCATAGACCAGATTGCGGATATGAGTCGACGAGATATCCATGTGGAGGAGTTCCTCTACGGAAAAGCGGACACCAGCCTGTGTCAATAGTGCTATATCGTCGGCCATTTCTCCGGCAGACCGGCCTGGCCGGCTGATAAACACGAATTCACAGAGCTGTTTCAGGCGGTCGAATCCCTTCCAGTAACAAATGGATTTCATCACGTCCGTACCGGCAATGAAATACAACTCTACATCGTCATCGCAGAGAGTGCGTATATGCTCCACCGTATCGACGGTATAGGATATGTCTTCACGGCGGTCCGTTTCATAAGACGAGACGGACATGCGGTCATTACCGGCGACAGCCAGCATGAGCATACGGCAGCGCCAATCGGCCCGAGTGACAGCTGTACCCGATTTGTATATCGTCTGGCCCGTAGGGATGAATACGACTGCATCCAGGTGCAGCGCCTCGCCGGCATTTTCCGCCGCCAACAGGTGTCCGTTATGGACAGGATCGAAAGCTCCGCCCAGAATGCCGACGCGCCTCAGCCCGACAAAGCTGGTCCTGCTCTGATGGAGGAGCCGCACTTCATCGAGCGTAACTATATCATTTCGCGTGGCGACGATGCCGCAAGAGCCGGGACCGCTGCCATCGGCTATGAAAATAAAATCTGTCCCGGAATCGCAAAGGGCTTCGTAAAAATCAAATAGACCGCCTCTCGTCCCATCGATGTGCTGCTGAAATGCTGCTTGTAGTTTTGTCTTGACGGCAGCTGCTGCGGTCATAGCACAAAACGCTGCCCTGCCAGGAATCGATCCCATGATCCGGTCCGGTTGGATCACTACTTCATGACCTGCTGACTCTACGGCGCTGTCACCTTGCCCCAGGATGCCGCCTGATGGAGAATCCGTCCCCGGCACGGCAACAGATGCACCGGCCCATATATGAGGCGACAGTGTATGATCCAGACCGTCCCTGAGGATTTCTGCCAAACGGTAATCGACGGCATATTCTGAACGGCAGGAACCAAAATCGACATCCGCTACATGGCTCAGCGCCTGAACGTACGCTTCCGCCTGACCTGTCTCGCAGAGACCGCATACTGCCAAAGGAAAACCATCCGTTGTCATCCCTTCAACAATAAAAGCATCCATGATATTCTTCCTATTCTAGGCACCATATTTTGCCTGTAAGGCCGCAAGCATGGCTTCGTTCATCTGCTTGAGGTCTTGTTCATCCATCGCATAGGTTTTTACAAAAGCGTCCATCGTCACCTGGACTTCTTCATACGGGCCCGGCACGTTGAATACCAGGGCCTGTTCATACCGGCCCATGACGAGTTTACTCCACATATGACCGTTTTTGCCATACAAAGCACCGGCCTGGATTCCGGTCAAGATAGATTCCAGTGACGTGTGGGTAAAATCCTTGCCGAGAGTCGGGCTATAGCGATGACCGCCGCCGGAACCACCGATGATGATAATCAAATCGTAGCCTTCCCGGGCCCGTTCCTTGATGGCCTCAGTAATGGCCGCTTCCTTGTCAACAATCGGCGCCACCCGGGTCACCGCTGCAGTCCCATTGAGGGCCAGCAGCTTTCCCATGACCAGCGGCGAATCCGTATCCAGCACGATTTGTGCTGCCAGTTCATCTCCCGTAGGGATGATCAACGCCTGATTAAACATGGAGCCACCTCTCCTTCATGCACTGTCCCTGCTGGTATTCTGGTACGTGGTCGATATCGACTTCCTTGATTTTGCTGATAGAGGAAATCTGGGCCAAATCGGTCAGATTGATGCCATCGGCCAACGACACGGCTTCAATGATGCCGTTTTTGTTCTTCTGTATATCTTCTTCTTCCACGCCATAGACATCCATGTCGATGGAAGAGCCGGTCACGCCGATGACCCGTACGACGCTGACCAGTTTTTCTTTCAGCAGCGCTTCCAGTTGCTGGATATTCAGTCCCTTGACGTGGATACCCGTGACTTTGACGACGGTCTTATCAACTTGCACGATTACTTTTGTATCATCCATATTGCTGTACCTCCTATATATCTAATCCCATTTTCATAATTGACCTTGTGAAGAGCTATTACTGCTTCCATTATAGTGTAATCAAGAAAAATAAGTCAAAGGAAATGTTTATATAGAAATAAGGACGGCCTTTTCACGGCCGTCCTGAAACACAATTCATCCTTATAGTATTCCCGTTAAGTCAGCTCCTCTTGCACGCCTTCTCAGTAGTAATTTCGGTATTCTCATGCCATTTCTATAGCATTCAATAACGTCAGATACAGCAGCTTCGTATCGATAGGTTTGGCAATATGTCCATTCATACCGACATCACGGCAGCGTTGAACGTCACTGGCAAAAGCATCAGCCGTCATAGCAATGATCGGAGTAGTAAGAGCGTCGGGACGATTCATCGAGCGGATTGTCCTGGCTGCTTCATAGCCATTCATCAACGGCATCTGGATATCCAATAGAACGGCGACAAAGTCGCCGCAATGGGACATGGTAAATAAATCGACCGCTTCCTGGCCATTATGTGCCGTCGTGACTGTAAGTCCAAATTCTTCCAAGATGCGCACGGCGATTTCTGTGTTCAGTGCATTATCTTCAGCCAGAAGCACGTTGCCTTTAAGCCGTCCCTCATGGAGGATCGTCGATCTATCCAAGGTATTTCTGCTCATTTCGAGTTGTTCCCGTGTCGCGGCAGGCAGGTGGAACCGCACGGATACTTCCGTACCCTGCCCCCATTCACTCTGCACGGCAATCGTTCCACCCATCAAATCGACGATACGTTTGACAATAGAAAGGCCCAATCCGGTGCCTGTCGCCAGGTGTAATCGTTGCGGATTATCCAGTTCCTGGGTAAAGGGGGTGAACATGATTTCTTGGAATTGCGGACTCATGCCGATACCTGTATCTTTTACCCTGAACCCACATTCTATCATGTTGCCCGAAAGGTCCCGGCTGTCAGAGATATAGGTAATAGTTCCACCGGCAGGCGTGTATTTGACAGCATTAGACAACAGATTAATGGCGATTTGGTCAAAGCGGACCCGGTCGACAATGACCCCTTTTCCTGAGGCATTGCCTTGAACGATAAAATGCAAGCCGTTCTGTTCGCATAGTGATTCGAACATACTTCGTATACCGCGGATGTACTCATCGAATGGGTACGGTTCCGGATTCAGCTCAATTTTGCCACTTTCCGCTCTGGAAATATCCAGCACGTCATTGATCAGCGACAATAAATGCCGCGTAGAATCTTCTATTTTTTCCAAATCGTTCCAGACTTTTTCCGTATCATGGATATCTTCTTTAGCAAAGGCTGTCATCCCTGTAATCGCATTGATAGGTGTACGGATATCATGACTCATGCGGGACAGGAATTCACTTTTAGCTTTATTGGCGGCAATGGCTTGTATGCGCAGTGCTTGTTCTTCCTCCAATTGGCGGGACAATTCTTCCTGCAAGCGCACTTCTTCGCCGACATCGCGATACGTTGCGTAAAACACACGATATCCCTGCTTGATTTCCCTAAGGCGCACCTCTTCATATATCCAATAATATGTATCACTAGCTCCCAGAGTACGGTAATTATCGATGACGAAATATTCTGAATCAAAATTGTCATGGAATGTCTTTCTGACTCTGGCAACATCATCGGGATGAACGCCGATGAACGCGTCCTTTGTATACTCCCATATCAATGTGTCTGGTACAGCTTGCAATCCTACCGTATCCACCTGCAATGGCTCAAAACCAAGCAATCGAAACATCTGCTGATTCACATAGCTTACCTGTAAATGGTCTGGATCGGGCATGTGGAGTTCGCAGATGCCCGAAGTGATGGAATCCATGATACCTTTGACGTGTTCTGCCTCTGCTTTGGCCTGCTCAGCCTCCCGCTGCTGCTGGAGAAATGTCGTCGTGACATCGGTTTCGATGACCAGCACTTCACTCTTTTCTTCATTCAAATAATAGTGCTGTATTTTCCGACACATATATTCATCGGGATGTCCCGTATAATGGCCACGTATGCTCAATTCAAAATGACCATGCAGATCCAGTTCGCGGCAGACGACCGCGGCAGAACTATGCTGCCAATAATATGCCTTGTCTTCATCGGCAATCCAGTTGGCTATAGCAAACTGGCGCATCCGGTCAAAATCGTATAATGTACCTTGCGTATCCAACGTTTCATGGTATTTAGGATGTAGTTTATCACTCAGGCTGGAAAATTCAATCTGGTTAGAGGATATATGTAAAATGGCTACGTAATCACATTCCTGATTCGTAACGAGCTTGAAGATTTGTTCATCCCGCTTTTTTCGGGTAATATCCCGGGAATAGGTAATGCATTCCACATCGCCCGTGTCAGGGTTCCTTAAGATGGTGAAATAAGCCTGTACCCATTGGGTCATGTTCTGATGAATCTTGCGGCGATAGATTACATCGAGATTGTTTTCTCCTAAAGATAAAGCGGCGATTAAATTCTTGCGATTGAACCGGGAAAGATACGCCTCTCGGACATCCTGATCTAAAATCAAACTTGCCACATTTTCAAAAAATTCATCTGCCGTACAGAACTGCAAGGCCTCCATAAGAAACGAATAAGGAGAATGTCCGTCGCTACAACAATTTTGGGTCAGATTCAGGCAGAAGGTCCCAATGGCATCTGGATTGGTAGATAACAACGTCTGTATGGACCGGCGATATTGTTCTTTTTCTTCTACCTGCGCCGTAATATCGATGCCGACGCCATAGGCCGATACAGGGTTGCCGTCATCATCGAATACGGTGTTATACACGATACGTTCACAGCGAGGCCGTATTCCCAAATTATTTTTATACCAGTATTCACACGAACCACTCGGTGTTCCCTGTCCTATCACTCGATAAAATTCCATTACCCTATCAAAATCTTTTTCATCAATCCATTGAGCGAGTGATTCCGGTACATTTTCAATCACATCTGGAATGGAATAGGCAGCCATATCGGCAAGCGTAGCCGGACTGTCTGACATTACGATGCGCCGGCCTTTGATATCATATATCCACACGGAGAGATTCGCTAGTTTCGCTGCCATCTCATACATCATACGACTCTGCTGAAGGGCTGCTTCCACTTTCTTTTCAGATGTTATATCGGTCAAACAAGAAAAATAGAATAGTTCATCAGCAAAAGAAATAGATCGAGATTTCATCTGATACCAACGCAAATCAGATTTCCCATCTATATAATATGGAAACGTGGCGTTAATAGCAGTTCCAGGTGTCACCAAGCAGTGCATTTTAGCAAGGATTTCCCGCCGATTTTCCTCCGGTATACGCATTATGGCAATCTGGTCGGCATTGTATACTTCTGCTTCAGTGATACCATATAATTCGCACAAATGGGGATTGACAATTTTAGAAGTCAATTTTCCATCCCGCACGCGGATCATACTCACCCCGACGGGAATGTTATTGATGACTGTCTCAAGCTCAGCAGCATGGTTCTGGAGCTGCCGTTCATTTTTTTCCTTGATGATCGTATTGCCTACGGCATAGGCGAAGGACAAGAGTAAATCAGCAGAATGCACCAGCTTATCTGGCAGTGGATTGTCTGCGCCGACCAATCCCAGCAATTTTCCATCGACGATGATAGGTGCTTCAATATAACTTTGGATATCCTGTTGGGACATGATTGCATATTCTACAGAATCTATTTCCCGTATTGCTTCCACATCCTGGACGATGACGACTTCACGCCGTTTGAAACTCTGCATCCAGCGGTCAATCAGATGGATATCTCCTTGTTGCAGATTATCTATCTGCGGCGTGACACCGTCACGGCAGCGTTCATATGTATTGCTGAGCGCGTTTTTTGCGTCATCGACTTCAAAAATATACGTGCGGTCCGCTTGATAATACATCAACATAATCTGTAACGCTTCATTGAGCCGTTCTCCGATAAGACCTTGACCATTAAGGATCTGTACCGATTTAAGCTGCAATTCATGTGCATTTACGAGATTGCTTAATTCCATCTGACGTTCTTTTTGCTCGGTTACATCTACAAAGTACTGGACAAAAGCATCACGGCCACACCAATTGATATACTTCCCGTATATTTCTTCCCATGTATTATATAAGGAATTGTATACTTGGCGGCTGACGACTTCTCCCGGCTGTATCTCTTTCAAAAAACAATTTTCACAGGGACCTGTTTCTCCCCTGATATAGGCATAGCACGTCTTTCCCAAGAAAGCCTCATTTTCGTCCATACGAGATGTCCGAGCTGCCTTGTTGGCATACAGGATTTCGTGGCTATGGCAGTCACAAACATAGGCCTTATTATTGGAAGAATCCAAGATATTCCGATATAAATCCGTCTCTGCAAACGTATTTGTAAAAATGATAAGAAAAACCGCCATTCCCTCCAGATTGCCGCAATTGCAGATATTGACATGGACCCAATCGAACCCCAGCGTCTTATGATAGATACGGATATAGCAGTCTGCTTGGTCACCTGAATGGACACATCGATTCAGTGACTCCAGCAACACAGGCAATTCATCCGGTATAATAGCCGACATCGCATCTGCACCAAAACGGCGGCTAAATTCCTCCATAGTCATGCCATTCAGGGATGGCGTATGGGAGGACATATACAGCAACTCCAAAAAATCATCCTTTTTGCGGAGAATAGATATATTGCCCGGCGTGGAACGTTCAAGAAATTCTATATCACTCATTGTTAATTCCATATTATCACCTTACCGACACGGTAGAATCACGAACGCATGTTCATATGCATTATTTTTTTTAAAAGATTTGTTAAATTTGTTAATTTATTTCAATAATAACAGTTTTTATTGAATAATTCAATTCGATTTAAAGAAAACTCTATATATAAAATTTCGATTTCCCTTTCAAAAATTATGACTTTACATATAGGGTAATCATAATATAATAGCTCATATGAAATTCAACCAACTGTACGGCTTTTTCATCATCCGCAGCCTGTTCCGCGCCCATGCCTTGGCGACGCTGGCAGACGTCGCTATACTTCTGACCTTCGCTGTCACACTATTCAAACGCACAAAAAAAAGAATCTGCCCTAACACGAGGATGTGCTCATGCTGGGCAGATTTTTCATTTATGTTCGTAATAATCCAGCGAATCCGTTTCCATGAACATCATGTTCGGCAAATACCACAACGAGTCATTCATATTGGCATCGTAGGTATAGCCGAATAGCCGAAATCCCTGCTTGTGCAGGTACTGGCTGTACGGCCGTATATCTTCGCTGTTGTACCAGTGTCCGCCCTTGTGATCTGCTACGGGAAATACAAATATCAAGCCCTCATGCAAATCGGCGTCATTGGGGAGATTGGCTTCAGGAGAATGCTGCCACTGCGAAAAGAGTTCCTTTCCCACGGGAACGGGCACCTGCAGGTACTCGTAGCGCTGCAGCAGCGACGATACTTGCTGGGGCTGGGCCAACAGTGTTTCCGGTATGGCGGCGATGGCTCTGTTGTTCTGCGAACGCAGGACTTTATTGTCGGACAGCAGTGTATCCATGAGGGACATGACCTGGGCTCGGTCTGTTCCGTCGGTCGCCGCCGGCAAAAATTGATTGTCAAAGTATACTCCTGAATTCGGTATGATGACCGCGGCATCATGGTATAGCTGCCGTATTTGCTGCCGCGTCGCCTCATCCATTTGTCCATAGGGCTTATTTCCCCATTGTGCCAGTCTGGGAATATACAGATAGATTTGATTGCCTACGGCACCGAGTCGTCCCTGGATGTGCTGGGCTATATTTTTTACCACGGGAATAGCCGCATCATTATTGAAATAGACGCTGTTGGGAACGCCTTTGCCGTCTTTATCCACGGTCAGGTTCAGCAAGACCCGGCTCTGTGGATACATGTCGAGACGCCTTATGAGCTGATCTATATTATTCAGTGTCTGAGATTCATTATCCGGCACATACAAGTCGTACATGTTGACCTGCCAGACGGGAAAAGCATCCCTGTTTTTTGTAGAATAGGAACGGATAAATGGATTGAGGCGGCTCACGGGCAGATTGCCATACATCATGATGCGCCGGGCCCGCAGCAACGAATCGCCATTTTCCAGATGGGCCTGGGTCGGCGTATTGTAACCGTCACTGAGCTGGAAGAAATACGTGAAGCCGGCCTGGCGTCCCAGTTCAATACCTTTTTCGGTAAACACGCCAAAAGGCCAGACATAGGCTTTTGCTGTATGTCCCAGATGTTTTGTCAGCTGGGCCTGCGCTTTTTGGAAATCATAGGCCAGCCGCTCCGTATATTCCCGTTCGTTTTCATAACGGCCATTGCGGTACAACCGCGTGCCCGCCGCTTGGGATTGCTCGCCTAAATCATTGATGGGGACAGGGCGGTGCAGGTCGTAGCTGTGCGATGCTATCGTCACCAGGCCGGACGCTTCCATTTCCCGGAACTGTTCCCACGTGGACATCTTGATGCCAGAACCGGCGCCGCGATCCATCCAGGACCCGACGATGCCCATCATGGCCGGCACATGCTGTTTCTTTAGAATGGGATATACGGTCTTATAAAACGATTCATAGCCATCATCAAAAGACAACATGATCGCTTTATCCGGCACAGGGGTTTTCCCTTCGCTTATGGACGCATATTGGTCCAGCGACAAAAAGGTATACCCTTCCTTCTTGAATCGCCTAATATAGTCATTCAAATGTCGCGGCGACGTAGTCATATTGTTCTTGTCATGGCTGGCAATGTCATGAAAACATAAGATATATACTCGTGCAGATGTATCTTTCAGGACTGGACTGGCCGGTACTACGGCCTGGGTCGCCACGGCGGTAGTCTGCACCGGACTGACAGCTGGCGCTGACGTCGTGGCAGACGCCATAGTGGGAGCGCAGCCAGCCAGCAAGACCAGCAACCCTGCCAGTATCCTCATATTTCTTTTATGCTTGTCTCTTTTCATGATGTTCCTCCACCAGCGGCCGTTTTGCATACGGCAGTACATCGAACTTCCGATTTTCCGTATAGCAGACCCATAGTCTTTGCTGCCTCCTGACCATTTGCAACGTCCCTGGAGCCTGTTCATATAACTTCTCAATGGTACCGTCTGCCGGCATAGACCGAGGCCGGCGCCGATCTAAGCCACCGTACAGTATTTTATTCCATGCAGCCCAGATGAACAGGGCGGCAAAGGCAATAATGGATACGATGACCGAAAATTGCACCAAGGCCCACGTTCCGGATACGGCATCACTGGCAAATAATTGTCCGTACAAGTAAAACGCAGCAAATGCCAAGAATAAGGATGTCAAGAAAAATTGCAGCAGATAAAGGAAGATAGCCCACAACGAAACGGACGCTATAAAGGCAATGAGCCGTTGTATGCGGCTCGATTTGCGGCTCTTATCCTCAAAGTAAATTCTTTGTTCATCCTTTTGGTTCCCCATGTTGACTTACCCCTTTTCATGACAATACATTTATCCCCGGTCCGGGCTGACCCACGTAGCAAACTTCCCCTTCCGATGCTTGAATGCTTTAGGAACGGCCCAGACGGCAGCAACTGCCGTAAATATCCAATAAAAGAACGGATACCAAATGACCCAGAACAGCTGCAGTATCATGCCTCTTTCATAGCGCATATCGATTGATAAGGCCGTCGCAAATTGGATCATACAGACGACGACCAGAAATGCGCCTTTAAATTTCGGCAGAAACTGCACGTAAGGCAGTCCCAGTCCAAAAAAGATATTGATGATGCAAAAAATGCTGAATATGACAAAGCAATAGGACCAAAGAATAGACAGGACATACTCGATGTACACCGGCCATAAGCGTCGCTGTTTGTAGCTGCACCACACATCTTTATGGCGCAGCAATACTTCTGTCCCACCCTGGGCCCAGCGGACACGCTGGTTGAATAGCCCTTTGATCGTATCGGGTACCAAAATCCAACAAAGTGAATTGGGTTCATAACGGATATCCCAGAACCGTTTTTCCAGTTTCCAGGTCACGTTGATGTCATCAGTAGCCATATCAGAATCCCACAGGCCGACGTCGAGCAGAGCCTGTTTGCGGAAGGCCGCGATGACACCGGACACGGTCAACACCTTGCCCAAGATACGCTGGGACCGTTTGATCATGCCGATGATGGACGAAAATTCCCCGACCTGGATCTTGGAGATCAGGTTTGTCCGATTCCGCACGCGGGGATTGCCCGTGACAGCGCCCACGCGGGGGCCTTTGAAATGATGCACCAGCCAGGCAACAGCATTTTCATGGAGCCAGGCGTCGGCATCGATCGTCACGATGATTTCGCCCATGCTGGCAAACAAGGCCGCATTCAGACCCGCTGCCTTGCCGGCATTATGAGCCATGCAAATCCCCCGCACGCGTTTGTCCTTGGCCATGTACTGCTCGATGATACCCCACGTATTATCTGTACTGGCATCATTGATGACGATGATCTCGAAATCGGGATAGCGGGACTTCAAGGCCGCATTCAATGTCGACGGCAGTGCTTCTTCTTCATTATGCGCTGGAATCAAAATAGACACTTTGGGAAAATAATCCGTTTTGGGAAGCTGTTCATAGTCATCGTCCAATTCACGGTGAAAAAAGAAAAACACAGAACCTTGAATCCATATCAGACTCATGATGAGCGGGTAATAAAAAATAAAATATTCTAATATAAAATGTATGATTGAATGAATGGTTATTTCCATTTGTCTCTATGCCTCTTTACCCCTTTACCAATCCCATTCATAGCGGAAATCTATTTGGTGATATCCTTTGCCCAGGCGGTTCGTATCATTCGTCCGGTCTGAGCGCCAGCCATATTCAAAGCCTACGGCTATCAGCCGTCCCGGTGCCAGGTACCAGCCTTTTTCCAAGCGGGCAAAGGGCGTGAAGTCCGTATTATCCGGCGAATCAGCGCCAAAAGATAGTTCTGTAATCAATTCCCAGTAACCGATACGCGGTTTTTCCCACCACAACCGCAGCCCCGGTCCATAAGCCACACGGCTGCCCGGAGAATCGTAATACGGTGATTCAAAATTCCAGCCATAATGATTTTGGAACAAATACCATTCTACTTCCTTGGCGATATTTTTGTACGACATATGGCGGTACCGCCAATTAAATCCTCTGCCGCGATTGTGATCTGAATAGCGGTCCCACAGATAGCCTACTTCAAAGTTATCCTTGGGCCCGATCTGGCGGTGCAGGGTCAGGGACCGTTCCGTATGCTTGATGCCGCGGTTGTAGCCATCAGGATTATCGACGCCGCTGCGCCGTTCACTATAATTGAGCCAGGTAAAATCGCGGAAGTAATAATCCAGATCATACTCGTAGCCCAAACCGCTGGGCACATCGCCTAACAGCCATACACGGGCATCCAAATCATGGCCTATATGGCGCACGCCGGCATTGAAGCCCGAATGGGATGCACTGGAACCATACTGATTGCGCCGGCTGTAGCCCCAACTGGTCAGCAAATGCCAGGAATCGCCCAAATCGTTTTCCATTTGTATGCTGCCGTCGCGATAGTCCTTGTCCTGATAATTCTTGAACAGCGCGGCATTGGCCGTAAGGCGGCCCCGCCAGCGGTCGTTCCAGGCCTTGCGGGCCTGTTCGGCTTCCTTGCTGCCCGTATCATAGGCAGACAGCTTCTGCAAAGCAGAACGAGCAGCTTTATAATCGCCGTATCGGATAGCTGCCTGGGCCATGCCGGCATAAGCCGTTTCTTTAAAGGCCGTCTGCGCGGCCAATTTTTTGTATTCAGTATAGCTTTCCCGGGGCATATCATAAATCAACAGATCATAGGCAAACTGCTGGCGGTATACGGAATGATCGCTGCCGCCGGCGGCTTGTTCCTTCGTCTGGACCATCGTATCGAAACCGCAGAGCATGCGGAACAATTCCTTACCTAGATGGAATCGGCCCGCAGCAAAGAAATGCTTCGCATCTTCACAGACCAAAAAGCGGCTGGCCGGCCGTTCCTTGATAGCTGCTGCATAATCTGCCAGGCCTTCCTTCAGATGGTTCGTCATTACATAAGCATAGCCGCGGCTCAAATACGAATGGAACTTGGCTTCCGTACTGGACTGCTGCAAAGCCTGCGTGTGATAGGCAATGGCTTTGTCATATTTTTTCAAGCGTATATAGCTATCGGCCAGCGCCCGCAAACCATAGGCGGGAACCTTACTCTTATCCGGCCAAATCTTTTCCCCTTCGTCTGCGGCCCGTTCGTAATTGGCTGTCCCCTGCAAAGCCAGGATATAGTCGCATTGCATATTCGTCGTCGCCGTGCCGGCCTGGATATAGGGATACAACACATCACGCGCTTCGGCATTTTCACCGGCCCGGATAAAACCCGTCGCCCGGTTCTGATCTACAAACAGGCGGGCCTTGGCGTCATGGGCAGGAATCAGGGACAAGGCTTTTTTGTAATCGGCATCGGCGGACATGTAGGCACCGCCTGAAATATAGGCATTGGCCCGATCTACATAGACCTTGTAATTGTCCGGATTTTGAGCTATTTGCTTATCGTAAAAGGGCATGGCCTTGCCATAGTCACCCAAGACGGCATCCCGTTGAGCTATGGCCAGCTGAGCTGTCGTATCGCCCATGGCGGCCGCCTGATGATAGAAAGAATAAGCCTTATCGCGTTCGCCGGCACCGAAATAGATATCGCCCATTACCTTTAACGCGTAGGAAGTCAAAGGCTCGCTATGGGATGCCGTCCAGTCATGGTATACCGCCAGGGCCTGGTCGTCACGGCCGGCCCAGCGCAGTACGACCAGATAATCCGATACGTACTTGGGGTGGGGCTGCACGGCGGCGGCGTGCTTCAATAAAGGCAGGGCCTGATCGTATTTGCCGTCCCGCGCCAGTTGGATGGCGAAATCATGCTGTCCCGCCACATCTACGGGCAATGGCACCGGCGTAACCGGGGCAGCTTTTTGCTGGATTTTTGTCGTCACGACGGAAGCTATTTTCTGTTTGACATTCGTACTTACAGGCACGGTTTTGGGCTGTATTGCCGTCTGGGCCCCTACGGAAGGTGCTGCTGCCAACAGGACACTGAGGGTCAAGCCGGTCCAATATAGCGCTTGCTGCCAATTTTGTTTATGTTTCACTTTTTCCCACCTGCCTGTTGTACTGAAGGTATTTCAAAATCGATTTCCGGATAAAAGGCTACATTTTCTGCACCTTTCTGATATAAGACACGGGTCTGTTCCTGCAGGGCTGCCGCTGGTATCTTGCGCTGATGCGCCCAATCATACGCCTGCAGCTTAAACACGAGTTGCTTCTTTTCTGCCGGCTTCAAGTCCGTAAACGCCTTTTGGGCGAATTCACCGACCCATTGTGCCGCTTTGCTGTCGTCCTTGCCAAAATCTTCGTTTTCCATGTACGGATAGGCCATGGCGACGACGTAATCATACGTATCCAAATATTGCCGATAATTTTCATCGAACCAATCCTGGGCCCCTTTGTCGATGACGACGCGGGCATAGATGTTGCGGGCTATCTTAGCCTGCGGACGATAGTGGTGTACGGTCCCGGCTAGTTGTTTGCTCAAATCCGTAAGAGCTGTCGTCTTCCAATCGGTCCATTCATTGAATGCCGGCGAAGCCGGATCCTTGATGAGGGCCGGCGTAAGTTTCCGGCCAAAGCGTTTTTCATAAGCTGTTTTGCCCGCTTCAGAAAAATCTTCAAAATCGTTCATGTACATGTCATCCTGGATCAAAATGCCATCAATAGGACTGTACAAGGCCATGTCGGCAAAGGATTTCTTCAAGAATGACGCCGTGTTGGGATCAAACGGTGTCGCCCGGCGATACCAGCCCGTGCTGTCGGCCTTATAGCCCTGCACTAGCGCTGCCTGCTGGCCTTCATAGCCATTGCTGATCCACTGTGCCGACAACGTAGGCATCCAGGCGTACACCCGGTAACGGCCGGCATTTTTGATCCGCGAAACGACATGACTGAAAATATCCCCTTTGACTGGTGCCGACGTAGTATGGAAATACACGCTTTCCGTATTGCCGTTGCCTTGGGCATCGTTGAATGCCTGCAAGTATATCGTATCGGCGCCGGAAGTCTGGACACGGCTGATGAGCCGGTCGATGTTCCGTTCCAGCTGTTGTTGGTCTGGATCATAAACGGCGTCTAAATCCATCTGCACGATCCGGTGCGGCGACTGCGGCTGTTCTATGCGCTGCAAAAGGCGGGCCAATTCCACATGATCGGGATTATCCGTAATAATCAGGCGGCGGATAGCTTGCAAATCGTTGTGCGAAACAACATTGGGCGTGTCATCTAATACAAATAATTCGTTAAATCCGGCTTGCACAGCCGCACGCTGTCCCATGCCGTTATAGGCCCCATACGGCCAGGCCAGGCTCTGTACGGGATGGCCCAATTGCCGTTCCAGGACGCGGCGGCTCTCTGCCAGATCCTGCCGCAGCAAAGAAGCATACTCATCGGGCGATATATATCCCTGTTTATAAGGCGGCGTATCGGTCACCGGTGCCTGATCGCCGTAGCTGTCAATGGCTGCAAAATGATGGAGCTCATGGCTGTGGGAACCGATAGTAACCAAACCAGACGCATCCATTTCCTGAATCTGTTTCCACGTCAAGCCCGTAGCATCCGTTCCCGGCCAGGATGAAATGATGAACATAGTCGCCGGATAGTGATATTCCTTCAACAACGGGTACACTGTCGTATAAAACGAAGCATAACCGTCATCAAATGAAATCAGGAGCGGTTTCTTCGGCAGAGACGCGCCACTGGCAGCCGCTTTGAACTGAGCCGGAGAAATGAGCGTATAGCCCTGGTCCTTGAAATACTGGAAATGGTCCCGCAGCCGTTCCGGCGTCACATTGTAAATATCGCCGCTGGCATCGACAGAATGATAACAAAGGACCGGCACCGCAGGAACCGCGCCAATCGCCGCAGCCGAACCAGTCAAAAATAAAGCCAGGGCCAATAAAAATGTATATACTCTTTGCTGTATCCAACGATAAAATTTATTAATAATAATCACGTGTTCATCCCTTTTTAAATTTATGTGTATATTTTACTATTTTATAAATTATCTTAAGTGCCAAAGATGCGTATTTAGATTTTTGATATAATTTTAGCACAATTTATTATCGATGTGAATAACACAAAAAAAAAGCAAATTATAAACATCTGTTCGTGAAAAATAAACAAAAAAAGACTCCGAAGAGTCTTTTAATTCACGAATGATGAAATATAGGGCACGGTAAAACTAAAATTACTTGCGCTCGACAACTCGCTCCAAAAGGCGCCATGCCGATAGCGCAGCAGCGATGGGTACCGTCAATATGACACCAAAGCTGCCGGATAGGCCTTGCATGATTTCTATGCCGATGGAGTTAGAGTTGATGAGCTGCAGCCACGGCAAGTCATAGACATAATCCATGACCCAAATACCGAGGGAGCCGCCAAAAAATGCCAGTATCAGCGTCGTCGCCATGGTACCCATGACATCGCGGCCGACGTTCATGGCACCGGCAAAGACCTCGCGGGCTGTCATGTCAGGGTTGCGATAGCACAGCTCCGACGCCGCGGAGCATACGTCCATGGCAATGTCCATGATGGCGCCCAAACTGGAAAAAAGGATACCGGCAAACAGGAGCTGGCCCACGTCGATGAGCGTATTTTGGCCGACGAACAGCAGCGATTCGATATTGGCCACGTTGTAGCCCGACAGCGATGCGGCCTGACCGAACAAGACTGCCGCCAATCCGGCTGCGACGATGCCGCCGAACGTGGCCAACACCGCCGACAAGGCTTTGACCGTGTTGCCGTGGATTATGTATATGGAGCCTGCCAGGACGATGGCCGATGTAATGACGGCGGCCAATATTGGCGGCAGGCCGCGCAATATCATGGGAAAAAACAGGAAGATAAAACAGATAAATGTAAATATAAGGGCCACAGCCGATCGGATTCCTTTGGGGCCGCCGACGATGCAGAGAAGCAGCAGGAATGCGCCCACAAATAAGAGTATCGGCATCATGCGGTCTACGTTGTACACCGTATGGACATCGAGCTGGCCGACCATGCTGGAAATGACGATGACTTTCATGCCCGGCTGGCAGACTGTCCCAAAGAGCAGCCCATTGGGACAATTAGCTGTAATGGTCTGGCCCGCTGCAGCACCGCTGTCCAGGCGCAGCGACACGATCTGATCGCCCACGCGGATACCTTGTTCCTGTAAATTATCCTGCAAGAGGTCTGTAACCGTCGCCTTTTCAAATGTCCGGCCCTGTGTATTGACGAGCTGCGGTTTGTCGACCTGGTTATAGGAATAGAGAAAACAACCGCCCAGGATGACGATGGCCAGCAGGACCGCCAGGCGCAGCCATTTCCTGCCCCGTTCTTTTATGTGTCTATGCACAGCAGCACATCAGTCCTTGACGATGGAGTAGGCATCATCGATGGCCGTGCCGCTTTCGGCATCATATGTATTGATTGTGAAGGCGTGATCGTCGATGTTGATGACCGAATAAGTGGGACGCCACGTCTGGCTGCGGGCGGCAATATAATCCTGCTGCTGCGGGAGCAGGTTGTAGAATTTAGAGCCTGTCGCCGAGTTGGAGGACATGTAGAATACGCCTTTAGGATTGACCAGCGTACCCTGCCGCATGTCGGCGATAGTATAGCAGATGTTCTGAGATTCATAATTGCTCTTGAAGGCGCTGTCCTTCATGGCTGCATCGAGCAGCTTATGGGACTGGCCGGACTGACCGGACTTGACTTCATCGAAGGAGCTGTGGACCTGGCCGTCACTGCTGAGCTGATACGTCCGGGCATACGTGTGGTCATGGCCCTGGAGGACGACATCGATGTGGTTGGCATCATATATAGGCGTCAACTGGGTCCGCAGGAGGATGCCGTCAGAATCAGAATGGTCCAGACCGGAGCCGTATATATCCTGGTGCATGACCACGATCCGCCATTTCGTATCGGGATGGACCGCAATAGCTTTTTCAATCAAGGCCTTGTGGTCGGCAGCGTTGTAGTTATTGGCATTGATGACGACGAACAGGGCATTGCCATATGTATAGAAATAGCCATGGCCGGCCTTGGTCGGGTTCGCTTCTTCCACGAATGGATTGGGCACGTTGAAATGATTGCGGTAGCCGCTAGTCATGCTGTCATGATTGCCGATGCTCGTCGCTTCAGGCAAATTGCGCAGTGCCGCTGCTGAAAGGTAGCCGGCATACTGGTATTCCTGCAACTGGACCTTAGCTTCGCTGCCATCGGATGCCGGTTCATTGATCTGGTCGCCCGGCGAGACGAGGAAATTAATCTCCGGATGCTGGGAAAGCGCTTGGTTCAACGTCTTATTCCAGTTATAGGAATCATTGCGGGAGGCGATGTCCCCGGTCTGCTTTAGGCTGCTGCCAGCCGGTACCTGGCCCGTCGATGCGCCAATCTGGGGATCGCCGACGAACATGAACGTAAAATGGTGGGGATTACCAGTCTTGTACTGCTGCGCTGGCTGCCATTGGCCATCGACCTTGACCTGATACCAATAGATCTGATTGGCTTTGAGTCCTTTCGCTTCGGCTTTGTTGGAATAATAAGTGACACCGCTGATGACCGTACCGGCAGAACAGGTACCCTTGAATACCTTCGCGCCAGCCATATCTTGTGTCTTAGCCAGGCGGACTTCAGACACCGGTGCCGCGTCCTTGGAATACCAGCCAAAATTCAGGCGGGATATATCGGCACCCGGTGCCAGCGACACCTGCTCATACGCTGTCTTCGTCGTATCCCATGCCGCTTTCCAGGCTTCCCAATCCGTACTGTCGGACACAGCGGTCTTCGTCGCCAGCTGCGGTGTCAAGGCCGCATCATTCCAATGCTCCGTCGCGGCATACACGCCGACAGAAGCAGCACACATAACAGCTGCCACATAAGCAGCCAGCATTTTCTTACTTTTGGGGACTCGTATCATCGATCCATCCACTCCTCATGTATATAATAATTATTTAAATGTTTACTTAACTATATCGCCCAGATGTAATAATTATGCTGTATATTCTGTCAAATCTTGGTAAAATGGCAGAAAATAGATTATTGTCAGTAGTGGTTTCCGTATAACCCAACACGAAAAAATCAGGTTCCCTGCTGTTGGGAACCTGATAGAGGTGTGATGCTATTATAATATTAAAATATTATCCTTTACCCCAGATTTTTCCATTGCCAAATGTGACGCCCCAGCCCGGAACAGGATATTTCATGCCGAGTGGCTTGAGTTCATTCATCCCATCTATAGCCTTACGTAATTGAGCGGGCGTAAGTGACATGATCAGGCAATCTTCCGGATAACCGCCAAAACGCAGTTCTGCATAACAAGGCAGGGTAAGATTCGGCTTGCCCGTAACAAATGTACGGACCCAATGATTGGAACAGTTGGATTCACCAGCAATAGGCGTATCCCACGGTTCATAGTCATGCCGTAAATATCCTGACAACAGGAAGAACAGTTGTGCCGGCGTACCTAAAATAACGCAGACATCAGGATCTATCTTACCGGAATCGAGTGGAGAAACAACGATAGCTTCGTATTTCCCATAAGGAATATACGGTGTGTATTTCTGGCGTTTACGGCCATCTTCCAATTCAGCATACCAGATGCCTACTTGCGCAGCCCCTTCATGCCATTCTTCGGTTTGCGGGCACATACCGGCAATACCTTCACAATTCAGCAGAGGGATATGATTCTTGGTCATAGCCATAGTCCGACCCATGCTCATGGCCTGACCAAAAAGCTGGCAAGGCGTAAAATATTCATTGGGCTTCAATGTGCGGCATTTAGGGATATTGGCAATATCTGCTTCTTTTTCAAACAGCTTGACACCCAAAGGCGTGACCTTCAATCTAAGCATCTTCATCAATTCTCCATACATAACAGCACAATCATTTGCAGTACTCATTAAAATCGCTCCTTTCAAAATATACCTAAATAATTTATTTTAAGACAGTCTTGGAAATGACCATTTTCTGGACTTCAGAAGTACCTTCATACAATGGGATAATACGGGCATCGCGGTACATCCGTTCAATAGCATAGTCTTTCATATAGCCATAGCCACCATGAATCTGAAGAGCCTTGTCGGTAACTGCTACAGCATTTTCAGATGCGAAGTATTTGGCCATAGCCGCTTCCTTGGTGACAGAAGCTCCACTCTGCCGCAATTCAGCAGCACATAAAGTCATGAGACGTGCCGCATGCGTATTCGTGGCCATATCGGCAAAATACCACTGGATACCTTGGTTCGCGCAAATCGGTTTGCCGAATTGGACACGCTGTTTCGAATATACTTTGGCCGCTTCTATAGCACCTTCAGCCAAACCAACAGCTTGCGCCGCCATGCCGACACGACCGCCATCAAGACCGCCTAAAGCGATACGAAGACCCTGACCTTCTTTACCAATACGATTCGTCTTCGGTACACGGCAATTCTGGAAGATGAGTTCCGATACGGCTGCCCCGCAGAGACCCATCTTATCTTCTGTCTTACCGACGGAAAAACCCGGTGTATTACGATCTACTATAATAGTAGACATTCCTTTAGGTCCCAATTCGGGCTGCGTAAGGGCACACAATATGACATAATCCCCTTCATTCTGACCCATATTGCTGATGAAGCATTTGCTGCCATTGATGACATAATCATCGCCATCGGCTATAGCTTTAGTCTTAGCTGCACTGGCATCAGAACCTGCTCCCGGTTCCGTCAGGGCAAACGCGCCGATACTGCCCGAAACTGCTTTAGGAAGATACTTTTTCTTTTGTTCTTCCGTACCATGATGAAGAATGATATCGTTGCTCAACGTATGAACGGACAAAATTTCTGCTGTTGAAGCACAATATTTTGCGATTTCCATAATAACAAGAGCTTTAGAGACTTCATCCATGCCGGCTCCGCCGTATTCTTCAGGGACGTTGATGCCCATGAAACCTGCTTCTGCCATCTTTTTCACTAGTTCAACAGGAAAATAACTTTCCTTGTCAATCTTATCGGCCAAACCAGCAACTTCTTTTTTTGCAAATTCTTCAGCCAATTTACGGATTTGTTCTTGTTCCTCTGTTAAAATAAAGCTCATCATAATCACTCCTTGATTTAAATTGTTAATCCCATTTTTTCATCCTTGAAAATTTTTTCATCCATGATTTTCAAATCCTCAGCAACCTTGACCGGAAATTCAATCTGGTCTAAAACCTGTTGCTGCAAATCGATGCCCGGCGCTATTTCCGTAAGTACCACTTCGCCGTTTATGAGACGAAATACGGCGCGTTCCGTAATATACATGATATCCTGCTTTTCTTCCATAGCCAGTTTACCGCTAAAGGTTATCTGTTTTACTTTGGATAAATATTTCTTAGTACGTCCTTCCTGTACGATCTGCAGTTTACCATCCTTAGCCGCAACTTTTAGACCGCCAGCAGTTAATGTGCCACAGAAACATACCTTACGGGCCGTATGGGCAATATTGATGAACCCTCCCGGTCCTACGGTATAGGCAAATTTACTGACATTGGCATTCCCTTGTTGGTCCACTTCAGCAGCACCCAAAAATGCCTTATTTAGACCACCGCCGTCATACCATTCAAACTGACGGCATGAATCTACCACATAGTCGGGATTCACACAGGCACCAAAAGCCAAATCCCCTACTGGTACTCCACCTACCTGACCACATTCCACCGTCATGGATATCTGGTCAGCAAATCCTTCTTCCGCAGCAACGGCTGATACTCCTGTAGGTACGCCGATACCCAGGTTGATGATATCACCGGTATGTAATTCCATGGCAGCCCGGCGAGCGATTATCTTTCGTTCATTCAAAGCCATCTTTTTGCTGCTGCTATTAAGTGGGACCCGATATTCATGAGCCCAGGCTCCATTGTAGGACGGAATCTGTTGAATCTGCGTGCGATGATCCGGCGGTGCCACGACGACATAATCAATCATGAACCCGGGAACAATGACGTTGCGAGGATTCAGGGCCCCCGTTTCTGCTATCCGTTCGACTTCGGCAATGACAATACCACCATTTCTCTTGACGGCTCTGGCTGTGACTAATAAATCGCCGATAAATGTTTCCCGTTCACAGGTCAAATTACCTTTTTCATCGATTGTCGTCCCGCGAATGATAGCTACATCCATCGGAATAGGTTTGTAAAAAAGATATTCTTCGTCATGAAGTTTTATAACTTCCGTGAACGTATCTTTCGTTCTTTCATTTCCCCGGGCCCCTTCCAAACGGGGATCCACATAGGTATGCAACCCGATTTTGGAAATAAATCCGGGCCGGCCAGCCCCCAATTCCCTATAAAGCTGTGTCATCGCTCCATAAGGTAGGATATGTGCGTCGATTTCGTTATTATCGACCATACCTTGCAACCGTTTATGGAAACTGATATGGCTGCAAATAACGCGACTAGTCAATCCCTTATGACCCAAATGGTCGACACCCAGACCAGGACCATTTCCTGTCGTTGCGTCCCAGATGACTGTCAAGCCCGCTGGGGTTCCATTGTTCAGAAATTCTTGTTCCATGTTTTCTAAAATATACTCTGGAACAGAACAACCAACAAAGGCCGATACCACAACGGCTGACTCATTGTGAATCTTACCAATTGCAGTTTTTACATCAACAACTTTCATTTTTTCTCCTCCTTTATTTGTTATTTTTAGAGATATGAGTTATTTTTCCCTTGATGCTCTATATGAAATTTCTATGCCAATTGATGTTCTTTTTTTGGGTATCAGTACTGCTTGTTATTGTTTTATTTGTTGCTATATAAGATTTTTAATTAAAACATGGGTGATTTCTTTAATTATTTTTGTAATAAAAACAAAAACACGGTCAAAAATTATTGACCGTGTTTTTGCATTCACTACATTCTATAATTTTATATCAACTTCCATAGGTCATTCCTGATGCAATCCACTTGTTTTATGCATCACGGCATCAATTCCATAAGAATCGCATAGTTGCTTATTCTTACATTACTTTAAAAACGCTTTTCGATGCAGTTCTGATGCCCCAGCGCATCAGAACTATCGGTTTTATTATCTAACGCATTTAATTTACGCGAAATTGTAGATTGATTGACCCCTAAGGCAGCCGCCATTTCCCGAGTAGTAGAAAATTGCGAACGAGCCTGCAACAATAATTGTTCCTCCGCCTGAGCAAATGCTTCCTTTAATGGCATGATTCCATGAATAATCACACCTGTATCCATAGACTGCACCGTATGATATCGCGCCGGCAAATGACATGGACTGAGTGAATCTTCGTCCCTTACCAACAATACCAAATTTTCAATCAGATTTTCTAATTCGCGGATATTACCCGGCCAATCCAACCTTCTGAGCAATTTTCCTAAATCCAGCGTAATGATTTTATTCTTTCTATACTTGCGATTATATTTATCAAGAAAAGCCATGGCGAGAGGTAATATGTCATCCCTACGATTACGTAAAGGAGGGATTTCTAAATTGATCACATTGAGCCGATAATATAAATCTTGACGGAATTTCCCTTTTTGCGTCAAATCCCATAAATCCCGATTCGTAGCTGCAAGAATCCGCACATCCACATGGATGATTTTCGTTCCTCCTACTCGAGTCAATTCCTTTTCCTGAAGGACTCGAAGAAGTTTTACCTGCATATCCAGACGAAGTTCCCCGATTTCATCAAGAAAGAGTGTCCCTCCATTGGCCAATTCGAAGAATCCGGCCTTACCCCGCTTCTTTGCACCCGTAAAAGAGCCTTCTTCATAGCCAAACATTTCCGATTCAAATAAACTGGGAAGAATAGCTCCGCAATTAATTTTTATGAGCGGCATATGACTGCGGGAGCTTGACGAATGGATACGGTTGACGATGACTTCCTTGCCTACTCCTGACTCACCTGTAATCAGTACCGTCGCATCAGCTTGAGATATGGAATCGGCCTGTTCTAAGATATTTATCATTTCCTTGCTGCAGGCGACAATGCCATCGGGAAGGTGTCTAGTCAATTTCGTGAGTTCACGTTGATACGCTTCCGTCATCATTTTTTGCTGTTCCAAATTTTTTCTCAAGTCATTGAGCTCTGAAAGATCGCGTAAGTTGACGACGACGAGGCTTAAATTTCCAGTTTCATCCAAAACAGGCGTCCCACTGATCAATATTTGTTTATTTGCCTTAGTATGTACGATGACCGATGCCGGCGTCAGTGTTTGAATGACCTTAAGGGTCGCTGAATCATCGAATATTTGCTCATCAATCAGCTCCTGCACGTTCCGTCCCAACATATCCCTGCGATATGTATCCAACATCTTTTCAGCTGCTGTGTTAATCCTGACGATGGATCCGGCACTATTCATGATCATCATACCGTCAAACGTTGACTCCAAGACAGTATTTATCTCATTCAGCCGGTCGGAAACAAATCTCATCTCCATAAAGCTGCAATCTGGATGCATTTCTTCATGAAGAATCAACGTGCTGCCTAATCGTTGTTGATTGATAATCCAAGGATAAACATTACAGACGAAAGTTATTCCTTTAGCTACCAACGTAAACCTGCCTTTGCCCAAGGCAAGATTAATTTGCTCTTTTAAAATATCGATAAATTCATTGATACGCATCCCACAGTGAATAAATAAATTTTCTGCAGAAGGATTCCAGTACAAAGGCCGCGCCTGATTGTCGACAATGACAGCAGAACAATGCAAAGAATCCAATGCACTTCGGAAGCCTGTACTATGGATAGTTTCTTCCATCAACGTAGGCATTTCTTTATCCATCTTGTTCTCCCCATTAATTGAATATACTCAGTATACGTTTGTGTTCACTAAATGTTTTAAACTTTTATAATTTTATTATAGCACAATCTAACACTCTCGTATCAATACATGAAGGACAATCCACCATCCAAAATCTGGCCATTTATATATTCCTTTACAAATTTTTATTAATAAAATTAAAACAAGCTGTCACGGCATCCATCACCTTCCTGGTCCATCTGACAGTACTACCTCGGTAAAAAGAAAGCAACTCTATGGTAACGATAAATAATTGTGTAACTTTTCAGAGAGCTGTTGACTTATCTGCCCGCATCCAGTATCTTTGTAGAAGACAACTGAATGTTCCGGTAGGCCAGGCTCCTACAGGGATATGGACTGCTGCCGCTACATGATGGAGACATCATCTGCCGGTTTGAACAGGCTGTATCGAATCCAAGGTACAGCATAATGCAGTTTCACCGCCCTCTAGAGCTAAAGCTTGAACGGTGGCGATTTCTCAGAAATGAAGACACAGGCGTATAGCCGCACCATTGTTCATGCCATGGTGCGGCTTTTTATATCCGGAATATCCATACTGAAAAGAAAAGAGGTGGCAGTAACATGGATTCAGGTCCTGGAGGCAGTACTGATAAAAATAGAATAAGCGCAGGCACCCAGAAGGACCATTCCATGTCACTTCTGCCTGCCCTGACAGCTATATGACAGTACCGCCTCCTCATTCGTCACACGAGGAGGTATTACCCATGAAAAAAGAAATTTTACTGTATAAATCCAAAGTAGAACTGAGCAAGTTCTGCCAAGACAGCCTGGATGCCGTGTACACCGCTCTGAACAGCTCCCCTATGGGACTTGCAGAAGACCAGATCCAGGCCAGCCGCGAACAAAACGGCACGAATACCATTACCCGCACAGCCAGGAAATCTTTGGCCAGACGCCTGCGGGAAGCCTTTGTAAACCCTTTTACGGCTATATTATTCTTCCTGGCCTGCATTTCCACCATTACGGATATCATCATCCCGTTGTGGACGCCCTCGCCGGATGACTTCAATCCAGTCACGGTCGTCATCATCACGGTCATGGTCACGCTCTCGGGTACACTCCGCTTCATCCAGGAAACGCGGTCCGGCACGGCGGCAGAACAATTGCTGGCCCTGATCACGACGACGTGCACCGTCCAGCGAAAAGAGGGGGGACGACAGGAAATCCCCTTGGATGACATCGTCGTCGGCGATGTCGTATACCTGTCCGCCGGCGACATGATTCCAGCAGATGTGCGGATCCTGTCGGCCAAGGATTTATTCATCAGCCAAGCCGCCCTGACCGGTGAAAGTGAACCTGTAGAAAAGACAAGCGCTGCCGTATCGATGGAACATCAAGCCATTACAAGCGCCACGAATATCGCCTTTATGGGAACGAACGTCATCAGCGGCACGGCAACAGCTCTGGTCGTGAAGACGGGCGACCATACATTGTTCGGCTCACTGGCCCGGGCCATGGCCTCGGAAGCGCCGGAAACAAATTTCACGAAAGGCATCAACTCCGTATCCTGGGTACTGATCCGCTTCATGCTCTGCATGGTCCCTGTCGTGTTCTTCATCAACGGCCTGACGAAAGGCGATTGGGGCGACGCATTCCTGTTCGCCATATCCATCGCCGTTGGCCTGACACCGGAAATGCTGCCCATGATCGTGACGACCTGCCTGGCCAAGGGCGCCGTCTCCATGTCGCAAAAGAAGACCGTCGTCAAGAACCTCAATTCCATTCAAAGCTTCGGCGCCATGAACGTCCTCTGTACGGATAAGACGGGAACGCTCACGCAGAACAGCGTCGCCCTGGAATACCATTGGGATGCCGACGGCCATACGAGCAGCCGGGTCCTGCGCCATGCCTACCTGAACAGCTATTTCCAGACAGGCTATAAAAACCTCATGGACCTGGCCATCATCAACCAGGTAGAAAAAGAAGAACTCGAAGATACGACATTGATTGATTTATCTGAAACGTATGCGAAAGTAGATGAAGTCCCCTTCGATTTCACGCGGCGCCGCCTCAGTGTCGTCGTCACCGATGGCAGCGGCAAGACGCAGATGATCACCAAGGGCGCTGTCGAAGAAATGCTGTCTGTATGCACCTATGCGGAACAGCAGCAAGAAATCGTGCCCCTGACCGAAGCTGTGCGCCAGCGCATCCTGTCTGTCGTAGACAAACTCAACCAGGATGGCATGCGCGTCATCGCCCTGGCCCAGAAGAGCAATCCGTCGCCCGTAGGCGCCTTTGGCGTAAAGGATGAATGTGACATGGTCCTCATGGGCTATCTGGCATTCCTCGACCCGCCTAAGGAAAGCGCTAAGGAAGCCATTACAGCTTTAAAAAAATATGGCGTGGAAACAAAAATCCTCACGGGGGACAACGAAAAGACGACGAGCTGCACGTGCCGCCACGTCGGCCTGCCTACAGACCGCATCCTCCTGGGACCGGACATGGAAGGCCTGACTCGGGAAGAGCTCCAGTCTGCCGTCGAAAAGAATACGATTTTTGCCAAACTGTCGCCAGACCAGAAATCCCTCATCGTGCGGACGCTCCGTGAAAACGGCCACGTCGTCGGCTTCATGGGCGATGGCATCAATGACGCCGCCGCCATGAAAGAAGCCGATATCGGTATCTCTGTAAACGATGCCGCCGACGTAGCCAAGGAATCGGCCGATATCATCCTCCTGGAAAAAAGCCTCATGGTCCTGGAAGAAGGCATCATAGAGGGCCGCAAGACTTATGCCAACATGATCAAATACATCAAGATGACGGCATCGTCCAATTTCGGCAACATGTTCTCCGTCCTCGCTGCCAGCGCCCTCCTGCCGTTCCTGCCCATGATGAGTCTCCACCTGATACTGCTGAACTTGATTTATGATGTCTCCTGCATGGCCGTCCCCTGGGACAACGTCGACGAAGAATTCCTTTATCGTCCCCGCACGTGGGATGCCTCCCAAATCGGCAGCTTCATGGTCTGGTTCGGCCCGGTCAGCTCTATATTCGACTGGCTGACCTATCTGCTCCTGTATTTCATTATTTGCCCCCAGTTCGTTTCCGACGGCCTGCTGTTCAGCCAGATTGAACCGGATACGCTCGTGACGAGCGGTATCCTGGCCGGCATGGATATGCAGGACGCTTATACGGCCATGTTCCAGACAGGCTGGTTCATCGAATCCATGTGGAGCCAGACCTTGGTCATCCACATGATCCGTACAGCCAAGCTACCCTTCATCCAAAGCCGGGCATCCCTTCCAGTCATCGCCCTGACCAGTGCCGGCATCGCCCTCCTGACAGCCATCCCCTTCACGGCAGTCGGCCTCGATATGGGACTGGTCCCCCTGCCTACGACGTACTTCTCGTACCTCCTAGTCCTAGTCCTGCTCTACATGGTCTTGGCTACAATCGTCAAAAAATGCTACATCCGCCATTATGGGGAATTGCTGTAAGATAGTAAAGCTTAGAAAATACAGAAAAAAAACAGAAAAAAAAGGTTACAGTCAAGCATCCTGACTGTAACCTTTTTTCTATTTTTCGCCTTCACTATTCTCTGCTATATGCTGTGTCACCAACAGCTTGTCAACGCGGAGGTTGTCCATATCCATGACCTCCAGCGTATAGTCACTCCACGTAAATTTATCCGTTTCCTTGGGAATACGGCCAATACCATACGTGACGAAGCCTGCTAAGGTCTTGTATAGGTCTTCGTCTTCACCGGGAAGCTCATCATCGATATCGAAGAAATCCTTGAAATCCTCTACGGGCAGCAGTCCTTCCATAAGCCATTCATTCGGCGCTCTCTGGATGATACGGTTCTTTTCTTCCCGCATTTCCGCTTCCCCAGCCGGCATGATGCCTACGAGTTCTTCCAAGACGTCATGGAGCGTGAGCATGCCGCTGAAATTGCCGTATTCATCGAGGACGACCGCTTCATGGACACCTTTTTCACGGAATACATGGACGACCTTCATGATATCGATGGACTCGGGAATATACGTCGGCCGACGGACGCTTTTTTCCAGGATTATGACGATGGATACGGCTTCGCCTTTATGGATGGCGTCATAATACTTCATGAATACATCCTTTACCGATATGAGACCGAGGAATTCGTCGAGGGAACCCCGCCCTACAGGAAGATGGACGTGGTTTGCTTTAAATAGCTCCGACATGATGACTTCTTCCGTATCTTCCAAATCCAGCCAGTCGAGCTGGGTGCGGTTTGTCATGATATCGCTGGCATCCATATCAGCCAGGCGGAATACGCGATCTACCAGCTCCGGTTCTTCTTTTTCAAAGGCGCCGAGTTCTGCCCCTTGTTCCAACAATATCTTGATTTCATCTTCCGTCACCGGCGGCGCCGAGTTCTTTTTGATGCCGATCAGGGAAATGGTACATTCCGTCGATGCTGACAGCAGCCAGACGATAGGCGTACAGATACGGGAGAAGAACAACATGGGCCGGGCGATGAGGCAGCCCATCCGTTCGGGATTATCGATGGCAATCCGCTTCGGCACGAGTTCACCGAAAATCAGTGAAAAATAGGTGATGCCCATGACGAGGACGACCATACTCACCGAGTAGGCATAGGGCTGCAAAAACGGTACTTGTTCCACATAGGCCGACAAAGGACCGGCCATAGTCGTACCGCCGTATACACCAGTCAGTAAACTGATAAGGGTAATGCCGAATTGAACCGTAGAAAACATCTTATTGGGATTTTCCCGCAGCTTCAGTGCCGCTGCCGCGCCGCCGCTGCCTTCATCGGCCATCGTTTCCAAACGGGCCTGATGACTACTGACGATAGACATTTCCGACATGGCAAATACGCCGTTGGCGATAATCAACAAAAAAATGACGAGAAACTCTTCACTCAAAGAAACATTCAATCTATATCACATCCTTGAAGTTAGTGTTAAAATAAAAATATCGATATATAATATTACTATATCCGTTTTTTTGATTTCCTGCAACATCCTGAACAGTCATAGTACTTATATCAAAGGAGGAACCACCATGCATAAGACAATAGATGAAATGTGTTGTACCGACTGTAATGTTTTTAACTGCCAAACCCTGGACAAGCAATTCCCTAAATTCTGCCTGACAGAAAAGGATATTGACGGCCATCCCATCGCCCAGGACATCGAAGAAATCAAGAAGCATCTTCAGGGCGACAATGAAGATGCCATCATGGCCCGGGCTTCAGCGCAAATCGAAGGTTTGTATTACGGCAAAAAAACGAGAGTAGAAGAAATCATCGAATTTGCCCGCCGCATCGGCGCCAAAAAAATTGGTATCGCCACGTGTGCCGGCCTCATCCGGGAAGCCAAGATATTCGCCGAAATACTCGACGCCAAGGGCATCCCCTACTACAGCGTCATCTGTAAGACCGGCGGCGTCGACAAGACAGAAATCGGTTTGGCCGAAGAAGAAAAAGTCCGCCCCGGCAATCACGAATCCATGTGCAACCCCATCCTGCAGGCTCGCATACTCAATGCCCAAAAAACCGACCTGAACGTCATCGTCGGTCTCTGCGTCGGACACGACTCCTTATTCATCAAATACTCCGATGCACCGATCACGACTCTCATTACAAAAGACCGGGTCATGGGCCATAATCCAGCAGCAGCCCTGTACCTGGCTCATTCCTATTACAAGCGCTTGCTGAACAAGGACGAAGAATAATCTCTATTTATTCGAAAAACAGAATCGTTTTTTATCAATACTCTTTATCTTTTATCTATTCTATGGTATAATTAACTCATAAATCAATAAATATCCCCATACGATGGGACACCATGTACAGATTAGAAGGGAGATAATACAAATGAAACCAAGTGAAGCTATGCTCCAAGCTTTAAACAAACAAGCGAATTCCGAATTTGAATCGGCTTATATTTATCTCAGCATGAGCTATGATATGGCAAAATTAGGTTTAAAAGGATTTTCTCACTGGCTGCAGCGCCAATATGAAGAAGAACGGATCCATGCCTTCAAGATTTTATCTTATGTCGAAGAACAAGATGGCGCAATCGAATTGTTCACTATCCCGGCATACGAACAGAAATTCACCTGCCCTCTCAAGGCAGCTCAGGCTGTCCTCGGCCACGAAGAAAAAGTCACGGCTCAAATGTATGATTTATTTGGCCAGGCTCGCAAAGAAAATGATTACGCCACGGAATTATTCCTGCAGTGGTTCGTAACCGAACAAATCGAAGAAGAAGTCAACGGCCGCAACCTCGTAGAAAAATTTACGAAAGCCAATTCCGATCAGTCTGCTATGTTGCAGATCGACGGTTCTCTTGGTGCAAGACCATAACCTGTTAATACGATTCTCCTCCCACAAAAAAGACGACAAATCAAATTGATTTGTCGCCTTTTTTATATCTAAATAAAGTTAATCATACAGATAAATATCGTCGATGCCAATGCCAATACCGACACCGCCGCCATGGTGATGGTGCCAACCGCCGCCACCCCAGCCGATACCGATGCCCACACCGATATTCGGCCGTGACGAAGATCGACCTTCATAATATGACCGGTCTACGATTTTTGCCCGCAGCTTGTACGACTGGACGACATCGCCAATCTTCAAATCGACGAGGATATCCACCTTGCCATACGAGATGGGCTCAATCATATTGTGCTCCGTTATTTTGGCTACAGATTCATTCAAACTAGTCAACTTGATATCATAAGGCAGTTTGCCCGGTATATGGAGACGCAGCCGGCCATGGCCGCCCATAATGATTTTTTCGGGATAAATATATACTTCTACCTTTTTCATCATCTTATTGGCGCTGCCATATATCATGGCCGCATCCTTGCCCGTATCCAGCCGCCAGGCGCAGCTGTCATCCTTGGCGACGAGAAAATCTCCCAAGACGGCATCGTTGACATTGGACAGTGCCCGGATATGATAGAAATAATCACTAGTCAATTCCTTATCCATACGCCAGTAATAATCTCCCTGCTGGTGACTCAAACTCGTAAGAGCCGTAGGCAGGCTTTCCAAGAGGGCCGTCACTTTATCGAACGTATCACCCTTTGTGATATAATACGCATCTAAATTGGAATTTCGCACCGATGCCGTTTGAGCTGTTGGTGCTGTATTGTTTGGTGAAGCAGGTGCCGCCTGGCTGGCCGTAGTGACAGCCGAACTTTGTCCTGCCAGTACAGCCGTGTTGGCTGCCGTTCCCGCCGTACTTGTCGCAGGAGTCTTTACCATGAGCTCCTGAGCCATAGAATGTTCCGCCGCCGGTACACCGCTGGTCTGTTCATCCGCCGCCAGAACCAGCGATAAACTGCACAAACTCATCATCGAAATAGCTGCTAGCAATTTAAGTTTTTTATTCATACTCTCCACCTCCTTTTATATCATATCATATTTTATGTTCAATTATCATACTTTGCATCTATTCCATCACGTTTATCGTCATCATGACTGTCCTCATTGTTGTCGTTATCGAGAATGCCTTCCTCTATCAATTTCAACATCGTCGCGGCAATGACCGGGTCAAACTGAGAACCAGAACAATCTTTCAATTCCTGCCGGATGTAGTTTATAGAGAACTTCGGCCTATAAATACGTTGGGAATACATAGCATCAAAGGAATCCGCCACGCAGATAATTCGAGCAATGAGAGGAATGTCCTCTGCCGATAATCCTTTGGGATATCCCTTGCCATCGTACCGTTCATGATGATAATGAGCGCCATCCTTGATATATGGGATGATGTCCATATTTTTTAAGATCCGATATCCTATATTCGTATGCTCTTTAATGACAGCGTATTCTTCATCAGTCAATTTTCCTGGCTTATTCAATATTTGATCGGGAATTCCTATTTTTCCGATATCATGGAGTAATGCGGTTAAATATACTTTTTCCACTTTATCCTCAGGAAATCCTAATGCTTTTGCCAAAGCTCGCGAGTACTGTGCCACCCGTTTGGAATGGCCATCTGTATATTTATCTTTGGCATCGATCGTATTGGCAATAGCATAGATAGCTTCATCGGTAATAGTCTGATATTCCTTCTGCTTAGCCTCAGCCTGATGGACCTGACGTTTCAATTTTGCCTGACGATAATTATGACCGACAAAAACGAATAATATAGCACCCATGAGTATCAAAACCAGTTGTACTACCGGAAGTTCAAAGAAAGACCGTTCTTTTTCAATCGGCAGGACAAGTTCCTTTATAGAAGCGATGCCATCGCCATTCCAGGCCTTGACATGTAAGGAATATTTGCCGCCTTTTAAATTCGTATAGCTGGCTTCGTATACATTCTTTCCAGTCACTTCCACAGGTTTGCGGTCAAACCCATCCATATAGTATTCTATACGCGCTTCCTCACCAGTCAATGACAGCGCCGCAAAGCGAATCGTCACACGGGTCGTGTTGCTGGGCAGAACTAATTTATCTCCGACCTGATACTCTGTACTGCTGCCAGATTCGCTGTCGACGATGATCCGATTGATAGCAATTTTAGGTGGGAAGTCATTATAATAAATCTTAGACGTGTCGATGCCCAATACACCGCGGGAACAAGACAAGTATAAATAACCTTCCGGAGTCAGCATATTATTGGAATTGGCCGTCAACATGGAATGGAACGTATCAGAATATTTAAAAAATGAAAATTGTGACACTGCTGAACTACGGAGCGCATCGGCATCAACGACATAAATACCTGTCGAACGCAGCAGCCAAACATCCCTGCCAATCAATTTTATATCAAAAATATTCGTCAAATCCAATGACTTGGCCGTAATACTATGAAGGCCGTCCTTATCGGCATAGTAGAGAGAATAGCCGTTAGAAATCCAGATGGTGCCATCCTTTTCATTTTGTTTCATATGAAGGACCGTACCCAATTTAGTGCCATTATCAGCATCATTGAGGTGCGTCACAGAGCCATCCGGTAAAATCTTATAGACGCCGTCACCATCGCTGCCGGCCCAAATAACACCATCAGCATCTTCAATCATGGATAAAATAACGCCGTTATTGAGTCCGTCCTTGCGGGTATACGTCTTAACGACAGCATCGCCGCGGATAAAATTGATACCATCACCGGTACCGACGACGATAGTACCATCTTTTTTCTGCAGTACGATGCGTACCTTTTCACTAGTCAGACCATCCGTCGTCGTCCATTGTTTCCATTCCCCGTCTTTATAACGGATTACGCCATGATTTTTATACGTGGCAATCCATAAATAACCGTTCGTATCGACCATGAAATCGCGGATACGGATTCCCGTAAGGAGCCGTGTCAAATCATTCTCGATGCGATTTTCATTTTTATCTAATATATACAGTCCATTTTCTGCCCCAAGATACAAGTCATTTTGGTAGACTTGATTGGCATTATATACATTGGGTATCAAATTGCCGGAAAATGTAATATTGCGGAATTTACTGTGTACCAGATGGAGCAGTCCTTCCCGAGAAGAAGATATCCAGTAATTATATTCATAATCCTGCCACATCTTTTCCAGAGATGACCGCACCATGCCGCCTTTAACTGTATGATAAGTCATGGATTTGTCGAAATAGCCCATGCCCGTATCGGTACAGATCCACACATGACCGCTCTTATCATGATAAATGGACGCTATATTTTTTTCGTCGCCCGTCTTGTACTGTTCAAATACGCCATTATGCATGGCCAGCAGGACATTCCCTGTCGTCCCCACATAGACTTGTCCTTCCTTGCTGCAATAGATTGTATTACTCGTCAAACCGGCAAAAGATGCTGCCGGATAATACGCGACGATTTCATCATTGACGACAGAAAATACATCGCCGCTAAACGTAACACCCCAGACCATGCCATCAGGACTGACCGACAACGAAGTCACCAAACAATCTTGCAGGCGGGAATCATCGATGGTATTGAACGTATCATTGGCATCGATACGTTTGATGCCTTCAGAAGAACCTATATAAATATTTCCTACCGTATCCTCTACGATATCACGAATGGAAATAGCCGTCTCTTCTGCTTTTTTTGCAAACTTTCCCTGTTCATATACCAACAAACCTAGGTTATTGGTCCCGATCCACAAGCGCCCCCGCGAATCTTCAAACAACGTCCGTACCCGCGTAATAGCCGTGCCGTCATCCATTCGCATGAGTTGGAAATTCTGTCCGTCAAACCGCATCAAGCCGGCATAACTGCCGACCCATACATGACCATCCCGTGTTTGCAGGACATCATTGGATTCATTAGACAACAACCCGTTATTGATGTCATAGCGAGTCTGCGTATAATCCGATAAAAAATTGCGGTCCGTCGCAGCTACATAGATGATTTGAAATATAAAGAAAAATAGTAATAAAGTAAAATGTGTCAATATATTCCGCAGTTTCATGCCATGACCCCCATCATTGGATCTGGAAATACGAAAAAATAAACGCCGTTTTATATAATTTCATTATAAATTAACAACTGCTATTTGTCACTGACTAATTGCTTAAATTTGTATATTTGAGAAGAATCTGGAAGCACTGTAAATGTGGACAATTACACGGTCATATAAGACGATGCGGCACGATAAAAACTCTGAACTTTTTCTTTGCCGCGGCAAAGCCGCTATGAAGAACCCCTCAGTCTCGCTGCGCTCGCCAGCTCCCCTTAGCAAGGGAGCCTTGCAAGCCCTGAATTTTAGTTTACGCCATATGCCCATACACGCCTCGGCTCCCTTTGGAGGGAGCTGTCGAGCGTAGGCGAGACTACGGTGATCGCCTATGTACCATAACGTGTTCAGATGATGGGAGCTAGTTTTTATTCATTAGCAGGTATGCTGTAGATTGGACCACCTTCAGTCTGCGAACAAAGAAATGTTCGCAGACAGCTCCCTCCAAAGGGAGCCAAGAGCTTACCGATTGGACAGAAACAGCGTGAGACCGGTTCATATGCAAGAAGCAACCGAATTTCGATTTGCGCCGCGTACTCCTGTACCCAAAAGCTTTACGAGACAACGGTATCCTGCCGAGCGGACAGAAAACGCGATAGACCGCGGCAGATACGATGAAGCGCCATATTTCGGTTTGCGCCGCGTACTCCTGTACCCAAAAGCTTTCTGAGAAAACGGTATACTTACCGAACGGACAGAAAACGAGTTAGACTGGTTCAGATGCTAGGCACGCGCCTATTTGGGTTCACGCACGTGTACTCGTGTACCTAAGTGAACCAAAATTGGCGCGTAACGACGCAGATGAGCCAGTCTAGCTCGTTTTCTGGACCTACAGGTTTTACCTATATTCCCCCTCTAGCATCAATATAGAGCCGCCGTTCTACTACACCGTTACGGCAGCCTGTCAGGTAGTTCGTCATATTGGCAACGACACAGGCATGATTGGGAATTACTTCCAATACATCGCCTACCTGGATAGATGTCGTGCCGCTGACTCTGATTTTACCTATTTCTTCGCTCAGCGATTCCAGCAACAACTCTGGATGACCTTTGACGATGCCAAAACCCTGGACGAGAGAAATATTATGGGCGCCTTGATCCAAGCCAAAGCACTTCGTACCGGCATCGATGATATACCGGTCCGGTGCCGGATGGGCCGTCACAGTCGCCAAGACAGTCAAGGCACACTGTTCGATTGAAGCTACGCCCAGAGCTATCTGAAGGGCATCGTTGAATACATAATTCCCTGGCCGGATGATATCGACGACGGAACTTTGCAGTTCATACATCGCTGTAGGTGTACACCCTGTCGCTACAAGTTCTACAGGAAAACCGGCTCGTTGCAATTCTTGTTTCGCTTCTGCCAATATTTCCAGCTCCACGTGGGCCACTTCAGCAATACCTTCTTGCCCGCTCACGCCATATACATGACCGGGATGAGATGTAATCCCGACAAAATGCAGATGGGGACAACTTTGTAATCCTTTGGCCAAGACGACGGCCTGAGACGGATTGACACCTAGGCGATGAAGGCCGCAATCGATGATAATGACACAATCGGCTGTAAGATTTTCCCGAGCCAACTGTTCTTCCATCAATAGCGCCGTTTCGACACTATCAAAACAAATGACCACGTGGATGCGCCGCATCAAATCCATAATACGCCGGATATTTGCAGCACCAGCCACAGGATAAGCCATCATGATATCTGTTATACCAGCATCAGCCATCTTTTCTGCTTCCTTGATCGTACCGGCCAAGAAACTCGTCGCTCCGCTCTGCTGCTGCAGCAAAACTATTTCCGTACATTTATGAGTCTTGACCATAGGACATAAGGCTTTTCCATACTGCCGGCATACAGCAGCCATGTTCTGGATATTCTTTTCCATGATATCCAAGTCAACAATAAAATTAGGTGTTTCCAATTGCTGTACAAAATCCATAAACTGAATTCCTTTCATAAAAAATGAAACATAACTATGAGATGAACTAGTATGCCCAAACGGAGGACTATCCCATTTGGGCACACTTTCAAAAAATATTTTGTTATATACGCCAATTTGCTGAGTATACAGGAAACGTCATAGACAACAGCAGATACGATGAAGCGCCATATTTCGGTTTGTGTCTATGTCCACTCGCCTTGGCTCCCTTCGGAGGGAGCTGTCGCCCGGACCACCTTCAGTCTGCGAACTAAGGGATGTTCGCAGCCAGCTCCCTCCAAAGGGAGCCAAGAGCTTACCGAACGGACAGAAACCGCGTGAGACCGGTTCATATACGAGGAACGACCGAATTTCGGTTTGCGCCGCGTACTCCTGTACTCAAGCGGGCCAAAATTCGGTCGTGACGAAGCAGATGGGCCGGTATCGCGCCGTTTCTGGATTTTCAGGCTCTACCCACTCCACTTTATCTCGTTACAACTCTCCCTGCGCAGACATCGGTCTGCTTGCCGTCGCGGACGGCTATTTTACCATTGACGATGACGTCGAGGATACCTTGGGAATATTGCTGCGGTTCTGTATATGTTGCCATATCGGTCACTGTTTCCGGATTGAGGATGACGACGTCGGCGTAATATCCTTGTTTGAGAATGCCCCGGGAATTCATATGCAATTTTCCTGCAGGCAAACTCGTCATTTTACGGATACCTTCTTCAAACGACACGAGTTTCTTTTCCCGTACATAATTGCCGAGGAAATGGGTCATCGTACCAAAAGCTCTTGGATGAGGCTTACCAAAATTGAGGATGCCTTCCGTGTTCAGGCTCATGGCATCGGAACCGAGCATAGCCCGAGGCTGTTTGAGGAATGTCATGACATCGTTTTCATCCATGGCAAAATAATTCATCTGTACTCGGCCATTTTCCGACAGGAGCAATTCAAAAGCGGCATCACACGGATCCATGCCCATCATGTCACCGACTTCATTCATATATTTACCGACATACTTCTTGTTTTCTTCGTGATTGAGAGAAGAAACGAAGAATTTCTGCCAGCCACCAGCAGATTTGACGAAATTCTGCCAGCCCGGAATGCCTTCTTCGATTTCCCGGCGCACGCGTTGGCGAATAGACGTATCCTTTAGTCGTTCCAACAACTTCGTCACACCGCCTTCAAAGAGCCATGGCGGCAGGCAGGCCGACAGAGCCGTCAGGCCTGCTGTATACGGATAGAGGTCATAATTGACTTCCGTCCCTGCTTTTTCAGCCGCTTCTATCTTGCCCAGGACGACATCGGTCTTGCCGAGCATATTCTGGCTGAGCAGCTTCAAATGGGAAATTTCCACAGGCACTCCCGCTTCCCCGGCTATCCACAACGCTTCATCGATGGCATCGAGGATGCCGTCGCTTTCCGTGCGGATATGCGTACAGTACACGCCGCCATAAGGCTTGATGACCTTGCACAAGGCTGCGATTTCTTCTTTGGATGTATATTCACCCGGCAGATAGACCAAGCCTGTACTGAGGCCCAACGCACCCTGTTCCATGCCTTCACGCGTCAATTTTTCCATTTCCTTCAACTGTTCCGGTATAGCATCGCCCTTTGCAAATCCCATGACGGCAATGCGGACAGCGCCTTGAGCCAGGAGCGGAGCCACGTTTAAGCAGGGAGGATTTTCTTTGTATGTATCGAGATAATCTTTCAACGAATTCCACGGCAGCTTCAATTCAACAGGAATGGAGCCGACCAGGCGGGTGCCGAGATAATCGATGAGCATCTGGCGGTTTTCATCGCGCACAGGAGCCGCACCGATACCGCAGTTGCCAATGACTTCCGTCGTCACGCCACTGTACAATTTCGCATTGGCTTTCGGGTCATAGACAAAAGAAAAATCCGAATGGGTATGCATATCGATGAACCCAGGCGTCACCATATGGCCTTGAGCATCGATGGTTTCGACGCTTTCCGCTTCACTCAGATCACCTATAGCCGCAATCTTATCATCGATGATGCCGATATCGCCAGCATACGCTTTTTTTCCAGTCCCATCGACGATGAGGCCATTGCAAATTTTCAAATCGAACATAATATATCACTCCTAACAGATTTGAGTATACATATAAGTAAACAAGACATCCATATAAGCCGGTATCGCGCCATTTCTGGACCTCCAGGTACTACCACTACCACTCACCTTACTTCGAACGCAAGAACTGATAGCGGGCAATGAGCATGCCGGACAGGATGATCAGGATATTCATGATCCAGCCAGGAAGACCAAATACTTTAAACACGGCAGCGATGACGAAACCGGCGATGATGGTCATGCCACCCATGGCCAGATTCTTACCAGCTAATTGGACGTAGACGGCACCGAAAACAGCCGGCAGGATGTATTTAAAGGATGTCTTAATAAACGGCGGCAACATTTCAATCAAGCCCATGCCGACGATGGTAAAGAACGTAATGACCGTAACGGACATGAAAATCGAACCAGCCAGACCGATCGTCGAAATGACGTCGCCTTCCGGTGTACCGGCTTCCACACCGGCGGCTTTTTGTGCCATGGCTACAGCAGGACAGCGGATATCAGCACAGCTGCCGGCCAGCCAGCCGATGTACGTGCCGCTGACACCGAGAAGACTGAAAAATGTAATAGGCTGGATAATCCAGGATACGCCAAATGTAATAGCTGCTACAGTCCAAACCTTCAGGATATCTGCCACAGGAGGCATGATACCATACGTAATATATAGATATATAGCCGGGATAAAGTTGGCAATGACACCGGCAATCATCGTAATCATACCAATGCGGACAGCTTTTGCATTAAATTCCATTGCTTTATCTACCATGATAATTTCTCCTCTCTATGACCTCATCCGAAAATAGCGGCAGTGACAAACATGCCGACCAACATCGATATACCTAAAGCTACTTCCTGCAAGCGCTGATGTTTGGCAAAAGCCCGGGAGATGACGAGCATACTGATAGCCGATACAATAGCGGCACACCAGACACCCGGATTAGAAACCAGAGCACCGGCCTTGACTTGGACCAGAGCATTGGAAAGCAAGAAGGCAAACAAGCCGACAGTAGCACCGGAGAGAAGATATTTTATCCAGGCCGGATTGTATTTCGTATTCAATTTGGAAACGTATTTCGTCATACTGGGCGTCAATACGAGCGTCACTATCATCCAGCCCATGTTATTCAAAGCCATGCCCCACAGAGCATAGGCATATCCTGTTAGATTGAAATCTGCTGACTGGGGTGTCATGCCGACGACCTGAGTAGCCAATGTGACCATGGCCAATTCCGTTCTGGCAGCGCCGATGTCGTTCATGCGCATCCATGTCGTAGGCGCACCTAAAATGGCAATCAATGCCAAGGCGATGATGACTGGTGACAGGGAAGGCCCTAAAGCCGTAATCATAGCGGAACGCATACCGGCCATACATCTCTTTTTGGATATATCCAATACTTCAGCCTGCTTCAATGCTGCTCTGAGATAAATAATACTTTGAACCAAAACGACGATAACCATGATACTGGAAGCAATCCATAAGCCCGGACTATTTACAACAGAATTTAAATCCATGATTTTATCTCCTTTTATTTATAATTTTAAACGTATTATTTTTATGATTGTGATAACTTTTTCTTACAACATATTACAATAAATGGGACTTAGAATATTGGATCAACTATTCCTTGCTCAATAATTCTTAAGTCCCATTTACCAATCCTGCTGCTATAAGCAGTAGAAATACATCTTACAGCTTGAATTCATCGGAGTCGATGATGGCTGCGCTATACCAACTAATACGTTCATACATAGAATCTACGACAGCAAATTCGCGGAGCGTATGATTCCAATTGCCGCGTACGCCACAAGAGCATAAGACAGGCGTTCCTGCCAGCTGGATATAAGTCGCATCAGAACAACCGCCGACCTGTGCCGGTGATGTTTCGGGAAAATCATAGGTTTCAGCCGTTTGTTTCATGAAATCGAATAAGGCGCTGATGTCGTCATGCGTTTCAAACGGTGTAAACAGATTCAATTCCTTGAATGTACACGTCGTGCCTTCTACATAATTTTTCTGACAGATTTCAGCCACTGCTTTTCTGACCCGTTCCAATTCATCCATATATTTGAAACGGATATCCAGGGAACACATACATTCTGCCGGTACGGCATTAGGAATCGTACCGCCTTTGATGACACCCGTATTGATAGTCGTTCCCCGATCCAAATCGGTCAAAGCTTGGAAGTCCAATACCTTATGGGCCATTTCTTCGATGGAGCTGATACCGTCGAGGAACGCCTGGCCGGCATGGGCCGATTTGCCTGTGACAAATACATCGATACCCAAGCGACCTTTACGGCCTACAGCCAGGGCATTATTCATCAGACCTGTTTCCATATTGAGCGCAAATAAACAATCTTTAGAATTTTCACGGATATAATCAGCAACCTTTGTATATTCGTGAAGACCTTCTTCATCTGGAGCATACAGCACTTTGATAGGACGGCCTGCATAGCCGACAGCATTCAATGCCTTGACAACAAAGAGCGAAATAACGATGCCGCCCTTCATATCCAGGACGCCAGGACCATAGGCCATGCCATCTTTGATATGGAATGGTTTATCTGGATAGAGATTCGATTCCAAGGCCGTATCCATATGGCCGCTGAACATGACAGGTTTCCCCGGACGATCTGCTCCGAGAATACCGACAAAAATCTTTCCTGCTTTTTCATTCGTTTCAACCAACTGGCAGTCCAATCCTTCGGCAGAAAATTCTCGGTTGAGCCATTCTCCTACAACGTTGACATTGTCTGCATCTCTCCAAAAATCGGGAAGATTGATAAATTCTTCGTATTTTTGGATGATTTCATCATGATGTGAATCCACATAGGCTTTGACCTTAGCTACCAATTCTTTGTTCATGCTGTAAACCCTCCCAGGTAATATAGTATTAAAATGATGATTATACTCTCAACCGGCCCATAATTGCCAGCATCATTTTTGCCCGTGTAAATAACGATTCTACATCGGCTGTTTCATCAACCGTATGATTTCCCGTCCCTTGGACGCCCATGGCGCACAGCGTCGGTACACCAGCCGAAACAGAATATGCAGAATCAGAACCGCCGCCTACTTTGATGGGATGGATGGCAGCAAATCCTTCTTCGACGAGAATCGTATTCACTTTTTCAAATAAATCCATCGTGGCAGCCATCTTGCTCATAGCGCTGAAGACGACAGGGAATGTCAATTTCGTCGTCGTATCAGGAACGTGCTGAACGGCTGCGATTGCTTTAAATTTTTCTTTATAATCTTGTTCTGACGCTTCATCGACAAACCGTACATCGACGACAGTCTTACAATATGCCGGTATGGCATTGGCTACGGTACCGCCTTCGATGACGCCTACATTGACCGTATTGCCTTCTTCAAAATTAGTCAGTTCTTCCAGTTCGAGAATTTTATAGGCCATTTCCTTGATGGCACTGCGGCCGTCCTGAGGACTGTTGCCAGCATGGGCACCGCGGCCATATACTTCAAATATGGCTCTGAAAACGCCTTTGCGTTCAACGACGACGCTATTGTCCATAAAACCCGTTTCAAAATTGAATGCTGCTACAGCACCGCGGCATTCTTCTTTGATAAATGCTACGGCGTTGCTATTCTGATGAGCTATTTCTTCGTCACCGGCCAGAATCAACTTGATGGGATAATTGATATAGCCATTTTCTTTCATGGCTTTCAATACAGATAGAGCAATGGTAATACCGCCTTTCATATCCAACACACCAGGTCCATATGCCTTGCCGTCTTTGATCGTGAATGGCCGCTGAGCCACCGTACCATCTTTAAAAACCGTATCCATATGACCGATGAAAGCCACAAAGGGTTTACGCATATTACCATATTCGGCTACGAGCATGTTACCGCTTTTTTCCGACCGATAGAACCGGACCGGAATAGACAGAGGCTGCAGATAATCGGCAATAATTTGGCCTACAGCATCGACACCAGCTTTATTGCCGCTGCCGCAGTCGATATTGACCAATTTTTCCCAGAGAGACATCATTTCATCGCGATTAGCATCTATCGTATTGTATAATTGTTTTAATTCCATAATCATCCTATCCTTTTATTTCAATTTTTTCTTCTGTAAACTGTTCGACAAGTTCCGGCACTGGTTTGAAGCCCAGACCTGGTGCTGTCGGTACAGGAATCATGGCCCGATCATCGATGACTGTAGCCGGAGATACGAGGTCATAGGACCAGTAGCGGTCCGAAGCGGGGATATCATGAGGGAACCGGTAATTCGGCAGCGATGCAATGTGGATGTTGAACGAACGGGCAACACCCGTGTCCAGCATACCGCCGCACCATACGGGGATATCATTAGCTGCACATACATCGTGGATACGCCTTGCTTCAGTCAGGCCGCCTACGCGGGCTACTTTGATATTGATGGTCTTGCAGCTGCCCAATTCGATGGCCTTGCGGGCATCTTCGGCCGAATCGATGGATTCGTCGAGACAGATACGGGTCTTCATAGCCTTCTGCAAATGACGGTGATCGATGATGTCGTCGCTAGCCAGAGGCTGTTCGATCATCAAGAGGTTGTATTTATCCAACTCTTTGAAAATATCCATATGTTTATCCAGGCGATACGCCGAATTGGCATCGCACATGAGCATGATATCGCCGAATTCCTTTCGCACTTGTTGTACATAGGGGATATCCATGCCCGGTTTAATTTTACATTTAATGCGGTGATAGCCTTGCTTCATGTATTTTTCTATGGTACGGCACAAGGCATCAGGACTCGGTTCGATACCCAAGCTCACGCCGGTTTCGATTTCCGTACGCGTACCGCCCAATGCTTTGGACACGCTGACACCCAAGTCTTGAGCGTACAAATCCCACAGTGCACAGTCTACGGCAGCACGAGCCATGCGGTTGCGGCGGACCCAATCGGTGGCATCAAAAAATACTTCCGGCTTCGGTAAATCGTCATATTCAAATAAAGTTGGCACGAGAAATTTGCGTATGACATCAAAGGCGCCATCCCGTGTTTCTTCATTATACCAAGGACGTTCAAAAGCAGAGCAGTCGCCATATCCGACAGCACCATCTGTCGTATGGATTTCAATCATGGAAAATTCCTTGCGCGTCGTCACGCCAAAGCTGGTACGGAACCCTACTTTCATATCCTGGTACATTTTTCTCATTACAACTTTTTCGATTTTCATTAGCTGTCACCCTCCCCAAAGTAAGTATCATGCCATATGGATACCAAAGATCTGCTACATTTGATGATAGAGCTCGTTTTTTCAATATAACGTTTAATTTACAATATATTGACTGTATGAGCATACTATATCACCGATATGATTTTTTTGCAAGTGAAAAAACTAACAACCATAAAATACTAAAATTCTCCTGTTTTTGCAAAAAGCCATAGTGGAAATATGATATAATGTCCTTAATACATTATGCTCATGAGTCCACTATGGCTCAATTTTATTTTTGTAAAATCAGATTGATTCATTATATTTTTTATGATTTTATTCTGATGCAAAAATATTAATACCATATCTTAATAATATGTTAATAAAATTGCTATGTCTTTTATAGGTCCTTTATTGTGGATAAATGTCTCTTACCTGTCTATAAATAGTCTATATTTCAATGGAGATATCATCATGAAACTAGGATTCGCTATTCCCAAACAAATCTCAAATAAAATTTCACCACATGTTACCCAAAAGTTCCCTGATATTACAATCATATTCATTACGTATTCCTCCATTTTTGAAATACCATCCTTACTGTCTGGAAAGCAAAGCGGCCTGGATATGATCTTGTTTCTGGGAAATACGGCCATGAAATATACGGCATCCCAAATATCACCGACCATTCCCTGGGAATCTATTCCCCATACGAATGCGGCCTTGCTGCAGCGGCTCCTGCAATTGACGCTCAGCGGTCATGATATCCATCACATCACGACAGATCTGCAGGACAAGGATCTTCTCTACGATACCTATCGGGAAATCGGCATGGATATTTCAGATATAGAAATCAATATCACGCCGCCGTACACATTCAATGAAAATTTTATCGTCCAAACGGCACGATGCCATGAAGAACAATTCCGCTTCAAAAAGGAAGCCAGCTGCATTACTATTTTCTTTGAGGTATACCGCCGTCTCCATGAATCCGGTGTCCCTGCGGTATATATGACACCGACATTGCCTGATATCTATAACGCCATCTTTAAAGCTCAGACAAGTTTTCTTCTGAAAATAAGCCGTGAAAGCCAACTCGTCATCGTCGATATCGTCATCGATGAACGAAGCTCTTATTCACCGTTGTTAGCCGATGAATATCAACTCATGTTCGAAAACATGAATGTGACCAAACAGATTTATGATTTCGCCAAAAAAATCCAAGCAACGGTCATCCCCGTGACGGAAACAGAAATATTATTATTCTCAACACGAACCATCATGGAGACACAAACGAATAAATTCCATTCATTCTCCATCATGGAAGACATCCGAAAAAATACAGCTAGCACCGTCAGCATTGGTATAGGCCTGGGAAAGACGGCTATGGAAGCAAAATTCCATGCCAGGCTTGGCGTCCGCAGAGCTGTCAAAGGCGGTGGCAATCAGCTATTTTTGATTTACGATGCCGAAACGATACGCGGTCCCATAGGTAAAGCAGAAAACGTACCTGGTTACAATATATCCGATTCGTTTCTATCCATATCCCAACGGACCGGCGTCAGCGCCTATACGCTGAGCCAGCTCCACAGCATCATCGTCAAGGAGGGGAAAAACGAATTCACGACGGCAGAAATCGCCGATTTATTGAATATTACGACACGAACAGCCGACCGGATCATCATCAAGCTCATGGAATTCGGCTACTGCTTCGAAGTCGGTAAAAAATTCCAACGCAAGAACGGTCGGCCCAGCCGAATCTTACAATTGAAAATTTGAAGTAGTGCCTATGATATAAAACGCGTGAACGCAGTGCCGGTGCACTAAGTTCACGCGTTTATTGTATATTCAATTTCTAGTGTTGCTGCAAATATTCCACGCGGGCCACTTCTTTGCCGCCGCGCACGTATACGCGGGGGACACGCCGGCCTACCATACAGAACACTTCATTGGTAATAGTACCGATTTTGTCGGCTATTTCTTCTACTGGCAGCAGTGTATCGCCTTGATATCCGAATAGTACGACTTCATCGCCTACTTTGACATCCGGTACAGACGTGACGTCGATCATGCATTGGTCCATACAGATATTACCGACCTGAGGAACACGCTGGCCATGGACGAGGACATCGGCTTTATTTGTCAGGGAGCGGGAATAACCATCAGCATATCCAATGGGAAGAGATGCTATCTTCGTAGGTCCTTTGGCAATAAAATGACGGCCGTAGCTGACACTGTCTCCAGATTCTATGGTTTTGACATGAGTGACCTTACATTTAAATGTCATCGCTTGTTTTAAATGTAGTCGCGTGATATCTACTTCAGCTGACGGAGCAACACCATAAATCATGATGCCGGCCCGGACCATACCACAGTGATATTCCGGTAAATCGACGATAGCGGCACTGTTTGCACAGTGACGGATAGGAATATGTACACCTTCCTGTTCCAACTGGTCACAAAATGCCATGAATGTACGATACTGCTGATGAGTAAATGTCTTATCTTTTTGATCTGCTATACAAAAATGCGTAAAAATTCCTTCGATCACTACATTAGGGAGTTCGTTGATGGCTTTGACTTCTTTGATAGCTTCTGCCGACGGCCTGTAGCCGATACGGCCCATGCCGCTGTCGACGCCGATATGGACGCAGACCTGACGATGCTGTTTTACCGCTTCCTGGGAAAAAGCCAGCGCATCTTCGTAATGAAACACGCAGGCATCGACACCATACGTAATGAGCTCTTCGGCCCGGTCACCACTCGTAGGTCCGAGAATCAATATTTTTGCCGTAATCCCGGCCTGACGCAACTCTACGGCTTCATCGAGTACGGCTACTGCCAGACGGTCCGCACCATTAGCCAAAAATTCCTTTGCCATCATAATGGCACCATGGCCGTATCCGTCCGCTTTGACAGCGACGGTGACCAACGTATTTGGATCAATGATACTGCGAATCTGACGCATATCGTAACCGACGACATCCAAATCTACTTCTGCCCATGCCGGGCGCCTTTTTTCCATTGCCACATCAATCATCCCCCTAAGTTATAACCTATCGGTTAATACACCTGATAATAACAAGTACTCCATCTACATTTATCAAATAATTGTTTACATTATAGAATAGTATCTTTTTTTTATCAACCTTTTACACTGCTTTATACACTGCTTTACTTTTGATGCATATCAGCCTGGGAAAATTTAAAAAATTATCTTTTTTTTATGATGTACTTCATGCGTTCCAATCGGTTCAAGGCTTCATACAGTGTTTCATCATTTTTAGCAAAATGCAGGCGGATCAAATGATTGATAGGTTCCTTGAAAAAAGATGAACCAGGGACGGCACCGACACCGACGTCTTTAGCCAAAACTTCACAAAATTCCAAATCATCACGAAAACCGTATTCGCCGATATCGAGAAGGACATAATAGGCTCCCTGGGGATTCGTGTGGGCGATGCCCAATCGATCCAATCCCTGCAACATGAGATTTCTCTTGTGCGTGTACATGGACAAGAGCTGATCATAATAGTCCTGACCGAACTGAAGTCCCGTGATGACGGCTTCCTGGAGGGGACTGGCAGCGGCGACGGTCAGGAAATCGTGGACTTTCTTTGCCCCTTCGATGATATCTGGCGGCGCGATGATATATCCCAGACGCCAGCCCGTAATAGAAAATGTCTTCGACAGGGAACTGCAGGTCAGCGTCCGTTCTGCCATGCCGGGAAGGGTAGCAAAATACGTATGAATATACGGCTCATACACGATATGTTCATATACTTCATCGGTGATGACGAACGTATCATATTTTTGGGCCAAATCGGCAATATACGTCAATTCTTCCTTTGTAAAAACCTTCCCACATGGATTTGATGGATTACATAAGATAAGTGCCTTGGGATGCTGCTTAAAAGCAGCTTCCAGCACAGCCGGATCAAAATCAAATGATGGCGGCACGAGAGGGACATATATGGGTTCGGAACCGGATAAAATAGCATCGGCACCATAATTTTCATAAAATGGAGAAAATACGATGACCTTGTCACCTGGGTCCGTCACGGTAAGTACAGCCGCCATCATAGCTTCCGTACTGCCGCAGGTGACGACGATTTCTTGTTCCGGATCGACAGCCTGACCGGAAAACCGTTCATGATACTTGGCCAAAGCCTGACGCAGATTTGTCGCCCCCCAAGTAAGTCCATATTGGTGCGGCCCTGTCTTGGCTACTTCAGCCAGACGGTCCAGTATAGGCTGCGGTGGCGGAAAATCAGGAAACCCCTGCGATAAGTTGACAGCATGGTATTCTTCAGAAATACGTGTCATCCGACGGATGACCGAATCGGTAAATAAAGCCATTTTTCTGGATAAATTTGGCATAGCCGCTCCCCCTTTGATAAAGACACCCCAAGCATGGCATTAATGAATATATATGCTTAATTTAATTATTTTTAAATTAGGTATATTATAGGTCTAATCGAATAATCCGTCAATTATAGATAAAACTGGGAAATCAAAAAACCTGTATGCTTTTTCTATTCAGAAAAGCATACAGGTTTTTGTCATATAATTATACAATTATAAATCAAGGTTGCGGACGCGTTTGGCGTTGTCCTGGATAAATTTGCGACGCGGTTCTACTTTGTCGCCCATGAGGACTGAGAAAATGCGGTCTGCTTCAGCAGCATCCTTCAGTTCTACCTTCAACATCGTCCGGTAAGCCGGATCCATTGTCGTTTCCCACAGCTGCTCCGGATTCATTTCACCGAGACCTTTATAGCGCTGTACGACGACACTGTTGTCATTCCCGACTTCCTTCAACTTTGCTGTCAACGCTTCATCCGTAAACAGATACCATACGGATTTTCCTTTGCGTACCTGATAGAGCGGCGGCTGAGCGATATACACATAGCCTTCAGAAATGAGCGGACGCATAAAGCGATAGAAGAAGGTCAGCAGCAAAGTACGAATGTGGGCACCATCCACATCGGCATCGGTCATAATGATGATTTTATCATAACGGCGCTTCGTAATATCAAAATCTTCACCAATCCCCGTCCCGAATGCCGTAATCATGGAACGGATTTCTTCGTTGGCCAATATTTTATCTAAACGAGCTTTTTCGACGTTGATGATTTTGCCACGCAGTGGCAAAATAGCTTGGAATTTCCGGTCCCGGCCTTGTTTTGCCGAACCACCAGCGGAATCACCTTCGACGAGGTAAATTTCTGTATTATGAGGATCTTTATCGGAACAATCGGCAAGCTTACCTGGCAGACTGCTGATTTCCAAGGCATTCTTACGGCGCGTCAATTCCCTGGCCCGACGGGCCGCTTCTCTGGCGCGTGATGCAGCAATCGTCTTTTCGATGATGCGCTTGGCGTCATTAGGATGTTCATGCAAAAATTCCCGCAGGCCGTCGGAAACGATGGCATCGACGATGCCCTTGACTTCGCTGTTGCCCAGCTTTGTCTTCGTCTGTCCTTCGAACTGTGGTTCCCGTACCTTGACGCTGATGACGGCTGTCAAGCCTTCACGGACATCGTCACCGGACAGATTTTCTTCATTTTCCTTGATGATGCCGCTGGCCCGGCCATAGTCATTGACTGTCCTGGTCAGACCCGAACGGAAGCCGCTGAGGTGGGTACCTCCTTCTTCCGTAAAAATATCATTGACAAATGTCAGTATATTTTCGTTGTAACCATCATTGTACTGCATAGCCACATCGACGATGACTTTATCCCGTTCCCCATCGATATTGATGACTGTAGGATTGATAGCTGCCCGACTTTCGTTCAAATATTCGACGAACGATATCAAACCGCCTTCATAGCAATATTCTTCTTTACGGCCTTCGCCTCGCTTATCGGTCAACGTAATGTGGAGACCTTTGTTCAAAAAGGCCAATTCACGGAGACGTACCCGCAAAATATCAAATTCATATGTCGTATCAGGGAATATATCATGGTCGGGCATGAAGCTGACCCGGGTTCCTGTTTCTTCATTTTTTTCCAACGGCCGTACTTTTTGGAGAGTTTTATCCGTAAGGCCCCGGCTAAAGGAAATAGTCCAAAAATAACCGTCACGTTTCACTTCGACATTGGTCCATACACTCAACGCATTGACGACAGAGATACCTACGCCATGGAGACCACCGGAAATAGGATAACCTTCGCCGCCAAATTTACCGCCGGCATGAAGGACAGTCAGTACGACTTCTACGGCTGGTTTCCCTACTTTATGCATAGCCACGGGAATGCCGCGGCCATTATCTACGACAGTGACACTGCCATCTTCATTGATTGAAACTTCGATATGCGTACAAAATCCAGCCAATGCTTCATCGATACTATTATCGACGACTTCATATACCAGATGGTGAAGTCCCCGCGATGATGTACTGCCAATATACATACCAGGACGTTTACGGACGGCTTCCAGCCCTTCCAGTACCTGTATTTGTTCTGCCCCATAATCTATCTTATTGTCTTTCGACATGCATATATTCCTCCTGTTCGATTATAAATGCATTTAATAATTATATCACAAAGAGCCTATTTTTGATAGGACTTGTTCACTATGGTATGTGTCAAGATTTTCTCGGTAAATTTTTTGACCCTGATAATAGTTGGCCTCACGGCACCTATTTTTCTATAAAATTGCAGGCATAGCTAAACTTTTCGCTAACGCTCCCATTGCACTACT
>Ga0163159_1000434_pt1 | contig 55854 bp, 49 predicted proteins | sample BioMet9_FD_108702 | JGI IMG/M metagenome (GOLD analysis project Ga0163159, IMG submission 108702) | Microbial communities from bioreactor (seeded with sewage sludge) at Lawrence Berkeley National Lab, California, USA - Biofuel... | ecosystem: Engineered > Bioreactor > Anaerobic > Unclassified ... | reverse complement strand
CGTTAGCACTCTAATTATACTGCTTTTTAAGGAGGTCATTGCTTTTTTTGTGCAAAAAAAGTGATGAATATAGATAAATGCTAGGTTTTTAATTTAAAAAGTAGTGTTTTAGTTTACACTACCAAAGCTTAAAAGGAGGAATACTTATGAATAAAGAAGAACATATGCGTCATATCTTAGAAGATCCTGTATATGCCATCATGGGCGAAGAATTATCGTTGGGACGAAAAAATGTCGACGTGGCCCGGCAATTGATCGCCGCTGGAGTACAAATCATACAGTATCGTGAAAAACATAAGACATGGCGCGAAAAATTCGCTGAAGCATCGGTTATTGCCAAATTATGCCGTGATGCTGGCGTCACATTTATCATGAATGATTCACCCGATTTAGCCATTGCCTGTGGTGCCAGCGGTATCCACGTGGGACAAGATGACGCTCCTGTTCCGTTTGTGCGCCGCCTGGCTGGTGACGATATGGTTATCGGCGTATCAACCAATACGATTGAAGATCTGCAGGGTGCTGTGACCGATGGGGCCGATTACGTCGGATTCGGCCCCATGTTTCCTACGCAGTCCAAAAAGGATGCTAATGAAGTGGTGACCGAGGAAACCATAGCTTATACCTTGCAGAATTATCCGCTTCCCGTCGTGACCATCGGTGGCATCAGTCTGGACAATATCGGTGGTTTGTACCAGCGGGGCTATCGCTCTTTCGCCATGATCAGTGCTATCATTTCCCAGCCGGATATTGCCAAGGCTGTCCAACTACTGCGTAAGCAGATCGCTGCCAAGCAATAATATTTAGGCTGTGTCGTTTTTTAGGTGTTGACCAGCTTGATAATTTATGGTAACGTATAACAGATGAGTATGAAAGGCAATCGCCAGTGGTAACATTGGAGGAAAGTCCGAGCTCCATAGGGCAGGATGCCGGATAACGTCCGGCGAAGGTAACTTTAGGGATAGTGCCACAGAAATGTGTACCGCCGCGCAAGCGGTAAGGGTGGAACGGTGCGGTAAGAGCGCACCAGCAGCCAGGTAACTGGCTGGCTAGGTAAACCCCATCCGGAGCAAGACCGAATAGGGGAGGGATGAAGCGGCCCGCTGATCTTCCGGGTTGTGTCGCTCGAACATATCAGCAATGGTATGTCTAGATAGATGATTGCTACTGCGTATGCAGGACAAAACTCGGCTTATTGATTACTCATCATCTTGGAATCAACAGGCTTTTTACTTAAGTAAAAAGCCTGTTTTACTTTACATTTTTTTCGGTCCATGATATTATTTGATATAAGTGATATTATGCACTAAATATAACCATAATAAAGCAGTAATGCTGTACAGTAGGAGAGGGATTAATTTGGCATTGATAGTTAAGAAGTTTGGCGGCAGCTCTGTCGCAACACCTGACAAGATGCGTGCCATTGTCGGCCGCGTACTTAGAGGTAAGCAGCCGGGTGATAAAATCGTCATCGTCGTTTCTGCCATGGGGGATACGACGGATGAATTAGTGAGCTTGGCTAAAGAAGTAACGACGAAACCTTATGGCCGTGAAATGGATATGCTCCTGTCCACGGGCGAACAGATTTCTATTGCCCTGATGGCTATGACATTTGAAGAAGCAGGTCATAAGGCGATGTCTTTGACGGGGGCCCAAGCTGGCATAACGACAAGTGATGCCTTCAATAAGGGACGCATACTCGATATCCAGCCAGATCGTATCCTGGAAGCACTCAATGCTGGAAATATCGTCATCGTAGCGGGATTTCAGGGCATTACCGATGAAGGTGACATCACGACGCTGGGACGCGGCGGTTCGGATACGACGGCCGTTGCCATAGCCGGTGCTATGAATGCTGATGTATGCGAAATCTATACAGATGTAGACGGCGTCTATTCGGCTGATCCCCGTTTAGTCCACAATGCGATAAAAATGGCAGAAATTACGTATGGTGAAATGTTGGAAATGGCAAAACTGGGTGCTGGCGTCATGCAGCCCCGGGCTGTAGAAATGGGAAGTCGCTTCAATGTACCTATCCATGTCCGCTCGACCTTTACTGCCAATGTTGGCACTATGATTCAGGAGGCATATTCAATGGAAATCAAACAATATATGATTCGCGGCGTTGCCGATGACAAAAATGTAGCTAAAGTGACGGTCTTGGGTATTCCTAACAAACCAGGATTTGCCTATCAGGTATTTTCGGAATTGGCTGAAAAACATATCGATGTCGATATGATCGTCCAAAGTGTCCGTGTAGCCAAAGAAGGGGAAACGGATATTACATTTACGATTAACCGTTCTGATATCCCCGTGGCCGAAGAAGTCTTTGACCATATCAAGAAGACCTTGAAGCCTGAAGGTATCCTTATCGATGCTAACATGGCAAAGGTTTCCATCGTCGGTGCTGGTATGGCTGGTCATCCTGGGATTGCTGCCGGCATGTTCGGTGTCTTGGGCGAAAACGGTATCAACATCGAAATCATCTCCACATCTGAAATCAGTATCTCTTGCTTGATTTCGGAAGAATACGTTGAAAAAGCAGTAAAAGCGATTCACGAATATTTTTTAGATGAAAACTGAGGCTGACTATGTCCGTGTTAGATAATTTTGTCGAAGAAATGCTCCAACAGGCTGTGCCTAAACAGGCGTTGATCGAACGTTGGATACACGGTCTGGACAATGAGAAGCCACCGCAATTTTCGGTACCAGTCAAAAAATATACGTTTGAATCCAATCTGCATGGTTTCATATATGATTATCAACGGAATACGGTAACCATTTCGTATAAAGTTGCCAATTCAATATATCAGGATATGACCGTGTCCTTTGCTACCTTTCGAGCACTGCTGGAAGGGCTGGCTGTGTGCATCAGACAGCAGAAATGGTGATTTTTACGCCGCAATCCGTCTCAGGGTTGCGGCGTTCTTTTTTAGGAGGAAGTTTTATGTATACGGGCATTGATATCGTGGAAATAAGCCGTATGGAGAATATGATTTGCAAGCATGAGCGCTCGTTGAATCGCTTTTTTACGGCCCAGGAGCTGGCCTATTGCTTTGAAAGGGGAATGGCCAGGGCTTCTTCCCTGGCGGGCATATTCGCCGCTAAAGAGGCCTTTTTTAAGATTATGGGTACGGGGTTCCGACGTGGTAAATGGACTGATGTCGAAATCATCCATGATGAATGGGGTGCACCTATCTACAATATTACTGGAGAATATGCAACTTGGGCGGCCGAAAGATTTACGGCCATGCCGGCTTTGTCTATCAGTCATGACGGCGGTTATGCCATTGCTATGGCCGTGGCCGGTGGGACTGTGTAGTTTGATTTTTGTTTATGTATCATAGATGTATCTGTATGAGTTATATGGATAGGAGGAGGTATTCAAATGCAACGCTTATGTACAGCAACGCAAATGCGGGCAATGGACAAGGAAGCCATGCATGGCCGTTTTGCCATTGCGCCGGCCGTATTGATGGAAAACGCCGGCCATGCCGTCGTGGATAAGGCCTGCAGACATGTAGGCGGCTGGTGTGGCAAAGATGTACTCATCTGCTGCGGCAAGGGTAACAACGGCGGTGATGGCTTCGTCATTGCCCGCCACCTTCTGACTGAAGGCGCCAGGGTGTACGTATATGTACTGGGCCAGGAAGAATGGTACAGTGACGAATCGCGTCAGCACCTCGCCACGCTGCGGCAATTGGAAAATAGGGATAATTGCATCGTTACGATGTATGCGGCTTCTGACAGCGGTGATGCCTTGCTGTGTCATCGGCTCAGCTCGGTCCAGGTCGTCGTCGATGCCATATTGGGAACGGGCTTCAGTGGCAGCCTGCGCGGCACGGTAGCCCATATAGTGGATAGGATAAACGAATATCGCACGTATGGCACTTATCAGGTCGTAGCTGTCGACATACCTACTGGTGTCAATACTGATACGGGAGCTGTCAGCGGCGACGGCACTTCTCGAGCGGGACTGCCTGTTCAGGCCGATATAACAGTAACCTTCGGCCAATATAAACGCGGTTTGTTTTTCTATCCAGGCAAGGAATTTACTGGCATAATCGAGCGCGATTTTATCGGCATGCCCCTGCCGCTATTGCGGCAGCATGAAGCTGATGATTCCTATATTTTGGAAGAACGGGATATGACAGCCTTCCTGCCACCCCGCCGGCCTGACAGCCATAAAGGCAGTCATGGTAATATTGCCATCGTCAGCGGCAGCAGTGATATGGCTGGGGCGGCGCTCATGGCTGGCCGCGGTGCGTTGCGCAGCGGTGCCGGAAAAATCTATCTCCGCGTTCCCCAGCAGGCGGCACCGTACTGCATCGGTCGGCAGCCGGAAATCATGGTACGGGGAATCGGTCACGGTGCTGCCTTTGGGCAGGACGATGCTGCCGCCGTATTAGCGGAAGCAGCGGCCTGGTCGGTCATAGCTATGGGGCCTGGCATGGGGACCAGACCGGAGACGAAGGATTTTTTGAAAATGGTTATCTCCGGCTCATCTTGTCCTATTGTCATCGATGCTGATGGGTTGAACCTACTGGCCGGAGAACGGGATTTCATCCGTACGCATGGCAGCCGCATCATCATGACGCCTCATTTAGCTGAGTTTTCTCGACTGAGTGGTTTATCTATCCCAGAAATTCGTCAGGACATCATTGGTGCGGCCAAGGCTTTTGCAGCTGACTGGCAGGTCACGGTCCTGGTCAAAGGTGCGCCTACGGTTATAGCCGATCCCATAAGTGGTACGGCCTATGTCAATCCTACGGGCAACGCTGGTATGGCTACAGGCGGCATGGGGGACATACTGACAGGGATGATCGCTTCTTTTGCTGCCCATGATGGTGTCGGAACGTTATGGCAGGCTGCGGTAGCCGGAGCGTACGTGCACGGTGCTGCCGGCGATTGTTGTTTCCAGGCGTTGGGCCCTTACGGCTATTCTCCCGTTGAAGTGGCTGATGCAGTGCCTCAGGTTCTACAGCATATGGAAGCAGCAAGGATCAATCCTGTAGGTACACATTCTTTGCTCTATTGATACGAAAACCGGTTGTAGACCGGAATACGATACGAGGTGACGGAATAAATGAAATCCAAGACAGTTTGGCAGTGGCTCAGTATTGTCGTGTTGGCGCTGGCCTTGTTGGTTACGGGGTGTGGCAGTACGAAAACAGAAAATCAGGCAACGTCGTCCCACAGTCAGACGAAAACAAATACCGCCAAAATGGTTGCAGCCGATGTCAGCGGCGACCTCCATGTGTCCATGTTGGATGTCGGCCAGGCCGATGCCGCTCTGATTCAGTATAAAGGTAAGACCATGCTCATCGATACGGGTGATCCTGACCATCGCGATACATTGGTCAAAGATTTGCAAGACCGGAATATCAAAGAAATCGACGCCATCATCATCACCCATCCCCATGGCGATCATCTGGGCGGTATGGCGGCATTATTCAAGACATTTACCATCCATCAGATCTATGATAACGGCCAGGCATCCAATACAGCCATGTATCGCAACTATTTAAAAAATATCAAAGCTAAGCATATACAATATCAGGTATTGAAAAAGGGCGATGTCATTACGCTGGGTGACGATGTCAATTTTACGGTCCTCGCTCCATCAGAACCATATTTCCCTGGCGGCACGGATAAAAATATGGCTAAGAACAGTGTTACAAATAATAATTCTATCGTCTGCAAAATGCAGTATAAAGATTTTTCCATCTTGTTTTCCGGCGATGCTGAACACGAAGCTGAACAGCGTATCATCAAAGATTATAAAGGTCAGCTCCATGCGGATGTCCTCAAAGTAGGCCATCATGGCAGCAAAACAGCTTCGTCCCTGGCCTATGTTCAGGCCATTACTCCTGAGGCGGCCACGATTTCTTGTGCTGCTGGTAATGAATATAAATTTCCTCATAAGCAGTCTCTGGATAATTTGGCAAAAGTATCGGCGAAGGTGTATCGCACTGACCAGGATGGCACTATATCTATCGTAAGTGATGGCAAGACATATTCGATTTCAAAGGCGCACTAGTAGAGGAGGATTTTCTATGAAATGGGTTGGCAGCATCGATCGCATTACTGGTAAAAAAGCATATATCATCTTGAATGATGACGAACATGAACTAGTCCTGCCCGTTGACTGTCTGCCGGCAGGGGCAGATGAAGGGATGGCGTATACCATTGATATTACGAGAAACGAAGAAGAAGAACAGCGCCTATACGAGGAAATTGCAGCCCTTCGCAAGGATTTGCAATGACTCAGGCATGAGCCATGGATACCGCTTTTGCAATTAAATACGGCAGATGCTTAATTTTTTTCTTGAAACATGGTATAATGTAAAAGCTGAATTCAAAGAAAAGGAGAAGATTCTATTGATAAAAAGACTACTGCTTATACCATTTCTGGCTATACTGTGCGTCTGCCCTTTGTGGCAATCCCAAGCGGCTGATAAGGCATCTATTACCAATGTCCGCATTGTGACAAGAAATGATGCTGATGTACCATTTGTCCGTTCTGTTGTAGATTTGACGACACCCGTAAAACCCAAATTAATTATTGATGATTCTGGGCAGTACATTACTGTCACCTTGCCATATACCAAAATTGATAGTAATTTGAAGAAGCAATACAACGGCAACAAGAATATTATGAAATCCATGTCACTGGCCCAGCATTCTAATGCGACTGATGTCAATATCAGAGTTCCTCAGCCTGTAACGGCTGCTGATGTCAAGGTGTTTACGTTGACTGCCGATGCGATTAACAAAAAGCCGAATCGTGTCGTCATCGATATCAACGATAAGTCCGGCTCCGTAAAAAAATGGATCCGCTGGAGAGTAAACGATACCAGCAAAGATAGGGGTTCTGTAGATTTTACGAAACAGCAGGCCCGCAAGCAATATCCGGTATACACGGGCAAGCCATCGTTCAGCCTGAGCCAGGGACTACAGAATAAAGTCATTTGTATCGATCCCGGTCACGGTGGCAGTGATTCTGGTGCTGTCGGTAAAATTTCCCAGGAAAAGAATATTACCTTGGCTATTGCCAAAGAATTAAAAGACCTTCTGGAAAAGGGCGGCGCTAAAGTTGTCATGACCCGCACGACGGATATCGATGTCTATGCACCGAACGACGGCGCCGTAGAAGAATTACAGGCTCGTTGTGATATAGCCAACGATACGAGAGCCGATGCTTTCGTATGTATCCACATCGATTCCTATGCGACGGCTGATGCTTCTGGTGTTACTGCATATTACAACAACAAGACGCCGTATGATTTCAACCTGGCTAAATATATCCATGCGCAAAACATACAAGCCACGACGTTCCCTGACAGAGGCGTGAAGACGGCTAATTTCTACGTTCTGCTGCATACGAATATGCCGGCGACGTTATTGGAGCTGGGCTTCATTTCGAACCCCCAGGAAGAAAAAACCTTGAATACAGATTCACAGGTGGAACAATTTGCCAGCAGCATCTACAACGGTCTGGCCGATTACTTTAATGCTGGTGGGAAATAACTCGTTTTTCACAAGTCATGCTTCTTGACAATGTGATTCCATTAGTGTAAACTATATTAGTCATAGCATATGCAGTGGCTGTGGTAAGCCGCATGAAGAGGTCTTAAGTCCGCAAGGCACCGTATTCAGCGAGTCTATGAGTGAGGAGGTGTCACTATGTACGCTATTATTAAAACTGGTGGAAAACAATACCGTGTAGCTGAAGGCGATCAGATTTTCGTCGAAAAGCTGGCTGGTGAAGTTGATTCTGAAGTTGTATTTGACGAAGTCTTGGCAGTCGTCAATGAAGGAGATTGCCGTGTAGGTACTCCCGTAGTTGAAGGTGCTAAAGTTACGGCAAAAGTAGTAGCCCAGGGCAAGGAAAAGAAGATTTTGGTATTTAAATATAAATCCAAAGCTAATTATCGTCGCCGTCAGGGTCATCGTCAGCCGTTTACGAAAGTCGTCATCGAAAAGATCGAAGCTTAATTCATGATTACGATAACGATACAAGAGGACCAACGACATTGCATCTGTGGTTTTACATCGGTAGGCCATGCCGAATACGATGAGGAAGGATATGACATCGTGTGCGCCGGCGTATCGGCTGTAACGCAGACGGCCTTAATGGGGTTGTTGCATTTTCAAGAAGATGCAGTGATTTACAAGGTGGAAAAGGGTCGTTTGGCCGTATCATTGAAAGAGGTTTCTGAAAAGAGTAATGTCATTTTAGAGACTATGGTATTAGGACTTGAAGAAATGGCACGGCAATATCCTGGATATGTCGTGTTGAATCGATAGGACAGGAGGTGGACGGAATGTTCAATTTTGATTTACAGCTGTTCGCTCATAAAAAAGGGGTCGGCAGTACCCGTAATGGCCGTGATAGTGAATCGAAACGACTTGGCGTAAAATGTCATGACGGTTCTGTTGTTAAAGCAGGCTGCATCATTGTTCGTCAGCGTGGAACGCATTTTCATCCCGGTACAAACGTAGGTTTGGGTAAGGATGATACGTTGTTTGCTAAATCGGCAGGCAAGGTTTCCTTTGAACGGGCTGGTAAATTCAACCGTCAGGTTAGCGTATACCCCGTTGAAGTAGCAGAAGCTTAATATTTAACATATTTTTCCCTGATAAATCGTTTTGATTTGTCAGGGAATTTTTTATGTGATAGAAAATTTATCTCTTATTCTGTATTAAGTATGGAAAAAACATATCGTTAAATTTCTTTTTTGTGAAAAAATACACTTTTAATTTTAACTTCATTGTGATATACTACACATGATGTTGTGATGGTACCGTGAACAGTTTAAATACTTAAAGGGAAGGAGTCGGCATCTGTAGAGAGCTGAACTATAGCTATAGATTGTTTGCATTGGTACAATAAACGACTTATATCTCAACAGAGAGTAAGAACGGAGGAATGGATATGCAAAAAGAATTAGGAATGAAAGCACCAGCTGCTATGGGGCGGCATTCGTTATTTACGACACGGGAACTGACTGTCGTCGGCATGTTGACTGGTATCACGATGTTATTGGGTTTGACTGGCTATGGGTTTATCCCTTTGCCAGCTATGAAGGCGACTATTCTCCATGTACCCGTCATAATCGGGGCACTCGTAGCAGGGCCGCGGGTCGGTGCTATGGTTGGTTTCTTGTTTGGGATTTTTAGTTTATGGCAGGCCATTATGGCTCCGACAATCTTGTCGTTTGCCTTTTTGAATCCCCTTATTTCTATCGTTCCGCGCGTCATCATCGGTATCGGATCATATTACGTATTTGTTGCCTGCTGTAAATTCCTTAAAAAACCTATTGCGATGGGCATCGCTGCAGTAGCTGGTTCCCTCATATTCAATACGGGTCTGGTCATGGGTGGCATCTATTTGATTTACGCAAAAGATTTTGCCTTGGCAATGAACATTTCCGTAGATGCTGTTTTGGCAGCGGTCTTGGCTATTTGTGCAACTAATGGTATTCCTGAAGCCATCGTCTCAGCGGCTATCGTTGTTCCAGTCGTCATGGTATTAAAAAAAGTAGTAAAAGGTTTCTGATGTGGTATTTGATACTGCCGTTCTTCCAGAGAACGGCAGTTTTTTTTATGATTTTTTATTGATTTTATAAGCAAATTACCATACACTATATGTAATTGATAAATGACGATGTTATGAATTCATGAGATATGTTATATTCATTATGTTAGTAACTTCTTTGGATAATGACTATGTAAAAGCGAGGATGGCCGCCATGAACAACATGAGAGATACCATATTAATTGCCGATGATCAGGAAATGAACCGGGTCATACTCAGTAATATATTTCAAAATCATTATCATATATTAGAGGCTGAAAACGGTGAACAGGCACAGCTGATGGTGGAACAATATCATCATAAGCTGGCAGTGATGCTGCTGGATATCTTCATGCCGGTGAAAAACGGCTATGAAGTGCTGCAGGATATACGGGATCAGGGATATCTATCGGAATTTCCCGTCATCATCATTACAGCAGAAAATACAGCCGAAAATGAAGTGCAGGCTTTTGACTATGGTGCTGCAGATATCATTATGAAGCCCTTTGAACCTCATGTGGTCAAACGTCGCGTCGATAATATCATAGAGCTGAACCGCCATAAATTGAATCAGGATGAATTGATAGAAGAACAAGCTAAGAAATTGCGCGAATCAAATGCGGTCATGGTAGATGCCTTGTCATCTATCATCGAATACAGAAGTCTGGAGACAGGCAAACATATTCGACGGATACGATTTCTGACAAAAATCCTCTTGGAAGATTTAGCTAAAAGTTATTCGGAATATATGTTGAATGAACAAACTATCAATATGATTGCCAGTGCATCATCCCTTCATGATATAGGTAAGATAGCTATTCCCGATTCCATTTTGAATAAACCTGGGAAACTGACTCCAGAGGAATACGAAATCATGAAGACTCATTCCGTCCGAGGTTGTGAACTCTTGGCTCGTTTAGATAAATTGGAAGACCAGGAATACATCCAGTATGCCTATAATATTTGTCGGTATCATCATGAACGATGGGATGGCAATGGTTATCCAGATGGTTTGAAAGGAGAAAATATCCCACTATGTGCCCAAGTGGCAGGTATTGCTGATTGTTACGACGCCATGACGAGCGATCGCGTTTATAAGAAAGCTATTCCGCCGTTGCAGGTCATCAATATGATTTTAAATGGTGAATGTGGTATTTTTTCTCCTCATTTGTTGGAATCACTGAAAAATGTACAAAATGTATTTGTCCACCTCGTAGGGGAACATTCCGATATGAGGTTGAACGAAGGTGGGGTAGCAAAAGCTGTCATGGATTCCCGGTCAACGTGGCGGAGCCACTTAGATGCGAACCAGCTGGGACAGGTGAAATATTATACGCTGTTGAAACATATGGAGGCCACGGTTGTTGAAATCGATGCCGATACAGGGGTATATCATGTTGTCTATATGACCGGCGATAATTTGGCTTCTTTAAAATCAGGTGGAAGTTTTGATGCCGCCATTACGAATTTTGCTAAGATAATGGTACATCCGGACGATCGTAGGGCCATGTTGGATATTACTGGAAATTATATGGAAGCATTGTTTGTCCATGGATTAAGCAAACAGTCCCGTCGGTATCGTATTTATAATACATTGAGCAGCAAATATGATTGGTACATGGAAACACTCCTGCGCATGGATACAGGACATCCATTGGAACGTAAAGCATTGATGGTATTGGAACCCGTTGAAGATGGATCGGGTCAAATCAAGATAGGACATAAAAATAAGCGCATCTTAGATGGCATCATCGATAGCATACAGATTTGCAAAAATGATCGGTATTTTACTATGGATGTCTATAGTACTGGAATGAAAAAATTATTGGGCTATACGACTGAAGAAGTCAGGCATCTGTTTCAAAATCGCTATATCGAATTAATCTATGAGCCGGATCGTGAACACGTCCTTCAGGAAATTGAGCTCCAACTGAGAAAAGGTGATATTTTAGAACTAGAATATCGAATGACGACGAAACAAGGGTCTTTGATCTGGGTATTGGATAAATCTATGTGTTTTACTGGCAAGGACGGACATGAATATTTTTATTCCGTTATTATCGATATAACGCAGTCGAAGCGGGCCCAGGAAGAACTGAGGTTACTGACGGAGCGGTATCAAATCATCATGAGCCAGAGTAATAATATCGTGTTCGAATGGAATACTTGGACGGATTGCATCGTCTATTCATCAGGGACGGAAAAGCATTCCAGGACACATCCAATCATTGATTTATATACGAAGGAACTGTCATATGCTTTACATATCTACCCAGAAGATTTCCAACAATTCAAACAGATGAAGCAGAATATCCTTGGCGGGTCGTCTTATGAGCGGATGGATGTCCGTTTAGAGGATAAAGATCACCAGTATCGCTGGTATAAGATACGCTTGCTGTCACAGAAAAATCAACACGGACAAGTAAACCGTGTCATCGGTATCATCCGCGATATCGATGCAGAAAAACATGTTGCCCAAAAACTCATCATGCAGGCAGAACGTGATTCTTTGACGATGTTGTATAATAAACGGACAGCTAGATTGAAGATGAGTGAGATTTTAGATGGCAAGATGTCAGGTCAGGCAGCCTTATTTATTCTTGATATCGATGATTTCAAGCGTATCAATGATACGTATGGCCATTTATTCGGTGATGGTGTGTTGCGCGAAGTGGCGAGGACATTAGAGTCATTATTTGACAAACATAATGTCATATCCCGTATTGGTGGAGATGAATTCCTGATTCTCATGAGCTATGAAGGGATGTTGGTACAGGTCCAAGAAAAAGCAGCCGCAGTAATCCAAGCGTTTCATACCGTATTTCCTAAATTGGATAATCTTTTCGCCATGACCTGCAGTATAGGTATTTCCATCTATCCTGATCACGGTACAGATATGAAAACGTTATTTGAATGTAGCGATTTAGCATTGTATTGGGCTAAGGTCCGAGGAAAGGATCAGTATGCTATCTATAGTGACGAATGCCATAAAAGGCCGGTATATGATCGCCCGAGAAATATTATGGAGCGTACAGGAATCGATTCGGATATGGAACCAAAGAATTCGATGCAGCGCCTGCTGACACATATCGTTCCGGTATTGCAGAAAGCCGGCCACTATGATGATACTGTTCGCCTTATTTTGGCCGCTGTCGGCTCTATATTTAATCCCAGCCGGGTCTATATTTTTGAGGATGCCGACGATGGGAAAACTACATTTAATACGTATGAATGGTGCAATGACAAGATAATCAGTCAAAGATATGCTCGTCAACATGTTCCGTATGAGTATAACGGTGATAATTGGAAAAAAGAATTTGATGAAAACGGTATCGTTTATTGCTCTGATGTTACTGTACAATCTTTATGGCCGGAAATAAAGGATAGTGAACAACCTGTTATGTCGCGGCTCCTCTGTGCTATGAACTATCAAGGGAACCAGAAAGGGTTTATGGGCATAGAAAATTGTCTTGTCCGATGGGTATGGACACAAGATCAAATCGAACAATTAAATTTTGTTACGCAGGTCTTGGCGTTATATATATTCAAGCATAAGCAGACCGAACAACTAGAATATGAGTTCCGTCGCTTGAATGAAAATAGAGGTGTCAAGTAAAGAAAAAGCGGTCTTCTTCTATATTTAGGAAAGGGCCGCTTTTACATATGGACTGTCATGTCTTTTGTGCAGCCTTGACAAAAATACAGTACTGGTGTATCCTTTATTTGAACGTGTTCAAATAAAGGATACACTTATGCAGGAGGACTTATGAAAAAAAAAGAACTGACTGGATCCCATTTGGATAATGTGCGTTACCGGATTTTATCTAGTGCAAAAGAATTATTCATACAGTACGGCTATAAAAAGACGACGATTCGTCAAATTGTTGAAAAATCTGGTGTATTGACCGGCAGTATTTATTATTTCTTCAAGAATAAAGAAGATATATTTCAAGCATTGATTTTATCCTTGCTGCGACAATGTGTGAACTTGATTAATGAACATTTTGCAGATAGTACTCCAGCATTTAAATATGCAGCCATGTGCATTGTTGAATTGAAAGCTGTCGAGATTAATGAATTGACAAGGGAATCGTATTATGAAGGATACACATCGAAAGTTATTTTTGAAAAGATGATTGACCATGTGACAACTATTTCTCAACATTTATTTGCTCACAAGGAGCTTCATTATTCAGAAAACGATTTTTATCTCCGGACACTACTCATCAAGGGGGCTATGCGCAGCTATGTAGCTCAGTTTTATTTTTCTAAGCAAGTACCATCAGAGGCATATCGCAATTTATTTGTCCGAACTGCGTTATTATTATTTTGTTTTACTGATGTTGAAATAGAGGAAGTTATACGACAATTGGAACGAGATGATGAGGTTTTGACAAAGATTGCTCTGCACCTTATCAATCAGTCTATCCAAATATAGATTACCATCATACACAGAGGAGGAATTTAGTATGAGCTTATTTGAACACGTTCAAATAATGAAGACAGTTTTATTGGGAAGGAATGGATTGCCGCATAAAAGACTGGGGTACGTATGTTTGGTCTTATGTATCGCTGCAGGTCTATTCTGTGGTTGTGGCAGCCAAAAATCAGATCAAGCTATCAATGAAACGTGGGGGCGGGCTGACGCAAAAGAAATCGATATCAATTCCAAAGTAGCAGGTCGAGTCGTCCAGCTTCTCGTCAAAGAAGGGGATTCGGTCAAAAAAGGACAAGTGTTAGCCTATATCGATAAAAGGGATCTAACGGCGCAGAAGGAGCAGGCTGAGGCGAATATCAAGACATTGCAGGCTCAATTGAAGCAAGCGTCTGTCGTGACGACGCTGGAAGACAGTACATCCCGCTCTACTGTCAGTACGGCTCAGGCAGAACTGGAAAAAGCACAGTCTGATTTGGATTTGACTCAAGCGGATTACGAACGCTTCCAGGCTCTTGTGGCATCAGGTGCCGTATCAAAGCAAACATTTGACACGTATCGCACGAAATATGAAGTGGCACGGTCTACCTACGCTCAGGCCGAAGCGAATGTAAATAAGGCCCAGGCCGGCTTATTGCAGACCGATGTCAATATAGCGAACGAAGCGGCTATACAGAAAAAAATCGAACAGGCAGAAGCTACGCTGAAACAGATAGAGGTTTCCTTGGATGAAACGGAGATTAGGGCACCTTATGATGGTATCATTACGGCGAAGTACATAGAAGAAGGTTCCATGATTTCGCAGGGGGTTCCGCTCGTAGCAGTACAGGATCCTACGGATAACTGGGTCGATTTCAAGATTCCAGAAACAAAATTATCTCACTTCAAGCTCAATCAGTCCGTGGATTTGGTCGCTCGCGATGGTACGACCCACGTAACGGGGACTATTACAGATATCAGCAAGAAGTCTGAATTTGCGACGCAAAGGGCTACGAGCGAACGAGGAGATGACAGTGATATCATCAGTTTCAATGTGAAAGTACAGGTAAATTCCGACTCATTACGTCCGGGTATGCGTTTCCGCTTACTGGCTGGTGATAAAGCATGAAGTTGGCAGACATCCTGAAGGAAGAGGTTAAAAATTTGATGCGTGGTCGTTATTCGGTCATATGGATCATATTTTGCCTGCCATTGCTGTTTACCGTATTATTTGGTACGGTGTACCAGCAAAATGTCGTCAAATATGTTCCGCTCGTCATTTATGATCAGGACCAGAGCAGCCTGAGCCGTACGGTGATTCAGGCTTATGGAGACTCGGAACGGTTCCGCATCGTATCACAGGTATATACGCAGGAAGATATGGAACAGGCTATATACAATGGCACGGCCCTGGCTGGTTTGGGTATTCCCCAGGATTTTTCTAAAAATGTAAAACAAGGTACTGGTACAGATGTCGTTCTCATCGTCAATTCCAATAATAACATGTTTGCTAATGCAGCCATGGGTGCGGCTTGGGAAATAAATCGTTCCGTCTCTGTGGCTGTGTCACAGAAATTATTTGAAGGGATGGGGCAGTTGCCGGATGCAGCGCTCAAGATGGCCTATCCCGTGCGCATGGGTATCCGTATACTCAACAACCCCACGGCAGGCTATACGCCGTTCATGTTGTCCGGCCTCATGCTCAACGGCTTGCAAATCGCCATTATGCTCGTAGCGGCACCTTTGTTTTCCCGGGAATTTCTGCGTCGGCAGTATGCAGTTTCTTGTCCGGCATGGAAAATCGTGTTGGGAAAAACAATCCCCTGCTGGCTGGCAGCGGTTCTTTCCTTTGCCATATGTATTGTGACGATGCATTATTTTTATGCGGTTCCCCTTAAAGGTGACCTGATGGATTTATTTGTCATCAGCAGCGCGTTCATATTTTTTGTCATACAGGTAATCTTCCTATTTGCTGCCTTTGCTCCGAACGAGGTCATGTCCATACAGTTGCCATTGCTGTATATCATGCCTGGTCTGTTGTACAGCGGCCTGAGCTGGCCGGCTTTCCACATGAATGAATTCGCCGTATTTTTTGCGGCGTTGCTGCCTATGACGTATGGTGCCGATAATGTGCGTGATTTGCTGTTGGCCGGATATGCGCCGGCTTTGTGGCGGGATACGGCTTATATGATACTCTTTGGCTGTATCTGTTCGCTGTTGGCAGGATGTGTACTATCGCTGCGGCGACGCTATACTGTGCAGGAAATCGTCGCCAAGATATCTCCGGCTCTGGCACTTAGAGTGGGCCGGTATCTGAAGAAATCGTGATGGGAGGGGGTGCCTTATGAATATCTGGCAAATTATCAAGCGGGAATTGAAACAAGTTTTTCGGCTGGATGTGCGGCGCGCCATTTTCCTATTCGGAGCAGCATTGGCATATTTGATTTTGTTTGGTATTTTATATAGTCCGCATATCGTCAAAGATGTGCCATTTATTATCTACGATGAGGATCAAACGCATATCAGCCGTACGCTGGTACATCGCTTTGTCGATAGTGAAAGCTATAATGTCGTTAAATTTGTATCGTCACAGGAAGAATTGCAACAAACATTGAAAGAAAAGACCGCTTATGGCGCAGTCCAGATTCCTAAAGATTTTTCCAAAAATGTCAGTACTGGTGCTGATGCTGTCGTTTTGGTTACTATCAATGGATCTAACATCATCATTACGAATACGGTAAGTTCGGCGGCTCAAGATATTTTGGCTGCGTATTCTGATGACTTGGCAACCAGAAGAGCCGCAATGGCTATAGGACTTAATCAGGAAGCGGCGCAGCGTAAGGTGACGCCTGTCAGCTGTCATCTTCGCGTGCTCAATAACCAGACACAGAGTTATCTTCTGTTTTTCGTACTGGCTTTGGGTATGGCTGCTTTTCAGCAAGGGATTTTCCTGGCTGTAGGTGCTGCTGTCCATTATGAATATGATCATGCAGGCAGTTTTGAGCATATGAACATAAAAAAATTATTAGCGGGGAAGTTGATTACGTATTGGGTGCTGTCCATGATATCATTCGCCTTGATTATCCTTACGGCTGAAGGTATTCTGCGTATTTACGATAAAGCTCCATATGGTCCTTTGTTTTTATTGGCCGGTGCCTTTTCCTTTACAGCTATAGCCTTATCCATGATGGCGGCGTCTCTTTTTCGGACAGAATTGCAATTTGTCAGGGCTTCTATCATGTATACCGTCCCAGCCTTTATTATGGCTGGCGCTAGTTTCCCATTGGAATCGATGAGCCAGGCCATGGTTTTTCTGGGTAGGCTCTTTCCTATGAGTTGGCTTACTAATTCTGTCCGCAGCCTGATTTTATCAGGCACGGCGCCGGAATGGAATGCCGATATGATCGCATTGTTGTCCATGGGACTGGTTTGCTTGCTCATCGGTTGTTATGTATTCATCAGCAGTATAAAAAAGCGCAGTTACAGTGCTGGTTAATGTTTTATTAGTTTTGATTGGACCCATTAATATATACGAAACCCGGCCTTAAGAATCCTGTTACAGATGGGAATTCTTCGGCCGGGTATTCTTATTTATCCAAGATAGCGATCCAATATGTCGCAGAGCCGCTCTAATTCAATGGGTTTTGCCATATGCTCATTCATGCCGGATAAGAGGGCCTTGCTGATATCTTCTGTAAATGCGTTTGCTGTCATGGCGATAATTGGTATGGTCTGTGCTTGCGCATGGCTGCTTCCTCGTATGAGTCGCGTTGCCTCATAGCCGTCCATCCGTGGCATTTGGATGTCCATGAATATGAGGTCATATAGGCCAGGAGGAGATGAACAGAAGCGCTGGACTGCATCTTGGCCATCCAGTGCAAAATCGACAGTTGCGCCGGTCATTTTTATCAGATCTGCCGCTACTTCCCGATTGATGTCATTGTCTTCAACCAGTAGTATTCGCTTTTGCTTGCAGGCTAATGTCGCCAAGCGATTGATTGCTGTAGTTGTACCATCTATTCCGGCAGGAGGTTTATTCGGTTCAAATACAGGAGAATCAAATATTTCAAAAGGCAAGATGACTGTAAACGTCGTTCCTTTATCCAAGGCACTTCGTACAGTGATTTTTCCATTCATTAACTCGACCAGGCTCTTAGTAATAGAAAGGCCTAAACCGCTGCCGCCATATTTCTGGAATGTGACTGTCGATGCTTGTTCAAATGGTTTAAATATCCGGGCCTTGAATTCCTCATTCATACCGATTCCCGTATCCGCAATGATAAACTGGATGTAGAGCTTTCCTGAAAGCTCATTTACTTGCTCCACCTGTAGTTGGACACAGCCGCCGGACGGTGTGAATTTTACGGCATTGGATAACAAGTTCAATAAGATTTGGGCCAGTCGGTTGCGGTCTCCACACAACTGCCTGTAGCACTTCTGCTCTATATCAATATGGAATTGTATATGCTTCTGTTGACATTGTACGGCATATACATCACAAAGTTCCTGTAATACTTCTTGAAGTATAAAAGGCTTGTTTTCGATATGGAGCTGATCTCGCTCGATGGCCGACATATCCAAAATATCATTGATGATATTTAATAATAAATGGGAAGACTGATTAATTTTTGCCAGATGATCCATGAGACGTTCACGTTGCGAATCGTGTTTCAAAGCTAAATTGGCCATGCCGATGATAGCATTCATAGGTGTGCGGATTTCATGGCTCATTCTGGCCAAGAATTGACCTTTGGCATTGCTGGCATATTCTGCCTGGGTAATCGCATCAGTCAATTGTGTATTTTTTAACTCTAGTGTCGAAATATTGTCCTTTTTTTCCTGCAAAATCGCGATATAAAGGCCTAAGCACAACAATAGAATCAAAAGTATCATACCGATTTCTATATTATATTTATGGGCAATATCAGCAGCGGATAACACGTAGGGCGTATTGGTGGTATGATTGAAAATGATAGTTTTTATTTCTTCTTTACTGATTGAATCCAAACTTTTGTTGATGATTTCTATTAGCCGAGGATCATAATGGCTGGAAGAGACTATGGAAAACTTTTCTTCAGCTATACCCGTTGTCAACCAAACAGCCAGGTTTTCGAAACGTGGTTGTTGAAGCAGGGCCGTTACAATATATGTGTTCTGTATCATGATGTCACAAGTTCCGTTATTGACGGCTTCCAGGCATTCGGTTGAAGCGGGATAGAAACGTATCGTATAATTGGGATGATATTTGTGAACGTAACCGATGATTCCTTTGGCATCAAAAGGCAACGCCACCGTATAGATCTTATCTGGGTCATAGGATTGATTTTTATCTCCCACTAAAACCATTTTTCCATTTAAATACGGTATGGACAAGTGCAACCTGCCATCATGGATTCGTTCCTGATTGTAGACGATACCGGAAATAAGGTCGACATTGCCGGCCAATAAGTAATCAATAGGTTGTTCACCAGACGGTATAGCCGTATATTGAAAGCACAAGCCGCTTCGTGCTTCAATCAGCTTCAAGATATCAATAGCTATACCTTCTATTTTCCCTGTAGAGGCGTTCCAGTATGACAAAGGATAGCGTTGGCTGAAATTGCCGATGGTGATATTGCCATGACTGCGGATATATTCCATGTCTTGGCGGGTGAACAAGGGGACAGTTGATAGCATGTTTTTGGCATAATATGTATCCTGTAATGTAGGTTCAAATTCAGGTGTGATATATTTAATTTTTCCCAAGGCATCGTTCAATTGGTTTACTAGTACTGCATCATACTGCCGGCCGGCAACTATATAAAAGGGTACGACGGCGACACAGCCGACTATTTTATAGTTTTTTGGGGGGATGGTCAGGCTTGATGCGGCGGCCAGGTCGACCTGGCCCGTATCGAGGGCGTGAAATACATTGTCATACGAATCAAAGACTGTTTCGACATATTGGAAATGTTCCTTCTTCGCATAATCCTTCAAGGCTTTTTCTTGAAAAGAATTTTTGGTAACAGCTATGCGCCGATTTTGAAATGCTGAAAAATCTTCATAATAGATCGAATCATCGTCTATACGGGCATATAAATAATTTAACTCTGTTCCAATGGAAAAATTGGCATAGTGATATCGATCCAGCCTATCTGGAGTATACATCAAAGGGAAAATGAAATCGACATTCCCAGTTTGTAGTGATTCTTCTAAATTAGCTCGGGAATCGAAGACATATTGGACGTTCCAGCCTGTATAAGCGGCTATTTTTTGAAAATAATCTGCTCCATAGCCTGTTACAAAGCCCGTATCCGTGCGAGATAGGAAACCGGGATGATCGATATAGCCGACGCGGACGTCACGTGCGGCAGCCGGCATCATGGAAACTGTCATAAATGTAGGCAAGATGAAAAAGCATATAAAAATAAGGTAAAGGAATATCCGTTTTTTCATAGGTCAGGCATCTCCTTGCCGACAACAGATGGTAAATTAATGTAAGAATCCATAGAGTGTTTGCAGCATCTCTTTCACGTCGATAGGCTTGCCCAGATAGCCATCCATTCCCGTCGATAAAGCACGGCTTATATCTTCTGCATAGGTATTAGCCGTCATTGCGATGATGGGAATAGTCGCTGCATCAGAGCGCATACTGGAACGGATAGCGATACAAGCTTCGCAGCCATCCATAACAGGCATTTGAATATCCAAAAGAATCAGATTAAATGTATTTACAGGGGACTGCATAAAAATATCGAATGCTTCTTTCCCATTTTGGGCCGTCGTGATGGCAGCTCCCGTTTGAGCTAAAATTTCTTGGGCAATTTCCCTGTTTAATTCATTATCATCGACCAATAGCAGACGTTTTCCAGCAAATGATAGGGTTTCCAGGTCCATTTCAGATGGTACTGTTACTGCAGGTCGGGAAGATGTCAGCGAAACTTGCTGTTGATAGTTGTCGAAAGGAATCAAAGCAGTATAGCTCATACAGGCATGTTCCGTGTTTTGTACGGTCAATTTCCCATCCATCAGTTCTATCAGGTTCTTGGCGATAGCAAGGCCCAGACCACTGTCTTCACTACCTCGGCCAGTACCAGTCCTTTTCTCGGATGTACTATTTGATAAATTCTGTGTCGATGCTGAAGAATCTATGCTGCCTGTCACAGCAAAGCGAAAATAGCTTTTATTTCTTACAGTACGGACTGGTTGCGCGACGAATTTTAGGTATCCGCCAGGGGAACTCGTACGTATGGATTGGCTTACTAATTTATTAAGGACTTGCTCCAGTCGTTTCCTGTCTCCTTCGACGTATGTTGACGGTGATAGCTCATTTGAAAATGTAAAGTGCAAAGCATTTGTTTGACATTGGCTTCTTGCTTCCGTACATATAGTGGATACTAGTTGAGATACATCAAAAGCAACATGTTCTATCTTCAGTTTTTTACTTTCTAGTGCAGAGAAATCGAGGATATCATTAATGATGTTCAATAAAACACGGGAGGCGTGAAGTATCTTTTGAAGATATGATTTCGTTTTTTTGCTGTCAGAAGCATCGTTCTGTGCTAGGATAGTCAAACCGATAATGGCATTCATTGGCGTACGGATTTCATGACTCATATGGGATAAAAATCCACTTTTGGCAGTATTGGCATATTCTGCCTGTTCAATGGCCAGGGAAAGCTGTTCGTTCTTTGCATGTAAAGCATGTAAATAGGCCCATTTTTGCCGGTAAACATATATGGCTGTACCGATACAGAGCAGCAGTGAACCGGCAATTATGACAAACAACAACTGATATTTGTACAGTAAATCACTCATGGTGATCTTGTAGGGCGAAGACGCAGTACGTTTTAGGATAATGGCATGGATAGCGTCTGGTGGCAGTGTATCCAATGTTTTATTGATGATCGATATAAGGCGCGGGTCCATGGTGTGCATCGTTGCAAAACAAAGATTTTCATCTATAGAGAAATTTGGCAGTATCGATAATGCTTCAAATGATGGATGTTGCAGCAACGCATTAGCGACATACGAATTTTGGATCATGACGTCAGCATCGCCGCGGGCTACAGCCTGCATACATGCATAGGCCCCATCATAATAGAGCATGGTGATGCCAGGGAATTTTTCTTTTAATAATTTTTGTGTACTTTTTGATGACTTGGTAATCGCTATGGTATGTATAGTGTCTCGGGTCAAATTTTGTGATTTTTTACCTACTAAGACAAGCTGGCCAGTTAAAAATGGTGAAGAGAGGGCCAATGTATTATCATGCTGTTTATCCACATCAGCCATGATGCCAGCAACCATATCATACTGTCCCTGTCGTAGCAGCTCTATAGGTGTATTTCCTGTTGGAATAGGTTTGATGTCAAATTGCAGGCCGCTTTTTTTTGATATGAGGGCCATTATATCTTCAGTAATACCTGTTAGGGCACCCGATGTTTCGTCTATATACGATATGGGATAGCGATTGACTACAGTTCCAACAGTAATAATTGCATGCGTTTTGATGTAATCAACTTCGTTACGGGTGAACAGAGGTTGGACAAAAGGCGATTCACCGTAATATTTCTGATTCAACGTCAATTCAAAGCGAGGAGAATTTTCTTTGATTCTTTTTAAAGCGAGATTCAACTGGTCCAGCAGATCATCAGGTCGGTTCTTTTGGGTTACGATATAAAATGGATCAATAGAATATTGGGAAATAATTTTGAGATTTGTCGTTTTATATAAGCTACAAGCAGCAATAGCATCTACTTCACCGGCTTCTAAGGCACGAATCAAATCTTCGTGATTGCTGTAAGGGACTTCTATATAAGAAAAATGATTATTGACCGCATACTTTGCCAAGCCATCATCTTGAAAGGTATGTTTAATGGTCCCGATGCGTAATCCTTGGAAAGAAGGGAAATCTTCATAATATAAACTGGCATTGTCAAACCGCGTGTACAGTACGCTTGCTTCTAATCCAATGGAGTATTGGCTGAAAGCCACCGTATCACGACGTGATGGTGCCAGCGTGTAGGCACAAAACAAGTCTATTTGGCCATCTTGGAACTTTTGATAAAGCGCATCCCAGTTATCATAAATGAATTCATAATTCCAGTTCGTATATTTTGCGATTTCCTGTAAATAGGCTGCACCGTAGCCATCAAAAGTACCATCAGGCATGCGATAAATAAATCCGAGATGATTCATGTATCCGACCCTGACAGTGCGAGAATTCGCAGCCGTCACAAAAGTACTGAAAGAAATGGTGAACAGCAGAAACGACATGAGCCATACAGTTATGAGCGTTTTTGTATTCGACTTAATCATAACAGAATACTCCTTTCTCTTGCTGCTGGAATATTGATGTAAAACAGCATAAATATGCATGTTTATGCGTGCTGATTTCCAATCATATTTTCATTTGAAAGTAGATGATTCATATAATATTATAGTATCATATAAATAGGATAAACGTAAGCATCTATAAGAATTAAAGTGTGTATACATTACGAAAATTTCATATTACATTCCGCAATCATGGTCAGCGTGGACCAGGTTTCCTGATTATTTTTTTTCCTATGGGATTAACAGAATGAAAATATAGTAGGAGAACGAAGGGAATACAACAAATATATCACTGTAGAAGTCAACCTTTTATTGACAATCATTATCAAAAATGATATACTGAATAAGTAATGTAAAGGAAATATCTTGTTTGAGGAGAGATTGTACTTTGCAATATTATTACGTACATGGAATATCATGGGGAAAGGGGGATTCACAATGAATATTTCTTCCTTCATTGTGGGATTGATCATTGTTTTGGCAGTCATCTATTTACTGAATCATTTCCGTAAATCCTTCAATGGAAGTGGTGGCTGCTCTTGCGGGAGTACGAATTGTGCTTCTTGTCACGTCGCATCGGTCAGTCATAAAAAGACCGAATTAGTGCCACCGTGCTGCCGGAATAAAAATTAAACTAACTGACATAGCAGGAATTTTGTGTCCTTATGTAGAAATACTCCTATGAGGGAGTATTTTTATTTTTCCTGATTATATTGTTCATCGAAGGAGATATTATGGATTCAGTAACAATGTTATGCCAGATTGGTGAAAGGCTATATCGTAAAAATTTAATTGCCGGATGTGGTGGCAACCTTAGTTTTCGTCAGACTGATGGGACTGTCGTCATAACACCGTCCGGTGTAGCTAAGGGATTTTTAGTGCCAGGTGATTTGCTTACAGTCGACTTGGAAGGCCATATACTTTCAGGTTCGGCCAAACCTTCGTCCGAAATGAGATTGCATTTGGAAACGTATCGCCAACGTCCTGATGTCGGTGCCATCGTCCATGCTCATCCGCCTGTCAGTACGGCGTATACTCTGTTAGGGCGGCCATTTCCGGACAATATACATACGGAAGGACGGGGCGTATTAGGGACTGTAGGCACCGTACCGTATATCAGTCCGGCCAGTGATGCCTTGGCTAATGCTTGTGCCGATGCCTTAAAAGAAATGAATGTCATTCTCATGGCAAATCACGGCGCCGTTACCGTCGGATGCGATTTGCTACAGGCATATAACCGTATGGAGACCTTAGAGGCTACGGCAATTATTTATCGTGATGCCTTACTGTTTGCGAGCAGTATCTATGAGTTAGATGCAATTCCAGATAGAAGTTCCTTGCAATTGCTGCCTGAAGATTGAATATGATTTTGGCATATTCATATCCTGCAATTTCATATAAATTATCCGTTTTTGTCATGTATATATAGCATTTTTGGAGAATTTATATTATAATATTCGTGGGATGATTCTTATTTTAATTTAATTATTTATGAGGGAACAGTGAGGTGCAATTTTATGACACAATTTCATTTACCGTATGCAAAGGAAGGCTTGCAGATTTCGATTCCTGACGATCGTTTGGCTGGTGTTCTTCTATCCAGAGCTCATGATTACAAGGCCCCTAAATCGGAAGCTGAATTGGTAGCTGATGCGTTAGCTAATCCTATTGGCAGCCCGAAATTGAGCGAATTGGCAAAAGGAAAAAAGACCTGTACGATTATCTCCAGTGACCATACGCGTCCGGTTCCGAGTCATGTCATCATGCCGCAATTGTTGAAAGAACTGCGTGCTGGTAATCCGGATATTGATATTACTATTCTCGTTGCGACAGGCATGCATCGTCCGACGACACAGGAAGAACTCGTAGCGAAATATGGCAAGGAAATTGCCGAAAAGGAAAAGTTCGTCATCCATGTCAGCCGTGATGACGCCGATATGGTCAGCATTGGTACATTGCCTTCAGGCGGTGAATGCTTGATCAATAAAGTAGCTGCCCATGCAGATCTGCTTATTTCCGAAGGTTTTATTGAACCACATTTCTTTGCTGGTTTTTCTGGCGGCCGTAAATCAGTTTTACCGGGCATTGCTAGTAAAATCACTGTATTGGCCAACCATTGCGCTGAATTCATTGGCAGTCCTTTTGCTCGTACCGGTATCCTCGAAGGCAATCCGATTCACAAAGATATGCTCTATGCTGCAAAAGCTGCAAAATTAGCGTTTATCTGCAACGTTGTCATCGACGCAGATAAAAAGGTCATCGCTGCATTTGCCGGTGATAGAGAACAAGCTCATTATAAGGGCGTTGAATTTGAATTATCCATGGCCGGTGTAAAACCGATTCCTGCGGACATCGTCATCTCGACAAACGGCGGCTATCCTCTCGATCAGAACGTGTATCAGTCAGCTAAAGGCATGACAGCTGCTGAAGCTACGTGTAAAGATGGCGGCGTTATCATCATGTGCTCTGCCTGCAACGACGGTCACGGCGGTGATGACTTCTATAAGACGCTGAAAGAAGCAACGGATCCGGTCAAAGCGACGGAAGAAATCATGAAGCGCAGCCGCAACGAAACAATCTTTGATCAGTGGGAATCGCAGATCATGTTCCGTCTGCTCCAGCATTTCACGCTCATCATGGTAACACAGGCTCCGAAACAGATGATCGAAGATATGCATATGAAATATGCAGCGACATTTGAAGAAGCATTGGCTATGGCTGATGATGTGTTAGCTGCTAAGGGAATTAAAAATGGCAAGATTACGGTTATCCCCGATGGCGTATCGGTTATCGTAAAGTAAGGTAAATTTTAGGAATGAGAGTTGCTCTTGAAAAGAGGGCAACTCTTTTTTTGTGTAAAATACGATCATTATATTTAATTGAATATAATTATTCTAATTATTATTTAAAAATATAATAAGCATATAATATGCGAATAAATATTGACAATAAAGCGAATAATAGAATATAATAATTAAAAATATATTCTAACTATTATAATAATCAAAAGAAGAATGAAGGTGTACTATGCTACATGATGGGAATGTCGAATATATTAAAGATTTTTCCGATGCTGTAAAAAAAGCAGTTTTGGCCTTTGCTAATAGTGAAGGCGGGACGATATACATTGGCATCGATTCGCAGGGCGTCGTTACAGGCTTGCATCAGGCGGCAGAATCATTACCGCGTATGTTAAACTCTGTCCGCAACTCCATAAGGCCGGATGTGACTCCTGTTACGGCGGCGTTTGTGGAACGACTCCAAGATAAAGAAATCATCGTGTTCCAAATCCGCAGTGGTCCCTGGCAGCCGTATTATCTGGCGGCTAAGGGGATGAGTCCTGATGGTGTCTATATTCGCCGCGATGCACATATTGTAGGTGCTTCTCTGGCAGAAATTGCTATGCTGCTATCCCATCAGGGCGATATAGCGTATGAGGCCAGGCGATCTTTTCGGCAGGATTTAACCTTCAAGAAATTGCAATCCTGCTGTGACAGTCAAAATATTGTCATGGATGGGCCATTTTTTAAGCAATTTGGTGTATTGGGTGATGATAATCTGTACACGAATCTGGCACTGCTTCTTTCCGACCAGTGTGAGCGTACGATTCAAGTAGCCTCATACAAGGGCAATGACGCTGCTGCATGTCTTTCCAGCAGTGACCATGGCTCATCTATCTTGCAGCAATTGGATGAAGCTATGCAAGCTATTATTCGCTGCCTAGATACCCAGGATGGTTCTTATCATGAGGGAAACAGTCCGCAGATGTATCCACCGGTAGCGCTTCGAGAAGCTTTGCTCAATGCGGTGCTGCACCGTGATTATACATTGCCGGCTAATATATTCGTCCATATATTTTGGAATCGCGTGGAAATCATCAATCCGGGCGGTATCGTACCGGGACTGGAAATACAAGATGTTCTTCTGGGTGTGTCCTCGTGCAGAAATCCCGGATTGGGCCGTATCCTGCAGAAGCTGTGTCTGTTCAAGGCGTTTGCTGCAGGTGTAGCCGTCATATTATCCGCGTACGATGAGTGTGCGGCTAAGCCGGTATTTTCTACATCGCCTCATGCATTTAAAATCATGCTGCCCAATCAACGCAGATATCCTAAAGCACAACCGATTATGGAGAAATCGGATGATGAACGGATGCAAAAAGTGATGCAGTTGTTCAAAAAACAACATTCCATTGTCCGTAAGGATGTGGAGGCCGCGACGGGGATGTCACAAGCTGCTGCTGTCGTTTTATTGCGAAATCTCGTCTTGCAGGGGCAACTCCAAAAAAAAGGTCATGGAAAATTGGTGACCTATGTGTTATCCTGAAACAAAGGAGGGATTATCTATGGATTATATACATGAAGCGTCACGCGTCTGGGTTCCTGAACCGACGACACATAAGATGATTGCAGAAGTCCTGTTTCCCGATGAAGGAGAGGGCGTCGTCAACATTACACATACATTTGTCGACGATTCACTGCGTGGTCAGGGTGCAGCAGGGGAAATCATGAAGGTCACAGCCGAACGGTTGCGCCGCGAACATAAAAAGGCAACACTCACTTGTCCCTATGCAAAGACGTGGTTCGCTCGTCATCCTGATTACAATGATGTCATATTATAATTAGAAAAAGAGAAGAATATATCGATATATTCTTCTCTTTTAATATTCGAATTATACTGTTTATATTCGCGCGCTGGCTGGCATTAATTTTTTGCGGCCCAATCCTTTGGCTCTACGATATAGGTCGTCTGATTATCGAATATGACATAGCCCGGTGCAGCGTGAGCCGGTTTTTTTACGTTGCGGCATAGCGTGCAGTCTACTTCTACTTTAGGGGAATGGCGTCCCTTGCTATAATATGCGGCCAACTGTGATGCCATCAGCCGTTGCTGGTCTGTCGCCTGCACGCGGTGGCAGGCCAGGATGACATGAGAACCAGGCTGATTTTTAGCGTGGAACCACAGGTCATACGGATGGGCTTTTTTCATGGTCAGGAAGTCATTTTGACGGTTGTTGCGGCCTATCCAGATTTCCAGCCCGTCAGCGGGTACCGTCAATATTTCCTGAGAAAATTCCTTGCGCATTTTGTCTCTCGCTGTAGACTTCAGCAAGTTCATTTGTAACATCTCAGCTTTTATGTCTGTCAGTTCTGGTTTTGTCAGCGTGTTTCCTAAGGCATACTCTAACGATGACAGGTAGTGCAGATAGGTCGTATTTTCTTCATGCAGTTCCTGTGATTTTGCTTTTCTGTTGCGCAGCTTTGTATATCGTTTATAATAACGATTCGCATTGTCTGTCAACGACCACGCTGGGTTCAAGGGAATGGTCAGTTGCTCCTGTTTCTCGGACAATAGATTGGGCACTGTTACGGCTGTTTCATGGTCGTGTTTTTCATAGGCATAAATCATTAATAAGTCGCCGTATAATTTGTACGTATCCATTTTCTGGGTTTCTTTCATTTCGGCAGCGATTTTTTTGATTTTCCGCTTTTGTTTATCAATCAATTTCAGTATGCGTTTTTGCAATAGCTCTTGTTCACCGTTTAATTGGCGATGAGATTGTTCGTAATCTACGAGATAGGTTTGCCAGGACGGATACGATTTGCTGGGTTGGTCGGTCATATGCTGCAGTGGTATGGGGAAGACTATGTCTTTGCCATTTTCCTGATAGACCAGGGCTCCTTGGGATTGGCCTACATCAGCGAGAAGCGTTTCCAGTGCGCGGCACCACTGGAAACGGTCTGCCGGGGATAGTGCTTGTACTTGTGCCGATACATCGATGCTGCTTCGGTAGGACAATTCGTGCAATACGACGGTGCTCATGCCGTTGAACCGGCTCAACATCCATTTGCCCAATGGTTCGTCTGTTTGCAGATCCATCATGTCAGCAATTTCTGAGGCTGTAAAATCCTGTGGGTCCATACGATTAAAGTTAGGTGGGAACTGATACGGTTCTTTGGGTAGGATATCGCGGATGGATTGTTTATCTTTTGCGGTCTTGATGAGGGCATCTAAAATGATGCCGTTTTCTGTAAATACGATATTACTGTATTTTCCCATGAGTTCTACATAAATTTTTCGCGTTATCAAGCGGCCATGTGTATCCAGGACGTCGACATCGATTTCAATGATGCGATCCAGATGCAGTTGGCGAACGGACGCAATACGGCCGTTTTCATAATATTTGCGCAAGAACATGCATAGTCCCGTCGGCACGTCTGGCGTGGCCGGCATGACCGGTGTGACGTACAGGCGCGGTGAATGGTCTAATGTGATGATGAAATGGTGGATTCCATTGTCGTTGAAGAGACGAAAATACAGGCTGCGCCCATCAAGCTGATATATTTTAGTTATTTGTCCCTGTGCCAGTATTTTCTGCAGCTCCTGGGTTATGCAATATAAAGAAAGACCGTCCAAATTCATTGTATTTATTCCTCTTTTCCCACGTACATGATTGGTTACTGTTTTATTTTATGGGATGTGCGGGACATAGTCAAGCGAGGGAAATCCTGGATTCTGGAAATACGGAAAACGCGCAATAGAGGTGTATCTACTGTATTGCAGCCTGGATTTGAGGAAATACATGGTACAAAATTAATTTTCACATCCAGAACATTTGTTCTGCGAACGATGCGGATACCTTGACAAACAAATGTTCGCATTATGGCTAACTACGTAATAGTTACCATAGGAAGTGAGTGGACAGGGATGGTCTTTTTGGGCTATAATGAATAAACATATCAGTTTTGAGGAGGATTTCAATCGTGAAAAGTATGACCGGGTTTGGCTCAGGTACGTATAGTGATGATCGCTTGTCCGTAACCATAGAAATCAAAGCGGTGAATCAGCGTTTTTTGGAAATGTCCATACGCATGCCGCGAGCGTATTTGGCATTAGAAGATTTGCTTCGTAAAAATATAAAAGAAGTCATCCATAGGGGAAAAGTGGATGTGTATGTGACTGTTACCGAACTCGCTCCGCCGGAACCGGTCATACGCATCGATTATGCCAGCCTGACCGCTTGTAAACGAGCCTTGGATGAGGCCAGCCAGAAGCTATTCGGGACGGAAGCGACGCTGGATCAGATCTGCCGGCTTACGACGGATTGGTTCAGTCAGGAAACGGCGTCAATAGACATTGAAGGATGTTGGCCCGTTTTTCAGGCGGCGTTATGCCAGTCTCTGGATAAGCTCATGGTCATGCGTACTGACGAAGGCAATCATATTGCCGACGATTTGATGGAACGAGTTTCCCGCATGAATGAGTATGTCGATGCCATTGCCACCAGAAAAGAGACGATTATTGCCAATTATGAAGAACGGCTGCGGGCACGCATGGATAAAATGTTAAGTGAAATGGGTGCCGTACCGGATGAAAACCGCTTATTACAGGAAGTAGCCATCTATTCTGATAAGACCGATTTTACAGAAGAAGTTGTCCGTTTTCACAGTCATATGTTACAATTAAAAGGATTGTTGGAGGAAAGCGATGATGTGGGACGGAAGCTGGATTTCTTGATTCAGGAATTGAACCGCGAAACCAATACGATTGGTTCTAAGGCCAATGATATCAATGTAACCGAGTATGTGTTGAAGCTTAAAAACGAGATTGAAAAAATCAGGGAACAGATTCAAAATATAGAATGACGGCAGGTGCGATATGACGAATATTTCTTTGTTGAATGTCGGGTTCGGCAATATGGTCATGACAAGTAAAATCCTGGCTATTATTAGTCCTGAATCGGCGCCCATTAAACGGATGGTGCAGGATTCGCGGGAACATAATAACCTTATCGACGCTACGTTTGGCCGCAAGACCCGGTCCGTCCTCATCATGGACAATGGGCAGATTATCTTATCGGCTATCCAGCCCGAGACTATTTCTCACCGTATCCTTCAGTCCGACGATCCGGCAGTAATGGAAGAAGAAATCATTTCAGAAGAAGAAAGGAAGTAATAGCATTGAATGATCCGGGGTTGCTAATCGTTGTTTCCGGGCCTTCTGGTGCCGGCAAGGGGACCATTTGTGACGCCTTGAGGGAAAAGTATCCTTTGATCCAGTATTCTATATCGATGACTACTCGTCTTCCCCGTACAGGCGAAGTGGACGGGCAGAACTATTTTTTTACGACGAACGAAAATTTCGAAAAATTATTGGACCAAGATGCTTTTTTAGAACACGCTAAGGTGTATAATCATTACTATGGAACCCCGAAAGAATACGTATTCCAGATGTTATCACAAGGGAAGCACGTCATGCTGGAAATCGATATCCAAGGGGCCATGCAGGTCAAGGAAAGGTATCCTCAAGGCGTTTTTATTTATATCGTGCCGCCTTCGCTCGATGAATTGGCGCAACGGCTAAAAAAACGCGATACGGATGCTCCTGATGTCATCGACAACCGCCTTTCCAAAGCTGGGTCGGAGCTGAAATGGATCAGCCATTATGATTACGTCATCGTCAACGATGATTTGGAACAGGCAATCCACAAAGCATCATCCATACTGGAAGCAGAAGAATGCAAGGTAGCCCGCAATACCATACAAATAGCATGTATATGTGAACATTATCAGAAATAGGAGAGATGCCATTATGTTAATTAAACCGTCATTGGAATCACTTATGACAAAAGTAGACAGTAAATATACTCTGGTCACGTTGGCCGCAAAACGCGCCCGCCAGCTGACCGATGGCGATGAACCGTTGGTCGATGTAGACACGAACCGCGTCGTATCCATTGCCATGGAAGAAATCGATGAAGGACAAATCACCTACAAAACGCAACAAAGCGGAATCAAATAGGGAGTATAGGACAATGATACTGAAAGGTAAAAAAATCGTATTGGCTGTCTGTGGGGGCATTGCAGCCTTTAAGACAGCTGAAACAGCCAGCATGCTTCGCAAACAAGGGGCAGAAGTCAAATGCATCATGACGAAAAACGCTACTGAATTCATTACGCCGTTGACCATGCGCGAAATCACGGGGAATCCCGTCAGTGTTTCCATGTGGACCGATGTGCCTAACTGGAATGTAGAACATATCGCTCTTGCGACCTGGGCTGACGTGTTTGTCGTAGCACCGGCCACGGCAAATATCATCGGCAAGATTGCCGGCGGCATCGCCGACGATATGCTTTCGACGACGATTATGGCGACGAAAGCACCAGTCATTTTGGCACCGGCTATGAACAGCAATATGTTTTTAAATCCTATCGTGCAGGATAATCTGGCGAAATTGCGTCGTTTTGGCTATATCATACTCGAACCAGCGAGCGGTCATCTGGCTTGCGGTACGACGGGAATCGGCCGCCTGCCCGAATCGGCAGAAATCGTTTCGTTCGTCAACTTTACGTTGGGGAAATCAGATTTGCTGGCCGGTAAAAAAGTTATCGTTACAGCCGGCGGTACGAGAGAATCTATTGATCCTGTACGCTATATCGGCAATCATTCCAGCGGCCGTATGGGTTATTCTATTGCCGCCGCGGCAGCGATGGCCGGTGGTGATGTCACGCTCGTCTCCGCAGTCACGGATTTGCCGACGCCGCTTGGTGTAAAGCGTATCGATGTCGGCAGTACGTTGGAAATGAAGCAGGCCGTGGATTCGCTGTATGATGACTGCGATTTGGTCATCAAAGCCGCTGCTGTAGCCGATTATCGCGTTAAGCAGCCAGCTAAAGAAAAAATAAAGAAGTCAGAAGACACATTGACTTTACAATTGGAAAAAAATCCGGATATCTTGTTTGGTCTGGGACAGCGTAAAACCCATCAGGTGCTCGTCGGTTTTGCTGCAGAAACGACGAATGTCCTCGAATACGGCAGGGGAAAGCTCGTAAAAAAGAATCTCGATATGCTCGTAGCCAACGATGTCAGCAAAGAAGGCGCAGGCTTCAGTGTAACGACGAATATTGCCACGCTGCTCTATCCCGATGGTTCGTCAGAACCACTCTCTAAGATGGAAAAAGAGGAATTGGCTGCCATTATCGTCGATCGGGCAGGAAAATTAATTAAAAATCGCTAAAACTACTTGAATTATTTCAGTATATACATTACAATATGACAATGAAATGTATATAGTCCTATCAAGAGACGGTGGAGGGACTGGCCCAATGATACCGCAGCAACCTTTCTGTAATGAAAACGGTGCTAAATCCGACAGAGTATTATGCTCTGGGAGATGGGGTCTTTTTTACCCCCTCTTTTGTAGAGGGATTTTTTTTTAGGAGGTAAGATAATGTCTAAAAATCATGAATTTTTTACGTCAGAATCTGTCACTGAAGGACATCCTGATAAGATGGCCGATCAGATTTCCGACGGCATTTTGGATGCTATTCTGGCGCAAGACAAAGATGCCCGCGTCGCTTGCGAAACATTGGTCACAACGGGTATGGTTCATGTAGTAGGAGAAATCTCCACATCTTGTTATGTCGATATTCCACATATTATCCGCGAAACAGTACGCGAAATTGGATATACCCGGGCAAAGTATGGTTTTGACTGCGATACTTGCGGTATCCTCGTCTCTTTGGATGAACAGTCTGCGGATATTGCCATGGGCGTAGATGACGCCAAGGAATCCAAAGATGGTGAACAGGATAAATTTGATAAGATTGGCGCCGGTGATCAGGGCATGATGTTCGGCTATGCAACGAATGAAACAGATGATTATATGCCCCTGCCCATCTCGCTGGCCCACCGTTTGGCACGGCGTCTGGCCAAGGTCCGTAAGGATGGCACTTTATCATACCTGAGACCGGATGGTAAGACTCAGGTCACAGTTGAATATGCTGACGGCAAACCCATCCGCATTGATACCATCGTCATCTCGGCGCAGCATGGTCCGGAAGTTACACGGGATCAGATTGAAAAGGATTTGTTGGAATTTGTCATCAAGCCGGAATTATCTGAAGGCTTATTCGATGATAAGACGAAATTGTTTATCAACCCGACGGGACGTTTTGTCATTGGCGGACCGCAAGGGGATTCCGGCCTGACAGGGCGGAAGATCATCGTAGATACGTATGGTGGCATGGCTCGTCATGGCGGCGGCTGCTTCTCCGGAAAGGACCCCACAAAGGTTGATCGTTCGGCAGCTTATGCAGCCCGCTACGTAGCGAAAAACATCGTTGCAGCAGGCTTAGCTGATAAATGCGAAATCCAGTTGGCTTATGCTATCGGCGTTGCTCGTCCTGTTTCCATCCATGTTGAAACATTTGGAACGGAAAAAGTGGATACGGACATATTAGAAAAATTGATCCAGAAACACTTTGACCTGCGTCCAGCCGGCATTATTGAAATGCTCGATTTACAGCGGCCTATTTACAAACAGACAGCAGCATACGGACATTTTGGCCGTAACGATTTGGATCTGCCTTGGGAAAAGACCGACAAGGCTGATATCCTTCGCAGAGAAGCTGGTTTATAATTTTAAAGTGCGTTTAAGGGGGAGGCTTCGCAGTCTCCCTCTTATTATGGTCTGACGAGGTAATCATGATTGCTGAAGTTATCATAAATATCACGGCAAAACAATTACAGCAGACATTTTCATATATTGTCCCAACAGGATTAGACGTACGCCTGGGTTCCCGTGTATTGGTTCCCTTTGGCCATCGTCGTGAAGAGGGCATTGTCATCGGATTGCAGGACACGTTACCGGCACCTGTCGGTTTTGCGCTGAAAGAAATAATCCAGGTCCTTTCGGCCCAGATCGGTTTCCAGGAAGAGATGATCCATACAGCCGCTTGGATCAGTGAATATTATCTTTGCAACCTGGCCGATGCGCTGCGCCTGTTCATGATAGAAAAGAAGGGAATCGCTTTTATTCCCTTTATCGTTGCCGGCAAGGAACCTACAGAAGATGAACAGTCTAATGGCGTCTATGAATATATAAAACGCCGTAATGGCATGGACAAACAGGCGGCTATCCGGAAATTTTCGGAATCGCTGGTGCGTATCTTGGTAGACCGCGGCATATTAAAAGAAGAGCAGCGTGTGCATAATAAAATAGCCGATAAGACTTCGCCATGGCTCGTTTTTGCACGTCAGGACGTAGATGGACTCCTTAATCGTCGGGCCCGGCAGGCAGCGCTGCTTTGCGATTTGGAAAAAGAAGGCAGTGCCCCAGTAGCGCAGTGGCTGCAACGCGGCTATAGCCGCACGGTCATCTATGAACTGGCAGAAACCGGGCTGGCCCGGATTGAACAGCGCCTCAGCCAGACCGTGGATTTGACGGGGCAGCTGCAGCGGGATACAGCCTGGCAGTTGACGGACGAACAGGATCACGCCGTTCAGGCTATCCTAAATGATAGAGAAGGCAAGGTATTCCTGCTCCACGGCGTAACCGGCAGCGGCAAGACGGAAGTGTATATGCGCGTTGCCGCCGAAGTATTGTCTCAGGGAAAGCAGGTCATCCTCCTCGTTCCGGAAATAGCTTTGACCGGCCAAATCGTCAGGCGGTTCATCCGGCGCTTTGGCAATCAAGTCGTCGTCATGCACAGCCAGCTCTCCAAGGGAGAACGCCAGAATAATTGGCTGCGCATGGTCAATCATGAAAGCGGCATCTGCATCGGCGCCCGTTCGGCTGTTTTTTCAGGCATTGCTGATTTAGGACTCATCATAGTCGATGAATTCCATGACAGCTCGTATAAACAGGATGAAACACCACGTTATCAGGCCGTAGATGTGGCCATACAGCGGGCGGCATACTATCATTGCCCTATCGTCCTGGGAAGCGCTACACCGTCCATAGATTCGTATTATAAGGCTCTTCGCAAGGAATACATCCTGCTTACGCTGACTCAGCGCGTCCAGAACCGGCCATTGCCGCAGGTACAAGTCGTCGACATGAGGGAAGAACTGGCCCGTGGTAACAGGCGCGTCGTTTCGGATGCATTGGAGGAATTATTGGAAGAAACATTAGCCCGTAAGCAGCAGGCGATTATCTTGTTGAACCGCCGCGGCTTTTCTACGTTTGTCATGTGCCGCAAATGTGGCTATGTAGTCAAATGTGATACGTGCGATGTAGCTATGGTCTATCACAAAGATAGGAATGTCCTGCGCTGTCATTACTGTGACGCAGAAAAAGAAGTGCCGCACCTCTGTCCAGCCTGTGGCAGTAAATACATCAAGTATTTCGGCACGGGTACTGAAAAGGTAGAAGAGCAGCTCCATTCCTTGTATCCCCAGGCCCGCATCATACGCCTGGATCAGGATACGACGTCGCGCAAATACAGCGGCGACCAAATCATCGAAGCTTTTCGCCACCATGAATACGATATTTTATTGGGAACGCAGATGGTTGCCAAGGGGCATGATTTTGAAAATGTCAGTGCCGTCGGCATCTTGTCGGCAGATAGTTTGCTGAATTTACCGGTTTATTGGGCCGGTGAGCGCACGTTTCAACTTTTGACCCAGGCAGCGGGACGAGCCGGCCGGGGAGATGTGCCGGGCCGGGTCATCATGCAGACCTACGCGCCGGACCATTATGTCATAGAATGCAGCCAGCATCAGGATTATATGAGTTTCTATAAACAGGAAATAGCGTATCGACAGGAATTGTTGTATCCGCCATTCCACCACATCATCAAACTGTTGATCCTCCATGAGGAAATCCCTGTTGTCCATGAAATAGCGGATCATCTGGCAGCATTGCTGCGGCAATGGAATACTGCCGGTATGGGGCCCGTAGAAATTATCGGTCCTTATGCCGATTCCATCAAAAAAGTGCGCAATAAATATCGTCAAATTATACTAGTCAAGGGAAAAGATTTGTCTTATATAAAAAAATGTATAAAACAGGAGCCATATTTTTTTAAAACTGGTATAATAATAGACGTAGATCCAAGTTTTTGATTTGAGGTGACATAATGGCTGTATTGAACATAGTAAAAGCTGGCGCCCCCGTATTGAAAGGTACGGCTAAACCAGTCAGGAAAATTACGAAACAAACGAGACAATTGCTGGATGACATGGCTGAAACGATGTATGCTGCTGAAGGGTGTGGATTAGCTGGTCCCCAGGTCAACGTACCGGAACAGATCATCGTCCTGGATGATGGCAACGGTCTCATCGAATTGATTAATCCGCAGATAGTGGAATCAGAGGGAAATGAAGTGGGCTGTGAAGGTTGTTTGAGTATCCCTGGGTATTATGGCGATGTAGAACGATTCACGAAGATCACCGTGCATGCATTGAATCGTCACGGCAAGGAAGTCATATACACTCCGGAAGGGTTCCTGGCACGGATTTTCCAACATGAAATCGATCATTTAAAAGGTGTATTGTTCATAGAAAAGGCAGATAACCTGCGTCAGGTGACGGAATGATGGAATCTCTTCGCATCGTCTTTATGGGCACACCGGATTTTGCCGTACCGTCTTTACGGAAACTGCATCAGGCCGGCCATACTATTGCCGCTGTCCTGACTCAGCCGGATAAACAGCGGGGACGCGGTAAACAGGTGACGTTTTCGCCGGTCAAGGAGCTGGCCGTATCTTTAGGGATACCGGTCTTTCAGCCGGTCAAAATGAAAGAGGAAGAGACGATTGAGACCATCAGGCAATACCATCCTGATGTCATCATCGTCATTGCCTATGGCAAAATCCTGCCTAAGGAAATATTGGATATTCCCCGCTATGGCTGTTTGAATGTCCATGGTTCCATCCTGCCTAAATACCGCGGTGCTGCACCTATCCAGTGGGCTATCCATGATGGTGAGGAACGTAGCGGTGTGACCATCATGAAGCTGGACGAAGGCATGGATACAGGCGACATACTGGCCACAGCGGAAGTGGTGCTGGCGCCGGATGAAACGACGGGATCATTATTCGATAAACTGGCTTCTCTGGGAGCGGACAGGCTTTTGGACATATTAGCCGATTTGCCCGCGTTTTTACAGCATGCCGTCAAGCAAGATGAATCACAGGCTACGTATACGTCTAAAATCGACAAAGATATGGCGCATATCGATTGGCATGAGGATGCCGTGTCCATTGAACGGCTCATGCGGATGCTCAATCCTCAGCCTGGTGCATTTACATTGTTTGAAGGGAAGCGTCTGAAAATATGGCGGGGCATGATCACGTCCGGAACAGAAGCTGAACCGGGCACGATCATCGCCGTCAGTAAAAAGCATTTTACGGTCCAGACTGGCAAGGATGCCCTGATGATTACAGAAGTACAGCCGGAAAGCCGCAAACGCATGGCTGCCGGTCAATTCTTGCAGGGCGTATCCATGGTGGAGGGAATGCAATTATAAAAGCTCAAACTGTACCATCGAACCAATCGTATACAGTGTTTCTATTTACGGCCGGGGCAGCTACGGCAGGGATCGCAGCTGCCTTGTTTTTGTTGTGGAAACTGCTGGCTCCCGGCATCGCAGTCTATGTGCCGTCCTTGCAGCCCATCTATGATGCTGTTTTTTGTATACTGGGATTAGGTGTAGTCGTATTGTATGGCGATTTATGGCGCTGTGCGTATATTCCCGTTGCCCAGGGACGAATCCTGAATATCTGCATGGCGGCATACTTGCGTATGCTCTATCCATTGGCCCGCCTGCTCGGCCGCATTTGCGGTTTACATGAGGAGGCAGTCAGTAGTGCTTATATCCAGTTCCTGAATCGCATGGTCATACTGCGGCATTATACGGTAGCACCAGATAAGGTCTTGATATTGGCGCCGCATTGCTTGCAGTGGGATCAATGTCCCCATAAGATTACGCGGAATGTGGCCAACTGCCGCCAATGCGGTAAGTGTCCCGTCGGTGCCATTCGGGCTATGGCGGAACAGCGCGGCAGCCATTTCGCCGTAGCCACAGGGGGGACGCTGGCTCGCCAAATCGTGCACCAATATCGTCCTAAGGCAATCATTGCCATCGCTTGTGAGCGGGATTTGATCAGCGGTATACAGGATATCTTTCCACTGCCTGTACTTGGTTTGTTGAATGAACGGCCTTATGGCCCTTGTTTCAATACGCAGGTCGATATGGCGGCACTGCAAAAATTATATAATACATTGATAGGAGAACAATCATGAATGCACGGGAATTGGCCTATGAAAGCTTGTTGGCAATTTTTAAAGATAACGGATATAGTAACATCGTCGTAGCACGGATGATACAACGACATTCCCTGGCGGATCGGGACCGGCGCCTTTATACGGAACTGGTCTATGGTACGCTTCGCTATATCAACTATTTGGACTGGATTATTGGCAAGCTCAGCTCACGGAAATTGAATAAGCTGGACATGAAATGCCTGATTATATTACGGATGGGTTTGTACCAATTATTTTGCCTGACAAAGATCCCCGATTCAGCTGCCTGTAATGAATCGGTAAAGCTGGCCCTGCGCTATGGCAATACGGGCATGTCGAAATTTGTAAACGGCCTTCTGCGCAACAGCATCCGCCAGCGCGACCAATTCCATATCCCGTCTCTTGAGGAAGATGAATTGCTGCATATCAGTCTGACCTATCATCAGCCACTCTGGCTGGTCAAGAAGTTTATCAAGACCTATGGCCGGGACGACGCCATGCGGGCTTTTGAATATTTTGATACAGTCCCGGATCTTTGTGTCCGCACAAACACGACAAAAATCAGCCGCGAAGATTTGTTGCGTGTATTGAATGAAAGAGAATTAGCTGCTGAGCCGGCTGCTTATGCTCCGGAAGGTATTTATATCCGCCATATGCCGGGAATCCAGGATTTGCAGGAAATGAAGCAGGGCTTATGCCAAATACAAGATGAGCCATCCATGCTCGTCTGTCATGTCCTTGATCCACAGCCTAAGGACACGGTTTTTGATGTATGTGCGGCACCGGGCGGCAAGACGACCCACATAGCCGAACGGATGGGACAGACAGGTACTGTCTATGGCTGTGACATCTATGAACATAAATTGAAACTTATTGAAGATAATGTCCAGCGGCTGGGACTGCGCAATGTCCGTGCTCTTCTGCAGGATGCTTGTACAATTGGCAGCGTATTTCCAGGAAAAGCTGATAAGGTACTCGTAGATGCGCCCTGTTCCGGTTTGGGTGTCTTGAAGCGTAAGCTGGATTTGCGTTGGCGCAAACGGCCAGAAGAGATACAAGCACTGCCGGCACTGCAAAAGCGCATCCTCGATAGCGCTGCCTGCTGTGTCAAGCCGGGCGGCGTCCTGGTGTACAGTACGTGTACTATGAATGATGATGAAAATATACGGATTATCGAAGACTTTTTGGCAACTCACCCGGAATTTCATGCCGATGATGCAACTAAATACATTTCCATTCCCATGGAAGGGCCGTATATCCAGATTTTGCCACAACGTCATGGCTTAGACGGATTCTTTATTGCCCGCCTCGTAAAAGGAGATACGAATGATTGATATATTAGCATTACAAAAAAAAGAACTGGAAGAATACTTGGTATCCTGGAATATGAAAAAGTTCCGGGCAGCACAGATATTTCAATATATTTATGGACAAGGAATTACGGCTTGGGATGACATGGTCCTGTTGCCCAAAAAGGATAGGGCAATCCTTGCTGAAAAGGCGGAGATCCGTATCCCTGACATCGTGGACCGGCAGGAATCCAAGGATGGCAGTACCATCAAATTATTGCTCCAGCTCCAGGATGGGGCGAGTGTAGAATCGGTGCTCATGCGTCATGATTACGGCAATTCCATCTGCGTTTCTACACAAGTGGGCTGTGCCATGGCCTGCGTGTTTTGTGCTTCCGCAAAAAATGGTTTCGTCCGCAACCTGACTGCCGGAGAAATGGTAGGTCAGCTATTGGCATTCCGGAAATATGTCACACCTGATCTTCATTCCATCGTCATCATGGGTACGGGGGAACCTCTGCTCAATTATGACAACGTCTTGCGGTTCATGCGACTCATCCACGAAAAAGAGACGTTCTATATGGGGTACCGCAATATCACATTGTCCACGTCGGGCATCGTGCCACGCATGTATGATTTAGCCGATGAAGGAATTCCCATTACCTTGGCCGTATCCCTCCATGCCCCTAATGACGGGTTGCGGAGTCGTATCATGCCTGTCAACGATACTTATCCTATGGCGGAAGTACTGGAAGCGTCCTATAATTATTTTACCGTGACGGGACGCAAAGTGACATACGAATACATCTTGGTCAAGGATTTGAATTGCAATCAGACCTGTGCTCAGGAACTAGTGCGCCTGTTCCATGGCAAGAATATCCTCTTGAATATGATACCAATCAATGATAACTATGACGTCGGCCTCCGCCGGCCGGGGAAAAACGAAATAAATATCTTCATGTCATATTTACAACAACATGGATTAAATGTTACACTACGTAAAGAAATGGGCAGCAAAATTCAGGCTGCCTGCGGTCAGCTTCGTATACAGAGGGAACCTAAGTCATGATTTCCGTTTCTTTCATGGAAAAATATTTGACAGGTCCGTTTGAATATGATTGAATTATGAATAGGATTCGAATGGAAGGGGCGTGATGAATTGGGTATATTCGGCGAATCAAAAATCGGATTGGTACGGAGAGTCAATGAGGATTCATATTATATTAATGATACGAATGATGTCTTAGCCGTCGCCGATGGCATGGGCGGATATGTTGGCGGTGAAATTGCCAGCAAGACTGCCGTGGAAGCTATTGCCTATTATTTTCAGAATTACACGCATTCTTCACCAATGCAGCTAGAAAAAGCTATACAATACGCTAATTCATGCATTTTAAGCAAAACGAAGATAGATTCTTCTCTGGAAGGGATGGGGACGACCGTATCGATGCTGGCCCTATCCGAAAACAAAGCCTTTTGGGCTCATGTAGGTGACAGCCGTATTTATTTATTGCGGGATGGCGACCTGATACAGATTACGCAGGATCATTCCGTCGTCGCCTCTTTAGTGAGACAAGGAAAGCTCACAGAAGAGGAAAGCCTGCATCATCCGGACAAGAATGTCCTTACGAGGGCAGTGGGAGTGGACGAAACATTAAAAGTTGATTCCGGCGGCTTCATCGTACGCGAGGGAGACAGGATTTTGTTATGTACAGATGGGCTGAATACGCTCGTTTCTAACGATGAGTTGACGACGGCCCTTTCGGATTTGGCCCGAAACGAACGGGATATCATTCATGATTTATTCGCTCGTGTGTACCAAAATGGCGCTAAGGATAATGTGACAGCTATTCTGCTGACGTTATGATCGCTTTGCATACTTTTGAAAGTGGTGGAGAGTAAATGATTGGTCATATATTGGATAATCGCTATAAAATATTGGAAAAGGTTGGATCGGGCGGCATGGCCTGCGTCTATAAAGCGCAGGATATCCTGTTGGACAGAGTTGTAGCCGTCAAGGTGCTTCATTCCAAATATGGTACGGATCACGATTTTGTAGTACGGTTCCGCCAAGAAGCACAAGCTGCGGCCAAGCTTTCCCACCCCAATATTGTCAATATATACGATGTCGGATTTGATGAAAATGTACACTACATCGTCATGGAATTCGTCCGCGGTGAAACACTCAAGGAATATATCGATAAACACGGACATCTTCCTATAGAGAATTCAATCCAGATTACATACAATATTGGTGAGGCATTGGAACATGCCCATCGCAATGGCATCGTCCATTGTGACATAAAACCGCATAATATATTGGTCACGGAATCAGGCCGGATAAAAGTAGCTGATTTCGGCATCGCCCGGGCTATCAACTCCCATACGGCGTCCCAGGGAGATAATTCCGTCATGGGTTCTGTCCATTATTTATCACCGGAACAGGCCAGCGGCCAGCCCATCGATGAACGTTCCGACATCTATTCGCTCGGTGTCGTCATGTATGAGATGATGACGGGTGTGGTCCCCTTCGAGGGCGATACGGCGGCCAGCATCGTCCTGCAGCATGTGCAGGATGAAATTCCCCTGCCGACAAAATATAACCGCAGGATACCGCCGCTGGTGGAACGGTGTATCTTGAAGGCCATGGCCAAACAACCGGATGACCGGTTCCAGACGATTGCGGAGATGATGGCAGAATTGCGCCTGTCCCGTGGGTTCGTCACGACCCCGAAAGGGGCAAAGCCCATCAATCCGATCAACAATTTCCATACGCAGAAATTGCCGCCATTGAACCAGGCTGAAGAAGAAACTAAAAAGAACATTTTTACGAGATTCATCGATTCCATAAGCAATCATTCCCAAAAGACGATTATCATTAGTATGTTAGTCGTATTTTTGGCCGCTTTTTTGTGGGCGTTCTTTTCTTTCGGTAATTTTTGGAGCACCCAGGAAATTACGGTACCCGATGTGACGGGAAAACAAGTCGAAATCGCCAAACAGATGCTCCAGAAAAAGGACTTGCTCGTATCTGTCAATGAAGTGGACAGCTCCGATGTCCCCATAGGTGAAGTTATCAATCAGACACCTGTGGGCGGCAGTGTCGTCAAGGCTAAGCGGACCATATACCTGACAGTAAGCAAGGGCCACGTCGGCTCGGAAGTGTTAATACCGGATCTGCGGGGTCTCACTGTCGATGAAGCGACGGAAAAGCTCAAGGAAATTGGATTATCCGTCGGCAATGTCCGCAAGAGCAAGAGCAGTTCCTATAAACGCAATACGATTATGAGCCAGAACCCGGCTTCACCGAAGAAGGTTGCCAAGGGGACTAGTGTAGATATCGTCGTCAACGATCAGGATGATGCTGATGCTGGCAAAAATACTGCCAATAAAAATGACCGCAAGGCTTTGCCGAATGTGACCGGCATGTCCTTGGAGGCAGCAGTCAAGGCGTTGGAAAGCGCCGGTTACTCTGTCGGTAATGTAAGTAATATGGATAGTTCCCGCAATACGAGTGATGCCAAGGTGACGAACCAAAACTTGGCCGATACGGAAGCTGGTACGGTCGATTTGAATGTCGATTATTCGGCAAAAGCGGCTGACCAGGAAAAATCCAACAATCAGGAAAGCCCCGGCGCGACTCATTCCGGTACGGTCAATATCAGCGTGCCTGCCGGTGCTAATAGCCAGCATGTACAGATCATAGTCAATGATGATAATGGTTCCCGTGTCGTGTATGACAAAAATCAAAATGGCGGCGACAGCATCAGTCGCAGCGTCAGCGGTACGGGTAAGACCAGGGTTAAGGTATATGTGAACGGTTCGTTGGTTCAGGATCAATATCTCTGATTTTTTAAAGGCGGCCTGTCATAGGCCGCCTTATCCAGTAGGAGGGATGTAACGGAATATGACAAAAGGACGGGTCATTAAAAATTACAATGGGTTTTACTATGTTTCCATGGGTAAACCTGATTTGGTGGAATGTCGGCGCCGTGGCAAATTAAAACATGCCGGACGTATCCTCGTCGGAGACTTTGTAGAAGTAACGTTGCTGACGGAAATGAACGGCGTCATCGAACAATGCTATCCCCGGGTCAATGAGATTCGCCGTCCTGAACTGGCCAATATCGACCAGATGTTCATCATCATGGCTGCTAAATCACCTGATCCTAATCGCTTTTTGGTGGATAAGCTGCTCATGACCTGTGAGTATGCCCGTATTCCAGTGCAATTGTGCCTCAATAAATGTGAACTCGATCGGGAAAGTGCTAATGCCTACCGTAGCTTTTATGAAACTTGTGGTTATAAGACCCACTTGATATCGGCCCATACGGGGGAAGGCCTGGCTGACTTGGAAACAGTACTGGACAAAAAAATGAGTGCCTTTGCCGGTCCATCGGGTGTGGGGAAATCGAGTTTATTGTCCCGTATATTGGGCAGAGATGACCTGTCCGTCGGCCACGTGAGCCAGAAAATACAGCGGGGACGACACACGACGCGCCATTCTGTCATTTTACCTTTGAAAGATGATACGTTTGTTGTAGATACGCCGGGCTTCAGTTCGCTTGATTTTGAATTCATGGAGCCTCGTGAATTGATCCGCTTATTTCCGGATATGCTGCCTTACAGCCAGGGCTGTCGCTTTTCATCATGCCTTCACCGCACCGAACCTGATTGCCAGCTCAAAGAAGCGGTTCAAGCAGGGCTGGTTCAACCGGAACGCTATGATACGTATTTAAAAATTTTGGAAACGATACTAGAAAGGAAACGATAATAATGATACAGATAGGACCTTCTTTGTTATCCGCTGATTTTTCCCGTCTTGCTGAGGATATCCATACCGTAGAGTCAGCAGGAGCTGATTTCTTGCATTTGGATGTCATGGATTTTCATTTTGTGCCAAATTTGACGTTTGGTATTCCCGTCATTGCAAAATTACGGCACGTCACGACCCTTCCTTTTGACGCCCATCTTATGGTAGAACATCCGGAAACGTATATTGACGGCCTGGCCAAGGCTGGCGTCGCTTATGTCACAGTCCATCAGGAAGCGTGCCTGCATCTGGACCGGATCATCCATCAGATACAGGAAGCCGGTATGAAAGCTGGTGTAGCCTTGAACCCGTCGACACCGGTGCATATGCTGGAAGACGTGGCGTATATGTTGGATATGATATTGATTATGAGCGTCAACCCCGGCTTTGGTGGACAATCGTATATTCCCCGGGCGACTGAGAAAATCAGACAGGCCAGGGAATTGCTCCTGAATGCACACAACACTGAGGCTGTCATCGAAGTCGATGGCGGCGTGAATGCCAAGACGGCACCTTTGGTCAAAGAGGCCGGTGCTACGTTTCTCGTTGCTGGCAGTGCTGTATTTGGAGCCGCTGACCGCCGTCAGGCTATAGAGTCATTGAGAGGGTAAAGCACATAGGTAAAATATTGCAATGCGGCCTTATTTATGGTAGTATATATGTGTAATTGGAATAGAATATATGTATAGTCTTTGGGGCAAGGTGAGAAAGCGTCATGCTTTCAATTCCTGACCGGCGGTAAAGTCCGCTAGCCTTTATTAAAAAGGCCGAATCGATGTAATTTCGATACCGACAGTATAGTCTGGATGGGAAAAGACACTAGGGTTAGATATGTTTTTTTGGTGCGCTCTAAAGGCTATTGGGATAATTCCGATAGCTTTTTTTATTTGAGGAAAGAAGGGAGTTTGCAGATTGGAACCAGTTGATTATATGAAAAAGGCCCTGTCATTAGCTAAAATTGCGGCTGGCTATACATCACCGAATCCAGCCGTGGGCTGTGTCATCGTAAAGGATGGCCGTATTATCGGTACGGGCTATCACCGCAAAGCCGGTACACCGCATGCCGAAGTATGGGCATTGCGGGAAGCAGGCGATCAGGCTGAAGGCAGTACCGTTTATGTTACGCTTGAACCTTGTGCCCATTATGGCAGGACACCGCCTTGTGCCAAAGCGCTCGCCGAAAAGAAGGTGGCCAAGGTCGTCATTGCCATGTTAGACCCAAACCCTCTCGTGGCCGGCAAGGGTGCAGCCATACTGCGCAAGGCTGGTATCAAAGTAGAAATAGGTTTATTATCTCGTGAAGCAGCCCAGCTCAATGAAGCATTTATCAAGTGGATGATGGTGAAACAGCCGTTCATCGTAGCTAAACTGGCGCAAAGCCTGGATGGCCGGATCGCTTCGCGGACGGGCAAATCGCAGTGGATTACCAATAACTGGGCTCGCCGCTATGGCCATTATCTCCGTTCGGTCTATGACGGCATCCTCGTCGGCATTAATACTATCCTGTTGGATAATCCCATGTTGACTTGCCGCATCGACAGGGAAGGGCAGGAAGCGCCGCATCAGCCCGTGCGTATTGTCTTGGATTCACAGGGACGGATTCCGCTTACAGCCCGTGTCGTCATGGATCAGACGACATCGACTATCGTCGTCACGACGGAGCAGTGCCCCAGTGAAAAGAAAACTGCTCTCGAAAAGGCCGGAGTCCAAGTACTCATCGTGCCCCAGAGAGAAGGTCACGTAGATCTGCCATCGGCCTTGGAAGCATTGGGCCAGGCCGGCATCCAGAGCCTCCTTATTGAAGGCGGTTCGGCCGTACAAGGCAGTTTCTTTGATGCCCATATGGTCGATAAGATCTACGCATTTTTAGGTAATAAAGTTTTGGGTGGTAAAGACGCGTTGTCATCGGTATCGGGAATCGGCGTAGATGGTTTGGATGAATGTATGCCATTGACATACGATTCTGTCGAACTCAATGACGGCAATATATTGATTACCGCATATAATGCAGAAAGGAAGGGTGCCTATGTTCACTGGAATCATTGAAGAACTGGGGATGGTAGCTTCCATGAAGCGCCAGCCCGATTCCATGTGTCTCACGATCCAGGCCCAAAAAGTGTTGGAAGGGACGCAAATCGGTGACAGCATCGCCGTCAACGGCGTTTGCTTGACCGTGACTGCTTTGTCTCAGACTTCGTTCGATGCTGATGTCATGCACGAAACGCTGCGCCGGTCTTCCCTGTGTGATATCAAGACGGGTTCGAGGGTCAATCTGGAACGGGCATTGCAGATGAGCAGCCGTCTGGGCGGCCATATCGTGAGCGGTCATATCGATGGCACCGGCCATATTATCCGCATCGGTCAAGACGGTATTGCCAGGATCATTACCGTTGCCATACCGGCTGAAATGGAGCCATTTATCGTCGAAAAAGGATCTATCGCCATCGATGGTATCAGTCTGACTGTGGCTTCTGTCGCAACGGGACAATTTGCCGTTTCCATTATTCCCCATACGATGACTAATACGACGCTCATGTCCAAAAAGATTGGGGCAGTCGTAAATCTGGAAACGGACATCATCGGTAAGTATATCCATAATTTTACAGTCGACTATCAGGGACGCACGCATACGCAGAAGCTTAGCCTGGAAACGTTGCTGGAAAACGGATTCTAATTATAATTCACTATTTACTATATAAAGGAGCGTGTTATTATGTACAATGTAAAAGAAGGTAAGTTGCAAGCCGCTGGTATGAAATTCGGTATCGTAGTTCCCCGTTTCAATGAATTTATTTGCAGTAAATTGCTCGGTGGAGCGTATGATGCTCTGCTTCGCCATGGTGCTGCCGATGAAGATATTACGACAGCTTGGGTTCCTGGTTCGTTTGAAGTTCCTCTCATCGCCAAGAAAATGGCCGAATCCAAAAAATACGATGCTGTTATCTGCTTAGGTGCCGTCATTCGCGGTGCGACGAGCCATTATGATCTCGTCTGCAGCGAAGCTGCTAAAGGTATCGCTCAAGTATCCCTGCAGACCGGTGTTCCGGTCATGTTCGGCGTCATTACGACGGAAAATATCGAACAGGCTGTGGAACGGGCCGGCACGAAGTCGGGCAATAAGGGCTTTGATGTTGCCGTAGGTGCTATCGAAATGGTCAATTTGATCAGAGAATTAGAAAAATAAATAGCTGTTGCAGTACCGTAACAGTGCAAACCTGTATCCCCCGTATTGAACTTCAGTACGGGGGATACTAATTTGGCTAGAGCTTGGGAAGTCCAGAAACGGCACGATACCGGCACCTCTGCTTCGTAACGCCTGCTAAATCGTAAGACATATGTGACAGTTAAGCCAACATGCGGTATAATATTGAGTGTTGGATCAATATAGAAAGGGAACGGACATTTATGAATCCTCATGATCAAATTATCCATTATACATCGGATGAACTCGTACGAGTATCCATCGCGTTGACGCGGACTATCACGGAGACTGCCAGGAAAAAGCATTCCTTATCACCTGTGGCCAGTGCTGCCTTGGGGCGGACTATGACCGGAGCACTTCTCTTGGCCGGTGATTACAAGAACAGGGAAGGTGTATCTATCCGCATTAAAGGGGACGGGCCTTTGGGTGGTGTCTATGCCGATGCCTTTGATACGAACAAGGTACGGGGGTATGTAGAAGAACCGCAAGTTGATTTGCCGTTAAAACCGAATGGTAAATTGGATGTAGGTACAGCCGTGGGCCATGGTCAGCTTACAGTGACCCGCTTCACACCGGAAAAGGCGACTTATTCCAGTCAATCGGATCTGGTATCCGGAGAAATCGCAGAAGATCTGGCTTACTATTTGTACACGTCAGAACAGATTCCTTCGACGATCAGCCTGGGCGTCCTCGTCGACCGCGATTATACCATCGCCGCTTCTGGCGGTTTTTTAGTACAAGCTCTTCCCGGAGCTGAGCGCTCCGTATTGGATACTGTTGCCGCCAATATCGAACGCATTGGGCCGATTACGTCCTACTTGTCAGGACACCCGCAAGGGGAAGGCCTGATTGAGCGCATTTTGGATGGCTTCCATTATAAGCAGTTATTCCAAAAAAACTTATTCTGGCAATGCACGTGCTCGCGCAAGCGCATAGAACAGGTACTCCTGTCACTGAATACCAAGGACAGGGCCGAACTGCTGACAGATCCACAAGTAGAAATGGTCTGTCATTATTGTGGCCATAAATATGTCATTACCCATGAAGAATTGGCCGAATTATATCATCAATAAAGGGAGCGTGATAGTATGAGCCTCATCGCTATTATTGGAGGTACTGGTGTTTGTGATCCGTCTATGTTGGATCACGTAAAAGAAGAATCACTAGATAATTTTTATGGTACGATTAAGTACATGAGAGGGACCTATCAAGGAAAAGATATCATATTCCTTCCCAGACATGGGAAGAACCATCAGATTCCCCCTCATTTGATTAATTTCCGCGCCAATATCCTGGGCCTAAAAAAGCTCGGCGTCACGGCGATTTTAGCTACGACTGCTGTAGGCTCGCTCAATCCGGATGATAAGCCCGATGATTTCGTGTTGGCGGATCAATTCCTGGATTTCACAAAGACGCGTCATACGACATTTTTTGATGGCGGCCGCAATGGTGTTGTCCATGTGGATATGACTGAACCGTATTGTCCCGACCTTCGCCATTCTGTCGTTGAAGCTGCCAAGGAGCTGAATTATGTCGTCCATCCATCAGGCACGTATGTATGTACGGAAGGCCCGCGTTTTGAAACGCCCGCAGAAATTAAGATGTTCAAACAAATGGGCGGCGATTTAGTCGGTATGACCAATGTTCCCGAAGTCTGCCTGGCTCGGGAAGCAGAAATGTGTTATGCCACGATTTCTATGATTACGAATTTTGCTGCAGGCATTTCCAAGGAACCCCTTACACACGCAGAAGTGCTGGAATGTATGGCGAAAAATTCAGAACGGTTAAAAACGCTGCTTCTCAAGACTATCGAGTTGTATGACGATAATGATAATTGTCCTTGTCGGCATGCTTTGAAGGAATATGGAGGCTTCACGTTATCATAATGGCAGACACATTACGATGGAACCACACGAAGCTATACCTTTTGGATCAGACAAAACTTCCAGGGGAGACTACGTATATCGAATGTACTACCTGGCAGGATGTGCGGAAAGCTATTCGCCGCCTGGCTGTGCGGGGAGCACCGGCAATCGGCGTAGCCGCAGCCTATGCCATGGTATTGGCTGCCCAAGAATTAGCCGCCAGAAAGACAGAGCTGTCACCTGATTCATTTACGGTGCAGCTAGCTGATTGTGCAGCCCAACTGGATGCTGCTCGTCCTACAGCAGTTAATTTACATTGGGCCTTGGAACGGATGATGGGAAAGGCCCGTGCTGCTGCACCATTGCCTGTGCCGCAGCAAGTGGTCCAACTAGAGCAGCTCGCCGTCCACATCGAGTCTGAAGACCTGGAAATCAATCGGGCCATGGCGGAATACGGAGCGGCTGAGTTGGCTAAAGTCGGCCGGCCTCTGCGTATCCTGACGCACTGCAATGCCGGGGCGCTGGCGACAGCAGGCATCGGGACTGCATTGGGCGTCATACGGTCACTTCATGCCAGAGGGCTTATCGAAATGGTCTATGCTGATGAGACACGGCCGCTCCTGCAAGGGGCGCGCCTGACGACGTATGAACTCATGAACGATCAAATCCCAGTCACTCTCATTACGGATAATATGGCTGCCTGGGTCATGAAAACCAAAGGCATCGATGCAGTTATCGTCGGGGCTGACAGAGTCGCCTTGAACGGCGATACAGCGAATAAAATCGGAACGTATGGCGTATCCATCCTGGCTCGGGAGCATCATATCCCCTTTTATATAGCGGCGCCTATCTCTACATTTGACGTGACCATTGCGACTGGTGCGGCAATTCCAATTGAGGAACGTGCCCATGAAGAAGTTACCTCCCTGGGTGGTAAGATGACAGCTCCTGTAGGCGTAGCCGTCTTCAATCCGGCCTTTGATGTGACGCCGCATGAGAATATACGGGCCATTTTTACAGAATTTGGTACGATTACTAGTCCTGAAAGCAGGACGATACATAAATTTTTAACAGAAAAAGAGGTCTTGTAAGATGGAATCAATGATTCGTGACATTACATTAGCAGACAAAGGACATCAGAAAATCAGCTGGGTTGATCATTATATGCCGACGCTGAATGCTATTGGCGATGTGTTGAAGGAAAAGCAACTGTTCAAGGATAAGACGATTGTCGTCAGCGTCCATTTGGAAGCAAAGACTGCTTATTTGGCAAAAGTATTGCACCGGGCCGGCGCAAAAGTCGTCGTGACGGGCAGTAATCCCTTATCGACGCAGGACGATGTAGCGGCAGGACTCGTCGATGATGGCCTGATTGTCTATTCCTGGTACGGTGCAACTGATGAAGAATATTTTTCCTTCCTCAATAAAGCATTGGATCACCATCCCGATATTATCATCGACGATGGCGGTGATTTGGTACACCTGCTGCACACGACCAGAACAGATGCGCTGGAACATCTTATCGGCGGTTCTGAAGAGACGACGACTGGTGTCAATCGCTTGCGCGGCCTCGATAAGGCAGGGCAGTTGAAGTTTCCCATGATAGCCGCTAATGATTCCTATTGTAAATATTTGTTTGATAACCGCTATGGTACGGGACAGTCTACGTGGGACGGCATCATGCGGACGACTAATCTCACCGTAGTAGGCAAAAAAGTCGTCATCGCTGGCTATGGCTGGTGCGGCCGTGGCTGCGCCATGCGGGCCAAAGGATTAGGCGCTCATGTCATCATTACCGAAGTCGACCCCATTAAGGCCATTGAAGCCGTATTTGACGGCTATGAAGTCATGACCATGGATGATGCTGCCAAAGTGGGCGATATTTTTGTCACACTGACAGGTTGTAAAGACATCATCCGAGGCTGGCACATGGAACAGATGAAAGATGGCGTCGTACTAGCCAATGCTGGTCATTTCGACGTAGAAATCAACAAGACCGAATTGGAACAGATTGCTGTTCGTCATTTTGAAGCTCGCCACAACATCGAAGGATATGAAATGCCTAATGGTCATATTGTCAATTTGCTGGCTGAAGGCCGTTTGGTTAATCTGGCAGCTGGTGATGGACATCCGGCAGAAATCATGGACCTTTCTTTTGCTGTACAAGCCCTGGCGGCGAAATATCTGCTGGAACATCATCAGGAATTAGAAAATCATGTTTATGTACTGCCTCATGAAATCGATACAGAAATAGCTAAGATTAAATTACGTTCCATGGGTTATAGCATAGACAGCCTGTCAGCAGAACAGCGGTCATACCTGAATCTGGACTAAGTGAAGGTGGGATAGAAGAACATGTCAAAGACACTGATTAAAAATGTTGCCGTGTATCGCGACCATGCCATTACGGAAGGACAGAATATAACTGTTACAGATGACCGGATCACGGGGTTTCCCACAGGGGCGATTGACACGTCAGTTTATGATACGGTCATCGATGGTCATGATATGCTGGCCACGCCTGGTTTTGTAAATACGCATACTCATATCGCCATGACGGTCTTCCGAAGCTATGCCGATGATATGCAGCTCATGGATTGGCTGGAAAAGAAAATCTGGCCGGCTGAGGATAAACTAGACAGCGATGTCGTCTACGCACAAACGATGTTGGGCATTGCAGAAATGCTCCGCGGCGGTACGACCAGCTTTGCCGATATGTATTTCTTCATGGACGATGTAGCAAAGGCTGTGGCCGAAACGGGTATCCGCGCTGCGTTGAGCCGTGGGATGACTGGCTGTACGCCCAGCGGTCCCCAGGCGCTGATAGAAAATAAGCAGTTATATCAGGATTGGCATGGTGCCGCTGATGGCCGGATTACGGTCATGTTGGGACCTCATGCGCCATACACGTGTCCGCCTGACTATTTGCTCAAAGTTGTCGATTTGGCCCATGAATTACATGCCGAAATACATACCCATTTGAGTGAAACTCAGGGTGAAGTAGAAAATATCAGAAAACAGTATGGCAAATCTCCTATAGCCTGGATGGATGAACTGGGCATCTTGGATTGCGGCTGCCTGGCTGCACACTGTGTTTGGGTCGATGATGACGATTTAGCTATCATGGCTGCCAAACACGTCCGCGTCGCCCATAATCCCGGCAGTAACCTTAAACTTGCCAGTGGATTTGCCCCGATTCAGAAAATGTTGGAGAAGGGGATTGTCGTTGGCCTGGGAACAGATGGTGCATCGAGCAATAATAATTTGGATATGCTGGAAGAAATGCGTCTGGCTGCATTGGTCCATAAGGCCAATACGTTGGATCCTTTGGTCATACCGGCTGAAACTGCCGTCGATATGCTGACTGAAAGCGGTGCCAAGGCTTTGGGCTATGACGATATCGGCAAGTTGCAGCCAGGATTTAAAGCGGATATTACATTATTAGACCGCAGTGGCCTGCACTGGTATCCTAAGAACGACATGATGTCACTGCTCGCATATTCAGCCAATAGTTTTGATGTAGATACAGTGATGGTCAATGGGAATATATTGCTTCGCCATAAAGAATTCACTACACTGGACATTGAAAAAGTGAAATTTGAAGCAGAACGGACAAAACAAAAATTATTTAAATCTATTATGTGATTTTCACCATACAAAAAGAGCTGCCATAAAACGCAGCTCTTTTTGTATGGTGAAACATTTATTTGCTTAAGAGGATGGGGATGATATTAGAATTTATAGGAGAGGTCGATTCTCAGCGTGTTCTGATCGCCGGGCATACCTGACGGATTTTTGGAAGACAGACGCGTCAATTGTTTCATCTTGAAATCCGTTACAGAAAGGGTAGTGTTCTTGTTGAGTTTATGATTCACAAAGACGCCGATGCCCTTGGCATTGCCCCATTGGTAGGTCATATTGCCCTGAGATTCCTGCTGGATTGCCGCTTGCCCTTCTACGCGGAAGGCAGCGATGCCGCCGTTGGTCCTATCGTTGAATTTATGGAAAAGTACGAGGTTTACACCTGAATTGTTGTCGTCAGCAGATGATTTGATGAATTCAGAATGGAAGAATAGATTATTCGTAATTTTATAGCTATAATCAGCCGTATAGTAGTTCATACTCTTTTCCGCATTTTCGACTTTTTGGGCTGCCGTATCATTGCCATAATCGACATGAGCATAGCCAAAACCAAACGTGCTGCGGTTTACGGGAATACTGCCATGGACGTAATAGATGTTATCGTTATCGAGACCGGAGCCGTAGTTGGAACGCGCTGTAATAGCATTGATGCCGACCTTGCCGACGGTACCGTTAGCATTCAGGGCATGTGTGAATATATGGCGGCCATACAAGCGAGTATCATCATATAATAGTCCCGTCGCACCAAGGGTCAGGTTCTGGGCGCCTAATTTATATTTCCAATCGCCGTTTTTGTAGGTGATGCCATATTGATCCAAAGCGGAGTAGTGGTTTTCACCTTCTTCGACGACATCAGCAGCAAAGTGCTTAGTCAGTTTATCCGTTATATTTAAGTAGCTATAACGGGCATACAGTCCAAAATGATCACCTAAGGACTGGGTCATATTCAACAGTAAAATACCACGTAAGCCGTTGTATGTGCCATTGCCGAATTGATTGTTCGTATTGGTGTCGACACGGTAACGGAGCTTTACTTCGCCGTTTAAATCAAAACCTGACGAAGATGTCGCGTCCTGAGAGTCGGCAGAAACGACTCCGGCACAGGCGATGACAGCCGCTGCCATACATAAAGCCTTTTTCATTTTCATGGGATAGGACTCCTTTTCAGTAGTAAAATGATAATCGGTGCTAAAAAATTATTTTTAGTAATAAAAATTTGTTGGTATAAATATATCATAGACCCAGGTCAATGTCAATGAAAATAAACAAAATTTAGAAGGTCATCTAATATTTTTTTTGCTTTCATGGAAAATTCGGTTAGTCATTGGCGGGATGTATATAATTGATGGCAATAGGACTCATTTAAAAGTAGAGATATAATAACTTCCTATGACGTTTATGATTGTAAACTACCGTATAAGCGCCAGGGTTATTAACGTTTTAAGCCATGTTTTTCGCCTTAGGGGTGAGTAGGGCTGAAAGAATATAATCAACCAATTTGTATGCATAGTGAAACATATGGGATGTGAGACAATAGTCGACCCAAAGGCAAGCGGGGCGCACATCCCCCCAGCGGTTCAATGCCGCCGTCCCTATTTTGCTGCCTCCTCCGCCAAGAAAAGGCAGACATCCGGGTACAATAGAAGCGGGGGCTATACGCACAGCGAAGGATTTCCGTTTTCTTGACGGACTCGGCTAGCAAAAT